>Ga0075120_10000512_pt1 | contig 31986 bp, 30 predicted proteins | sample AntAceMetag02UKL_FD_69792 | JGI IMG/M metagenome (GOLD analysis project Ga0075120, IMG submission 69792) | Saline lake microbial communities from Ace Lake, Antarctica - Antarctic Ace Lake Metagenome 02UKL | ecosystem: Environmental > Aquatic > Non-marine Saline and Alkaline > Saline | place...
ATTCTAGTATCAACGCAACATGCGAAGACCTGGTAGGAAATCCCGCTAACACGACAGAGGCTTGGCTATATGTCGACGCCTCAGCACCGGTTTTACAATGGGATTGGAACTACAACAGGTCATCAACCTCATCAAGTGTAAATATCAGAGTCCTATCCTCTGAGGATTTGATATCTTGCGTCCTTAGCATATCTGATAGCAATCATACAATGACCAGCTTGACTTCCACGTCCTTCCATTATGCATGGGACAGAATTTCTAATGGAAAGTATTATCTGCGAGCCTACTGCAACGATATGCTTAACAATACGGGGACGACTTCTCGAGTATGGTACAAGAAAACTTCCCCACCACAACCAGATCCACCCAGTGAAGACCATTCTTATACTTGGGATGGATCAGGAGCGACCATAGGACCCGATATTAAAATTCCAGGATATCCCAGCATTGATTTTGAGGGGAACCCGGTTATCGGGGGAGAAATAGAGGTAATTGTTGAAGATTCGGATGGTTCTTTGGCCTCTGGAAGCTTAGAAGTCATAAGACCTGACGGGACAGAAGAATATCTTCCCTTAATCAATGGTATGGTGGCTCTAGACTTTGACCAGGAGGGTAAGTGGCTTTTGACATATACGGATGCAAACGGCAAAACAACCATAACCGAAATATCTGTGGGTGGAGCTCTTGACGCCGATAATAAACCTGAGGTTAAAGTCGAATTCATCCCTGAACCCGAGGAGCGTTTGCCCGAGGAAGGAATCATAGTTACACAGGCGCAGGAGAATATGGATGTGATATACGTTATAGTAGCCCTTTTTGTTGTATTATTTGTAGTCCTGGCAATTACCTTGCGTGGTGGGAAGGCTAAATGGTACCATTAAGTATCTCATTTAACTTGAATAATTAAATTTTCACTCCGCGAAATACCCTTATTGGAAATCGCTTTTATTCCCCCTCCGATTAAATTAGCATGAGCGAACAGGTCTTAAAGAGTACAGTACGCGGGATAGCTAATTTTGCAATAAACTCAGTTTCACAAATTGATGAGAAATCAATTGAATCACTCATATGCGAGATTCTTGGCGCAAAAAGGGTGTTTATCTACGGCGCAGGACGAAGCGGCCTTGCAGCTCGCGCCTTTGCAATGCGTCTTGTCCACCTTGATATCCAGGCATACGTCATCGGCGAGACAATAACTCCTTCGATTCATGAAGACGACCTCTTTATATGTATCTCCGGAAGTGGTGAGACCTCCTCAGTCCTTGACTTTGCGCGCTCTGCAAAAAAGAGCGGCGTTAAGATATTTGCAATATGCTCTTATCCCACTTCTTCTTTAAGCAAGATTGCAGACTTGACTCTTGTACTTAAAGGCAAGACAAAACTTGATATAAGCACAGAGGACTATGATAGGCGCCAGATTGAAGGTCAAAGCGTGACTCTTGCTCCAATGGGCACATTATTTGAAGACACTGCAATGCTCTTTTTTGACGGGCTTATCGCCGAACTCATCCTTAAACTCGAACGAAGCGAAAAGCACATGATGTGCCGCCACACATCTATTGAATGAGACAATGAAAATACTTTCTGTCAAGGACGGTAATCTCAAGATTTCAGGGGACGCTAGTCCCGAAGATATAAAACTCCTTCATGCCGATTTTTCCTGGATAGATATAGAACGCATGGATCCGGGGATAAGTCTTGCACTCTCAGAAAGGTTTGGCGTTGCGGACTTGGGGAAGTCAAAAGATTCAAGCGGAAGATATCTTAATATGGTTTTGCCTTACTACTCTGAAAAGTCAAAAAAAGCACTGATTGTTGCCGTATCTGACAATTTCATAATAACGCTTCACGGTGAAAAAGACACAATATGTGATGAGGCGACAGCATCTGTTAACGAGCTTATGATGGCAGGAAGCCTTAATGCGACAAGCACGCTTTACTCTGTTATCGAAGCGATAAATACTGCAAACGCTGCATACCTTCTTGACCTTCAGAAACTTGCCAGAAGCATTAAGTCAAATATAAGCAAGGGACCTGAGCGTGCGCTTTCCTTATATTCAAATTCAGAGACGGCAAAAGACGCGTTTTCACGCATTGCAATTCTCCTTCTATCACTTTCTTCAGGAGCAACAAAGATTCCAGGGATAAAAGACAACTCAAATTTTTCACAGCTTTATTCCCATGCAAGCTCTCTAGCAGATGCCGCGGCCGCATTGACAACAGAACTTGAGACGCTAAGGGATGATGCTGTTTATGGTATAGGAAAAAATGCAGCTTCCGCAAAAAGGACTGCTTATATCGGAATTGCAATTGCGCTTATCTCAATTGTGATTTGTGCATACTTGCTTTACTTGGCAGGTGCCATACCCTTTCTTTAAATAACATTGGGTTAGCCTAAAAATTCCAGGAAATAAAACCTGTGGTCTTTATCATACGGCACAAGCTCGATTGTCTCCTTAATCTTAAAGTCGCTTAGGAGATCTGCTTCAACTTTTTTAAATATCTTTGTAGGTTCAAGTGAGACATCAATACTTCTTGCCTTAAGACATAAAAGGCATGGATCTCCCTTGTTTAAGAACTCGCGCGCGTTCTTTTTTATTATGTCTACCTGGTCGGGCTGTGCGACATCTTGATATATGACATTAACGTTTCCAACAAGATACTTATAAGGATCAGGATTGCGCGCATCACCAAGAAGTGCACTCATATTAGGGCGTGAACTTGCAACGTCCAAAAGACGCCTGATAGAGGTCTCTGAATATTCAAGTGCATAGACATGCCCTCCTTCTCCCACAATATCTGAGACGTGGCTTGGAGTTGTTCCGGTTGAGGCCCCAAGATACAAAATATCGGCGCCCGGTTTTACTGGACATTCCTTAAGCCCATTTAAGATTGCTGCTGCAAGCTTGCTGCGAAACGGGTTCCACTCGCGAAGGGCGCCGTTTTGCGACTCAATTATCTTTTCGCCATAAACAGTATTTTTTGAAAATGGCGTCGTATAAATGTTTTTGCCCTTGATTGTTATTCCCGGAAACATAATTGACATCCCTTAAAACTCATCCAGTCTGGCCTGCACTTTTCCAGAGGTCTTAACCTGGCAATTTATCCATGAGATTGCGCCGCCCACTATTGCATCGATATCTGCATCGGATAATGACCCTTTAGAAGGAATTGCAAAATCGCGCTCAAGACATTTTCTGTCATCGGCACAAATACTCTTTAATGCCTTTATGACTGGGTGCTCTTCTTCAGAGGCTGGAAGTGCTTTTCCCTGCGCTAAAAATCCCCTGGTGAAGTGATAAGCCGCTTCCTTTATCTTTGGCATTCCTGATGCCTGAATAAAATCGAGGTCTTCTTCAGTAAGTGCATTGTCCATATTCCTTACAAATATTAAGCTTTGGATAATTAAAAGTAGCCCATTTCTTTTATTTTTTAATGCACATTAGCGGCGCCTGTGCATCCTTTGTTTCTTAAGCATTTTTTCTCGGGATTTTTTGGCCTCCTGACGCTCTTTCATTTCGGCTGCGCCTTGACGTACGTGCGCCGTTCTGTCCATCTTTGCCATACCCTCGACAAATTCTCCAGAGAAGTGCTCCATCTTTCCTGAGGCGCGCTCCATCCAAGAGGATCTTCTTCTCTTTTGTGTACCCATCCGCGACATTGCAGCACCTTCCGTGTATGCGCGCACGATTTCTGGACGTCCCTTGTTTAGGCGCTCATAATCCTTTATTGTAGCATGGCGTCCCTCAGCAAGCTTTACCGCAGTCTCTGTACCCATAAGGTCTGCCATTGCTTCGTTTTTGGCGTGGGCTATTTGGGATGCCATGGAGCGAGGAGCTTTCCTTACAGCCTTGTCCGCAAGCTTTTTGGCAGATTTACGGCCAATACCCTTTTGACTTGCAATAAACGGAGTTATTTCTCTTACGAGTACAGAAGGATTTTCGCGCAGATATCTCGCCATCCTTTTTTCATAGCCTGTACTTGTCGCGACATTATGTGCCGTTTCGTGGGAAAGAGTCTTAAGGGCGCTTTCTGCCGCCTTTCGTTCCATAGGATTTCCATGCTTGAGTAGGACATTTAACTGAGCAATATCCTGACCTGGAATCATTATAGTGTTTGTACCAAGGCGCGCACCAGTTCTTGGGTCGACAAAGCCTTGATGCACATTAAGCCCTTTTGTAACTGTGCCCGGGCCAGCTCCAGGTAGCCTGTCTACAGGAAGGACTCTAGTAGTATTAAGTGATTTTTTAAATGCTCCGCGTGCATCCCTTGGAGCCTGACTCATGACATTATAGACAATTGCCTGATAGACTGTTGGATAAGTATTTGGGCGTACCATTCTTTATTATTTTGTGGGGAAGGACAATAAAAATAAAATCTACTTGATGAGGGCAAATCAAAAAACAAGACTCGGGTATGCGAGTCTTGAATCATGCGAGCCTAATAATCCTCTTCGTCATCCTCGACAATGCCCTTTTTTGCGTTGTCTGATGCCATCTCCTCAGCAATAGCATTGGAGCGTTCTTCGGTTTCAGCGCTTCGTATCACATCATCAAGACGCTTTTGGGCGTCTTCAAAGGCCTTTCCTCCTCCCAGTTTTGGATTCCATGGTGAATCAACATCAAGGGAAAAGTACTTATTGAATTTACCTGTAGTTGAAATGAGCCTAGTCCTGCCCTTTTTCTTAACGACGATAAACTCCTTTTTTCTTAGTTCGCGAATGTATTCATAAGCGCGATTGCCTATTACTTTGACAACGCCCGTTTGGTATATCGGCTGTTTATACGCGATTAAGGCAAGAGTTTTGATGAGAGCCGGGGAAAGTTCAGGTTCGGGGGCAAGATAATAGACCTTTTCCCTTACTTCAGGCACGATTTCCATACGGTATTTTCCAGTCCCGATGCCGATGTGGATGCCGCCGTCTTTAGCTTCATATTCTTTTACGAGTTCAGTGATAGCTTCGCGTACCGTCCCAATAGAACCGCGACCACATACTCGTGCAAGGTCTTCGGTGCTCATCCACCTGCCCGACATGAAAAGGGCCGCCTCGATTATTTTCTTTTGTTCATCCATAATCAAGTCTTTTCTACCCCCTTTATTGTATTTATGGCGCCAAGCGCGTTTTTGCCTTGTTTCGACTTTAGCCTCTTTTTAGGGGCAGGGGAACTGAGTTTGGTATTGTTTTCAGTTCTTGGAGCAATGAGAATATCGCCGTAAGCCTCTTTCTGCTCGACTGCAAGTTTGCCTCTTGTTGCAAGGTGCAAAATAGGTATTAGATATGCAATGATGCGCTCGCGATCCCACTCGTCGCTAAGTTCTCTAAAGCGTACTGGATTGCCGCCCCTTTCAATCACAGAGCGTTTTATTTCACGATGAACATCCCTGATTACTCGCTCCATGTCCTTTTCTGAGACTGCGATTTCAATCCTTGTATCCAAAGCGCGAGTGCGGAATGAATAATCCTTGTTTTCAACCTGGGTCACAACACGTCTGAGGAAAGTTATTAATTCTGGAAGCGTGACTTTTCTTTTTGGTATTCTCCTGACAAGTAATTGGGGGTCGTCAAGCATGGAGGGTGGAAGGGGTTCGCCTGTGATATCATCAATATCCGCAACAAAGTCTTCATCAGTATCAATAAGGCTTTCTTCCCCAGTTTCAAGACTCTCTTCAAACATGAATGTCTGACCGGAAACTATGTCGCTTTTTAGTTTGAGCATAACGGAACCCACAAGAATTATTGTTCCCGGAACTTCAAAATTGACTATTTCCATGTCGCGGATGGTCTTAAGGTAGCTTTCTGTCAAGTTGCTTAAATCAATATCCCAAGGGTCAAAATCCTCCTCTGAAACTATGTCATATATTATACGCTTCCAGTAGGTTCCGCTTTGTGCGTATGCAAGGATATCCATTATTTTTTTTATCTTGATTTTATTGATTTCATATCTACGCCAACAATTTTGGATAACCCGTCTTGCATATGTACGCCCATGATTGCATCAACGTGTTTTACTGTCTCAGGATTATGACTTATCATTATGTACTGGCTCGTCCCCTGATTCTTAAGGAAGTTGACAAGACGGAGCGAATTTGGCGCGTCAAGCGGTGCATCAACTTCGTCAAGGATATAAAACGGGCTTGGGTTCACATTTTGGAGTGCCATTAAAAATGCTATTGCCGTAAGCGCTTTTTCGCCCCCCGAAAGTGAGTCTATTTTAACTCCGTCACGACCCCTTGGCCAGACTTTGATGCCAAGCCCTGAACTAAACGGATTCTTCTCATCGTCAAGGTATACGGCACCTGGCGAGCCAGGGTATAAGAGGGGCATAATCTCTTCAAAAGAGTCGCGCACCTTGTAAAACGTCTCAAAGAACGCTATTTTCTTTTTCTCTTCTATTGCGGATATGAGCTCAAGGATTTTTCCCTTTTCCCCGCGCAACTTTTCATTTCTTTCCCTGATTTCTTCATACTGGCGTTTTAGTTCCTCATACATGTCCACGGCGCGCAAGTTGACGCCATCAATTGCACCCAGTTCGCGTTCAATCGCCTTAATCCTGGATTTTAATTCCGGTAAGTCTGCCGTTTTTAGTTCTTCTGGCCCAGGTTCCGGGAATGCTTCCATACCTTCAAGCCCTTCTCTCACTTCATCAAGCCGTGCTTGTGCCCTTGCTTTTTTTATTTCAAGCTTGTTTGATTCTTCCCTTAGGCGCTCAAGAATTGCATCAAGCCCGCCTTTTTTCTCACCGAATTCTTTTACAAGAGCACCAAGTCTTTGTTGTTCGGCCATATGCTTTTGGGTCGCGCTGTTTACAATCTTGTGTTTTTCTTCAAGTGCAAGAAGGCCTTCCCCGCTTGTGGTTATCGAATCTAAATTATCCTGAATCTTTGTTTTATACTTTGATATCTGCGAGTTTGTCGAGTCGATGGACTCGTGGAGGGACTTTATCCTTTCGTTAAATGAATTTATTTCAGATTTTATCTCCGATTCCTTAGAAGCTATCTCGAATTTTTTCTCACGCAGGAGTTTTATTACAGAGTCCATTTCGTCAAGAGCATTTTTCATACCCTCAAAAGCACCCATATTCATTTTACCTTCGACTTTATCAAGGTCTTTTTGGGCTTCTTTTACTACTCCGCGGCTAATCTTTATTTTCCCATCGAATTCTTTTTTACTTTCTATTAATGAGCTTGCTTCTGTCTCTGCCAAACTGATTTCCGTCTGCAGCTCTTCTATTTTCTTTGTGAGGTTTCCTCTTCTTTCTTTTGCAAGCTCAACATTGACACTCGTGCGTCCGACAAGCTTTCGTTCAAGTATGTCAACGCTGTCTTTTAGTGTGGCAATCTCGCGCGCCATCTCATCAAGCTTCTTTTGCTTTTCTTTTACACTGGAGAATGATATTGTACTTTTACGGGCGAATCCTCCTGTCATCGCGCCGCCGCGCGCCATAAAGTCTCCGTCAAGTGTCACCATCTTGAATTTCCCGATTCCAAGCCTGCGGGCCGTGTCTATATCCTTTACGACAATCGTTTCACCAAATACAAAATCAAAGACTTTTTGATACTTTTTATCACATTTGACAAGGTCGCGAGCATAGCCTAGTACTCCATCTCCCTTTATTGCCTTTACCACAGGTCCTGAGACCTTGTTTAACGGGAGGAAAGTCGCGCGCCCTATTCTTTCTTTTCTTAGACCCTCAATGTAGAATTGGGCTGTGCTGTCGTCGTTGACAACAAGGCATTTTGCTTTGTTTCCGGCGGCAATGGCGAGGGCTTCCCTGTACTTTTCAGGGACGTCTCCAAGATCTCTTACCTGTCCGATATACCCTTTCTCCTTCTTTGACTTGACAAACTTCAAGGCTTCACTTTCACCAAGCTTTGCCTCCATTTGCTCGATTGTCTTTATTTCGGATTCTGCGCGGGCAAAATTCTGGTAAAGCACTGAAAGCTTTTCACGTCCAGAGTCTCTTTCTGCGATTAGTTTTGATATTCTTTCTGCTTCAAGACCGAGTTTTCCAAGCTCCTTCTCCTTTGAAACTAACTCCTCCTCAAATTCCTTTAAGGAAGTCTTTTTTCTAAGCGTTATTTTTCCAAGTTCATCTTCTCTGGATTTTAAGGATTCAAACTCCTTTTCTAGGATTGCAAGTGCCTGTTTTTCATCAAACAGGCTTTCAGAAAGCGCTTTTCTTTTTGAATCAAGGGCGACAAGCTCTGAATTGTTAAACTCCTTTGCCTTCTTCTCACGGACAAGCTCTTCGTTTGCAATTTCAGAGGCGATTTTTGTTATCTCTATGGAGCGTTCCTTCAAGCTTTTTTCTGACCCGGCTATCTGCTCACGAATTCCCTTTTCACTAGCTTCGTTAAGCTTCTTTTTTCCTTCAAGCTCGCCAATCTCCCCCTTTAGGAATTCTATTTCTTCTTGTTTACGCTCGATTGCGGATTTTAGGGCGCCCATCTCGCCACGTATCTGTCCGGTTTCTCCGCCTGCAGACTGGATTATCTCCTTAGTTATGTCCCCAAGTCGTGAATCAATACCATCAACTTCTTCATCAAGCCGTGCTAATTCTACTATCTTGACTTCCTTGTCCCTTACTATCTCAGCTTCTCTGACACTCACTGATTCAAGTTCGCCCTCAGCATCGCGCTTAAGCTTGTAATAATAAACCGATTTATCCTTTTTTAGGGTGTCTTGCATACCCTGGTATTTCATGGCCATCTCGCGGTCCTTTCCGATTTCATGGAGATAGCCCTTTTTCTCTGAGAGTATGAGGTCTGTGTCAGATATCCTTCTTTCAACAATGGCAAGCTCGTCAATAGACCTTTTCTTTTTATCTTCGTATCCGGAGATGCCCGAGACCTCATCAAGGAATTTTCTTCTTTCAGCAGGCTTTATCTGTACAAAGCGCATGACATCGTTTTGCATGACGATATTGTAACCGTTTTTTGGGATAGAGTGTTTTCCAAGGACATCATGTATTCCGTCACGACCAACGGTCATATTATTTAACTTGTATGTGCTTTGCCCCTTTCTATTGACTTTGCGCATGACATCCATGCTCTCTGCGTCTTTTTTGAAATGAAGAAGAACCTTAGCGTCAGGTACGCTTATCTTGCCTTTGTGGATAAGGTCTTTTGTGTTGCCTGCGCGTATGTTCCTGCTAGGGTAGCCAAGACCAAAACAGATCGCGTCAATGACATTGGACTTGCCAGAGCCGTTGGGACCCACAATCGCAGTTAATCCTTCCGGGAAGTCTAAAGATACCTTTCTACCAAAGGATTTAAAACCGACAATTTCCACCCGTCTAAGTTTCATGATTGAATTTAGCTCTAAACGCGACTAAACGTCTCTTTTGTTGGGCTCAAGAGCTGAGCATAAATTCAATGGAAGAAACTATAAAAATCCCAAGTAACAAATTTCTTACTTTGGGTTCTCTGACGGACATTTATTTTTAGAAATTATCTTCAGTCCTTGCAAGTGTCGCGCGATCAGGGTCGATTCTATTCCTGAGTACTATATTGCCATGCGGGCCTACCATTACAAAATCCCCCCCAACGCCGCTTTTAGCAAGAATTTTTTTGAATTCCGGGTATCTTTTTGCAAGGTTTATCGCAATTCCAGGGGGTTTCCCGTCCAGTTTAACTTTTAGCCCCTCTGGAAGCTCTTCCTTGGATATAACGACGCCAGCGTCTCTTCGTGAACTATCAACAATGGCAGTAATTCTTTTTTTTGTTAGCGGACTAAACTTTTCACCATTAGGACTAATTTCTCTCCCAGTATGGGTGTTCAGAATTTCACGGACCTCTGTTAAGTTTCCGGTTTCATAAGCATGCTGTAAATTTTGAATGCCCCACTCGTGCATTCTAGTCCGTTTCCCAATATTGCCTATCCGCTGTAAATGACCCGGTTTTTCTTTTATTCTGGTGTTTGAGCTTTCAATGATTACATCTATTTGCCGGTTTGTAAGTCCAAATGACGTGGCCATGTTTGTCATCCGATTGTGATCCTGAGTAAACCAGGCCTCGTTGATAAATTTGTCAATGCCCTTTTCGCGCATACCTTTGCGCTTAAGGATACGCCTTACTCGCGCTTCTCGGGATAGAGGTTTATGTGCGGGTTTGGGTGTCGTTTTATGCATCAGCTAGTATATCCGGAAAAACTATAAAAGCAAAGACATTTTTCTTAGAAAGATAAAGGGTGGGCAACAAATGTTTTTACATGAGTTATTTTTTCGCGCGCTTCTTAACTTTTCTTACATTACCAAAATCATCTATATATTTCTTTTTTGGTGTCAATCCGTTCTTAGTCGGGCTAGCAGCAAATTTATAAAATTTATTCTGGTTAGACTTTTCAATATTTCTAGCCATTCCTATTCCGGTAACTCCACCTACAATTGACCCAACAGCTGCTCCCAACAGAGGTGTTGGATTTTGTATTGAAGGAGTGTTTACCATGCGGTCGCTTGCAACATAATAACCTGTGCCAGCACCCGCAGCTAGACCATATCCATAATACCTAAACCTACGCAACCCATCACTCCTAAATGTCATTCTTTTTGCAAGCTTTTTTACCCCCTCATCTGAAAATTTTGTAGGGTCTATAGAACGAAGCTCTCTATTCGCTATAATGATATTATTTCCTTTTTTTGCAACTTCGGCAATTCTGTTACGGTTAGCTTCTCGCAGCAAAAGACCCTTTTCAGCATATATTTTGTTGATGTTTCCAGTTCTGATTCCTGAAGCAGTCTTGCGCATGCCTGCCTTTCTTGCAGCTTTTGCAGCAGCTTTATAATCACGGGAGTTAAGGGCTTTTGAAAAATCTCTTAAATTTCTCGTCTTTTTATGTGTTAACGGGGTTTTATTGACTCGTGGCATTTTAGCTTCAGCTAAACTTAATCGATAAAGTATAAAAATCTTACTTTAGCCTTTTTACTCTTTCTTCGCACTCAGCGTAGAGCTTTTTGCCGATGGGTTCTCCATCATAGAAATCAACCTTTACCGCAATTGCAATCTTTGCGGCAATTGTTCTTGCAATCTTTCCCTTAAGTGACTTTGGCGCCTGTGCGACAAGCGGATGAATGTATAAGACCCCATACTTTGGAGGGTCCCTTTTTGTCTTAAGGAAGCGAAACATTGCTTTTTGCGCGCCTAAAACCTGAATTGTTGATGCGGGGAGTCCTGCAAGCTTCTTTAGGCTTCCTGCCTCTTCAAGAAGAAGTGCGCCAACATAAGGCGTTGCCATCTCTGAAAGGTTTGGCGTCATTTTTACCATGGACGCCTCTATCCATGTTTTAAGGGACGCGGCTCCCTTAATTGTCTTAAGATTTAGTTTTGCAAAGTCTTTCATTGCAGATACAGCTTCCTTATCAACAGGAGCACCAATAGAGCTTTCTGCCATACTAGGGATGATTCGTGCATACTTCTTTTCAGTAAGCACTTTTTCAAGGGCTTCTTTTGTCATTGAGTCGCGCGCTCCAAGCTCTGAGACTACTCTAGCATATTCTTCGTTATCACGCAGGGTGCCTGAAAGCTCAGGGAAATGCATGGAATACCATTCGCGCAAAAGCTCAGACTGGGTGTTGCCTTCTTCTTCGGCAAGTTTTGCCGCGCGCACTGCTCCTGCAACCTGCTTGTCAAGCCCAAAGCCTTCTGAAACTCCTTTTTTTGCCATGGCAGATGATACTCTGGATAAGAATTTCGGAAGTTCAAATGATTTGCAAAAATCAGTCTCTTCAGCCATCTTGGCAAGGTCAACGCGCCCTTTTCCGACAACTGCGTCAGGATATTTACGTAAAAGCTCGCGCTCCTCGGCACACTCCGTGCGCATCTTTGCTGCAGTTACATTCTCATTTTTTGAGAACGGACGCGAATCGATGAGTTCTCCGTCCTGGAGCACAAGTACGCCAATTGGCGTCTTTATAATCTCGGTTTTCATATTGTTCAGCTCTATTTTTCAGTTTGAAAAGCAAAAAGCAAAAAAGAGCTTTTAACCGCTTAAATCAAAATAAACAGGTTAAAATGTTAAGTCCCGAACTCTGGCAATTGCTTCTAAATATCATAATAATAGTCCTAGTAATCGTCTTAGCATTAGTGATAGTTGGGATCCTGGCAGTAATAGTCTTTTGGCGGACAGGTAAAATGACTATTCCAAGGATAATGTTATTTGCATTAGGTATTCTAGAAAAGCCGGCAAAATCTATATTTAAATTCTTTAAACAAAATCCCCTTAAAGTCGAATACCTGGCGATATCAATAAAGAATAACTTATATCGGCCAGCATACGCTCAAGTACCATACAAGGACCGTGCGATATTCATACCACAATGTTTAAGGAGTCCAGAGTGCCCTGCCAGACTTTCGCCAGAAGGAATCCAATGTATAAACTGTGGAAGATGTGGTCTTGGAGAAGTAAAGAAATTTGCAGAGGATCTTGGATGCAAAGTTTTTATAGCCCCAGGAAGCTCCCTAATCGGGCGTATGATAAAAAAATATAAACCAAAAGCAGTTGTTGGAGTTGGCTGTGTTATGGAGGTCCGAGAAGGACTTGACCTAGTTGGAGATCTTGGAATACCAGTTCAGGGTGTCCTTCTTGATCGTTCAGGGTGTGTGGACACACGTGTGAACGTGGGGAGATTAATGGAAGTAATAGCTCTTGACCCCACTAAGACTGGCATTTCAGCGTCTATCCATGAGACAATACGTTCAACAAAAGAGGGTATCCAAAGTAAGTGGGCGCAAGACGAATGTCCAAAATCAACAAATCTTAAAAAGAAATGACATTTGGAATATCTATCCTATTGGAGGTATTCCTGATACTTCTTGCTTTTTTACTATTCTTATTTGTGTTAGGTCTTCTTTTGATACTATTGTTTTATAAAAAAAATGTGTTGTTTATGCCTCGCATGACTCTTTTTTGGATGACGTTTTTAAAATCCCCCCTTAACTATATTTTTTCAAAGAAGAAGGATTATCTTGAATATAGCAGGATTTGGTCCTTAATGGCAGTTAGAACGCAACTAGAAAACTATTCAAAAGTCCCATATTCTGATCGTGCATTATTTTTACCTCAATGTCTAAGGTCGCCAGAATGCCCGGCACCAGTATCTCCAGAAGGTGTTAAATGTGTTGGATGTGGACGTTGTGGGATTGGCGAGATTGATAAGTTCGCAAAGAAACTGGGCATAAAATTATTTATCGCGCCCGGGAGCACATACACAAGACGCATGATAAAAAAATACAAACCAAAGGGCGCTATAGGTGTTGCTTGCCCAATTGAGTTAAGGGAATGGATTGAGTCTGTTTCAAATAAGGGCATTGCTATAACTGGGGTTCTTTTAACACATGATGGCTGTGTTGATACTCGTGTTAATGTAAAAGAGGTTTTAGAAGCTATGACAATAACAGAAAATCTAAAAGTTCCAGAAAAAATTCAAAAAGAGATAGACAATATTGCCCCAAAAATATCCTCTAAATGGTCAAGAAAACGTATCTGTGACGCATCAGGAATTTAATGCAAACCAAGCTTTTAGATAAATTCACAAATCTCGTCTGACCATATAATCAGCCGCTTCAAGCAGAATATCTTTTGCCTTTGAATCCAGGGATATATTGTCGATTGCGTGCTTGCCCTTTTCCATTTCAGAAATTGCGCGCTTTCGTGCCATTTCAATCGAATCGTACTTGTTTAAAAGCGATATTGCATCACGGATTTCTTCCTGAGTGTTCTTTACCTTGTCAAGAACTTCAATGAGCCAGGTTTTTTCTTCAGCTGTGCATTTTGAAAGAGTGTCAATTACCATAAGTGTGCGCTTGCCTTCGTTGATATCGCCTCCGATTTCCTTGCCATATTTTTCAAGGTCTGCTGAGACGTTAAGGACGTCGTCCCATATCTGGAAGCCGATACCGATTCCCATACCGAATTTCTCAAGGGCCTCAAGTTCGTCCTCACTTGCACCAGCAATGATTCCTCCCACAACACAGCTTGTTGCCATGAGGGCGCCAGTCTTACCCTTAATCATAGTAAAATAATCTTCCTCAGTAATGTCCCAGACCTTATGCTCTGCCCAGCCTATGTCAAGACTCTGGCCTTCAGCGACTTGGGTGACGCCATAAACTGTTTTTTTAGTAAGCAAGTCCGCTTTATCCTTTGGAACCTTACTTGCAGCGTCTGCGAGCGCTTCGTTTGCAATGCAGAAAAGACCGTCCCCACAATTTATTGCAGTCCCAAGACCATAGATGTGATGAAGACAAGGCTTGCCGCGCCTAAGCTCACTTTTATCGGCAATATCATCGTGGATGAGTGTGAAGTTATGGGTCATCTCGATTGATGCGGCAATAGTTATGGCATCTTCTTTTTTGCCGCCACAAGCTTCACATGAAAGCATTACAAGAGCGGGGCGCAGGCGTTTTCCACCACGGGAAAAAAGGTCGCGCAAAGGAGCATATAATTCCTCAGGCTTGCGATTTGTGTACTTTGATATCTCGTCCTCAGCGAGGTTTGCATAAGGCCTTAACTCTTCTTTAAGATTGATTTTTGTTCCCATAATTAAGTTCTCCAAAAACAACTGGGATATTAATTATTCGAACTTAAAAAATAGCGCAATAGGAAATAACATGATATCAGTCATAGATTATGGGGCAGGAAACCTAAGGAGTATGGCAAATGCATTAAGGCTCATTGGGGCAGATATTTCTATTGAAAAGAGTCTGTCTAAGGACGCATCGGCAATAATCCTTCCAGGGGTTGGAAACTTTGGGGACTGCTTATCAAAGCTTGATTCAGAGCGCCAGAGGATAATTGATGCCATTGATTCTGGAACGCCGTTCCTAGGTGTCTGCGTGGGACTTCAGGCACTTCTAGAGGGTAGCACTGAAGCAAAGGACGCAAAAGGATTTGGGTTCTTTAAGGGAGATTGCCTGAAGTTTGACGTCAAAAAAGTCCCAGGTGGTAAAGTCCCTCACATGGGATGGAACTCGGTTTCTGAGTTAAAAAGCCCGCTTTTTGAAGGAATAAAAGAAAATGAAGACTTCTACTTTGTGCACTCTTATTATGCACCACTCATGCCCGAGACAATAGCAGTTTGTGAGTATGGGATGCCTTTTAGCGCAGCACTGGAAAAAAAGAATGTATACGCCACACAGTTCCACCCAGAACGAAGCGGAGCTGCGGGCCTAAAAATCCTTGAGAACTTTCTCAAGCTCTCAAAAAAATAATCTAAACGCCGTAAGCGCTCATCATAGCCGGACCCATAATTGCCATGCTAACTAGCATAGATATGACTCCGACAATTATCGTCGAGATTACTAGCGCTGCAAAAGCGCTCCAGCCATTTACCTTATTTGCTGCCTGTATTGCCCTTACTTCGCATATTAGCTCCCAGAGTGCTATTCCAATAACTACTAGCATAGCCATCATGGCAATCGGCGAAACAAAGATTGCAAGCAGGCCGACTATAATAAATATCGGAAGTATCAGGTACATGCTAAAGCTAAAGCTCACATAAGCCAAAAGCCCAGCAGTCCTCTCAAAATCACCTGCACCACTGGATATGGATTTAGTAAGGTTTGCAATAATCCAACTGTTTACTATGAATAAAACAATTCCTAGTATTATCTGCGCTGCAAGTATCGGAAGCGAACTAAACATCATCATTGTCCCTGCATTAGAAGGCATGTTTACACCAGGCATGTTTGCAATACTTGAAAACACAGCACCCATTATAACTGCCAAAACAGCCATCATGACAATAGTTGCAATCACTACAAGCACTACGCCCTGGCCTAGGCTTGCTTTGTCTTTAAGTTTATCTAATGTCGCTTTGGTGTCTGTGATGACTCCAAAAGTCGAACCGAAATCAATATCCATTTTAAAATTACTTAGGAGTATTAGTCAAGAAGAAATAAAAATTCGAAAATAATAAAAAGAAAAAAAGTTCTAAGGTTTCCCTTAGAACATTGTTGGTATGCCACTACTCAGACCTGCAAAAGTTAGTCCGATTGCAGCAAACACAAGCACAAGGATTATCGCAATAATCGCCATGATTATCGCAAACGCAATATATGCTAGGAAATATCCCGCGATTCCTGCGCCAAGTGAGGTGTTATTTGCAGTTGCAACGGCTTGACCGCCGACCCAAAGGCTCCAGAAGAAAAACACTACTCCAAGAACAATTGCTATTATGCCAGCACTCATTGCACCCTGTACGGCTCCTGCCACACTACTTGCACCTGAGATTCCTGCAAATATAAGCAAGGTCATAAGCACAGATGAGATGAAGGCTAAAATATAGGCATAGCCCATAAAACCCATGGTCGTATCTGGATCTGCGCTTCCGTTACCAATGGCGGTTGCAATCTTTGATGCAAGCCATCCGATCACTATAACTGAGAACAACAACGCAAGAACTATATTGACAATAGAACTTACAACAACTGCAACTATATTTACGTACATGCCCGCAGGCGATGCCATAGTAACTGCAGTCGTTATAATGGTTGAGAGGATAACAAGAATAGCTGCTATCATCAAACCATCCTTCATTGTTGTTTCAGCCTTAATTTTCTCGAAAGTCTCTTTTGGCTTAAAGAGGCACGAGACCAAAGCTCCGAATTGAAGGCTCATTTTTGGTTGGTTTAAAAGATTCCTAGTTTGGAACCTTTACTCTTTACGTTTCCCCAAATAAAAGCTTAAAATGCCTTCAGGCAAGCTTATTCTACATTTTTATTACTCTATAGTATAATTAGAATACCCAACAGCCGTATTTTAGGCTAAACTTAAAAACCAACCAAAATGGTGAAAGCTAGTAAAAAAACAATCCTTCCTAGCGAAGAGCATGTAGAGGGAATCTACATGAAAGGAGCTGGAGTGATTGACAAGGCGACTAAGTCCGAGACCGGAAAAGCAATTGGCGGATGGCTATTTGTCATCGGCTTTGTAATTGCAATAATTGCAGGTCTTTGGGCTGGAATTGCAGCAACGGGTTCAGCAGGCGCAATGGATGCGAGTACAGCTGGACTTTTAACTGCAGTTCTTGTGATAATAGGTCTTATTGTAGGCCTAGTGAATATACAGACAGACGAAGCAACAACCTTCCTTATAGGCGCGATTGCAATATGTGTGGCAGGAGCTGCAATGACCTCAGCGGGCATTAGCTGGAGTACAATGGCAACTGCGGCAAGCGGTCTTGGCGTTTTGGAAGTATCAATAAATGTTGTAGCAGCATTCCTTGGCGGTCTAATGCAGATGGTCAGTTATTTTGTTGCACCAGCAGCACTTATCGTCGGTCTAAAAGTAGTTTATAAGTCAGCAAGGAAGGCTTAAGCCTTCCTTTCTTTTTTTATTTTTTCTTATTCACAAGCCCTGTCTTCTTTCTCGGGAATTTCCTTCAAGGAACTTATACACGCTTTGGTGTTGTGCGCCGGATAATATCATGTTTATACCCTTTCTAGTAGTCTCGACATCTTCTTCAAGCCCTATGATTGATACTGTTTTTCCGTATACTGAAATTCTTGTTGAAGTAAGTCCCTCAATTACTCTTCGTGCTTTGCCGCCTTCCCCAATTATTCTCGACTTCATGCGAAGGAGTGCCGCATCTTTTCGCCCCAGTATGGAATAAAGATCTATTATATCAAGAACCAGCCCTTCCTTTAGAAGTGTTATTGCGATTTTTGGGTTAAACCCTCGTCCAATGGCCTTTACAATAGAACTTGCTTGCCACTCGGCAAGTCCATCTTCATCAGGTGATTCTATTGTCACGCCACCGTCTTTTGTTACATCAAGCTTGACCTTGCATCGGTCACCAATCATGGCCTTAGTCTTTCCTCCCTTGCCTATGAGTGCTCCGACCCGGTCTTCTGGTATCTTTATGAATTCTCCCATTTTACTCCTCACTAGTTCTTGTTTTTTGTTCGAAAGTGATACGTTTTATTTCTTCTTCTGCGTCGCAGGAAACTCCCTTTCTCTTAAAGAACGCACAAACGTTTCTAATGTCTCGCTCTAGAAATGATTCTGCCATCGGATGGCTTTTTAGAACTCCTTGTCCAAAGTCTATTAACCATGGTGCCCCGTCTTTTACAAGAATGTTGTATTCTGAAAGGTCAGCGTGAACAAAACCCGCCTTCCACATAGCAGATAGTTCTTCAATTACTGTTTCAAACATTGAGTGCGGGTCATCTAACTCTACATGCTTTAGTTTGGGGCAGGCTACGGTATCTTTCCCGACAAATTCCATCACAATGACATTTTTTTCAAAGGAAATTGCTTCAGGCGAAAGTACGCCTTTTATCGTTGCAGCTTTCTTTAAGTTTGAGAACTCCTTTCTTGTCCAGCAGCCAAGAAGCGCGCTTGGAGTCTTTTTGACCTTCTTAAATCGTTCGTCCCCTATTATGTAACTAAGGACTGTAGGATTCTTAAAGTAGCTGGCCGATGCCATCCTGTAGATTTTTATTGCAATATCCTCTCCACCACATTCACCGCGGAACACATCAGCTTCCTTTCCAGTAGCAATTGGGCAGATAATTCGGTCTATCGCACCTTCGCTTCCTAGCTTGCCAACAGCGTCAAGTGTTGCTTTTGAAAATACTCCACCTTCAGTCTTTTGTGCAGAGAGTTCCTTTTTTACAGTTTCTGCTCGCCTGGTTTTTTTCTCAAGTGAAAATCTTTTGTCAAAAACAGGGCTATCCCCATCATCCTCATCTTCAAAATCACCCTCAGAGTAGTCTTCGAAATCTTCTTCCATGTCTTGCCCCGTATTTTATAACTTGGGAAGTCAAAAATAGCAGTTTTAAGTTTAAGACTAAAATGCAGGCATTAAAAGACATCATAGCAGCCGAAATCTCTTCTTTTACAGGAGACGTTCCTGCCACGATGATAAAAGACGTACCCCCTGAAATAAAGGGGGATTTTTCATTTCCCTGTTTTGCCACAGCAAAAAAAGAAGGCAAAAACCCACAGGAGTATGCAGAGGATTTAGCATCAAAAGTGCAGGGCGGCACAATCGAGAAGGCAGAAGCAAACGGCGGCTTTCTTAATATAACTCTTGACGCCAAAAAGATATTTGGTCCGGTGTGGAAAGAGTTTAGCGCTTCACCAACAGATTTTGGCAGGGGAAAATCAAAAGAAAAGATACTTCTTGAGCATACGAGCGCAAATCCAAACGCTCCGCTTCACGTAGGCCACATAAGAAACTCGATAATCGGGGACTCCATGGTTCGCATATTGCGTTTTGCAGGGTATGATACCGAGGCGCAGTTCCTTATAAACGACATGGGAGGTCAGCTTGCAATACTTGCCTGCCAGCTAAAAGACATATACGAGAACTACTCAGAATCACAAACAGAAAAATCAGGCAAAAAGCCCGACGCGTGGCTCGGTGAGCAGTACATTGCCGCAAACAAGAATGTTGACGCAGATGAAGCGGCATCCCTCCAAAAGAGATATGAAGCCGGCGACAAAGACATACGTGCAATTTTTGATTTCATGGTAAAAACCTCCAAAAAAGGCGTCACAGAGACCTTTTCTGAGTATAACATCGCAATAGATTCATGGGTTCGCGAAAGCGACTTTGTCTTTTCAGGCGCAGTCGATGAGATAATAAAAAGGCTAAAAGAGACAAAGTATTGGTTTGAAAAAGAGGGTGTATGCGCCCTTGACCTCGAAGAATTTGGCATCAAAAAGGAGCTAGTCCTCCTTAGGAGCGACGGGACAACACTTTACACCACGCGTGATGTTGCCTATCATGAATGGAAACTAAAACAGGGCCGTGATTGCATAAATGTGATTGCAAACGAACAGACCCTCCAGCAAGAGCAGATGCGTGCAGCCTTAAAGATCTTGGGAGAAAAGGATATGGACAAAAGGGTCAGACATTTATCCTATGAACTTGTGAGTGTTCCTGGCATGAAAATGAGCTCAAGAACAGGTGAATTCATCTCAGCAGACGAGCTTTTAGCCGAAGGGATTTCCCGAGCGAAAAAAGAGATTTCTAAGCGCAATATGGATATCCCAAAAGAGGAAACAGAAAAAATCGCAAAAGCGGTTGCAACTGGTGCAATACGCTTTAATATGGTCAAAATCACCCCCCTTAAACCAATTGAGTTTAGGTGGGAAGATGCGCTCACATTTGACGGTGAAAGTGCGCCATACATGCAATACTCACACGCAAGGGCGTGTCGTATACTTGAAAGAGCCGGAGTAACAAGCCCTCCAGCAGGCATCGACTTTTCCAAAGTTCCTTCTCTTAAGGATGAAGAACGTGAGCTTCTTTTATGGTTCATTAGATTTGGCGAAGTAATCGAAGAGTCGGCATCAGCCCTTAAACCGAATTTGGTCGCAAACTACCTTATTGCTCTTGCAGAACGTTTCAACCGTTTCTATTTCAAGTGCCCGGTTCTTGATGCAGAAGAAGAGACTAAAAACCTGCGCCTTGCAATAGTCTTTACCTTCAAGACGATAATTGCAAGCGGTCTTGAAACACTAGGCATTGAGGCCTTAGAGCGTATGTGAATGACTCTTAGATGCCCTGAATGCGGAAGTAAACGGCTTATCCACGAACATATGACTGGGGCCATGGCTGTTGGCTCGACAGATGAGCGCTATTTATGCAAGGACTGCGGATACCGCGGTGCATTTATTCTTGACGATGCAACAGACTCAAAGGAGCCCCCTGTTGATAGTTCCCGAGCTTGGTTTAAGACAGGAACCGCAGGAATAATCGGCGCACTTATTGCCTTTGGAGTAGTCACACTTCTTGGCATTGGAATAATAATACAGATAATTGCGATTATAGTCGGGGCGTTGTGTGGTGTCAGCATAGAACGGCTTTTTTCAGATGAGGGGGAGTCGACAGAAGAGGTGGTTGACGAAGACTTAAAAGAGATAAAAGAGGAAATAAAAGCAGAGAATAAAGCCGGTAAATCGCTAAAAGAGCCCTAAGAAAAGAAGGGAGAAAAGACATAAAACTCCCATAATTATTAAGAACTTCCAGAATTTAACCCGTTCTGCAACCCTCATAAGAATCCCGATTGTAAGGAGCCCGAAGATAAATGCAAAAAGCGCCCCGATAAGTGCATTGGCATCAGTTACAAATTCATCACCCTTGACAATCCCGAGTCCGATTTCAGCCGCAAGAATCGCAAAGATGCTCATCATAAATGAGATTCTAAGGGCCGATTTTGAGTCAAATTTAAGGAATAAGAGGGATGAAGTTGTTGTTCCCGAGCGGCTTATCCCCGGAAGCGCAGCAAATCCCTGAACAATACCCGTTATCACCATGTCCTTTAGTTTTATATCCTTTTCGTCCCTATGGGCAGGCTTTGCCTTTCGCTGCAAAAGACCGCTAACAATTAACATGACGCCGATGAATGCTATTATGAGTTCGCCGGCTGCCGCCAAAAAGATGTCTGAAAAAAGTAGGTAAAGTGGTCCCCCGATAAGGCCTGTTAAAACTGTTGCAACAATAAGTATCTGAAGAAGTTTTCTTTCTTTTTCTGTGAATATGCCGACAAGTTCTCGTCTGAAATAGACTGCAGCCGAGCATAGCGTCCCGATATGAAGCCAGATTGCAATTGATGCGGCGTAAGCAACATCCATTCCCATCGCCGTTGCGGCAAGAGTGTTCATCCCCTGGGAACTGACAGGCAGCCATTCAAGCACACCCTGAATGATTCCAAGAATTATGTATTCTATCATATTACTGTTTATCTTTGTGGTAAAGTTCGATTATATCTATTATATTTTCTTTAGCATTCCACACATAACAAAGCCTGAATGGGGCGACTCTTAGTTCTCTTGTGCCTTTTCTTCCGTATCTCATAGGTTTTCCGATTTCCGGATTAGCTATTATTTTAACTAGTTGTTTTTTTACCTTATCCTTTGTCGCATGATCCCTTAACTTGGAAACCTGCTCTTTGAACTTAGGTTCGTAAGTAACCTCTACCATCCTTTAATCTCTTCAAGGAACTCTTCTCCGCTCTGTCTGATGACTTTACCCTTTTCACGTCGTAAGAACGCTTCTTCAACCCTAGTTGCAAAAGCGATATCATCCCTTAGACTTTCTGATAATTCCTTTGCGGGCTTAAATACAAAATTCTTTCCTTCCTTTAGAAGAAGTATTTTTTCTCCAGGAAATAAATCTTTTCTCATCTCATGGGGAATCACGATTTGCCCCTTGGTGCTCATAGTTGTAAATGCCATATCCATTTTAATTCGGTAAGATTTGTCTTACAGTTAATAAAAATACCTTAAGAAAGTTCATTAAGCGCAGCTTTTCGCATTACTTCAACAGGGGGGTCATAACCCCAAATTCTTTGTGACTCTGCGCCCTGCAGAACCAGCATTTCAAGGCCGTTAATGCACATTGCGCCAGCTGTTTTTGCGTCCCTAAGGAGCTTTGTTTCAAGGGGATTATAAACAATGTCCATAACGATTATGTCCTTTGGTATCTTGCAGGTCAGGGGAGATTCCAAGATTTTTGGCGTCATGCCGACTGAAGTAGTATTCACCAGTATGTCAATTCCGTCTAAGCTTTGCTCTTTTTGCACCGTTGCGCCCGCCCCAAGCTTCTCCTTTAAATCCTTAGAAAGCGCTTCAGCCTTATCTTTTGTACGGTTCCAGAGGGATATCTCCATACCTTCAAGTGCGCAGCCAAAAACAACGGCGCGCGCAGCACCCCCCGCACCAAGTACAAGAACACACTTCCCCTTAAGCGCGTTTTCCTTGCTTTTCAGGGCATCAATAGCCCCTGTTATATCCGTATTATACCCAATACTCGTTGCCTCATCTTTGAAATCAACGCAGTTTACAGCCCCGATGAGCTCTGCTGCCATGTCCTTTGAATCAAGAAGCTCCATTATGGCAAGTTTGTAAGGGATTGTCACGTTTATCCCAGAATAATCATCCTTTAGTTTTTCGTATTCTTTTGCGAGGTCTTTTACCTCAATTTTTTCATACACCGCATCAACACCCATTTCCTTAAACGCGGCATTGTGCATAACTGGAGAAAGTGAGTGTCCTATGGGATTTCCGATGACAGCGTATTTTTTCATGTTCTTATAAGCAGCTAAATATTTAACAGGCAACTTAAGCAGTTTCTAAATAAAAATTATTTTGCAAGCATCCCCTTTCCAGCAGGAATCCAGCGTTGTATTTCGCCTAAAATAACCTTTTTTATCTTTTGCCCGTCTTCCTTATTTGTCTCACGGAGTATTCTTGCTTTTGCCTCTTTTGCAACAAGCCCCGATTTCATAGTCCCCGGGATTACATTGGCATAATGCTTTGCTTCTTTTGCAACGGCAGTCTCCGGTCCCCCTATTGATATGGCGTAATCAGTCACCCTGAAGCCAAGGGCGATTTTTAGTGGAGTGTTCTTGAACCACTCGCGCTCGCCGCGCACGACAAATGCTCCCTTTGTAAGGTATTCGCCGGATTTTGGAGTCTTTGATACTTGATCCGGGCGTACACAATAAACATCCGCCGCACCCCAACCAGCACCCCACGCAGAAGAATAGCTTGCAGCACCTTCGGCAGCTTCGCGTTTAGTTGATTTAGGAATCTCTTTTCCTTCAGGATTTTTAACAACAAAGAACGGTGCCCCGTGAACTGTTGAGTGGAAGATAAGGTCTTTTTCATCTGTGTGTTTTTTTATCAGTATTTCGTTTGTTGTGGCATCACGTCCGCCAATGCACAGGAATCCGTTACTTGACTTAAACCAGCGGAACTTTTCATACCACTCAGGAACATGCCGCGCTGTTGGGTTTTCAGGAAGCTTTTGTTCTACTTTGTCTTTCCTGCGTTTTGCAACTCCAAGCTCCCGTCTACTTTCAATAAGAGCCCCGCTTGACCCTTCTATTTTTGATTTTGCTTTCTTATATTTTAAGTAGCGCTCCTCGGCATTGTCTGAAACAGTTTTGTCAATACATATTGGAACACCTTCATATTCAAATATCCTGTCGGCACCCGATATTATCCTAAGGCCTATTGAATTTATGTATTCGGCCCAGTTTGAGCCTTTTAATTTTGCCTCGTGGCATGCCAGTATCAGCTTGTTGATTTCAGCGTAATTTGTGAATATGAAATCACCTTCCGCCTTAAACTTAAGTGCGGCAGAGTTCATTTCATCTATCTGCCTTTCTTGTTTTGCGATTATCCGCTCAAAGCGCCCAATCTCCTTTTCATAATCTTTTTTTGAGTCGGCCTTTATCCCTTCGTTTCTTATCTTTGTGAAATGCTCGTCAATTGCAGAATTAAAGTCGGGATAAGGTTCTTGGCTGTATTTTTTGTAAAGTTCTAATGGAAATGGCACTGCCGAGACAATGACGCTTCCGTCCTTTACTATGCGCGCGTCAACTTTTGCATGAAGCATCTCTTCTACGGCAGTATATGCCTGCTCCCCGGATTCCTTATTTGGGATGTCATCCTCATCTGCGTCACAACGCAAAAGGACTTCTTCTCCATATTCCCCCCCAAGTCCTATTCCCCCTGAAAGTGAGCGGCCTATTTCCTTTTTTTCTGCAAGGATACGGATGAACTCATGCTCGCTTATATCCTTAATGTTGTGTGTTCCTGGTGGGTATAAGTAGGGAATCCCAACAGTAAGTGTCCTGTCTTTCCATTCCTGTCCTTCGAGAAGTGCGATGATTACGCCTTCCTTGTCTGTGACAATGAGGTTTCCGCGTGAAAATAGCTCTATAATAAGTTTCCCCCGTTCTCCAAGGTCGAATTCAACTATCCTGTCAAACTCATGCTGGGATACTGAGTCGATGATAGCGCCCCCCAGAGTCTTCCTTAGAACCATTGTAAGCGCCGAAGGCGTGTCAGGGCTATTGTGTTCGAATTTAGTCAGGCAGAAATAGTTGGGCGCAATTATGAGTTCACCTTTTCCTTCACCCCCTAAGATGCGAAGCGTAAGTTTTATTTCCCGTTCCCCTATCTCATAAACCTTATCGATCCTTGCCCCTGCAAGGCGCGAGCCGAGTTCACTACAAAGAAAACTGATATCAAGGCTAGATAAATACTCCTTCATTGCCTATTTTGAAGGCTCGCGAATAAGAAGGAAGAATAAAAATAGGGATAAAAACAAGAATAAAAAGAAAATAAGAAAGAAGAATAAAAGAAGGAAAAACTAAATCGCCGCTGCAAGACGATTAAGTCCAAGATTGGACTCAAGCTCACGGCAGCGATTTCTGATTGTGACGCAGGTGACTCCTGATAATTCAGAGATACCTTTATGGTCTATTATCTCATCCTCCATTTCACCAGCTACACACAAGCTTGCTGCTGCAACGCCCGCAGGACCTTTTCCGGATACTGCAGTTGCAACACGAGGATCAATAAGCATACTTTCGGCACGATCAAGAACCGTTTTAGGTAAACGAAGCTCGACAGCAAATTTCTCAATATATTCTTTTGCGTTTGTCGAAGGTATGTGTAATTGCATCTTTTTGATGAGGTAGCGATATACCTTATTTATCGAGCGGTAGTCTATTCTAAGGGTATCACAGATTTTATGGAGTGTTAAAGGTACCATATTCATTCTGCAGGAAACATAAAGAAGGGCGGTTATAACCTTATCATCCTGTTTGTATTTGGTATAGCCTTTTCTCACAGCTTCGTTGTATTTCCCATCAGCTTCATGCATGATGTCATCATCAAGGTCAAGGAGAGTTGCTTGTCTGAAAATCTCCTTATCAACCGAGAGTACGGCAGCTTCTGGAGCGCCGACGCCTATTCTTATGCTGTATTCGGAATCCATTTTGGCTTTTATTTTTTTATGCGAGTATTGTCTTCCCCAAGCACTCATTCCCACATTTTGTCACAACAACGCCAAACGGGCTTTTAACAGGACCGATTATGTCAACGAGTTTGCCAATCTCTGTTTCGTCATCAAGGTAAACCTTACTGCCTTCTTTGGGCACGCTTGATAAACGGACGATGAGCTTATCTCCAACAGTCCTAAAACCTGTTCCGATTGTTTCCATTTTTTGTTATCACCAGTCGGTGACAAATAAACTGATATTATTTATATGCCTATCTATAAAAACGCGTGAGCTCAGCTAAGAATATGAAGCTAATAAATTCTATTGGTTTTGGGCAAAAAACATATTAAAGCCCGTTTAATTCGGCTTTCTGGCGCATCTGCACCAGAACTGCGGTCAGGGGAACATTTACTGGACACTCGGATTCAGAACGCTTTGAAAGTGGGGATAACCAGAGTCCACGGGAAACTGCAGTCTTAAGCCCGCTTTGGTATCCTGCAGAGACAACACCAATTTCCCCCATCTGGGGCGAGCCATAAATGCTTCCTATCGTAAGAAATACGGGATCATATATGGAACAGGCATAGCATCCTATGCACTTTAAGACGCCTGCACGCTCGCTTCTTGCAACGTTAAGACGCCCGTTATCAAGTATTATCACCTGTTTAGGGAGTTCGACCTTTTTTGTCTTTATCATCTCGCCTGAAGAGAGTTCAAGAAGCCTGGCGACTTTTGCCGCATCCTCCTTTCCAAATACGCGGTCTGCGCTGACAATAACAAAAGAATCTTTACAGTTTTCCAGAGCCTTAATTTCCTCTTCCTCAAAATAGCCAAATCCGCCTGAATCAAGGATGCATGCGGATACTATGGCAAAACGCAGACCTTCGGAGCTGTCTGCTTTTTCTTCACTATTTGGATACGGCAAATAAGGGTGCAACATCGGTGTCCCGCCCTTTATACCAGCATATTTTTCTGAAAGGATTCTGATACCGTTTGATACGAAAAATGCCTGCATGACTTCAGACTCTATCGTTTGGGGTGAGGGGACAAGCCCAAGAGCTTCCTTTTCTACAATGCCTCGAATATACTCGGCGACATCAAGCGGCCTTTTTGCAATAAAGGCATCCCTGCCTGATTCCCTCAGCGATTTTGCAGCGCCAAAAACTAAATCCTCAAGATTTTTTATACTCTTTTTCTTGATTTCTTCAACCTCTTTTGATAATTCTTTTTCTTTTGCCAGGGACTTTTCACGCTTTTCAAGTGCCAAAGAGACATTAGAGCGAAGCGCGTCAACATCTTCCCGTAAAATGGGGTTATTCGCCCTCTTTTTTATAATGATTGAAGTCCCGTCAAGATTCATTGTTAAATAATCAACCCGTGAATTTGAGTAGCGATGCATTAAAACTTTTGTCGGGTATTATCCAGTATCGCACTTTTAGTCAACGATATGATTATTCAATAAACCCCCCATACACCTATAAGATTTGATAAGAACTTAGTGCAGCTTTTTTATCCCTTAAACCCTTAAATTTAAATGTAAGTTTAGGGCAACATGGTCTCAAAAATCACAGTAACATTAAATATATCAGTCATTATTGCGGTATTTGCCGTGTCATTTAGTGCATTAACTTCGTATGAAGAGGGCTTTAATGCACCAGACTCCCCCCTGGGTCTTGCAATTGGCGATGAAGATATATATGAATATTTCCTGACGCCCCCAGAGTCAAACGAGACTGTAGATGCCAATATCCATGGCTCGGGACTTATGGGAAGCTCGACAGTCGATTGTTGGAACGCCGGAACAAGTCCGCACCCAATCTGCTCATGTGATGATCTTAACAGAATCAGAACCGAGCTTTCTTGGAAGTATGAGTTACAAAATGACATAGACTTCTCGGCCTGCGATGCAAGTTATACAACAGGGGAAGGCTGGACCCCAATCGGAGTATATTACTCAAATCCATTCAAAGGAAATCTTGATGGGAATAATTACACAATAAGTAATCTTTTTATAAATCGGCCAACTGAGGAAGATGTAGGTCTTTTTGCAGCCGTTAGCAATGCAGATTTAAATAATATAAGATTACTCTCAGTCGATGTTACAGGAAATGAGGATACGGGGGCCCTTGCCGGAAGATTGGATTTAGGTTCAGCAATACTAGATTCATATGTAACAGGAACGGTTACGGGAACCGGGTATTATACAGGAGGACTTGCGGGATATCTGGATGAAAGTTTAATCTCAAATTCATATGCAACTGGGACAACGTCAGGAGATGACTATACCGGAGGTCTAGCGGGATGCCTCGAAGATAATTCGATGATAGTGAGTTCGTATACAACAGGAATCGTCACAGGAAATGCTACAACTGGTGGCCTCCTTGGGCACGCCTGGGATTCTTGTACAGTTATAGATTCATATTCTACGGCAACCGTCACGGGGGTATCAGGCACGGGAGGTCTTGCTGGCGGCGGCCTGTTTGGATTTGGCGGCATAATCTCAAACTCCTATGCCACAGGAACTGTCACGGGAGATGGGAACACAGGCGGCCTTGTGGGGGCAGGTTTGGGGATAATTATAAACTCTTATGCAACAGGAACCGTCACAGGGGATGATTACACAGGCGGCCTCATCGGGGGGGCTGGCGGTGGAAGCATCTCTAATTCTTATGCAAATGGAAATGTCTTAGGAAATGAATCTATTGGTGGCCTAATCGGCGGAGCCAACAATGTAAGAGTTTCCAATTCTTATGCAAGCGGAAACGTCCTGGGAATTAATGAAACAGGCGGCCTCATAGGTTATATGACTCAATCGACAATCTTGAATTCCTATGCCACAGGAACAGCCTCAGGAGACAGATACACAGGAGGCCTCGCAGGTTATATACAATTCTCAGTAATCAACAACTCACATTCAACAGGAATTGTTTCAGGAGACGAGAGTACAGGAGGCCTCGTGGGATATTCTTATGGAGATTCATATAATAGACCTTCTATATTAAGTTCCTATGCAACAGCGGATATCACAGGAAACTCCAATACCGGAGGCCTCGTGGGATACTCCGGCGGCACGATCTCAAACTCCTATGCAATAGGGGACATCACAGGAACATCTAACACAGGAGGCCTCGTGGGATACTCTAGTGGTGCAAACATAAATTCATACGCAATAGGGGATGTTACTGGAGACATATACACAGGCGGCCTCGCAGGATTCACAAGCTCGGGTTCAATCTCAGACTCATACGCAACAGGATTCATCACAGGAAACACCTCGGGAACAGGACACTCCACCGGCGGCCTCGCGGGACGCATATACAGTATCTCATCAATCTCAGATTGCTACTGGTTAAACCGTAGCGGAGACGATGCAAAGTTTTGTTATTATAATGGGGATTATTACTGCACGGCAGTTTCTTCAGAGTCATATTTCTTTACATATTCAAATGATCCCGAATCTTCATGGGACTTTACAAATATTTGGAATTCTTCAAATTCCGGCAGTTATTATCCAACATTACAAACTCCAGAGTCTCCCGCATCTGGGTGTCCAAATAGCATGAGTGGTGACGGAAGCTTAATAAATCCCTGTCAAATCACTGATGCCGCGGATCTTAATGCGTCAAGACTTTGCCTAATCTGCAATTATACCTTAACAGCAGACATAGATCTTGATATTGACCCATATAATGTGGATGATGGATGGTTGCCGATAGGCAAATTGCAATATTCACTATTCCTACCGTTTATAGGAAATTTTGATGGCGCCAATCATACGATAACAGGCCTTTACATAAATCGCTCAACTGAAGATTACATAGGTCTGTTTGGACGTATTGTCGGCTCAAACATAAGCAATCTGAACATAATTTCGGCCGAGGTTACAGGGGACGCGTATTCCGGGATTCTTGCAGGATCTGTGTACTCAAGCTCAGAAATCTCAAATACACATACAACTGGAATTATTAATGGAACTGGTGGCGTGGGTGGCATAACAGGGTATCTTGGTGGGACAATAATAAACTCTTCTTCAACATCAATTGTTTCAAGTACAGGATATTATACGGGCGGCCTCACAGGGTATTTTGCCGGAACAATTTCAAATTCGCACTCAGGGGGGGAAATATATGGGGAAGATAATGTTCATGGCAGCTCCGGCGCAGGCGGTCTTGCAGGATACGCTTATGAAGTATCAACAATCAACAACTCTTACTCAACAGCAACAGTCACTGGAGAATACAGGGCAGGTGGACTGGTGGGGTGGATTGAGGCTAGTGGGATAATTTCAAACTCATACTCAACGGGAAATATTACAAGAACAGGGTCTAGTACTACTCGCGCAGGAACCGGCGGCCTCGCAGGATACATAAATAGAAGTGTAATTCTAAATTCATACTCGACAGGAAATGTATTTGCAGATGGAAATTGTGTGGGCGGCCTCGCAGGATGGATTGAATCAAATTCAATAATCAATAACTCATACTCAACAGCAAACATAACTGGTGGCTACACCAATGTGGGCGGCCTCGCAGGATATTTAGAAAATTCAACAATATTTAATTCTTCTGCAACAGGAACAGTCTCAGGAGGGCATATGTACATAGGCGGCCTCGCAGGAGACTTAAAAAGCAGTATAATACTAAATTCTTACTCAACAGCAACGGTTATAGGAACTGGAGAACATGGGGGGCGTACAGGAGGTCTAGCGGGTTGGGCAGAGGCAAATTCAATCATAAATAACTCATATTCCACAGGAAACGTCACAGGAATGGGTTACTACATCGGAGGACTAGTGGGATGGGTGGAGGTAAATTCAATCATAAATAACTCTTACTCCACAGGAAACGTCACGGGAGACAATATCGCAGGCGGCCTGGTGGGAATTTTATACATAAATTCATCGATTTTAAATTCATATTCGACAGGAAACGTCACAGGAGAGTCAAGAACCGGCGGCCTCACAGCAATTTCATACTCGAATTCAAGAATCTTAAACTGTAACGCAAGTGGTATTGTCATAGGAGAAAGTTACACAGGTGGCCTCACCTCATGGCTCGGATATAATTCAACAATTAATAATTCACATTCAACAGGAAACGTATTGGGAATAAACAATACCGGAGGTCTCACTGGATATGTAGAAGTGAATTCAACAATCTCTAATTCTTCTGCAACAGGAAGCGTTACAGGAACCTTTAACACAGGGGGCCTCACCGGACTTTTGTATACTAGTTCATCAATCTCCGCATCATATGCATCAGGAAATGTCGTTGGAGAAAACAATACTGGAGGCCTCGCAGGACTCATAAGCTCGAGTTCAAATATCTCAGATTCTTACGCCACTGGAAACATAAGTGGAGAAAACAATACTGGAGGTCTCACCGGACAGATAAGCGGAGAATCAATAGTCAATAGCACATATGCAATAGGAAACATAATAGGGAATCAATACGTGGGAGGTCTTGCTGGAGAAATATCTGTAGGCTCAATAATCAATAACTCATATTCCACAGGAAACATAACCGGAACCTTGCACATAGGGGGGTTCATAGGTTCATTAGCCCCAGATTCGATAATATCAAACGCTTACTGGTTAAATCACACAGGTGATAACGCAAGCTCATGTTATCCGGGCGGAAACGAGAATTGTACTGAAAAAGATGACGTGCACTACTTCTTCTACATATCACACGAGCCTATACTCCAGTGGTACTTCCCGCCGTGGGACAATTTCTGCGACGGCGACGGCTACCAGCCCCTTGCCTGGCAAGACCTAGTAAACGAATCAGATTGTGGCGGTTACTCACCTGTAACAAACACAACAAACTTCACAATAAGTTTTAGCGCAAATCCGAGCATTATCAAAGAAACAGGCAGCACAACCTGGACTCTAACCATAAATAATATAGGCGCAAGTGCTGCAAACCTCATTGTCGTCCCTTCATGGACAAGTAGCTTTTCTCAGGCAGTTGATGCGCACGCTTCAGAAGTCTTAAACTGGACTCAAAAAGTATCATGTCCGACAACTAGTGTTACTCGAAGCGTATCTGTAAGCTCTAGTGTGCCTCCAGCAATAACCAAATCGGCCTCAGCCACAGTCTCAGTCTTCTGTACATCTTCCTGTTCAAGAAACTGGAAATGTGATGACTGGAGCGAGTGCATTAACTGGATACAGACAAGAGAATGCTCATGCGGATGCCCGGATGACTCTGATTGCACAGGCAATCACGATACTGAACGGGA
>Ga0075120_10000514_pt1 | contig 31942 bp, 25 predicted proteins | sample AntAceMetag02UKL_FD_69792 | JGI IMG/M metagenome (GOLD analysis project Ga0075120, IMG submission 69792) | Saline lake microbial communities from Ace Lake, Antarctica - Antarctic Ace Lake Metagenome 02UKL | ecosystem: Environmental > Aquatic > Non-marine Saline and Alkaline > Saline | place...
TATATGAGTCAAGATACCCTTCATGATAAAAAACCATGTACAAATAATCTGAAGATGTCAAAGATAGGGTTTTTATTTTTCATTTAAAAAAACTCTGTATAAGAATGCCGATAAAAAGGAAAACTGAAATCAATGAATTCACATGGAAAAAAGCAATATTAATATGCTTTAAATTATCAGGTGTCACCAGTTTATGCTCTGTTATCAGAAGCAGTCCTATGATCCCTAAAAACACTAAAAAAACCGGGTGCATATCAAAGGTGATATACATGATAAAAAGGAAAACAAAGGTGGCCACATGGAGGATTAAAGAAATAGCCATGGCTTTTTGAGGCCCGATTTTTGCCGGCAGGGAAAAAAGGCCCTGGTTTTGATCAAAGTCAATGTCCTGGCAGGCATAGAGGATATCAAACCCGGCAATATAGGCCATAAGGGAAAGACTTAAAAAAACAATACTCCATGACAAGGTCCCGGTAATGGCCACCCATGCACCCAGAGGGGCAAGACTGATGGCAAATCCAAGGTAAAGATGACAATATTTTGTAAACCGCTTGGTATAGGAATAAAAAAATAAAAATAACAATACGGGAAAGGAAAATATAAAACAAAGGAAGGACAGCATGGCTGCACTGAAAATAAAGACCATTGAAAACAGTGCCACAAAAAGAAAACCTTCCTTTTTTGACAATAATCCTGAAGGGATTTCCCTTATGGCTGTACGCTGGTTTTTAAGATCAATATCTGCATCTACGATCCTGTTAAACCCCATTGCCGCAGATCTTGCCCCCACCATGGCCGTTAAGATCCAGAAAAGATCCAAGATGGCGGGCGAATGATGCTCCCAGGCCATTACCACTGCAGACAATGCAAAGGGCAGGGCAAAAATAGTATGGGAAAACTTAATCATTCTCCCATAAACCAATATCTTTTTTTTCAAAAGGGATGTTAAACTGACAATATTATTCTCAAAACCCATATCTCAAAACTCACATCTCAATATATACCATAGGTAATAGCCTTACATTTAGGGCATTTGCCACCTTCGGGCATATAATTTTCTATCTGATAGGCATATCGTTTCACTAAAAGTTCATTACAGGAAGAACAATAGGTGTTTTCAGAAGATTGACCCGGCACATTTCCAATATAAACATAAAAAAGGCCTGCTGCCTTACCTGCTGCATATGCATTTTCCAGGGACAAAAAAGGAGTTTTGGGTCTATCCTTCATATTATAGCTGGGATGAAATCTTGAAATATGCCAGGGTGTTTCGCAACCCAGATCATTGGCAATATAGTCTGCCATTGCACAAATTTCATTTGCATCATCATTCAAGCCCGGGATAAGAAGTGTGGTTATTTCCACCAGGATTCCCATGTCCTTCATTTTTTTAATATTTTCTTTAACAGGTTCAAGCCTTGCCTTGCAATAGGTCTGATAAAACCTGTCATTAAATGCTTTTAAATCCACATTTGCTGCATCAAGACAGGGAGAAACCATTTCAAGAAGCTCTTGACTCATGTAACCATTGGTGACAAAAATATTTAACAGCCCTTCCTTTTTAGCAAGCTTTGCTGTTTCAAGGGCCAGCTCAAAAAACACGGTGGGTTCTGTATATGTATATGAAATGCTTTTGCAGCCGGTTTTTATGGCTTCTTTAACAATGGATTCGGGCGATAAGTCTTTTCCCTGGATCATACCGTTGTAATTTTGAGGCATCTGGGCAATATTGGAATTCTGACAAAAAGAGCATTTAAAATTACACCCCACCGTGGCAATGGAATAGGAAAATGACCCTGGCTTTAAATGGAACAAAGGCTTTTTCTCTATAGGGTCAACACTGGTTGCAATGACTTTTGGATATACAAGGGATAAAAGCGTTCCCCCTTTATTTTCACGAACCTGGCAGATTCCCCTTTTCCCATCTTTGATGATGCAAAAATGATTACAGATATGACATTTTACTCTTTTGCCATCCAGTCGTTCATAGATAAGGGTTTCCATTTTTACTGCCTCATTCGTGTGGCTAATCCAGATGCAGGGTTATAGGCCTTTGTCTTTCTCACCTTCAGCATCAAGGGTCTGGTCCGAAATTTTGGCACGGGTTGGATCCTCATGGCAATGAGTGTACCGAAAAATGATTTTTGAACAATTTGAAAGTTTTCTACAAACCTGGCTATCTGTCCGCAGGCAAAGGGAAATTGCAGGGTTGTCTTCCATTTTATGGGAACATTTCCCAGGATAGCAAACAAAATCTGTTTAAGTTCCCAGATACTGAAAAAATGGGCATGGGTATAGATATTGGGCACAAAAAAACTTTTAAACCGCCTGACCATGTTTAATGGCGCATGCCGGTTTAAAACGCATAGAACCACTGAATCCTTTGCCACTCTGCAGGCCTCTTCAATGGCTTTGGCCGGGCGGTCTGTAAACTCAAGGCTTGTAAAAAAAAATGCAGAATCAAAGGCATTGTCCTCAAAAGGAAGTTCCTCAGCCACGCCCCTGTGAAGATCCACCTTGTTTCCAAGCCTTTTTAATGCCAAATCCAGCATATACTGGGAGGGGTCCAACCCGGTCAGATTCAAACCTTTATCCAGCAGGGGTTCAAGGCTGATTCCCGTTCCGCATCCGATATCAAGGATACGTTGTCCTGTTTTCGGGGACAAAAGATCCATCATTAATTTGATTTCAAGATCAAGGCAATACCTGTTTTTGGTTTGGTCAAACCAGGAATCATATAATCCTGCATCTTTAAAATCAAAGACATATCCCATACTCAGCCTATTATTTCTTTAACCTTTTCCATCATCTGATCAATGGCAACAACTGCCGGAGAATCATCATCCAGTTCAAGAAGCGACCGTCTTTCCATATCAAACTCAAGAAGATTGTTATCATCTGGTATGGTGCACAATATGGGAACTCCAATCTTTTCAACTTCTTCCAGAAACGCTTTGCTTAAGGTTTCTGGTGCCCGGTTAACAATCAATCCCTTATGTTTTACAGTCAGCTTAAGATCACCCAGCATTTCATTGATTCGTCCCACAGCTCTCAGGCCCCTTAAGGCATAGTCTGTTACCATGAGAAGGATGTCCACCTTACCACTGGTTCTCCGGCTTAAATGCTCCATCCCTGCTTCATTATCCACTAGAAGGTATTTATAATTGCCTTCCAGTTCTTCGGCAAACCGGTTAAGGATATTATTGACCATGCAATAACATCCCTGACCTTCCTGACGGCCCATGACCAAAAGATCAAAGGCCTTCTGCTCGATCAACACCTGGTTCATGAGCATTTCAAGATACAGCATTTTATCCATACCAGAGGGAACGCCCTGGGGATCTTTCATGAAATTTTCCCGGATATCACCCACTGTTTTTTCTATACTCATCCCAAGGGTTTCACCCAGGTTACTATTTGGATCTGCATCTATGGCAAGAATCGGATCTTTCTGATTATTTATAAAATATCGGATCACAAGTGCTGAAACCGTTGTTTTTCCAACTCCACCCTTGCCAGACATTGCAATTACTTTACTCATATATACTCCCAGCGCAATTATTTATTTTCATATTTAGTGCTCGACCGAAAACCGCCAATTTTCCCGATTACTGCGTTGGGCTCAACTTTTAATCCTCGAAATACTCAATGTATTACTCCGGTTAAAATTTTCGCCCGCCTTGTACTCGAAAAAATTTTCAGGTTTTCAGACAGACACTGTTTCGATAAGATAAGGAGTTCCTTGAAAAAAGCAATCCAAAAAGACCTTATTTTTTCTTTGTAAACCAGTCTTTATCCCCATAAAGATCGATCAGGCAGTCCGGGCAGATGCTCTGGGAAAACGTGACCTGGGAATGTTCCTCAATGTATGAATCCACCTGTTTCCAAAACCCTTCATCGTCTCTTATTTTCTTACACCTGGAACACATGGGAAGAAGCCCCCTGAGTGTTCTGATTTCAATATGGGTTTTTATCCTGGCCAGCAATTCAGCCGGGTTAAAAGGTTTGGTGACATAATCCACACCACCGGCATCAAACCCTTTTAAAATATCTTCTGACCCCGTCAAAGCCGTGAGAAAAATAATGGGAATCTGGTGAGCAAAAAAATCTTTTTTTATTCTTTCACACACTTCATACCCGTCCATGTCAGGCATCATGACATCCATCAAAATCAGATCAGGGTTATTTTTTTTCAAAAAATTAAATGCCTGCTGGCCGTTTAGGGCTATTCCCACTTCATATCCGTTATTGGAAAGAAGCTTGCCCAGAAACTGGAGGTTCTGGGGATGATCATCCACAGCCAGGATCAGTGATTTTTCATGGTTCATAAAACATTCCCTGTTTTTATTTTCAAATCCTTTATTTTCAAATCCATGGAGATTATTTTGTTACTCAATTAACAAAATGAAAAATAATTAACAAGCTCTTTATTTCCCACATTGCATGGACAACGCATGGTATTTTTTCAGTTTTTCCTGGACCTTACCAAAAACAGTATTTTCAGGATAAGAAAAATTTGAATCTGGTTGACCTGCACTGACCCCCGTAAGAACTTGAATCCCCTCTTCAATGGTGCTGACCTTGTAAATATGAAATTGTTTTTTCTCGATGGCCTGGACCACATCTTTTCTCAAAACAAGATTTTTCACATTTGAAAAAGGGATCATGACCCCCTGGGTTTTGGTGAGCCCTTTTTTTACACAGGTATCATAGAATCCTTCTATCTTTTCATTCACACCGCCAATTGCCTGGATTTCACCCTTTTGATTCACGGACCCTGTTACAGCTATTTCCTGGCGGACAGGGATACCGGAAAGACTGGAAAGAACAGCATACAACTCTGTGGATGAGGCACTGTCACCGTCAATCCCATCGTAACTTTGCTCAAATGTAATACTGATACTCACACTTAAGGGATAATTTTGAGCAAACATTCTACCCAGAAAACCGGCAACAATCATTACCCCTTTATCATGGGTCTCACCCGAAAGATCAGATTCATGTTCAACATTAATGATCCCGGTAGTTCCCATATAGGATTCTGCTGTAATACGTGTGGGCCTTCCAAAAGCTATTTCGCCCATATCATAGACAGCAAGGGCATTTACCTGGCCGATTATCTTTCCTTTTACATCCAGCAGAACGGATTGATCATCAAATTGCTCCATTACTTTTTCTTCGTAAAGGTTATGGCGAAACCTGTGCTGGCTGACAGCCATGGTCACGCATTCCTGTGTGACCACTGACGTAGCATCTTTTTTCGCCCAATAATCCGCTTCTTTTAAAACACTCAGTATCTGACCAAATCTAAGGGAAAGTTTTTGCTGATCTGCCACCATCCTTTTCCCATATTCAATCACAGCCCACACTCCATCCGGCGTAAAACTCAGCAAATTTTCTTTTTTACACACCCAGGCAATAAACCTGGCATAATTATACAAATTCTCATCTGTCAGTTCTGCCTCATAATCAAAATCCGCCCTTACCTTAAATATTTTATTGAATCTTAAATCCGTGCTCTGCAAAATTCTAAAGGGTTCATACCCGCCCACAAGGATCACCTTGACATTCAATGGTATGGGAGCGGGCTTTAATGAAGGCATACCATAATCTGCCTGGTCAGGCATATCTTCAATACAAAGCATTGAGTCCTGCAATGTTCTTTTTAAAGACTCCCACACGGGGAGATTCATTAAAAGTGGTTCAATATCAAGGACAAGATAGCCTTTATTGGCTTTCAACAGAGAACCGGCCTGAACCATTGTAAAATCAGTCTCAAATGTTCCCATGATTGGTTTTTTTTCAATTTTCCCAAAAAGGTTATGAAAACTGGGGTTTGGCTCAAAAACAACGGGCGCCCCTTTTTCCCGCCTTCGATCCACCAGGACATTGACCTGGTATCTTTTCACAAGAGAACCCGTCATTTCCTGGAACTTCTTGCCTTCAGCATCCTCCTGGCCTTTACCCCCCATAAACATGGCAATATTATCAATAATATCATCCTTGACGTTTTTCAGATAAGTTTGAATATCTTTGCATTGCCTGAAATAATACCTTACAGGATCAATCTGTTCTGAAATGAGCTGTTCTGTTTTTGAGGCAACGAGCCCTTTTAAAACAACTTTCATTTCATCCCCAAGCTTAGTTGTTTCAAGAAGAGATTCATTAAGTTTTTCTTCAACGGGTGCAGCTTTTGTATCAATTTCCTGTCGTGCTGCTTCATCAAGGGCAAGATACGCTTCCTGGGACATGGGCTGGCCATCTGACACGGGGACAACCTGGTAATCGTTTTCTGTCCTGACTATTGATAGTCCTTTACTTTGAGCAAGATGTTCAACATCCTCAAGCAATTTTTTTTGCCGGTTTGAATATTCTTTATAAATTTTAGCTTGATCTTCCTGAAAAGATGATGTTTCAAAAAATTCAAGAATTTTGGTCTTTAGCACTTCAATAAACTGGGTCATGCTTTGACTGAAATAAACAGCCGAGCCTGTCGGCATTTCAATCACAATCGGGCAATACGCATCATCAAAATTATTAACCAGGCAAAGGTCTTCCGATGTTTCATGACTTTTGGCATACTCAAGAAGAAGCTTTTTGACAGTGGTCGATTTGCCAGTGCCTTCCAGGCCTGTGACAAAAATATTATACTCCGAGCCTTTCATATTCAAACCGAAATCAATGGCTTCAACCGCTCGTTTTTGACCAATAATGCTGTCTAAGGGTTCCAGTTCCGATGTATCCTGAAAGTCAAACAGACCGGAAGGATATTTTTTGCTCAAATCTTTTACCAAAACCTCAAATCTTTGCCACATATTGTCTCCTTTGTTATATTTTTACTTAGTGTTTGAACGAAAACTCACCCAAACACGGGGTTTTCGGTCAGGCACTACTTATCCAGATTTTAAATATCCATGGGAATAATCTGGGCATCAGCGTACAAGGTTGAATCATCAAATATATTGCATTGATACACACCATTAACCTTTTTCCAGCCTGATTGAACCCTTTCTTTTGTTCTGCCGATTTCACGGTTGAATCTTATTTTAATATTTTTTATCTGCTTTCCATTGCTGTTAGTCGTCTTATGATACAATGTCTCCAGGAACCCCAGATATATGGTATTATTCACATGCCCGTTCACATCAAAATCCGAATAACGCAGACTGATATCCATCTCCTGTTCCGGCTGAATCTTCCCACAGGCCTGCCAGTCACCAATTTCCTTGTCAAACCATTTCTCTTTTTCAATCTCATACAGCCCGGAAATCTGGGCCGGCACTTTTAAGATCCGCTTTTTTTTGAAATCATAAAAAAGCCAGACACCTGATCCCCTGGCAATATCCCCTTGAGATGAATGTATATGATACTCCCGAAATCCTTTATAGCCTTTAAATCCCCTTGACCAGGTTGTAAGCTTAATATCCTCACCCAGCACTGGATAGCGGAAAAATTCAATTTCCAAACGATTTAAAAACCAAATCACTCCTTTTTCAAATAATACTTCCGGACCTGCTCCAATCTTTGTTGAATGAAGCATGGCCATTTCCTGAAAAAGCCTGGCAGTTGAATGAACACTCAGTTTAAACTGGGGATCAATATCAAAAAAACCTATCTTATATAATTTTTCTATCTTCACTTGTTACACCCCAATCGGCAAAAAGAATCATAAAAACAAAACCGGTTCCATAAGAATCATCGTCAATTATATCTGTCTCCACCCTTACAACGGAGCCATTTTTCGCATGCAGCCTTACAGGACACCTGCTGCCACAATTAACATTGCATATTGACCATACTATTTTGTCAGACAGATTATGTGTGTCCAATTTATGATATATCCCAGTCATGGTTCATGCTAATTAATGATAATTTATACTGGTATCTTTCAGAATAATTGATGTTGTAAATTTGTGAGAGTTTTTCAAGCTCACTCACAAAAATTCATGGCTCAATTATTCTATATGGATATTTGAAAAGAAAAAATACGAAATCAGCTATTTCCTGTAACTTTATTCCGCCCGCTTGTTTTTGACTGATAAAGAGCTTTATCTGCTCTTGATATCAAGGATTGGAAAAAATCATTTTTATCGGGGATACAGATTGCAGCCCCGGAGCTGATACTGGCCTGAATGGTTTGACCCTCAAATTCCAAATGGAATGCCTCTATTTCTAATCGAACTTTTTCAGCCATCATGCAGACATTTTCCAGAGGTGTGTTGGGTATGAGGGCAATGAATTCATCACCACCATAACGTGCTATGATATCTGTATCCCGTTTAAAAATCTTTTTGATCATTTTTGCTGTGGCTTTTAGATATTGATCCCCGGCCAGATGACCATAATTATCATTGATCCGTTTAAAATCATCAATATCAAACATAATAATGGAGATTGGAGATTGCAGCCTGACAGACCGGCTCCATTCAAACGAAAGGGACTCATCAAAGTATCGTCTATTGTAAAGTTTTGTCAGATCATCGATCCGGCTTATCTTTTCATGGGCTTTTGATTTCTCTTCCAGTAAAAATTCATTTCCAAGGGCATCCCAATATTCCCTGTTCCCTCTATGGGCTATAAAACAAAGGTAGATAAAAAAAATGCCCAGGGAGATCACCAGGGGCATGTTTATTTGATAAAAAATCATTATCCCCATAGCCGGCACCAGCATAAAAAAACTAAATAGAATGGACAATCTTAAGTCCGGGATAAATGCCAGTGCCCCTCCCGCGCAAAGGCCAATAGTACACATTGTCATTAAAAGCGTTGCGCTTAGCTCTCCATCCTGGATCATAAATTTTGCAAACCCGATCCCCCAGATCAATGCTGTCACTGCAACACTTAAAATAAAAATATGATTATTGAGTTTTTCAAGTTTTGGCTGTACCCATTGTGCAAAGTACAGATGAAATAACCTTAACAGGCAAATCCCTGAAAGTGAAAATAAAAATGGGTTGGAAAATTCAGGATGGCGGAGATAATAGTTGTCTGTGAACAAAACAATACAGGCAGTCGACAGGTAAAAAATAATACCAATGGTGGATCTTTTTTTCAAATCGTCGATCACCCTTGGATATAGTTGATATTTTTTAAACTCCAACCTGCCTCCAGTTGAATAAAAATTTATCCTGACCCTTGAACAATGTTCATATCATCAAAATTAAAAAAAAAGCAATGGCTAAAAATTTAAAAGGTTATCTTATCTCCGGGTTTGGGGATAATTGTTTCATAGCCTTTTTGTTGAAGATGCTTTGCAAAGGCAGCGCTTTGCTCTTCTTCCCCATGGACAATACCGATTTTCTTTATTCGAAGATTTGATCCTGTAATAATTTTCTCAAGTTCATGTTTGTCTCCATGGGCACTGAATCCGCCTATTTTTTCAACCTTTGCCCGCAAAGGATAAATTTTCCCCAAAATCTTTATTTCAGGAACGTCTCCATTATTCCCGGGTTCTTCAGCCTGGGCTCCCAGATCTTCAATCCGCCTGCCCAATGTATTTTCAGCCATATACCCCACCAGCAGGATGGTATTTTTTGAATCATGGATCTTATATCGAAGATGGTGCAGAATTCTTCCGGCCTCACACATTCCCGAAGCAGAGATCACCACATGGGGCGATGTATCCTTATTCAGCTCCATGGATTCCTGCACGGTCTGAACAAATTTAATTTTTTCGAACTGAAATGGATTTTTCCCTTTTTCAAGAAATGTTTTATGGGTGTCCTTATCATAGGCCTCCGGGTGTTCGCCAAACACTTTGGTCAGATTGTTTGCCAATGGACTGTCAACATAAACGGGTCGTCTTGGCACCTCTCCTTTATCATAAAGCTCATGAAGGATATAAATCAATTCCTGGGTTCTGCCAAAAGCAAAGGAGGGAATGATAACAGATCCGCCCCTTTCAAAGGTATCATTTAAGACTTTTTTCAGCCTTGATCCCAAATCTTCAACAGGCTCGTGTTCCCGGTCGCCATAGGTGCTTTCTGTAATGAACAAATCAATGTCAAGGTCTTCCTCGTCAAATACCAGGGTTGGATCCTTTAATATGGGTTTTCCAAACCGTCCCACATCCCCCGTATACAGCACCCGGGTTGTTTTATCATCTCTTTTAATGGTCACAACTGAAAAAGCAGATCCAAGGATATGACCGGCCACATAAAACTTTACCGTGGTATTTTCACCAATGGTCACCGGATAATTAAAGGGATATCCATCAATAAAGCCAAGGGATTGCCTTGCCTCATCCATGGTATAAAGCGGTGTGACAATATCAAGTTCATGCTGTTTTTGAAGCTTATGAATAACATCGATGTTGAGTTCATGAGCATTCTTTTTCAACATTTTTTTTATGTCACTTCTTTGCCTATTCGAGACCTCCTGCTTGACATTATTCTGTTCCAATTGGCGTAAAAAGGATCTCAGTGACTTATAGTTCAAATATTGTGCATCTGATTCCTGAATATGTCCGCTGTCCATCAACATATAATCCAGGGCATCTGCCGTGGGCCGGGTTGTCACCACACGGCCTGAAAAAGCCTCTTTTGTCAGTAAGGGGATACGCCCAGAGTGATCAATATGGGCATGGGATAGAATCATATTGGTGATCTTGCTTCTATCAATGGGAAAAATTTGATTTTTTTCCTTACTTTCTTTTCGCCTGCCCTGGAACATACCGCAATCAAAGAGAATTTGATCCTTACCTGTATCCAGAAGATGCATTGATCCTGTCACTTCACCTGCTGCGCCGTAGAAAGTTACATCCATAATTACCTCAATCTTTGTTCTCTGTTTATTTATTAAAGACTTTTTTCAAAAGCTCTGTTGTTCTTTTGACTGGATTTTCCCGTATGGCTGCCTCTTCTTTTGCCATATAATAAAAAATGCCGTCCATTCCTTTTTCCACCACATGATCCGTAAGATCTGCTTTTACATCTGGAACAAAGGGAATAGATTTGTATCCTTTCATCATATTGTCAAAGGACTTTACCGCACCGACCTGGGACAGGCTGTCCTCAATCACAGGCTTCATTTCTTTGGAAAGATCCGGTGACATCTTTCCTTTAAAATACTGTGTGGCAGCATCTTTTGGTCCGTTATAAATTCCCTTTACATCATCCATTGTCATACTTTTAATGGCATCCCCGAATAATTGTTTTGCCTTTGGTGTTGCAACCTCTGCTGCCCTGTTCAGCTTTAATTCAAGGTCTTCAAAAAGAGAGGACATACCCACCTTGCTCAACATATTTTTTACCTTTTCAAGACTTGCCGGCAAGGGAATATGAATGTTGGAATCCTTGTTAAACCCATCTGTTGCCCCCAATTGCTTCACAACATTTTCCGAGCCGACCTTAAGGGCTTCTTTGAGTCCGGCATTGATTTCTTTAATGGTCAGTGCGCTTGCTTTATCGCCCCCGCCCAATGATTTTAAAAGATCACTGCCTTTAGTGAGCCAGGAATTACCGGCAAAAACCTGTGCTGATAATATCAGCGTGGCCATGAAGACCACTTGCATTATCCCTAAGAATTTAATATTTAAATGCTTCATTTTTACCCTCCATGTATTAACCAATGAATTTTATCCAGTTTTATAATTCCAGGGTTTCTTTGCCATGGATCTTGCCAAGGCGTGAAATTTTTTTTAAGGGCAAACCTGAAATTAAAAACCAAATATGATCCTATTTTGTAAAACCTGGCAATAATCCCTGAATCGACTTTTTCACATCTTTTGTAACTGATTCTATTTTTTCTTTAGGATCTACTTTTGTATCCAACACCTTTTTTAACCCTTCAGTGCTCGGAAGACCCTTGCCTTCTATCATACCCTTCAAATCAATGCCTGTGAGATCAGGACGGATTTTAGGAGAAGTAAATGCGCCGGTAATAAGAACCGGTACCATCAAACCCGATCTTTGTTTTGAATCCCCCTGGCCTTTCAAGGTGGCAACAAGTTTTGGCTCCACCCTTAAATCAAGCAGCTCTTTTACAAGATTGACATCTCCTGTTGCAATCACTCTCAACAGAGGAGACATCATACTTGTTCCATCAGTATTGATAAGGCCATTCTTTGCAGTAAAAGGAATTTTCAATTCTGCAAAATCAGTTCTTGGTTTTTCTTTTACTTGTTCCCCCGCTCCCAATTTGGCCGTGATATTTCGAACCATACCGGCAAGGTCAATACCGATAATTGCACCGTCAGTAAACAAAAGCTCCCCTTGTCCTGTCAATGTCTGCTTGATCATATCAGCCGTGTCACCTGTCATGCAAAGTCCTATATTGGCGTTCAGTGTTCCATCTATCAATTCCTTTTGCAGGGCATCTTTCATCAAAGGTCCTGCCTGAATACCCTTGGCATCCATGGTTACTTTTGTCCGGGGATCATTTTTTTGAACATTGAGTACAAATTTTGATGCAACACTTCCCTGGTATAGATTTAATCCCAAAGGATCTATGGTAACAATGCCATTTTTTGCCAGAATATGGACGTCAATATTTTCAATAGTTGCGCCATGGGCCTTTAATTTACCGACTTTAACCTTTCCATCCAGAACCAGTTTTCGCAAGGGTTCATAATCTGCTTTTTTAGAGGGTGTGGTGCCGGCGGCCTGGGTTGTTTCTTGCTTTGCCGGGGGTTCAGGCAGATACCTGTCAAGGTCGATCTCGTCCAATTGAAGATCAAACTTCAGGTTGGGCTTTAAAAACTCTTTGGCTGAAGCTGAAAATATCAATTTTGAATCATCCAGCTGGATCTCTCCCTGGGAGAGGGACACACTGGCTGGGTTCCCTTTTAACCGTGTTTTTAAAGACAAGGCATCCAATACTTTTGGATCTTTTGTCTGAACAGGGAACTTTTGATCCAGGGCAGCCAGAAGTTTTCTGGGTGAAAAAGAAGGTATATTCAATTCAAGATCAAAGGACTGGCTGGTCAAAGAATCGATAATATTACCCTTTATTGTTATTTCCAGTTCTTCCAAAGCTTTTACAACAACATCAATTGCCATTGTACCTTTACCCGGTTCCTTCCCAATGGGGCCGGCCGTTCCTTTAAGGGAAACCGGTTTCCCGTCAACCATGGCAGTAAATGAAATTCCAATAGGATTTTCAAGACTGATATTCTCTAAATTCAAATTCAGGTCTGATATCTGTTTTTTAACATTTGTTCCTTGATCTACATATATCATTTGACCGTTTGTAATGGAAAATTTATCTACCTGCAAAGCTGCAATGGGCAGACCCTTTTCAGAAGAGGGTTTTTCTGTCTTCTTTTCCGCAACTGCTTTCTTCTCTTGTTTTGGACCAATCCCCTGCCAGTTGGCTTTACCATTTTTTAATTTTTCCAGATAAATCACAGGGCCATCCAGAACAAATGTTTTAACTTCTATTCGCTTTGACAAAAGCGGCATCACCTTGAGCCTGACCTCAAAATTCTTCACAGATACCATGCTTTTTTCATTGTATCCAACAGGATTACCTAATTGAAGATCTGTCAGTTTCACACCCACCCAGGGGAAGACAGATACATCTATGTCGTCACTAAGGGTAAAAGATCTACCTGTAGCCTCTGTAACTTTTTGTTCAATTATGGGTTTATATTTTTTAATATCAACAAATTGAGGAATAATAATGACGGCGGCAATAATAAGAACTAAAAAAATACCACCAATTATGAATAACCATTTAAGAATGCTTTTCATGGAATCTCTCCAAATATTTTGGTTAATGGTTAAAACAGAGTATAATCAAGAATCTCTATTATTTCCAGATAGAAAAAAAATATCTTCCCTTTTTACTACCGATTACACCACAGATAGTCAAATCCAAAATCAAATCCATACAAAAAAACTTCTGCTTAATATTGACTATAAGATTTGCAAAATTAAGCAGAGGTTTTTATTTTTTCCTGATTATAATACTGCCAGTGCCGCGTTATAATCGGGTTCATGGGTAATGTCATCAACAAGCTTTGCATGCAATATTTTATTGTTCTCGTCCAGAACAATAACCGCCCTTGCAGTCAACCCTTTTAAAGGGCCATCTTCAATCAAAAGTCCATAATCCTTTGCAAAATCTGGGTTGCGAAATAGCGAACCCGTCACCACATTTTCAATCCCTTCTGCACCGCAGAAACGTTTGTGAGCAAAGGGCAGATCTAGTGAAAGGCATATCACTAAAGTATTTTCAAGCTCTGATGCTTTTTGATTAAATGTTCTGACAGATGTTGCGCAAACATCTGTATCAATACTGGGGAAAATATTTAAAACTTTTCTTTTCCCGGAAAAATCCTCCAGGGAAAACTCGGATAAATCCTGTTTGACAGCTGAAAAATTTTTTACACTTTTTTCTTTACCTGGAAATTCTCCTGCCAGCTGTACATTATTTCCTGCTAATTTTGTTGTGGCCATTTGATATCTCCTTTTTTTTATAAAAATACTTGAAACAATACTGATTTTCAATCCCACCGATTTTATCTTTTTTAATTGTAATGGCTTGATCAACTTTTTTCAAGATGACCCTTACTTTTCCTTCATGGAAAGAGAAATTCTTTTTCTTTTCACATCTACTTCCAGGACTATTACCATTACCGCCTGCCGGACGGTGACAATTTCATTGGGATCTTTGACAAAACGATCTGCCATGTGACTGATATGAACAAGGCCGTCCTGGTGAACTCCGATGTCAACAAAGGCACCAAAGGCAGTAACATTTGTCACAATCCCCGGTACTTTCATTCCCGGTACAAGATCTTTTATATCATGGATGGTATCATCAAAAGAAAAGAGTTGAAACTCTTTTCTAGGATCACGGCCAGGGCTTGCCAGTTCTTTTGCAATATCTTTAAGTGTCGGCATACCAATAGTTTCCGTAACATACTGAGTCAATGGAAGCCTTTTTATCTCAAGGCTATTCATCATAAGGCCCTCAATGCTAAGCCCGACATCTTTTGCCATTTTTTCGACAATTTTATAGGATTCAGGATGGATACCGCTTCTATCCAAAAGATTGCCTGCATTATGAATTCTTAAAAACCCTGCGGCCTGCTCAAATGCCTTTGGCCCAAGTCTTGGTACCTTTAAAAAATCTTTTCTTGATCTGAAGGGACCATTTTCATTACGAAATAGAACCATATTAGTGGCAATGGTATCATTCAGGCCAGATACCCGGCAAAGCAATTCCCTGCTGGCTGTGTTGGCTTCAACCCCGACCTGATTCACACAGGATACCACCACATCATCCAGGGATTTTCTCAATAATTTTTGATCCACATCATGCTGATACTGCCCCACACCAATGGATTTTGGATCCAGCTTGACAAGCTCGGCCAATGGGTCCAAAAGTCTCCTGCCAATGGAAACAGCACCTCTGACCGTGATATCGTGATCAGGAAATTCTTCTCTGGCAAGTTTTGATGCCGAATAAATGGAAGCCCCGCTCTCATCCACCATTACAATATGAATATTGCTATCCAGATCCAGTCCCTTTACAAACGCCTCCGTCTCCCTTCCTGCCGTTCCATTACCAATGGCAATGGCCTCAATCTTGTATGTTTTCACGAGATTTAACACAATCTTTTTTGCTTTTTCATCATTGTTGTGATGGGGAAAAATAAGATCATGGTGCAAAAGCTGCCCCTGTGCATCAAGGCAGACCACCTTACATCCTGTTCTAAACCCGGGATCAATTGCAAGGATTCTTTTCTGACCCATGGGGGCAGACAACAAAAGTTCCTTTAAATTTGCCGCAAAAATATTGATGGCAGTTTCATCTGCCAATGATTTTAATTGATGAGTATATTCTTTTTCAATGGATTTGGATAACAGCCTTTTATAGCTGTCTTTTATGGCTATGATGACTTCCAGTGCTGATTTGGATTGATTTTTGATATACTTTCTTTCAATCAGGCGTAAAGCATTTTCTTCCCCGGGTAGAACATGTACTGAAAGGATAGACTCTTTTTGTCCCCTGAGTATGGCCAGGATCCTGTGGGAAGGTGCTTTGCAGGCAATTTCCGTCCAGTCAAAATAATCCTTAAATTTTATGCCCTCCTCTTCTTTTCCCTTTTTTACCATGGATCGGATTTGCCCGGTTTTCAAAAACAACTCCCTGATACCGGCCCTGATTTGCACATCTTCATTGATGATTTCCGCAACAATATCCCTGGCACCGGATAGGGCATCTTCAACAGATTCAACCTCTTTTTCAGATGAAAGATATTTTTTTGCTTCAATCAAAGGATCCTGATTCGATTGATTCAAAAGGAATAAAGCAAGAGGTTCCAGGCCTTTTTCCGTTGCCATTTGTGCCCGGGTTATTTTCTTTGGTCGATATTTTTCATAATAATCCTCAAGATCGGTCATTGAATTGGCATTTTGGATGTCTGTCAACAGGATTTGTGTTAAAAGTTCACGTTCCTTTAAAGACTTAAGTATCGCCTCTTTCCGATCATTCAGCGCATTCAATTGTTCTATTCGGTCTCGAATGGCAGCAATGACAACTTCATCAAGAGATCCGCTCTTTTCTTTTCGATACCGGGCAATAAAAGGTATGGTAGCACCCTGGTCCAACAATTGCTCAACTGCCAAAACCTGTGAATTACTTAACTTCATTTCTGAGCTGATAATATTGATCATTTCCATGGACACACTAAATAAACCCTTTTATTTTCATACAGTCAAATGGGGAAAAAGTATCCGGGAACCAATAAGGATACAACCCAAAAAAAAATTCCTTTTTTGCAAATTTTAAACTACCCTATATAATACGTCTCCCAAATGAAACTATCAACAGAATGATTGTCACCCTTTGAAAAAAAAATCATATTCTTCGCCGTGTATTGATAAAAGATGATGATACTCTAACAAAACTTTGCGGTTATCCTGTTAAAAATTAAAGCTTTACCTATTTACAGGCAGTTGCACAAGTGGTATGGATAAAAAACTCTAAAGAAGGGTTATGAAAAAATTAATCATATTCATACTTTTATCCTTACTTCCTTGTATGGCCCAGGCCAAACACTATCAGTGGGTTGAAAATGGGATCCACCATTTTAGCAACTGCAAGAAACCACCAGACCAAAGAGGTATTTTCACTTTAACTGAAAAGCAACCAGCCCCTGCGACCAAGGCAGAAGAACAAGAGTCTGAAATAAATGAGACGATAAAAAAAATTGAAGAACGTAACGATAAGGTTGAGACACTCAAAGAAACCTATATAAAGCCCGGTGTGGAAGCAGTCAAAAACATAATCCAACTCATTTTACCTGAGTCAAAGTAAATCATAGAGACCTGTATCTCTTAAAGCTCTCCGCCTGTTCAAATATCTCTTTCAATATCTCATCCTTTCAATTTGAACTTGTAAACAATCCTCACAAGTTGCCTTTTTGTCCAACTCCCTTAAAATATTCTAATTTATCTGAGTTTTTATCTCCCCTGAAATAGTCAACCCAGATAGAGCTATCCACTAAGACCGGCATTCTCTGTCCCATAATTGGTTCATATCGATATCAAGATCAACCTTGCCCCGTGTCATTACCATTTTGATTTTCTCTATCGGCTTGATTTCTTTACGCTCTTTTTCCGACAGCGTTACGCCTTCATCACACTCCCTGACTTCCACCCATTGTGGCCGGATGTTGATAATCTTTTTATACAAATCATAGGCAATTTGCCTGCTGGATGATCCGAAACTGGGTGCCTTGGTGTGATTTCACACGGTAGCCGACAGAGATTGTAGTACTTTACAACCTTTGTTTGTGTTTTTCCCTCAATCGCCCCATGCGGAGTGGTGTGTCGGAAATCCCGACATACCAGTTTTTCAGCCAGCTCTCCTTCTTTAAAAATATTCCTGATGTGCTCGGTGATGGTGGTTCTGCCCTTACCAAACAGTTCTGCCATGTGTGCCTGTGTCAGCCAGACTGTTTCCTCTTCGAGCTGTGTCGATTTTCAACGCTATGTCATTCTGCTTGGCATTTTTCTTCAAGTATTTCCATCGGGATTCTTCTGACAGATAGAACACATTCTTCATATGGATTTTTGTTTTTTAACGGCTGTCTTTTTTGCCATTCAATTCCTCTTCTTTGACCGCCAGGGACGGCGGTCGCCTTTGGGCAAGTTCATTTATTTTCATAGAGTCAAGTAATTATGCTGATCTTTATACCATAAAAAATGGTATGCTATCCAACCCAGAACGATTTAAAATTTTAATTCCTAATGCAGTATCAAAACAAATGATAGTTGTAAATAGGCATAAACCCCCTAATTTTGAAGAAAAAATCATATAGGTATCAACATTTGGTTTGACTATGATCAAGGATATTCTGATAATGCTGGGGATTCTTTTTCCCTACATTTTTGTAACGCGGCACATAATCTAAGGAATTTGAGCAAATGAACTAAGGTTTTTGAAAAATAATATTTTTTTTAAATCAATGACGTAAAAATTCTAATGGGATTTTGTCATCTCGGCTACAGTTACTCCAATAAAGAACATTCCAGCAGATACTCCCTGAATAAATTATATTTCCACTATAGTTGATTTATTCTAATTCCTTTACAGACATTTTAAATATTGATACAGAATACTCGTTCCAGATTTTTAATTAATTTGATGGAATATCATTCAAATTTAAAAGATATGCGACAGTTGAGTCTTTGATTGATCTCACAAAAGTAACTTTTGATTTGGAATGATTTAAAACAGGGCTTTGTCGTTATTTGAAATTTGTGAGTTATTGTCAAATGTTGTGTATGGCATCAGGCAGCGTTCCTTTCCTGTTCTATCCCATTTACAAATTTAACACCCACAATCAATTGTCCTAATTTTTCGTAATGATGCAGCTTTATCCAATTTTTCTCTGCTGATTTACAAAGCTTAAAAGCCATTGACAAAAAAGATTTCGAAGAGAAACAACCCCTTACTTTAGCTGTCCTCAATTTCACAGTAGCAAATGTCGATTCAATTGGATTTGATGTCCTGGTGTGTCTCCAATGCGCAGCAGGAAAAGCATAAAAATTTAATAATTTCGGAGATCGATTTCAACACTCTTTACAAGCCGATTTGATCAAAAAAAAACGGCCGGGAACAAACCTCCCGCCTTCCCGCAGACATAATTCCCAGCCATTTTAGTTTGTTCTTACAAAAATCCGGTTATCGTGCAACCTTTAACATTTCCTCCATTTCTGCATTAATTTCATTAACATAACTCTTAACAGGAATATACCACTGAATATTATCTATGGCTTCGGGTGGATAGGCATCATTTATTAATTGCTGACGTTCAGCAGGTATTAAATTGACTGCACCCTTTACTGCTGACAAAAAACCGGTCTTATCAATAATTTGTGCTCCTCTTTTCTTTGTGAGCATAAAATTAATAAATTTATACGCGGCTTCAATATTTTCCGCTCCGGCCGATATTGCATAGGTATCAATCCAGCCTAGGCCACCTTCTTTGGGTAGATAGAATTTAATATCAGGATTTTTTTCGTTTAAGAAAAATGCCGTACCATCCCAACCCTGAGCGATCCAACACTCTTCGCTAAGCATCAAATCAATATTTTCCTGCCGTGTCGTCCAATAGGTTTTGATATTCTTTTTCTTGGATGAAAGAAATATCAGCATCTCTTCCATCATTTTCCGGTAGATCTCTTTGTTACTGTTATTGCCGTAATAGTCAAGTCCATGGCCCAAAGCTGCGGTTGCAAATGTATGCCAAGTATAGCGAGTGGTCACACGCCCTTTATATTTATCGTCGTAAAGGTCCATATAGGAATAAACATCTTTATTTATTTTTTTTGTGTTTACCATTATCCCTATGGTACCCCAGTTAAAAGGGATAGCGTATTGTTTACCATCAATTGTTGCGGCTGTCTTGGTGCCTTCGACCAAACTTGGAAGGAGATTGTCCATAATTAATATTTTTGAAAAATCCAGGGGCTGAAAAATTTTGAACGCTTTCTGAGCATCCATGATTTTGTTATGGGTCGGCTGTACAAGATCATAGCCTTCACCTCCGGTAGCCCTTAGTCTGCTGATGGCTTCACCAACATCAGAAAAGTAAGTAACTAATAGCTTGATTCCGGTTTCTTTCTCAAAATCTTTTTTAATTTCTTCAGGCACGTAGCCTTCCCAGGTCAATATCGACAATTCTTTATTATTACCGGCGGCCAGAACATTCTGCCAGCTACCTAAAATAAAGGCTGAAATGACTACAACCATAGTTATGAGCCAGATCGATTTCAGGTTTCTTAGCAGTGAAATTTTTTTATTATACATTTTTGTTCTCCTTCTTAAATTGATAATTTAGTATTAATTCTTAGGTTCTTCCATTTGTTTTGTTTATCACCCCCTTTCTTATGCTCAATTCAATACTTTTTGTTCTCCGATACAGAAACAGCGATCAGCCCCAAAATTGAAGTAAAAAGCATAAGGATTACGCTGATGGCGTTAATTTCCGGCGTAATAGAAAACCGCAACTTGGAAAATAGAAGTATCGGCAAAGTGGGTTTGGAACCAACGAGAAACAAAGTTGTAGCAAAATTTTCAAAAGATAGCAGGAAGGCAAGAATTCCTGCGCTGAAAATAGCAGGAAACAACTGAGGCAGCGTAATACTGAAAATTGCGTCCCAATGACTCGCACCCAAATCCATGGCCGCCTCCTCCAGTTCTAAAGGAAACTTGCGCAAGCGTGAACTTATCACCAGTGTTGTAATTGTACAAATAAAACAGAATTGGCCCAATACAACCAGTAATAATCCCGGGCGCAAAATTGTAATAAAAATATTGGCAAGGTCAGGTCCCAGAACTGACCGTAGAAAACCGATTAATTCATTGGAAAAAACCAAAAGGGAGATGCCCAGAATTACACCTGGAATTACAAGGGGTAAAATCATTGCGATATAAAGAATCTGTTTACCCCAAAAATTTTCACGTATAAAAAGAAACGAACTGGTAGTCCCGACAATCAGGCTTAGAATTGCTACCATGAATGATACTTTCAGACTCGTGCCAATGGAGCGCAGCAACTTAATATCATTGAAGATCCCCATCCTTCCATCATCGCTACTGTAAAACCAATCAAGAGTTCCACCCTGCCACGGAAAAGATGGGACCTCACTGTTGTTGAAAGCGATGATACCATTTATGATGAGCGGTACAAATAGAAAAAGAAAAAAAGCAACAATGTAAAATATATAGATGGTTTTCAGTGTCATGGAAGTTCCTGGTTTTCTGCTGCTCATTTTATGACCTCCGTCAACTTTTGACGTGATACCTTTAGACCGATCCACACAAGAAAACTACTTAAAATAAGCAGCAGAAAACCAAAGGCAGAGCCTTGGTTCCAGTTCCAAGCTATAATAAACTGGTGGTAGATTGTTTGAGTAAAGTAAAGACTGTTTTTGCCCCCCAACATGACTGGGGTTAAGTAATTGCCCAGTGTTATCATAAAAACGATAATGCATCCCGCCATGACACCCGGTATGCTGTGTGGCCATATAATCTCCCACAGGATGGTCCATCTGCTTGCGCCTAGATCCTGGCCCGCTTCGATCAGCGAATCATCTAAACTCTCAAGAACGCTGTATATGGGAAGCAGCATAAACAAAAGTGAGACATAGACAAGACCCACAAATATAGCATTATCATTATAGAGCATCTCGATAGGCTCTGATAAAATTCCAAGACTAAGCAAGATCCAATTTATTACTCCGGTTTCCCTTAGCATAATCATCCAGCTATAAGTTCTTACCAGTTCGCTGATCCAAAATGGTAGCATCACTATAATGATTAAGCCTATCTGCCAGCGCCCCTTGAGCAGCTTGGCAATGAAAAAGGCGGTGGGAAAACAAATAACCAAAGACATAAAGGTGCTTAAGATAGCATATACGGCTGTACGTAGAAGTATTTTCCAATAAATAGGGTTAGTAAAAAATCGCAGATAGTTCCCCATATAAAAACCTTCCTCTGGATGGCGATTTTGCAGGAAGGATAACCAAAAAAGCTGAATATGTGGTATTATCAGAAGGCCAACAATCCATAACAATAAAGGAGCCAGGCAGATAATCCTAAACCAGGGAAACGGTTTGGCATTTATTTCTGAAATAGTCTCGAGTGCTTCCAATTTTTATTCCTCCCCGACATTCATATCAATATCAGCCAATGCTCTGGTTGAAAAACATAGAGTATCATTGGGATTCCAGACTACTTGAACCTGGTCTGCAACCGAAAACGACCTTGCACGGGTAGCATGGGCTATGGCCACCTTGAGCTGGAAGTCTTCGGCTAACTCGACGATATAGCTCCGTATATGACCCTCAAAAATAATCTCTCTGATTAACCCGGGAAAAGACTGATAGCCTTTAGATACCGGATCATCCGGAGGCTGCAGCCGGATATTTTGTGGGCGTAGAAAACAGAGCGCTTCACGTTCATCGCCAAGTTCGGGTTGAGGAATCCCTTTTACTTTCAGGGGACCTATGCTTATGGTTACAGATTCATTACTTTTAGCAAACACCCTGCCAGAAAACCTATTCGCATCACCCACGAAAGCTGCTACAAAGGGTGTTGCCGGTGCATTATAGAGTTCTTCAGGTGTACCTATTTGCTCCATTTCGCCCTTAAGCATGACACCCACCTGATCACTCATGGTCATGGCCTCTCCCTGGTCATGGGTTATATAAATAAAAGTTGTGCCTACCTTATTCTGGAGCTTTTTCAATTCCAGTTTCATGTGTTCCCGAAGCTTCAGGTCAAGTGCACCTAAAGGCTCATCAAGGAGTAGTACAGTGGGCTCTAAAACTAGAGAGCGCGCAATGGCCACACGCTGTTTCTGCCCCCCGGATAGCTGATTAGGATATCTGCTTTCAAAGCCTTGCAGGCCAACACGTTCGAGCATATTAGTAACACGCTGCTTAATTTCGTTTTTAGGTATTTTGAGACGTTGTAGACCAAAAGAAACGTTATTGAAAATCGTTTTCAATGGAAAGAGAGCGAGGTGCTGGAAGACCAGGTTGGTGCGCCGCCTGTTGGGAGGTACATTGTTTACACATTCATTGCCTATAAGAATTTCTCCTCGGTTAGGCACCTCAAAACCGGAAATCATTCTCAAGACTGTGGTTTTACCACAACCGCTTGGACCCAAAATAGAAAAGAAAGAGCCTCGCTCTACGGAAAAAGAGATATTGTTTACTGCATTGAAATTACCAAAAGTTTTAGTAAGATTTTTAACTTCTACGTCTATTATATCTGCTACCATATTTTGTTCCTCTTAATATGTTTTAGGATAATGACTGCCAACTCTGAGGCCCCTTTCTAAAAAAATATTACTATATCATATCCTCCAAAAAAGTATAGAATTAAATGATTATCCGTATAGCTATCCCGCCAACTATTTTTGGGTATTATCAAAAGACAAGACCTTCTTTTGTTTCAGTTATGGCAATTCAAGTCTTGCCTTGAGAGCCTGCGATGGTATCCCTTGAGATGACCACCCCCTAGTCTTATAATATTCATCCAGCATAATTTCTAAAGGCGGCAGGTTGGGTATATACCCTTCAGCCGTTTTAGGAACATTTAAAATCCTTTTGGGCAGGGTATCGTCTTTTCTCGTTATTCCCCGATCAACATTGATCAGCCGCTTGAGATTAAAGGATCTTTCACCATGCAGTAGCAGGTCTTTCATTGTATCCTGGCTGCCGGTAACGTATCGGTATGCCTCGGCCAACGGCCCGATGGTCCACCCGCCATTCTGGGCAAACTTGCAGCTCTTAAGAGAATCCAAAACATTCATGATATTCTGACTGAGAGCAGTAAGCTTACCTTTACCCTCGACCACAAACGATCCAGGAGGTTTATGCCCCAGTTCCGGCAATTCCAGCTTTGATTCATAAAGATGGGTCTGCCCCTCCATGTGATGGGCTCCCCGGTTGCCTGTTGCGTAATTGCAGGCCATGCCGTTATAAACCCTGGGATCGTGACCGGCCAGCCCCAATCCCTTGACATGCATGGCAAATTCCATTGACTTACCGCCGATATGTTCTGCAGCCCGGACCAGACCCTGGTTCAGGACAGCACCGATGTGGCGCCCCTCACAGATCATACGAACAGCCTCCAGCATGGCATCGGCATTGCCCCACTCTAGAGACACACCGCCACAGTCAGAGGCATTGATCAGTCCGTGTTCATGGCACTCCATGGCAAAGGCTACCATGTGGCCCGTTTCCATGGTGTCGATGCCATGGCGATTACACAATTCATTAGCAAGGCAGACAGCCTCTAAATTATCCACCAGGCAGTTGGCTCCCAAAAAGGCCAGGGTTTCATATTCAGGACCGGCCCCGGTGGAGGTTTTATACTGGCCCTGTTTCACTGTAACTGTCTTGCCGCAGCCGATCACGCAACCGTCGCAGAAATAATTTTTCTCAAGAAGGCCCTTTTCCTTCATAACTGGTCCGGAAAGGGCCTGGGCTCCTTTTTTCCACCTGTTCTGGTACTTGAAGTTCTGGACCGGCAGGCTGCCGACCTCTTCGGTTCCCTGGATCATTGAGGGAGTACCGTATTTTTTCATCTGGCCCAGTCTGTCAGACACCTGTCCTGCATGGAATTTGACCAGTTTTTTCAACCCTTCTGGATCGGCCACACCTACCTTTTTTTTCCCGTAAGTCACTAGGGCCTTGATCTTTTTGTCGGCCATCACCGCGCCCAAACCGCACCGGCCAGCTGCCCTGGAATGGGCGCCATGGTGCATGATGGAAGCGATGAGAGCCCCTTTTTCCGCGCCCGGACCTATGGAGGCCACTTCTGCCTTAGGCAGGGTCTCCTCTCTCAAGAGAGATTCAATATCAAAGGTATCCACCCCCCACAAATGATCGGCCGGCCGGATTTCAACCCTGTTTTCGTTAATCCACAGATACACAGGGGAAGCAGATTTGCCGTTGATGATCACGCCGTCAAATCCGGCCGCTTTCAGGGCTTTGCCCCAGGTGCCGCCCACGTCCGCTTCGCCAAAAATACCCGTCAAGGGCGAAAGTGCTACCACCTGATGACGTCCCGAGGTGATGGACCGGGTGCTGCAGAGTGGACCGGTCATAAAAATAATCGGATTGTCTGAATCTTCAGGCCTTGTTGAAGGGCTGATGGCATCATAAAGATACCTGGCCGCCAGGCCCGATCCGCCGATATATTTTTTGGTCCAATCCATATTCAAGGGTTCCTGATTGACCTGCCCTGTTGTGAGATCAACCCGTAATATTTGTCCCATATATCCATTAATTGTCATGCCCAATACTCCTATACTTCCTGGTTAAAGCCCTATACTGCAAAAAAAGTATCCCCCTGGAGGGATACTTTTTTTTAAAATTAATCTTCGTATTCCATGTCCGACTCCAGCAAGGCATCATCAATCACGGACATGGCAAAGTCTATATCCTCTTTGGTGATGGTCAGCGGTGGCGTCAAAACAAGGACACTGGCGGCTCCTGCCATAATATAGACTCCTGATTCCATGGCCTTGGATAGCACCTTGCCCTTTGAATTCCCAGGCCGCGGCGGTTCCATCAGGGCCTCGTGGATAGGCTCCCTGGTCTCTCGGTTCTTGACCAATTCCATTCCGCAAAAAAGACCTTTGCCCCTAACTTCCCCGACACTGGGATGCTTGTCCTGCAATTGGAGCATTTTGCTCATCAGGTAATCGCCCATCTCAGCAGAACGGGCAACAAGGTTGTCTTCATGGAAGATCTGGAGATTGGCTACGCCCGAGGCCATGGCCAGCGGATGGCCGGAATAAGTGTGACCATGCAGGTAGGGTGAAGTTTCAAACTTCTCTGCTACCCAATCCCGCATGGCAGTGGCTCCAAGGGGTACATAACCGCCGTTAATCCCCTTGGCCATGGTCATGATATCTGGAACGACATCCCAATTCTGAACCCCGAACCACTTGCCGGTTCGACCAAAACCGGTCATGACCTCGTCTGCAATGAGAAGCATCTCATACTTGTCGCAAATCTTGCGTACCTGCTGCCAATAACCATCCGGGGGAACAATGATCCCTCCCGGTCCAAAAATCGGCTCGGCAACAAAAGCTGCAACGCGTTTTGCCCCACCTTCCCGGATGATAATATTTTCCAGATGTTTAGCACAATGCAAATCGCATTCCGGATGGGTGTGCCCAAAGGGACAACGGTAACAATAAGGCTCAAGACAGTGAACAAAACCTGGAAGGGCGGGTTCATAGCTCCAGTTACGGAATTCTGCAGAAAGCGACATGGAGCCATAGGTAGACCCATGATATGCGCGGTAACGGGAAATAATCTTATTTTTTCCGGTAATCATGCGAGCAATCTTGATTGCGCTTTCGTTGGCCTCTGTACCACCGGTTGAAAAAAAGACTTTATTGATGTCACCGGGCAAAACATCGGTCAGCATCTTGCCAAACAAAGCCTTTGGCGGTGTGGCGAATTGGGAATTTATGGACCCTAACCTACCGACCTGATCTGATATGGCTTTGATCATACGCTTATCTGCATGACCAATATTACAGAAAACAAACTGGGAAGTGAAATCCAGGTATTTTTTCCCATCAGAGTCATAGAAGTAATTCCCCTTTGCACGGTCTACGACCAAAGGGTTCAACCCCTTTTGGGGTGCCCAAGGGGTCAGGACGTGTTTTCGCTCATATTCCCTAACTGTATCTGCATCCAAAGTTTTTCCGAAATTTATTTTTTCTAAATATTTTTTACCCATTTTAGTTTACTCCAATTATAGTTGTTGTCTTTTGCAAATCCCGCTAAAACCTGCTTGATTGGACAGGCTTTTATGCGTTTAAATTAAGCTAAAAAAATATTACTTCATCGCAACAGGTATGGAATCTCAACATAAAGTGCTTTGTTGGGACACTCTACTTCACAGGGCAGGCAGAACCAGCATGTCCTGAATTTGCCAAAAGGAGCGCCACAGGAATAACAGCGTTGTGCTTCTTTGCGTGCCCTATCTGAGTCATAAGAATTTTCAAGCTCTTTAAAGTCTCCCTTTCCTTTGCATTGATGGCTCGATAAAATGTTTCGTTTTGATCCGCTGCCCCGCAAGGTGTCTATTTCAAAATCAGTTTCAATAGGGCCTTCATAAGCTCGTCCGTATTTCAAGTGCTCCCCTTTAACAAATCTGTGTACGGATTCAGCAGCACATCGTCCTTTTGCCATGGCATCAATAATAGTTGAAGGGCCTGTGACAACATCACCTGCTATAAAGATCACTTCATCAGGGGTCTGAAGTGTAATGGGATCAATTTGAGCAATAATATCCGCAGATAAGCCTAAGGTTTCAAGAAATGATGTGTCAGCTGTCTGTCCAATGGCTACGATCACAGAATCAGCGTCAACTGATTTGAGTTCACATGAATCAAAAGCAGGGCTGAAGCTTCCACAGCTGTCAAAAACACTTGTACAGCGCATGAATTCAACACTGGAAAGTTTTCCATCAATAAAGAAAAAATTCGGGCTTCCCCAGGAGCACTTCAATTTAATCCCTTCGGATTTTGCAGTATCAAGATCTTCCTTAATGGCCGGGACTTCATTTTCCGACTCAAGACAAATCATGGAAACATCTTGTGCCCCCTTTCGAAGCGCTGTCTGGGCAGCATCCACTGCAACATTTCCGCCCCCGATGACCACAACTTTCTTGCCCAGTTCAATTTGTTGGCCGGAACGGGCTTCTTTCAGAAAAGGCAGTCCATGATATACGCCGGGAAGATCCTCTCCCTTTATATTCAGTTTCCCGTGTACAGGGCATCCTGTGGCAACGATAATAGCCTGGACTTCATTTTTGAGCTGGTCAATGGTTTTATCTTTGCCGATGGCTATATTACAATTGAAAACAACCCCCATCCGGGTGAGCATTTCAATTTCCCGGTCAAGGGCAGCCTTAGGCAGCCTGAATTCAGGTATGCCCCAACGCAGCATTCCGCCGGGTTCATCCTGAGCATCAAACACGGTAACTGCATGGCCATGGATTCGCAAGTCATAGGCGGCCATCATCCCGGCAGGACCTGATCCGATAATTGCTATTTTTTTGCCGCTGTCCTTTGCTGTTTTCGGGATAGCAGCATCCAGTTCATCAAACTGATCTGCCAGGTAGCGTTTTAATCCCCTGATAGCAACAGCTTCACCATCCATTTTTTTATGATGACAATTCTCTTCGCACGGATGGGTGCAGATTCGTCCTAAAATCCCCGGGAAAGGCAGGGTTTGCCTTAAAAGTGCAATTGCCTCATCTTCCTTTTCCCTGGCAATGAGCTGAACATACCCCTGACAATTTACTCCCAGAGGGCAGGCACTGCGACACGGTGCCAATTTCATCCTTAAATTGTCCATGATGCATGTTTCTACACAAATACCACATGCCGTGCATTTGTCAGTGTCAATAACGATATTATCGGAAAGACATTCTAACAGATTTGCTCTCTTCACTTGCTTTCCCCCTTAAGCTTGATGATCTCTTTGTGGGAAACCCTGACATCTTCAGGTGAATCTCCCTGGCTTAAGACAATATGTTTCTTAAAGTCTGTATCATTTTTTTCCGGATAATCACTTCTCATGTGCCAGACACCCCAGCGGCTCTCTTTTCTTTCTTTGGATGCCACGGCACTCATGGTGGCACACTGGATGATATTTTCCACTTCATAAACCTTGAACAGATCGTGCATGTCGTTTACCCGTACCATTGTATTGAGTTCTTCACGAAATCTGTCCATCCACCACAGGGCTTTATCCAGCTTGAATTCATTTTTAGGCGGCCTGATATAATCGTTGATTATTCGTCTGACCTTATATTCAAATTCTTCCACAGGAATGGAATTATTTTTTTGAGCCAGTCTTTTTTCTTTTATCTTAAGGAAATTATTAATCTGGTCGGTTATTTTTTCCTGATCAGGTGTTATATCTCCCAATTGGTTGGCATATTCAGTTGCATTTTCTGCTGCGATCTCTCCAAAGATAAATGCTCCTGACAGATGCCCCCGGGCAACCAGTGAAGTGTCACCGGCAGCATAAAGGCCGGGCACATTGCTTTGGGCCTTTTCATCCACGCAGACCCCGGTTAAACCATGGCCGCCGCAAAGAAAGGTTTCCGTTGGCCACAACTCGATTTCTCCAGACCTGAAATTTATCCCCCGGCCCTCATAGAAGCGTTCACAAACAGGGCGTTCTGTTGTAAAGAGAAGCTCTTCAATCTCCTGGATTTTTTCTTCGGGGAGATGATCCATCCTGATTCTCAAAGGACCTTTTTCATTATAGTGATCCAGCATCATGGATTTAATGGAAGGATGCTCTTTTTCACGATGTTCATCATAGGCAGTGAGAAGCTCAGCACCCCGGGTCAGGGTGATATATAGAAGGGGGGCATTGATGTCTTTTACAATATAATAGATTAGCGTATACTCAAACCCGCTGAGTTCAGCACCGGCTTTATAGGCAAGGCAATATCCGTCTCCAGTATTGCCTGGAAAATCATAAACACCGTAGAGATTGCCGCTGTTGGGAAGCCCGAATCTTGCTGTGCCCCCAGCGCTTAATATAACGGCTTTGGCATTACAGACAAAATTTTCTCCTGTCCGGACATTCATGCCGATGGCGCCTGACACCCGTTCGCCATCCTTAAGCAATTGGACTGCCATGGTGCGGTTCATAACTTCAACACCCAGATCCATTGCCTTTTGAGCCAGCAAAGTCTTGAGTTCCGGCTCTTTCATGGTAACAGCAAATCTGCCCTTGGGATGCACCTGGAGAATTTCATGGTCTCCATTTTCATCAACCGGGAAACAAACCCCCCAGGATTCAAGCTTTTTCATCATACCATAACTGCGTTGAGCCATCAGTAAACTTACTGGTTCATCCATGATACCATCACAGGCCATGCGATTTGACTCAACATATAATTCAGGGGAGGCAACTCCTGGAATTGAGACGATATTAAGGGCATCCATTCCCCGGGCAATACATCCTGAGTATTTTAAATCCCCTTTTTCAAAAATTAAAACTTTTTGATCAGGATTCATTTCCTTTGCTCTTATGGCTGCCATAATTCCGGCACTGCCGCCGCCAACAATTAGTACCTCGCATTCTAAAACCGGATAATCATAGTCCACAAATACCTCCTATCTCCTGATAGTAAAGGACAAATTTTGTAACTGCCTGTCTCAAACGACCTGATCTCAAAAAAAGTCAAATCGTTATTTATGTCCATTTTGATAATGGTTATCAGAATGTGCTCTAACCATCTAAATGGTATAAACATATATAGCATTAAATTTGCTAAAATTTTTTTGTTGCTCATCATCTTTTGAATGCAATCCTTTAATTTTTTCGATTTTATAGACTTCACTTCTAATAAAATTTATCAAGGCCCCAGTAACCAACCAAAGCCTATCACTATTTCTGACTGAGCAACTCAGTTATTTTTACGATACCGTCCTGGGCATCTTCAGCATAGACATCTGCACCGATACGAGCGGCCCATCTCGCAGTGACTGGAGCCCCACCCACCACCGTCAAAAAACGATCTTTCAAACCTGCTGATTTCAAGGCATTCTCAAGTCGTTTTTGTTGGTCCATGGTTGTTGTCAACAACGCACTTGTACCAATGACATCAACATTAAATTCAGTCGCTTTCTCAATTATGGTATCAACATCCACATCCCTTCCCAGATCATGAACGTTAAAACCATTTGCCTTCATCAATGAAACCACAATGCACTTTCCAATATCATGGACATCACCCTTTACTGTGGCGATGAGAACATTGATATTTTTAGTGCCGTTTGCCATTCCCGTCTGGGTAAGAGCATCATTGACAATATCCGTAGCAGCATGCATCACATTGGATGCATGCATCAACTCCGGGAGAAACAGTCGACCGATACTGAACTGCTTTCCTACCTCAGTGATTCCAGGAATCAGTGCCATGTTCAAGAATTCTAGGGGGTCCGCTCCCGATTCGATCACTGTGGTGGTGATCTCCATAATTCTTTCCATATTCTGTACCAATAACATCTTCTGGCATTCTTCAATAATTTGTTGATCGATCATTATAGTTACTCCTGAACATAAACTTTTTTTATTTCATTTATTTTCAAGCACATAGCACTTAAAAAATTCATTGGCCCGTCAGTATATTATAAAAAGATCTCCTTTTTGTTTTAAATTAAAAATTGTTGTTAAAAGAGAAAATTGGGCTTTTATATAGTCCACCAAAACTGTCGCCAAAAACAGCACGAGGGTACATACATTCTCCTGCAATCTAAAAATAGAAAATGCAAAATGCATACCACATGACGTATACAATACTTTTTACTTTATAAAATCAAATAGATACCACTATTTTTATTTATTTTTCCTTAGAAATCTAATTGTATCTTCCAAGACACCATATGAACCGTAATCAATTCTAGTCACAAAAAATAATACAATTACAGGTAGTTGCATAGAGTTGATTTCGATTTAACCCGGCATTTCCTTAACCAATTGAAATATAAGCAAATTGAGTCCTTCTGAGTCAATTTCGATTCATTCTATGTTATATACTTTGGTGTCTGATCCTTAGTTTTAAGATAAAATTTTCTTTTACATTAAGCGTTTATCCTTTCTGCTCTTATATTAAAAAACTTGGCATGGTTGTTGCTAACTATCATTCAAGGAAAATGAAATGGCTATTTTTTTCATATAAAGTTTAATTTTTATCACTATTGTCCAAAAATGGATTTTAAATAAAAAATCGTTGTAGGAATTCTCCTTGTGAGGCATGGTTAATTATCACCAAACAAAAAATCAACTCACAAACAAGGAGAATCCTAAAAAGTGATACGACATGCAAGCCTGTTCAGTTAACTGATAGCATTTTTTGATTGTAATAAATTTAAGAATTTGGTTATGAAGCATAAAACAGAAAGGTACTCAAAAGG
>Ga0075120_10000517_pt1 | contig 31849 bp, 30 predicted proteins | sample AntAceMetag02UKL_FD_69792 | JGI IMG/M metagenome (GOLD analysis project Ga0075120, IMG submission 69792) | Saline lake microbial communities from Ace Lake, Antarctica - Antarctic Ace Lake Metagenome 02UKL | ecosystem: Environmental > Aquatic > Non-marine Saline and Alkaline > Saline | place...
GGCCATACGGATATTGTCGGAACCAAAGCTTACAACGATGTCCTAGCCGTAAAACGGGCCAATGCCGTAAAGACCTATCTTACGAACAAGGGCATTGATGGCGACCGTCTCTCCTGCGAAGGATTCGGATTCTCCAAACCGGCAGCTTCCAACAAGACCGCCGAGGGCAGATCATCGAATCGGCGCGTTGAGCTTTACCCGATACAAAAATAGAATTTTCTTAAAAGAGTGAATATAAACAGGTATCCCCAGAGGTTATCGCCTCTATCATGGGGGTACCTGTTCGGAATCCGGAAAGAATATTTGAATTAATATTTTGGACATATTAATTGCAACGGTTAGGTGTCAGAGTTTATATCAAAGACCAAATTAGTTTAAGCGACTTACTTTTATAAAATATTTGGAGTGAATATAACTAATAAAACTATTGGAATTGTACTTATCATTATTGGTGCTGCACTGGCCCTGTGGGGTTACAACATTTATGATTCGGCTGGATCTCAGATTAATAGGGCGCTTAGCGGTAACACCCCTATTAAGGCTTGGGCCGGTATTGTTGGCGGTGCTATCTGTCTTGTAATAGGAATCATCAAAGTAAAGTAAACTGTAAATAATCCTGTATAACTGCCATTTTTCTATACCGGAAATCTGCCTTCAAATTCAATGGCAAATCTGTTCACCGCTGGTTTCCGATCTCTAAGTGGCATAGTCCAGCATTTCGATGCTGACATTATTGCTAAATATAATTTGAAAAAACCTATGACTTGGTGCTCAGCTGGACTGTGACATTGATTTTTATGCTGCCCTGACATTTTGGGCAGAGCAAGGGACCAACCTCATACACTTTCTGGCACGAAGTGAAGCTTTAGCGCTATTAAACGAGCCCAATTATGCCGAAATTCTTTGGAAAATATTTTATTCGGTATGACAGCCGGCAGAACAGTATTAAAACCAGAAAATTAAGTTTTTTAATTAAAATCACCTGTTCAATGTAGAAAAAAACTGCTGATTTTATTTGATCATGTTATCATAGACAATCCCCTTAAATGGTTACGAATCAATTAAGGGGATTAAACAGAGGAAAATTGTGAAAATTTGAATTATTCTAAGGTCTTCTGGGGTATAAATGACAGACTTTGATGCAGATACAATCGTTATTGGTTCTGGCTCGGGCGGTTTGACCTCAGCACTTGCTTTGGCACGGGCCGGGCAAAAGGTTATCGTTCTCGAGCGGCACTACGCCTTGGGCGGCTGGTGCCATAATTTTACCAGGGGGGGCTTTATTTTCAGCCCTGGTGTCCACTATATAGGCCGGTTGGGTCCGGGCGGTGAAGTCAGGGATATTTATGAAGGTCTTGGCGCAGCCAACGACCTTATCTTTTTTGAACAAAATCCTGAGCACTATGAGCATTGCCATATTGGCGGGGTAAAATATGACTACCATGCCCATCTTCCCACAATGACAACGCGTCTTTTGGAAAGATTTCCCAAGGAACAAAAGGGCATCGGGAAGTATATGGAGCTTCTGCAAAACCTTGTCCACCAGCTTCCCTTGGTATTTGAGATCAACACCATTAAAGATGTCATACTGATGCCATATCGGACCAGACATGTCGGTCGCTATGGTCTCTACAGTTTAAAACGGATTCTTGAGGGCTGGATAGCAGATCCTGTTGTCCGTGGGATTCTCTCGGTGCAGTGCGGTGATCAGGGCCTGCCCCCATCTAAAACAATGATGCTACTGCATGCTTCATTGGCCCGGCACTATGAGCAGGGCGGCTATTATCCCCATGGAGGGGGAGGGGCGATTGCCGAGGCCCTTGTTAAGGCCATCCGGCGTACTGGAAGCGAAGTAAGGATGGCAGCAAGCGTCGATAAAATAATAACTGAATCAAACGGCAGAAGACGTCATGTCCTGGGTGTTAAGCTTTCAGATGGTCAAGAGCTCAGGGCAAGGCATGTCATATCAAATGCAGATCCGCACAAGACTTTTTATGGTATGGTGGGAGAAGAAAACCTGAGCAGGAAGCTTAAAAAGCGGTTAAACAAAACCCGTTACTCGTTAACCTCTCTTATTTTATTTTTAGCGGTTGATATGGATATAAAGGCGGCTGGTCTGGATTCCGGAAATATTTGGTATTCAAAAGAACCTGATTTTGACAGGGTATTTATCAAGGCTCATGATCCCGGACTCTATGAAAAAGACTCTTTTGAGTCGTTGTTTATTTCAGCTCCGACTCAAAAGGATCCAACTCTTTATAACGGGAAGGGCCATACTTTAGAGGTTGTTACGTATGTTGGATATGAGGTTTTCAGAAAGTTTGAAGGGTGTGAATATGGCGCCAGAACAAAAGAATATGAAGCGCTAAAACAAAAAATTATTAAAATGTTTTTAACAACCCTGGAGAAAATTATTCCGGGTGTTACCAGGCATATTCTGTTTTGTGAGCTGGGAACGCCCCTTACCAACGCCCATTACATAAATTGTACAGATGGATCAGTCTATGGTACGGAAAAAAGCTACACACAAATTGGTCCCCTTGCATATCGGGTCAGAACCGAAATTGAGGGGTTAAGATTAGCGGGCGCAAGTACTGTATCCCATGGGGTTGCAGGGGCTGCCCTATCAGGATTATACGCAGCAGCGTCTATCATGGATTGCAAGTTGCCTGAACTGCTTAACCCAGAAGGGCAGCAATTAAGAACCTATCCGTCTGAGGATCAAAGCCGATGGCCTGAATGGCTTAAGGAAAAAATCCGAAAAAAAGGTGTGCATATGGACCGACTCCGAAGTTAAGACTCACGAGAACCGTATTAGGCGACTATAATGCAATTACCCTGGTTTCCAAAACCAATTTATAGATCTATTTATTTGGCAATGGTCCTTGCTCTGTCCGGGTGTGGATGGTTTATCTGGTCTGCATCCCCGGGATGGCTGTTACTATTCTTGGTCATTATTCTTTTTTCAGCGTTCATCCTCATTGGTTCTTCATTTATCATTTGTTCAGGGGTCTATGTCACGTCCATTTGTAAAGGGACGAGCCACTGCAATAAAATAGCCCTCACCTTTGATGATGGGCCCTGTGAACAGACCAAAGAAATTCTTAATGTTCTGAACAAATATAAGGTGAAGGCCACTTTTTTTCTCATTGGCCGGCAAGTAGCTCTCCATCGGGATATCGTATATGAAATGGTTCAAAAACAGCACACCCTTGGAAACCATTCCTATGATCATACAATCTGGTTCCCTTTAATAGGGAGAGACAGGATTAAAAATCAACTCATAACCACCCAAGTTGCAATTGCATCCATTAGTGGATCAAAACCGGTTTATTTTAGACCTCCCTTTGGCGTCACCAATCCTTTTATTGCCAAAGCGCTTAAGGGGTTAAATCTCAAAACAATTGGCTGGTCACTCCGTTCATTTGATTCAAAAGAAAAAAATCCTGGAAAAACCATTCAGAGGATTAAGAATAAGGTCGGGCCCGGAAGTATCGTTCTTATGCACGACAGATCCAAGGATGCAGCGGTGGTATTGGAACAGCTTTTAATCTATTGCCTTGAAGAACAACTGGTACCGGTAACCCTTGATGAATTATTGAATGATTGATCCTTTCCATCAATGTGATTACCTAATTTTCTCAGCAACAATAATGCGTATCGCTTTTTCCAAACCATTGACGGCCTGTTTAAGACCGGACCCACCAACACCAATGTCTGTGATCTACATCTCCTTCTCATTGACCGATAGCTCCTGATCTGATTTTAAACAAAAAACAATATTGTTGTTGATATTTTAGGATAAAATATGCCACTGTCTCACCAAAAGTGATGTATATGAATGAATCTTTTTAATACAGTGCCAGGGAGTAAAGACGCATTGAGCAACAATAGCCGACAGGCACCCTGGTTTCGTCAAGTCGCAACGGCTCTGCCAAGACATATGCTAATGAAAGGCATCGGGACGACGCTTTTTATAAGTCTATTTTTCATTGCGTACTTCTATTTGCTGAAACAGCCGGCATACCCGACAAGGATGATGCCTTTCACGTTCCTGGATCGGCTGATCGGTTTTCAGCCCATGGCCTTGCCCCTATACTTCTCCCTGTGGATCTATGTTTCCCTGCCCCCGGCCCTGCTGGAGACGCGACGGGAGTTGTATGGCTATGCCCTGGCCATGGCCGGCACCTGCCTTGTGGGGCTGTTGGTGTTTTACGTCTGGCCCACAGTTGTGCCTGTGGCGGACATTGACTGGGCGCAGTATCCGGACGTGAATTTTCTTAAAAGCATTGATGCCTCAGGCAATGCTTGTCCTTCGTTGCACGTTGCAGCGGCCGTTTTCACAGGAGTCTGGCTGCATCATCTGCTGCGTCGATTTGGTACTCCCCAGTGGCTGATCCTTTTCAACTGGTTGTGGTGTATCGGCATCGTGTATTCCACGCTGGCCACCCGTCAACACGTGGTAGTGGATGTGCTTGCAGGCCTGAGCCTGGGTATACCTGCGGCCTATCTGTCATTGCGCTATCCCATGAATGTGGGGTTGGCAAATGAAGTTCCCGATCCTCCTGCCTGATCCGTGTCGATGCAGCTGAATCTGCGCACTCGTCCACCCTTTAGATGGGGTTAATTTTCAAAATTTTAGAATCTCTTTAAGTTTCAATTCAATTCTGGTCTGATTAAAAGCTAAAGACCTGGCAGATATTACAACCAAAATTCCGGGTTCTCGCCAGGAACCTTGAGAATCTTTTTCGTGCGATCGAATGCTCAAATACTTAATGATGTAGTAAAATACCTATTGAACTTTCCAGAAAGGGAATACTAATCTCCAATTTAATTGATTTTTATATCTAATGATACAGTAGAATCGATAATGATAATGCATTGTCAGAAAAAACCTTCCGGTAAGGGGACGATGGCTGTGAAAACGGTGTTGTTATCTGTTTGTTGACAGAGCGGGCCGAGAAATTAAACTTACCGCACAAAATGATCTTGGCGGCATTATTTTTGATTTGCATTTTATTAAAACCCTTAAAAAAAAGATCAACATAAATGTCAATATGATAAAGCAGGAATGGCTTGTGAATTCTGTATTAAGGGATCTTTGTCAAGGGAATTGCCTGGACGGCTCATACTTTGTTTCATATTGTACTCGGTTATCCAGATGAAGAAGCAAAGGATTGGGATTGTTACAAATGTGACTATACCAGCAAAGGGAATCTAATTTAGGGAGGGGCATTTTTGGACGCTGTTTGACATGTCCCAAGATTATGATATTAAATTGTTGATGGATGCTAGTATTTTTTTACATTCGTTTATTTGTGAAAGCAAATTTTAAAAACCCTGCAATGTCTTTAATAAATCTCATCCAACTATCCGGTGACCGCCAGATCATTGATAAATAACCCATCAGAACTTTTGCTCGCTTGAAATGGGATTTATAAAAATCAATAAAAAGAACTTCCATTTTTTCTTTTGTCAGGTCTTTAGGTATAAAAAGGAACTGCATGCAGTCCATTTTTCCCCAATCTTCTTTAAATGTTCCTAATTTTGGCCCTTGTTCTTTGATATGGTGATATACAGGCGAACCTGGAAAGGGAGTGAATTTTGCCAAATTGAAATCATCAATGGGAAGAGAAAAAACATATTCCTTACTTTTTTTTATGCTTTCTTCAGATTCACCTGGGAGCCCCATCATTAAAAGCCCTTTGACACGAATTCCTGCTTTTTTGATCAAATAAATTTTATCTCTCATCATTTCAAGATCAGGATTCTGCCTGTGCTGTGCTAAAAGATTTTCATCACCAGTCTCAATCCCCAGGCTGATCATCCAGCAACCTGCATTTTTCATGAGTTTTAGCAGATCAAAATCAAGATGTTCGGCTCTTGCTGCACAATTAAAAGTCATTTTCAGCGGTTTTTTAATCATCAATAGTGCAAATTCTTCCACTCTGGGACGATTAAATGTAAACTGATCATCATAAAAATTGATATGCCGGATATCAAACTTGTCGTTAAGGTATTTCATATGGTTGTACAGATATTGGGCTGAATTATATCTGAAACTTTTCTGGAAAACCGACCTGTCGCAATAACTGCATGAATATGGACACCCTCTGCTGGATATACAACTTGCATTGGGAACTTTAGGATAATTAAATATGGGAAGTTTATAACTTGAGGGATAACCTGATAATTTTTCATATGCAGGAAAAGGTAATGTATCCAAATCAATTAGTTTTTTACGAAAGCCTGTGAAGACAATCTTACCATTTTCTTTTCTGAAAACAATATTCTTAACTCGTTCAAGTTTTATCTCATTTGTGTTTAATAGCTGGTATAGGGTGTATTCCCCTTCTCCGGCCACTATATAATCAATTGTTGGGTATGACTGTAAAATTTTTTCTTTTAGGGCAGAGACATGAACGCCTCCGAAAACAATTTTAGTTTCAGGTAGAATTTTTTTTATGTATTTAGAAATCCTTATACCATCAAGAAAACTGGAAGTCGTACATGAAAAACCGATAAACCCGGGTTTTTCTTTTCCAATGTATTTCACTATCAACGCATCTGGTACAGGGTCTGCGTAGCAGTCAATAATATGGGATTGAATTTGATTTTGTTCAAGATAGGCTGCAATACTGGCAAGCCCAAGTGGAGGCATGATATTAGCCTTTCTGGCTATATCTGTTTTGGCATCTGCTGAATTATATCCCAGCGGGTGTATCAATAAAATCTTCTTTTCGATCATATCTCAAATAAACCTTTAAATTACCTGGTAATTTATTTGATAAATCATTTGGTTTTGTTCTTTTTTTTAAGCTTCAAAGCCATATCCCATAACAATCCTTTAAAACCAAATATTTTTAATGCTCTCATTCTCATCTGTCCTTCTTCCGGAGGGAAAAACCTATCTTTTCTCTTATGAAATGCTTTTTTAATCGTATTATCCATCCAGGCTTTATCAACAAGCGGCGAAACATAATAACTGGGTTTTAAAAGATCATTATCTTTGGAAAGAACCCCTTCCCTAACTGCGATTTTATGTAAGTCTGTTTGCGGTAGAACCCTTATACCGGAAAATACAAAAACAGCACACTTTTCCAATCGCTCTATATTTTTGAGTCCTTCTAAAACAGTTTCATGTGTTTCTTTTGGCCCGCCAAACATGAAGAAGTGAGCGCAAGGGATATCTGCCTCAATACAATTTGTATTAAAGTTAAATATCTTATCAAAATCAAAGGATTTATTTATACCCTTTAAGGTCGCATCACAAGCAGCATCAGAACCGACTTCCATGGCGTAAAGACCAGAATCTTTTAATAATTTAAGTTCAGATTGTTTAATAGTCTCAGGCCTGAAATAGGCAGCCCATCGGAGATCGCATTTTTCTTTTATCATTTGTTCGGCAATTTCAAGATAATGGCCCTGGCAGTCATTAAAAACTGAATCTGTAAAAAATAATGTGTCAACATTGAATCTTTTTTTTAAGTCAATCAAGTTCTTTACAACAAACTCAGGTGTCTGGTAACGAAGCTTTTTCCCTTCGATTATGGGATATGAACAATAATTACAATCATGGGGACATCCTCTTTTTGTTTGATAGTTTAACATACCGCTCTGATCAAAGTAATAATCCACCAGCTCTTTTTCATAAAGCGGGGAGAAAAACTGCTCCTGCTCAATAAGTGTTTCAGACGGATATAGAATTGTTTTTGTTTTGATATTGTTTGAGATATTATGAATCAGCCGATTAAATGAGACCTCACCCTCCCCGACGATACCGTAATCGGCATTGAGCAATTCCAATATTTGTTCAGGCATTATTGAAAAAGCCGGCCCACCCAAAACAATGGGGCTTTGTGAAACTTTTCGAATTTGGTCAACCAGGGGTATAATGTCACTAAGATACCCTGTGTTCAAAACAGAAAGTGAATCCACATTATCAATATTTCGGATGGAGACCCCTATAAAATTGGGTTGAAATTCCACAATAGAACTATTAAGTTTCAAGGAAATATTTTCAAGATTTAAAAGCAGATCAAGCTGTTTAACTTCATGCCCATTTTTTTCTAATGAAGATGCAATAAGAGCCATTCCCAGAGGATAAACCGGCAGCGGCTCTGTGGTGGTGTTTGAAGAAATCAGCAAAACTCTACTCATGGGGTCGCAACCTTTTTAAAAGATCGTTTTTCCCTTGGGTTATATTTTCTATATGTTCCGTCAAGAATTTCTTTTTTCATGACCTTGAAAAATAGTTCTCCCATTTTTGTCTGGTATCCGCCGTCGGAATAAAAAGTATCCCAGGCATAATTATAGAGCTCTTCTAATTTTTCACAGGACATGTTTTTAGGTTGAAAAACAACCTTGCCGCAGGTGTAATCGATCCAGTTGTTACTTATGATACGATTTTCTTCTTTAAATTTTTTACGGATGGGAGATTTTGGGAAAGGTGTCAAAATTGTAAATTCAGCCAGATCCAGTTTAATCTGATTCAAAAAATCCACAAGATTTTTTATATACGTTTCATCATGGTCATCGGTCCCTAAAAGAATGGTTCCTTCTACGCCGATACCATGATCATGAAGTCTTTTAACGCGGTTTTTAATAACATCAGATGTGTCAAAAACTGCCTGGTAGACATACCAGCACCCGGCTTCGGCAGCAAGCTTGAGAATTTGATCATCATCCATCAGGGGGTGTGAAACCCATTTTTTCTTTAATGGTTTCATGGCAGTAAAAAGCTCAATAAGCCAATCCTTATCGTGGGCAAGCGAATTATCAACAATAAAAAGCCTGTTGTTTGGTATGGATTCCATCTCTTTGATAACAGCATCAACAGGTCTGGGTCTAAATTGTCGCCCCCCTAAAAATCCGTTGCAACAGGGAAAACAATTAAATTTGCAACCCCGTGAAGCATGGACAAGATCAAGCATCTGTATGCCCCTGTAATTATACAGATCCCTGTTTAGAATATCACGTTTAGCTGTTTTAACCAGATTGATTTGGGGAAAGTCTTTCATGTAATCATAGACTTTTTTCATTTTATATTGTTTAAAATCATTGAGAACCAGATCCATGCGTCCCTCAGCTTCCCCAAGGAATACCGCATCCGCATGAAGTTTAACCTCTTCAGAATGAAGCATGACAGCAATACCGCCAAACAGCACAGGGATTCCCATTTCTCTATATCGGCCGGCAATCTCAAATGCCCTGGGAAGCTGGCATGTCAGCATGACTGAAATTGCTGCTATATCAGTACAATCGTCATACTTAAGCTTTTGAACGTTTTCATCAATAAAATCGACTTCAACATCTTGTGGCAGAGTAGCCGCAAAAACAACAGGACCATGGGGAGGCAGATGGAATTCAGTTTGTTTTTCCAGTCTAGGCCAGGTAGGATATATCAATTGCATTTTCATATTGTCAGTCCTTTTAATGTTCGTATTTGTCCACTTATAATTTTTTGCGGTTAGTACATTTTTGGGCAAGGTCATAAAGTGTGTTTATTTTGATGTCATTTTGATAATAATAGCTTTCCATGGAATTCGATTGGATCACCCCATAGGAGTGAAGGCATTCCTTTTGTAATACAAAGAAAATGGAACCGGGAGTATTACTACAAAAATCTGTATTATTTGTTTTAATATCAGAATTGCACATACCACATAAAACGATATCGGATGCACCTGAGTCTATGATCTCAAGTGCCATAAAAAGCCCTTTTAAACCATCTGGTTTTTCTTCATTAATAACAAAGCTTTCTCCTGTCAGACCCAAATATATACTGGCTTCTCCTAAAAAACTTGAGTCAAGTGTATAGGCAAATACAGAAGGGCTTGGCAATGGTCGTAACATTGTTTCCTGAAACGCCAAATCTGTTTCAAGACATCCTGTAACAGTTGAAGCAATCATGCTGATATTTTTTTTTTCCGGATTGATTGTTTCCGATTCTATTTTTCCTGATTCTATTATGGCGGCATCTTTCATGGCAAAGACAATGCCGGCAAAACCAAGCTTTGAAAAATTATCCATTCTGCCAAAATGTTTATAAGGGTGCCTCAGGATATCATCTCTTTTAATTTGGGGTAATCTGGTATTTTGATCAAATTTTTTAATACACCCATTATATCCCATGGACTCTTTGGATACCCAGCCTATTCCGCTTATAAATGATTCCATATATCTTCTTTTCACACTTTTTTTAAAATGACAGCCGCATTGGTACCACCAAAACCTGAATTTGTAGTTAAAATATAATCGCCCTTAAAGGACCTGGCTTCTGGGCTTATTATAGCTTCAGAGCCTTTTTCCGGATCAAGAAACCCATAAGTGCCTGGCATCACTTTTTCTTTGAGCATTTTTACACATAGGGCTATTTCAATACCGCCGGCAGCTCCAAGTGTGTGCCCGATGGCTCCTTTTATAGAATTGGCAATAACCTGACCTGGATTGAACATTGAGTTAATTGCATTTATTTCCATTGAATCATTATGTTTTGTTCCTGTTCCATGTGTATTGATGGCATGGATATCATCTACCGCAATACCAGCTTTTTTGCATGCTTTGCCAATGGCCAGTTTCAACCCGTAACCATCTCTTGCCGGAGCAGTCAAATGGCACGCATCATTTGCAATCCCAAAGCCTGCAATCTGGCAAAGGGGAAAGGCTCCTTTAGCCTTTGCTTTTTTTTCACTTATTAGCAAAATGGCAGCAGCCCCTTCTCCAAGCGTCAGACCTTTTCTATTCTTATCAAAGGGCCTGGCAGGTTCATCAGACATGGCCCCAAGGACTGAGAATCCTGAAAAAACAAATTGTGAAACAGTATCCATGCAGCATATCAAAACTGAATCAACCACTCCCATTTGTATGAGAGCCGCACCCTTTGCAACAGCAATGGTTGAGGAAGCACATGCAGAATTGATATTAATCCCGTTATTATTCAAGCCTATTTTTAAGGCGATGTATTGGGTCAGATCAGATAATAAAATGTCCTTGGGAAGCATTTTGGATTTTGCATTGTTTTGTCCCAGCAGGTCAATACCCGCTTTTGTAGAAGCAGTTATCAAAAACGTGTCACTCTCGATTCTACTTTCTCGATTCCTACATATTTGATTGATCAGCATATCGGATAACTGAAAAATTAAAGACATCTTTTTGGGATGATCTAAATCCTTGATCACTCCAGCAAAAGGACTTGCATGGCAGGAAACGTTATTAAATCTTGTAATCTTGCTAATGCCTGATTTTTTATTCATCAGACCGTTATAAAGTGATTCAAGATCAGGCCCCATGGCAGTAATAGCGGCAACATTGGTGATATACACAGGATTCATATAAGTTTGCTAGCTTTCCATTTTTCACAGAAATTTTTATAGTAGTCCGGCTGTGTCAGGAAAAGTTCATAATCGGTATTCAGCATCATCTGAACAACATATCCGGTTGCTGCAACCTTGTTTTCCTTATTTCTAATAATATATTCACTATTTATTCTGGAAGCTTCGGAATAATGAAGAATCCCTTCTATTGTAATCTCTTCCATGAATTTTAAAGGATTGATAAAGTCGACATGGGCTGTTTTTATTGGAGCTAGAATTCCTTTGGAGTACAGATCCATATATCCTATTCCATAATGGTTCCCTAATTGTATCCTGGCATCTTCAAAAAAGCTTGTATAGTGTCCGTGCCAAACGATCTGGAGCATATCAACTTCTTCAAATCGGATTTGTCTTTTAACGATCCCTTTTAGTGGCATAGGATCATTGGCATTTTTTTTAAAATATGGTTTTTTCATGGGCTTTATATTATTTCTTCGTCCATTTGTTTTATTGAATGAGACATGAGATTTTTAACATGCTTTTTGAATGCTACATGTTTCATATCACCTTCAAATTTATCCGGAAAAACCGGGTCCAGGATTTTCATTTTCATTTTTGCCGGTGCAAGATAATATCGGTTTGGCGGAAGCAAAACCTGGGTGCCGGTAAGACAAATAGGTATCACCGGTACATTAAGTTCAATGGCCATTTTGAAAGCCCCTGAATAAAAATGTGTCATACTATTGTCTTTACTCCTGTGTCCTTCCGGGAAAAACAAGATAAAACTATTATTTTCAAAGTTCTTTTGAGAAATTTCTATGGTTTTATTCCAGGAAAAGGTTTCAATGTTCAGATATCCGGCCAGTTTCATGAAAATATTATAAAATGGTATTTTAAACGGCCAGGCCCTCACAGCAAAACAAACATCACTGATTGGCATCATATTCATACAATAGGTATCAAAAAATGACCTGTGATTCACCACAATAATACCTGGTTTTTTAAAAGGCTGCCCCAGGATTTTTTGAAGCGTAAAAACGCAAAACGGTTTGAGAATAAACTGCCAGACCCTTCCGTAGATCCAGATGCATTTGCGGGTAATAAATGAGGTGGCGTATCCCTGAATAAACCTCATAAAGAAAAATGCAAGTGGAAAAAGAACCATTCCAATAACAGTCCACCCGATAATCAACGGAATAGCAATTACATTCATCAGCAGAATATGGGTATACTTTAAACCCTTCTTGTTTATACGATTTTCCAATAAATCAGATAGGTACATCTTTACCCATTAAATCTTATTAAAGTTTAAAACAACAGCAGCATTGGTACCCCCAAAGCCGAATGAATTTGAAATAGCATAATCTATTTGAGCCTTTTTTGCTCGATCAATCACATTGATTTTTGGACAGTCATCACTCAAACCTGAAAAGTTAATATTCGGGGCAATAAACCCATTTTGAGCCATAAGGATCGTATATACGATCTCACTGATTCCTGACATCCAGCATTCATGGCCAGTCATAGATTTTGTGGATGAAACCGGAGTGGCCGGGCCAAATACTTTATTGATAGCAATGGCTTCAGCAAGATCTCCTGCAAGGGTTGAGGTTGCATGAGCACTGATATAGTCAATTTTTTCAGGCGATAAATCGGCATTCATCAAGGCGTTTTCCATCGCTTTTGCTGACCCTTTTGCATTAGGTTCGGAAAGATTTTTACCAACACCGGATGAGAAACCGTAACCGTCTATTATACAATAAATATGAGCACCCCGGGCAATGGCATGATCAAGATCTTCTATTATAATAGAGGCCGCGCCTCCACCAGGGACAAGCCCATTTCGGTCTTTGTCAAATGGTCTTGATGCTTTCTCAGGTTCATCGGTTCGGGATGAAAACGCATTTAAAGAATCAAAGCTGGCCATTGACATCCAGTTTGTTTCCTGAGCCCCCCCTGCAATGATGATATCCTGCATATCGCTCTGGATCAACATCATTGCCTGACCAATGACATGGGCGGCGCTTGCACATGCTGCACTAATCGTCCAGTTGGCACCCTGTGTTTTAAAGTGGGCGGCAAGGTTCATTGTAACAGTTGAGTTCATAGCCCTGAAAATATAGCCTGCACCAATATAACGGGTTTCCCCATATTCTCTTGCAATATCAATGGATTCAACACCCGCTTTAATGGTACTGTCATTTCCGAATATAATTCCGCACCTGTCATTTTGTATCAAATCTTGAGAAAGTCCGGAATCCTTGACTGCATTCTTTGCTGCAGCATAGGAAAAAAGTGCGGGTTCACACATGGTCCTCAATGCTTTTTTGGTCAAACCATAATTTTCTGGAACAAATCCGTTTATTTTAGATGTCAAAGGAGATCTAAATCCAAGATCTTTTCTTTGGTCATTATAAATAATTCCAGAACGTCCATTTTTCATGGCAGATACAATTGACTCTGAATCATTCCCCAGGCATGAGATGATGCCCATCCCGGTTATTGCAACTGATTTCAATCCATTTTTCACAAAATACCACCATTAATACCGATCACCTGACCGGTAATATATCCCGCATCTTTTGAACATAAAAACAAAACCGCTGCTGCCACTTCTTCTGGCTTGCCAAGTCTTCCGGCCGGTATTGTTTTAATGATTTCCTTTACAGGTAAGCCGTCAATCATTTCAGTTTCAATAAATCCCGGTGCCACAGCATTCACAGTAATACTTCTTTTTGCAATCTCTCTTGCAAGGGCTTTGGTGGCTCCGATAAGGCCGGCCTTTGAAGCAGAGTAATTCACCTGACCTGCCTGTCCAGACTGACCTGAAGTTGAAGATATATTAATGATTCTTCCAAACCGCTTTGGCAGCATATTCTTAACAACAAGTCGTGATACATTAAAAAAACCTGTCAAATTTGTATCCAGAACGTTTTGCCAGTTTTCTTTTTTCATCCAGACCATGAGCATATCATCTCTGATGCCTGCATTATTCACCAGAATATCTATCTTTCCTTTTTCCGCAAGAATTTGCTCAATAGCTTTTTCAGATTCATCCTGGCTTGTCACATCAAACTGGAGAAGAGCTCCGTTCCCACCACTACTGACAATACTCTCAAGAACAGCTTGGGCTTTTTCCCTGTTTGAATTGAAATTAAGATATACAAACCGCCCTGACCGGGCCAACGCCAATGCGATAGATTTCCCAATCCCTCCACTGGCACCTGTTACAAGAGCAATTTGATCATTATCAGTTATTATTTCAGGCATTTTTTCTCCTCTATCCTATCTTACAATTGGAACAGTATTTTTAGCCGCTTGCTGAAATTTAAAAATCAGATAGGACTTATAATTATTTAAAAACTGCTAATATGGCTATTTTAGAAGTTTAATAGAAACAACTAACCAAAAAGCAGCTTTGTGGGAAAATTATCATAGATCTGGACTGAGGTACAAGAAAATCTTTTCCCCAATAAAAAACAAAATGCCTATACTGTTAATAAAACAGAACTATATTTTTTTTAACAACAGTGTTGCGTTTATTCCCCCAAAAGCAAAATTGCTTGTCATAACCTTGTTAAGAGGTGTGTTTATCTTTTTTTGCACATGAAAGATTCCTGCACAGTCAGGATCAATGTTCTCAAGATTAAGTGTGGGTATGATGACATTATGTTCCATCATTAACAGACAAAATATCGCTTCCATGACACCGCTTGCTGCAAGAGTATGGCCTGTGAACCCTTTAGTCGCACTAACAGGAATTTTATCGCTGCAAAGCTGTTTGATTGCATGGGACTCGGCAATATCCCCAAGCTTTGTGCCGGTGGCATGGGCATTGATATAATTAATTTCATTGATGCTGCATCCTGCCTGATCCAGGGCACCCAGCATACAGCGAAGCATCCCTTCTGCCCGGGGGGAAGTCATATGTTCACCATCGCAGCAGGTGTTGTAACCGATAACTTCTCCGAAAATTGTGGCACCTCTTTCTTTTGCATGTTCATACTCTTCTAAAACGATTGTCCCCGCACCCTCGCTGACAACCAGGCCGTCCCTGTCCGCATCAAATGGTCTTGGTGTTTTTGAGGGAGAATCTTCAAAGTTTTTTGATGCCGCGTGAAGCACCTGAAAAACACCGGCCGTAGAATGATGGAGTTCGTCAGCTCCACCGCATATCATTACATTTTGATATCCGTTTTTAATCATTTCAAATCCTTCCCCAATCGACTGGGTGCTTGTTGCACAGGCACAACAGGGGGAAACAACCCGGCCTTTTGTTTTCAACATGGCAGATACATTGGCAGAAACAGAATGGTTCATGATTTTCATAAAAGTGGTTCCTTCAAGCATGGAAATCCCACCTGTTTTTAAAAAATCATTAAAGGTTTTTTCTATAACATTGCCCGACCCTGTGGTTGAACCCATTGCCACGCCTGTATGGGAAGAGCAGATTATTTCTCGATCAAGCCGGGACATTGAAATGGCGTCCAGGGCTGACAATGCAGCCATAATAGCCATGGAACCCATTGTTCTTCTATCTTTGCGATTTATCCGCTTTGGATCATAATTGTCACATTGACCTGCAATATGAACCTTTAAATCCTTGATATTTTCCCAGGATTTGATCGGCTCAATGCCGGACCTGTTATTTAAAAGACAATTAAATACTTCTTCTGTTGTATTTCCTATGGGAGAAATAATCCCCATTCCTGTAATCACAACTCTTTTCATCTTTTTGTCACTATTTTATCAGTTAAATATTCTTTGCCTAAGAGCACCTGACATAAATTAACACTGGAAACAATAGAGCCATGAATGCCATTAAACCCGATACTTTGCCCTGTTAAAAACAGGTTTCTTACCTTTGTTGCCGGATGGAACATGCCTTCAAGAAAGTGCCGGGCTGTTTTTTTAATGCCATAGGCGCTTCCGTTCTTTGTCATGGTATATCTTTGGAATGTCATTGGTGAATATGTGTCAACAACTTCAATATCATCATGACAATCCGGGTATACCTGTTTTATATGGTTTAATGTTTTTTGAGTTATTTTATTTTTTGCAGCTTTATATTTGTCATTTTTTGATTCTTTGTAATATTTTTTTAAGACAGAAGTTTCTTTGCTGCTGATTCCGGTTGAAGCAGTCACAGCAAAACTTTGATTTGATTTTTCCGGATCAGATTTGTTTTTATCTGATTTGTCATTATTCGGAAGAGCACTCAGATAAACCATTCCAAGCGGATCATCTCCAAGTATATTATCCCGGCCATACTGATAGTTTACATCCCATGAGTCATAGATATAGACATCATTTTTTTCAAGCGGGCATGTTTTTTTTCTCCATTTTAAGGCCACTCCAAATATACCGGGTGTATTGGCCTTATCTAATCTCTTTCGAAAGACAGGCCTGAATAATTCCGGAGGACAAATATCAAGAAGGATAGAAGGATGGCCTGAAAAAATGACTTTTTTTGAAAAAATAGCTTCATTGTTGTCTAACAAAACCCCTGTCATAGTTTTATTTTTGATAATGAGTTCTTTAACACGGCAATTGACAAACACTTTTCCGCCTCTGGATGTAAAGCTGTTGGAAAGGGTAGTTGAAAAAGGCGTGTTTGTTTCATTAATTCTAAAACTGGAGTTTAAATATGAATCTGATACAAGAAAATGAGTCAGAAGCGGACATTCCCGGCTGGAAAGACCATATAATGGATTGTTAGCGGTAAGAAGGCTTGCAAGTTTGCCCGAGATACCAATTGATTCAAGATATGTCTGAAGCGACCCTGTGTTTTGCAGTGACAGGTCTTTTTTGGGTGTTACACTTGGATTGTACATGCCAATATTGGATATGAGATGTTTTAAATCGGCAAAATATGTAATTATGCTTTTTTCCTGGTCTGAAAAGTATTCGATTAATCTGTTCTGAAAATTGTCATGCCCTGTGGGTATTTTATAATTTTGGGTGGGGAAATAAACTCTTTCAAAACAGTCATTGGATAGTTTTACAAGGTCAAGCGTATCCATAAGTCCCAGGTATTTGAAATAATACCATAACGGCTGGCCAGGAATTAAAGACCCCAATCTATGAACACCTGTGGGAAAAATTTTACTCTTCCGACGATAGGTCTGGGTCAGACCACCGGCAATACTGTGCTGTTCTACAACACATACACTCTCCCCTTCTTTTGCAAGCATGATTCCGGCTGCCATACCGCTGATACCGGAACCAATAATAATGGTATCATAAATTTGATTATCCATTAAACCGCCTTTTGTCCTTTTGGTTAACAAATTTTTGCGTTAATGAAGGGATGATCATCAATGCCAGGATCAGGCTTGTCAGCATTCCGGTCAGACCGGCAACACCAATGGAAAATAAGGCTGCATGCTTTGCAAGTACCAGACAGGCGAAAGCTCCCGTTGTGGTCATGGCACATAGAATGACGGCACCGGCTGTGACATTGTTTTCATTATCAGTTTTACGCAGTTCATGGGTCATCAAAAAAATACTGAAATCCACTCCAACGCCAAAGACAAAAATAACAAAAATCATGCTGATCAGATTAATGGGAATATTTGCCAATCCTAATATACCGGCAGTGATAAAAGCACTTAAGAAAACAGGACAGACGATTATTAAAACAATCTTTTTGTTTCTAAAAAAAACAGCAAGAACCAGTATCATTGATCCGGCAGCAAAAAAGAAAAGGCGTTTGAATTCTTTTGAAACATGGGAAGTCATTTTATCGATAAAATATCTTTTATCCAAAAACATGGCGTCCTCAATATTTAATTTAATCGTTTCAATGATTTCAGATGTTAACGACTTATCTTTGATATTCAATGTGGTTAAAATAAGAACATCCCTGTCCTTGAATACCACTTTTGAATCAATAAGTTTTTCAAGTGCTGTATTGTCAAACTCTTTAATGGACAAAAGGCTTCTTTCTTGTTTGAGACTGTCAAAAAAAGATGAGAAGGTCTCTTTTTTAAACCCGGTTAGCATTGCTGCGTTATTAAACATTTGTTCAATATTTTTTATTCGGTCCCGGGTCATGATCGATAAAAAATGTTGATAATTGTCATCTCTTTTTTGAGCTGACGGAAGAATATCAGACAAAGAAGCAACCTGGTCAATCATCTTTTTTGCCTGCATCTTTTTTAGCAATTCAAAAAGCGTATCATTCTTTTGCAAGGCTGTTTCCAGAGTGCCGGCCTTTACAAGTACCAAAGCCTGGGAAGATCCCCCCCATGTTTCAAGAAAGCTGTCCATATCACTTTTTGTAACAGCTTGCAGGTGGTTGAGTTTAGAGATATCCCCTTCAAACTTAAAATCCTTTATTCCTGACATACCAATGGCTACAAGGCTAATACTTGCAAAGATAATGACCTTAATATGGTTTTTTCTAAATTCCATCAGGGTGTCACAGATCCCTACCAGGGAGATAAAGGGTTTTCTTTGCTTTATTTTCATTGAAGGAACAAAATATTTTAATAGAAATAATGCAAAAAAAGCTGCTGTGAAAATCCCGATTATGGAGAACATTCCCATTTGTCTTTGACCGGGTAGCGAAGAAAACAACAGGCAGCTAAAAGCGGTCATGGATGTACAGGCACCCGCTACAATGGGAAGTTTTAATCTTGATATGACAGATTCAGGATTTACAGCATTTGAGTGATCAACACTAAAAAGAATATGAATCCCGAAATCAACTGTGATTCCGAGAAGAATAGTGCCGCATCCAAGAGCAATTGCTGATATATTCGTGTTGATTACCGAGATCATTGCCGAAGCAAATGCAAGGCTTACAAGGGTTGGAAGAAAAATTAAAATCACGTTGGCCATGTTTCTGAAAAAAAGAAATCCAATGATGAAGATACCTACAGTCAAAACAGACACAGCACGTTTCACATCTTTTTGAATGGTTTGCGAATTATCCAGGGTTGCTGCATGGGTTCCTGAAAAGCGGATATGAATTCTATCTTTATGCTCTTTTGTTATTTTGTCCCTTGTATCATTTAAAAATTCAATCATTTGAATACTTTTTTTGGTATCCAAAGCTGAAATCTTAGGCGTTGCCATCATCAGTAAATGCGTTCCATCTTTGCTGTATAATCTTGATCCTTCAATTTTGATCCCAAAGGTTTCTTTTTTAAATACATTCAGTTTGGAAAGGATCATTCCATTCATGTCAAGGGGGTCAGCAATCAAAGCATCGGCCATAAACATGCCGGACGGGCTTAAAATCTTTCGTTTTATAGTGATTAATTGTTCCTGGATAAGTTCCGGTGTCAGTTGGGAATCAATGTGAGCTAAATCGGTTTTGCCCAGCAAAGACAGCCGGTTTGCACTGATCAGGTTTAAAAGGTTTAAAAAACTTTTTTGAGGGAATTTATAAACTATACCGGAAAAATACGGGGAGGCTTTTATTTTTTCGAAAAAACTGTCGGCAATTTGTTCAAATGATTTTTGATCGGCTGTCAGGTTTTCAATATCAATATAGAGCGTTTCAGTGGCCGGGATATTATTAATAATGTAATCAAAATCCTTCACCATGGGGTCATCGCTTGGAAGCATAGATGTTATTTTTTCATCAAGGCTCAGGTTTAACGTAAAAACCAGGCATGCGATGAAAAATATCCCAGTGCCTATACGAACAGCCGTTTTATTTCCTCTCAAATTATTCATATTTTTGAAAATATTAATACTGAGTTATTGCCACCAAATGCAACGGATTCGGATATTGCTGCCTTGCATGACAGTTTTTGAACCTTTTGAACAGGTGAACTTTCCAAAGTTTCGTCCTTATTTGAAAAGCCCATACTTGTTGGAATTTTTTCATTGATAAGGTGTTGTATTGTAAATACAGCTTCTATTGCCCCGGCTGCTCCCAAAGTATGACCGGTATATCCTTTTGTGGAAAAATATGGGACGCCAGGCAGAATCTTGGATAAAACCAGGTCTTCAACTTTGTCGTTATCCTTTGTTCCTGTGCCGTGGGCATTGATAAATCCGATATTGGATTTGTCTATACAGCTTTTTTTTGCCTGGTCTATTGCTTGGTTCAAGGCTTTTTTAAGACCCTGACCATCTGGTTTCGGGGCGGTCAGATGATAGGCATCGCATGCTGAACCATATCCTGCTGCAAAACATTGGTGACGGGAAGAGATGGATTTTTTTTCAGACACAGGTTCAAGAATCAGTGCACCCGCTCCTTCACCAAGATTTAGCCCGTTTCTTTCTTGATCAAATGGTTTGCATGGATCTTTGTCTGTTATCATCAGGGAAATGAATCCGTTATAAGTTACCTTACAAAGCTCATCCGTACCGCCTGCGATGACAAGATCACATATGCCTGCTTCTATCCATGAAGCTCCGATACCAATGGCATCGGTACCCGAAGCACAGGCATTTACAATAGACTGAGCAGGTCCTGTCAGATCAAATTCTCTGGCAACAGCAGCAGCAGGATTACTGTTTAGAAACCTTTTTACAGGTTCCATACCGGGATTCTTACCGTTTTTGTAATCAATATAAAATTGATCATTATTCAATGTACAACCCACGGTTGTGCCCATGCAGACACCCACTCGTTTGCCTTTTAGATCGCCTGGATTGATTCCGGCATCTTCCAGGGCCTGGTATACAGTGACAAGGGCTAATTTTGCAGTTAATGTCAGGTCTTGGTTTTTTAAGCAAACCTGTGAATTAAACTTATCAGTTATTTGGAAAACAGGATATTTAATCGGATGATCTGTTGAAAACCGGTTGGGAAAAGAGAGGTTTCTTACATTGGCAAACATATTGTTCATACATTCATTAATATTCAGGCCCAGCGCACTGACGATGCCTTTTCCTGTAACACTCACCCTGATATTTTTAGTATTTTTTCCTTTCAATATACTTTAGTCCTCTGTGTCCAAGTGATATTCATTCTTTTTGGTCAGGTTCCCACATATCATAAAAATTAAAAAACTGGTATGGATACTCTTGTACAAATGATTCAAGAGAGCTCACAAATTGTTGTACATATGGTTTATAATTTTCTTTTTTCTTCCCAAGTTTGGCCGGGATATGAATGATTTTGGAGATGTTCAATTCATAGCTGTCAGGACCTGATTTGTGAGAATATAGGACCACAACAGGTTTTTGAGCAATTGAAGCAATTTTCTGTGCACTGAATGGAAATTTGGCATCCTTGCCAAGAAAATGAGTTTCAATACAAAGCTCATTATTCCCAAAAACTCTATCTCCCATGATGCACAGAATTTCATCGTTTTTAAGTACATTAATCATTTCAATGGTTCCACCAAGAAATTGTTCAGGATTAATAATCTTAAATATATTTTTTGAATTGCCATGCTCAAAATAATGTTTGTCTATATCCTTGTCGTTTCTTAGCATTAGAAGATTTACAGGTTTTTTAAGCTCGGATAGTGCAGACATGGCAACCTGCCAGCACCCAGTATGGGACATTAGCAGGATAAAACCTGAATCCAAAGATTTAATTCTTGCCATATCATCTGGATTGGTAAAAGCAAGCCGGATGGATTCAGGACCGGATATTCCCAGAATAGCTCTGTCTATAAGCGCCTTGCCTAAATTAAGAATCAGCAGGTATCTCTGGCATATTCTTTTTATGATACTTGAATTTGGAAATCTTTTTGAAAGGTATGGATCGGTCTTTTTTCGGATAGAGGGGAAAAAAATTGAATAATAAGCAACAATAAAGTAAAGAAAAAAGTAGGCCAGTCTCCTTCCCCCCAGTTTTACCATGAAATAAAAGAAATTATGACCGAATTTTGATCCAATGCTTTTACTATTCCATTTGGTTTCATTTTTGTCAGTCATGGTTTTCTTTAGCATTGTTATTCTTTCGCATTATTTTTAGTGATAATTACTTTTTTACCTAAAAATGAAAGCAAGGTCGCCATTAAAAATATAATAATAAATGATACAAAGCCTAAAACAGGTGCAATGATTAAAGATCCTATAACCCATTCGAATATTCTTTCCAGGCCCTGGTTTCCAATGGTTTCAAATGAAATATTCGTTAAAAAAGTGTGGTCATGGGTTAAAAAATATCCTGCCTCAATGCAAAGCGCTGGAACAAAGGGCGGCATGCAGACTTGGCTTGTACCTACTGCAACCAGTTTATTTAACCTGAAAAATCCTGTAACCATCAAAATTGCAAGGGTATGAACTGCAATTAAAGGTAAGGTTCCCAGAAAAATTCCGGTTGAACCGGACATGGCAATGTGAAACGGGGAAACATTATGGTCAAGAAAAACCCGTATGGACCTTAAAGGTTTAAATATTGAAAATTTATGGGTGTTTTTTTTTATAAGTTTTTTATGGGGCACAGGTAAAAAAGATCTGATGGTAAGTTTTGTATTTAAGTTTGTCAGTCTTGCATTGTCCCAAAATAGTTTAAAATGGGAGATTCGCTTTTCAGGAGACGGATAATAAACGGATATATCAATATCCTTAATGGTTACACCGGCCCAGGCTGCTTTAACCAGCACTTCAATTTCAAAAGAATAGTGTTTTTCTGATAAGTTAAGGTTCTCCAATACAAATAAAGGATATGCCCTGAACCCGGACTGGGCATCAGCAGTGACTTGTCCTGTTTGAACCCTAAACCAGAAATTGGAAAACCCCCTTCCAAATTTTGATGCTCCGGGAATGGTAGGAGAAGTAAAATCCCTTTTTCCGATGTATAACGCCTCTGGGTCTTTATGAATCGCTTTCTTAAACAACAAAAACTCTTCTGGTTTGTGCTGAAGATCTGCGTCTATTGTGACAAGATGAGTTATTTTCTGTTCACCTTCAAGTTTGACAGCATATCTGGCAGCCGTCATGATTGCAGCACCTTTTCCTAAATTGCCGTCATGGTGTATCATCGGAACATTAATATCTTTAAAAAAATCTTTTTTTAAATCCGTGCTGCCGTCATCAATAACAAGAATATTTTCATGGATTTTTTTACAGCGTTCTATAACCGTGAGGACGGTTTTCCCATGATTATATACAGGGATTACAATAAGTATTTTAGCTTGTGTGGCTTTCATCTGGGATGGCTACTTACTGCTATCATAAACAGACAGGTCATCAAAAAGTTGGCTGGAAAAAAGGATTTTTCGAAATTTCACAAGGCTGTCATGGAAAATAGTTGAATTATCATATACATCAAAATCTCTGTTGAGGATTTCATAGATTTTTCTGGTACCATATCCCATTTTAGCGGTGTTTCTAAAGGACAGGGCCTGTAAATCGGCAAGTATTTCAAGGGTGACGATATGTTTAGCATTGCTCACCAGTCTGAATGCTTTTCTTGCGGCTATTGTGCCCATGCTGACGACATCCTGGTTTGTGGCATTACATGAAATGGAGTTTACACTCATGGGATTGGCAAGATTCCTGTTTTCCGCTGTAGTAGAAGTTGCAAGGTATTGAGCACCCATAAACCCCATGGTCAATCCGGGTTCTCCCGGGATAAGATGCTCGGGCAGCCCTTCATTCAAGTTTTTATCAAGAAGTTTATTTGTCCTTCTTTCAGACAAATTACATAATGTTGACATGGCAATACAAAGTGAATCCATGGCAAAACTTATGCTCTGTCCATGGAAATTGCCGCCATGCAGAATTTTTTTCTTTTCAGCAATGATAATGGGGTTATCATTTGTTGAGTTTGCTTCTGTTTCAATGGTTTTAACTGCATAGTCAACTGCTTCTTTAACCGGTGCCAGTATTTGTGGCGTACATCTTATTGAATAAACATCCTGAACATTAATCGTGGTTTCAAACACAGGAATATCAGAACCGTTTTGCTTTCTGATCTGGTCATGCATATCTTCTCTTTTGGTGATATTTCGAGTCCCTTTATACAATTTCTTGATCTGTCCTGCGACAGATATCTGACCGGGATGGGGTTTGACAAGATGCAGATCTTCATCAAAGGCATCGTCAATACCTCCGAAAATTTCAATTGCAAAAGCTGCATTGACACAGGCAATGTTTAAAAGTTTTTTGGCACCGAATAATGTAAAAGCGGCTATTCCTGTCATTGCAGCAGTGCCGTTCGTCAATGCAAGCCCCTCCTTATAGCTGAGTTTAAGGGGTTTTAATCCTATTTGTTCAATTGCTTTGGTGGCTGTTACAAGTTGTCGTTTTAAGTATACGTTTCCTTTTCCGATAATAGCCAGTGACATATGGGCCAGATGAATTAAGTCTCCAGATGCACCAACACTTCCGCACTCAGGGATATAGGGCGCCAGATCATTATTAACATAATCCCTTATTTGTTCAAGTAGTCTTACCCTGACACCTGAATGACCTTTTAAAAGTGTATTTAATCGAACCACAAGAATTCCCAGGGCAATATAGGGTAATATAGGTGCCCCAAGTCCTGCGGCATGGCTGAGGATAAGATTATCCTGAAGTTTTTCGATTTCCCGGTCATTTATTATCTTGTTGCACATGGGGCCAAAGGATGTGTTAACTCCGTAAATAATTTTTTTATCTTTAATGGATTCTTCAAGAAAGTCCCTTGATGCCCTGCATCGATCAAGGGACTTTTCGTCAAGTTCAACTCGTTTATCCCCAATTCCAATGGCCACAATATCTTTGTACGTAAGATCATTGCCCGTAAGAACAATAACAGGTCTTTTATCCATAACTTTATTTACCTTCTAATATTTGCACAAGGATAATCTTTTATCGTAAATCAAAAAAAGTCATCCTTTTTCGTTTTTTATCAAATTGATACACTTTTTTATCAGCTTGTTCCCTGTCAATGATTATGATTTCCGGAACAACTCTGACTTTAGCTCTTAAAACATCACTGATCCAGTCTATATTCTGGCTGTTATCCTGATTGATATTTTGGTTTATATTTGGGTTTTCATCACAAAGGGCTGCATACAATAGAATACGGTCCGTTCCATCTTTATTTTTTTTGACCTCAATATACCCACTATGAAATCTTTGATCCCCTTCAAGACAATCTAAAATAGCATTTGGAAATACGCTTGTCCCTTTGTATTTTAACATTTGATTTTTCCGACCGATGATGGGGGCTATCCTTTTTGTGGTACGCCCGCAGGAACATTTTTCATCAATAAGATATGAGATGTCTCCTGTTTTAAACCGTATCAAAGGCATTCCTGTTACCCCCAAAGGAGTGACGACAACCTCACCTTTTTCTCCATCTTTAACCCTATTCCCCTCATCATCAAGAATTTCAGTAATATTTAATTCCGGTCTTAAATGTCCCCCTTTTCTGGCATTGCATTCACAAAATGTTGTTGCAATTTCAGATGAGGCGTATGTGGAAAATATCCTGGCACCCCACATTTTTTCCAATTCACCGGCAATGGGAAGAAGATTTAAATTCTCGTCTTTCGTGGGTTCTCCTATGGCAATCAGTTTTTTAACAGAAGTTGCATAAGGCATCTCATTATTCTCAATAGCATGCTGCCCGATTTTATACATTAAAGAAGGAACACCCACGATAACAGTCGCATCTGCAAGCTTAATCAATTCCCAGTGCTGGGCCGCGCTTCCCGAACCACCTCTCAATACCCTTGCTTTTAATTTTACACCGCCAAGAAAATATGCAATCCCGGCCATGAAACACCGGTCTATGGCAGCACAGATAAGCATGGTATCCGTGTCATTTACACCGGCCATGGCAAATGCAAGTTCTTCATTATAAGCCAGCCTTGAAAGATCACTGTTTGTCTGGGAAATGATTGTAGGTGTTGATCCTGATGTTGCAGAAGTCAAACAGACATCCACAATCTCTTTGTTATCAACACATAAAAACTCTTTTGTTGAAACAAGATCACTTTTTTGTGTGAAAGGAAGACGTTCTAGGTCTGAAAGTTTTTTGATTTGGTTTAAATCAATTTTTCTGTCTTTGTATAATTTCTTATAAAAAGGAGAATTACCAATAGTAAACTTGAGATGAGATAAAAAAAGTTCGGTTTGAACTTTTTTTATCTCATCTGTTTTAGCAAATTGAAGAAATGAATATTTTTTTGCTGAAAAATCAGTTATTAATGCCGTTGAAAAAAAAGATGATGTGTTTTTCATAAGTCACTTTATTGGAGCATTCCAAGGCCTTTTTTTGCATTTGATACTAATTTAATATTAGAAGAGTTTTCAATTATCTGATTTAAAGTTGATTTATATTCTACCATTCCTGATGATCCCAAAGCTTTGCACATCCAGGCTAATGCATCCAGTTGATTGCGATCCTTTAGAGATGCTGTCTGATACTCTTTTAAAAGCTGGTCACTGAGTGCATCAAAAAGAGGTTTTTCAGAAAATTTTCCTCTGTAAATTGATTTTGCTGCATCTCTTTTAAGTGTGATGCTATTCGATTTCAGCATATTGATATATTTGTTAACTTCAGAAGAAAGGTTTGGATCAATATTCGTTGTATCGTTCAGCAATTTATTTCTTTGGGCATATTCCGATAATAGGGCCAGGCTTTGTTTAGCATATTTTTTAAGTTTTTGGCTGGTTGCTGTTTGGATAATTTTCTCCAGCGTGGATGAATAATCTTCTGATCCAGATGAGGCCAGTGCTTTGCACATCCATGACATTTCATCGATATGGTCTCTGTCCAGGCTATTGGTATTGTAGCTGCTTAATAAATTTTCATTGATAATGCTAAAAAGTCTTGGATCGGTGAGCCCTGATCTTGTAATCAGCTTAGCAGCATCAATCCTCGTTTTTAATGATGTTGACTCGATCATTTTGATATATTTGTCTGCTTCTACCGTACGCTCTGAATTTGCCAATGCCGAAATATTATTTGTAAAAATGATCATCAAAATTACGGAAAATAGTAAAATAAAAACATTTTTCATGGATGACCCCCAAAGGTTGTATTGTGTTACTTCATCATTAAAGCTTTGGCTATACTTTTATTCAGACTTTTACTTGAAGTCAAGATACGAAACTTTTTATTTCAAATATTTCATTTTTCACAGATAAGACGGATCTTATATAATTAAAAAAAACCACAGGATTCTATTGATAGGGTGATAGTTAAATGATATTGATTGTAACTTTAAAGGTGTAAAATCAAATTTCTAATAGGATATTTCAAAAATTAATATGGAACTGAATAGAAAACTTAAAGAAATGATCATTGAAGAACTTCAGATTGAAGACATAACACCTGATGAAATTGACGATGACATGCCGCTATTTGGAGATGGCCTTGGGCTTGATTCATTAGATGCTGTTGAACTTGTTGTCCAGTTGCAGGTGTATTTTAATGTAGAAATAAAAAATATTGAAGAAGGAAGACCTGCATTACAATCTATCAATACACTTGCTCAATTTGTGAAAGCAAAACAAGCACAAGCATTGAATGAGGCGGCATCCTGAAAATAGCCATACACGGAATAGGCGTTGCAAATAACTTTGGTGATAAAATCTCAGATATGGCATCAGCTTATTCTGATGATTTTAATTTCATAAAAGATTTACCCGTCTCCCCTTCCGGAGATCATCATCAATTAAGCCAATCAAAAGTTGATACCTCACCTCTTTGTGACTACCTTCCAAAAAAAAGCTTACGCAGAATTGATCATTTTTCAAGAATGGCTTTATTGAGTGCAGGCAAAGCCATCAAGGATACAGACCCTTCCTTGTTTTCCAAAGATAATACAGGTGTGATTATTGCCACGGGTTTTGGTGCGCTGCAAACAACATTTTCATTTTTGGATTCTTATATTGAAAAAGGAGATAAGCTTGCTTCTCCTACACATTTTTCAAACTCTGTGCATAATGCTGCAGCAGCCCATGTTTCAATCGGCTATGGTATTACGGGTCCCAATCTTACCATAAGTCAATTTGACATGTCTTTTATTTCTGCCCTGGTAACGGCCGGTGTCTGGCTGGACACAGAAAAAGTCAAAACCGTATTGCTCGGTACTTCAGATGCTTTTTGCGATATTTTAGGATATTGTATCGACAAATTTTCAAACATAAAAAAGACTGTTGGATATTCTTTTGGAGAAGGAGCCGCCTTTTTTTTGCTTACAAAAAAAGAAGACCAATCCAAGTATGGTTATTTTGAAGATATTTCCGTGGAAAATTATAAAAAAGCAGGTCTGTATATCCCCGAAAATACCCTGCTGGTTTTATCTCCGTCGGCTATCAATACCTGTAATGATGAATTTATGACTTATTTAAAGAAGAATAAGAAAGCACAGTATAGAAACCATTTGTTTTCACCCACAGACAGCAGTATGGATGCGCTTTTTTCAACAACACTTTTAAAAAAAGTATGTTATATAAAAATCGGCACAGATGGTGTGTACGGGAAAATGATAATCACCCCGAATTTAAAAGAAAGTGACTTTAATAATGGAAACAAATATTAAACGACTAATATTGTGCGGGCTTATAATCGTCCTTGCAATTTTAATTTCTCCGCTTTGCCTGTACGCCCAAAGCAACAAAGTAGACGATTCCACGCCATATGCTCCCACTCAGTCTGGAATCTCTTTAAATTCAGGTTATACTTATGATCCGTCAGATAATATATTTTTTTTACAGGCATCTGTATTCAGGCTCTACGATTATGACAGCATTTGGAAACACAAGGCACCTGATAATCTTCGGTTTAAAGTAGAAGGTTCTTTGGGCAGTGCTTTGTTTGATGGAGATGATGCAAGATTGATTGCAAATGCCGGGGTTCTAGCGCTGCTTTATCTGGACAGACTTGAGACAGATCTTATCAAACCATATTTGGAGGCGGGTATAGGTGTTATCTATACAGATTACCGTGTTCAAGGTCAGGATTATCGATTGAATTTTAATCCCCAGGCAGGAATTGGGATTGAATTCAAGAGAAAAGGAAAACAAAACCGGTTTGTCTCATTTAGGATGCACCATATTTCTAACGGGGGTCTGGGATCTATAAATCGAGGACAAAATAGTATTGTATTTGCATTTGGGCAATATTTTTAATATGAGAATGAGTTGAAAATTTGATTCTGTTTTTTTGAGGAGAGGATTGTTGCTTTAATGGATAAGATTATTGGAATTGTAAATCAGATTTTAGAAGAAGAATTTGAAATTGATGCTGAACTTTTAAAGCCGGAATCATTGTTGTACGAAGATATCGGTCTTGACAGTCTTGATGCCGTCGATCTCATCGTGATCGTTGACAAGAAGCTGGGCATCAGAATCGATGAAGAGGAAGCAAGATCCCTCAAAACTTTGGAAGATGTTTATAAAATCATTGATGAATTGTTAAAAGAAAAACAATAATCCTTATAAAAAATTATTCTGTAAGGACCAGGTTTATTTTCCCCGCAATCGTATCACCTGCTCTCAGGATAGCCTTCACATTGAACACACCGTTTTCCTCATGATTGATAGTGATATCAATCATGATGCTTTCTTCTGCACGTATCAGGTTGGAAAATTTAGTTTTTTTGACTGACTTGATATGCAAACGATTATCAAATGATTTCTCTAAAGCATATTTTACCATTTCAATCTGGAAGATACCCGGCAAAATTGGATTTCCCGGAAAATGTCCTTTAAAAAGATCAAGTCCCTTTATAAATTGAAATACTGCATAAATCTTCTGACTATTTTTTTTAATAACAGATATTTCTGAATTTTTAATATCAGTGTATACGTTCATTTTAAAAGTACCGCACATTAATTTGTAAATTATATTTCATCTTTGTGTCTTTAATTATAATAAAGTCAGGATAAAGATTGTCTGCAACGGTTCCATATTTAAAATCAGCCATATAAACGCATTCCCCGTTTTTCATATGTCTGATTTTCATCAGCCTATGTTTTAAAGGCTTCTGGATTTGTTTATAAATAAACTGCTGTGTTATCTGACCATCTTCTTGGGATAGTATAAGTTTGTCATTTTGCTCAGAAAACAAAAGTGGTGATACAAAGGGTTTTGCAAGATAAAGTATCTCAAGATCCCTTAATACAGAATTCTCAAGCCACTCCTGCTTTATCATATTGACATTTATGTTGATCTTTTTTTTAAGATTTTTAATAAAATGCAAATCAAAAATAATGCCGCCAAGATCATTTTGTGCGGTAAGTTTAATTTCCCGGCCCGGTCTGTCAACAAATAGATATCCGTTCAAAACATAATTCTTGCCTGCAATAGTTAAGATAACACGATGGATTGCTTTAAATCGGTCTGGATAAGCATCAGTGATACTTTGGTTGATTTCATTTTTAAGCGTGAGATCGTTGATCTCAATCGATCGAATTTTATGAAGGCTGCACCCTGAACCCATGATGATTGTGGCGGCACAGCATAACAAAAAAAGGCTGATTTTCTTGTATAATATGAAAAATTGAAAGGTTACCATTGCACAACTATGTGTGGTTTGTCATCGGTTCCTTCAAAAATGATATCCTTAATCTCTTTGTTGATTTCATCATTGTGGAATTGTATTTTTGTGTGATTATTTTTCGTTTCATTTATAATAATATAATCCAGTCCGTTCATTTCACGGTTTATACCCAACTCAAATGAACTGATAAATTTTTTGAATTCGTCTGCTCTGGGAGTAAGTAAAACAACCTTATTCTCGGTTTTTTCAAATGCAGCAATTTTATATCGCTCAGGATCTTTAAATCGGCCCTGCAACCAGGACGTGATGTTTTCCATGATCAAAAGCATCATCTCTTTATTTCCGATATCCAGTTTTTGCCAGTTTCCGTTAAAAAACTCATATTTAAAGATTTGATTCTTATTGATGATCAAGGAGGACTTAAACGGTTTGATAAAATCAAGCCTTAACTTGTCTGGTGATTTAAAAATACACATCCCCGTAGAAATGACCGTTTCAGAAAATAAGGCAATGTTTTTTTCCTGGGTCAAAAGTGTTCTTAAGGTTTTAACTTTAGAAAAGTTTTTTTCAACATTTTCCAGAAGCTGGTTTAATTCGCTGTCAGAAAGAGGCTTTGACTCCATTGCAAACAAGGAAGTAACCGCAAATAAGCCAAAAACTATCAGCACTATAAAAAGGTTAATGGCTCTGTCTATCATAAATTAGTTATCCTCATTTTCCGGATTGAAAACTTTAATATTTCCTGCAGCAACTGTTTGCCTATTCAATGAAACTTCCCCTTTAAATAATTTAAATGCCCCTATTTCATCGGTTTTTGTAATAGAGATCTCTATTTTAGATGTTGACGTTACTCTCTGATAAAAGTTGAATTTATCCACACTCACCAGCATACCGATACCCGGATTTTCATCTTGAGTGATTAATGATTGATACCCATAATGTGCCGCTGCAGTCTGGGCAACACACTCAATGAGAATGCTATCAATAACAACGCCGTTTTCACAGCCATAGTCCCCTTCCCGGAAGGTTTTTTCTGACAATGCATTATCATTATCGATTCTACTGTAACTGTCTATCATTATCATCGGACATCTGTGAGGAATAATCTGAGTAATATCTTTTAAAATTATTTTTGACATAAAATTTTAACCCACCTAAATACAACAA
>Ga0075120_10000519_pt1 | contig 31835 bp, 25 predicted proteins | sample AntAceMetag02UKL_FD_69792 | JGI IMG/M metagenome (GOLD analysis project Ga0075120, IMG submission 69792) | Saline lake microbial communities from Ace Lake, Antarctica - Antarctic Ace Lake Metagenome 02UKL | ecosystem: Environmental > Aquatic > Non-marine Saline and Alkaline > Saline | place...
CAATGGCAAAACATGTTTACTTTTTCGGTGGCAAAAAAACTGAAGGGAAAGCCGACATGCGCGAAGTGCTCGGCGGTAAGGGAGCCAACCTGGCCGAGATGTGCAATTTGGACATGCCGGTACCAGCAGGTTTTACCATAACGACAAACACCTGCCACTATTTTTCCGAATCAAAGGGGAAATGGCCCAAAGGCCTTAAAGAGGAAATTCAGAAAAACGTCAAAAAGCTGGAAACGTTTATGGGCGCCAAGCTGGGAGATCCCAAAAACAGCCTACTGCTCTCCGTGCGCTCTGGTGCAGCCGCTTCGCTGCCCGGCATGATGGACACGGTTCTCAATCTCGGCCTGAGCGACAAAGTGGTCGCCGGTATTGCTGAGCGCACCGGGCAAGAACGCTTTGCCTGGGACTCCTACCGCCGCTTTATCCAGATGTTTGGCGATGTGGTCATGAACGTTCCGCATCATGATTTTGAACAAATCCTGGAAGCAAAGAAAAAAAAGGCGAAGGCCACAATTGACACCGACCTGACCATCGATGACCTGAAAGACATTGTTCAACAATACAAGGCACTCTATAAAAAGGTCACCCGTGAAAATTTTCCGACCGATCCCTGGCTGCAGCTTGAAAAATCAATCAACGCCGTATTTACATCATGGAATAATGATCGCGCAGTCACCTATCGCAAACTCAATGATATCCGCGGACTGATCGGAACGGCCGTGAATGTCCAGGCCATGGTTTTCGGCAACATGGGTGAAACCTCCGGAACCGGCGTGTGCTTCAGCCGCGACCCGTCAACCGGTAAGAATGTTTTCTACGGTGAATACCTGATGAACGCTCAGGGCGAAGACGTGGTGGCCGGTATCCGCACCCCGCAACCAATCAGCACCCTGGCAAAGAAAAAGCCAAAGCAGTACAAAGAGCTCGTCACTCTCAAGGACCGTCTTGAAAAACATTACCGCGACATGCAGGACATGGAGTTCACCATTCAGGAAGGCAAACTCTACATACTGCAGACACGCTCAGGAAAACGCACCGCAGCCGCAGCCGTGAAAACTGCTGTCGACATGGTGAAAGAAAAGCTCATCACCAAGCAGGAAGCCCTGATGCGCATTCAGCCTGAACAGCTTGACCAGCTGCTACACCCCATGTTTGATCCCAAGGCTGAAAAAACGGCCACACAACTCGCCAAAGGCCTGCCGGCATCACCGGGCGCGGCTACCGGTCAGATTGTTTTTAACGCCGACGATGCCGTTGCTGCTAAAGAAAAAGGCCAGAAGGTTATCCTGACCCGCATCGAAACCTCACCGGAAGACATCGCCGGCATGGATGCTGCTGTTGGTATCCTGACCTCGCGCGGCGGCATGACCTCCCACGCGGCGGTTGTTGCCCGCGGCATGGGTAAATGCTGCGTGGCCGGCTGCGGTGAACTGGACATCAACTACAAGAAAAAAACCGTCAAGGTTTCCGGCAAAACCCTGAAAGAGGGTGACTTTCTGTCAATCAACGGCTCCAGCGGTACGGTATATGCAGACCAGGTCAAGACCATCGAGTCCAAGATGTCAGGCGATTTTGTGACCCTTATGAAATGGGCCGATGAAATACGTACCCTGAACGTGCGCACCAATGCCGACACCCCGCATGATGCTGCTACAGCGGTCAAGTTCGGCGCTGAGGGCATTGGGCTGTGCCGCACCGAGCATATGTTTTTTGAAGGTGACCGCATTACTTCGGTGCGTAAAATGATCCTGGCCGAAGACACCACGACCCGCGAAAAAGCCCTTAAAGAACTGCTGCCGCTGCAGCGCAAGGACTTCGAGGGTATCTTCAAAGCCATGGCCGGTCGTCCGGTCACCATCCGCCTGATTGATCCGCCGCTGCACGAATTTGTGCCGCATGACGCTGCCTCACAAAAAGAAATGGCCAAAGTATTGGGCGTGACACCGGCTAAGGTCAAAGCTACCGTTGATGATCTGCATGAGTTTAATCCCATGCTCGGTCATCGCGGCTGCCGTCTGGGTATTTCATATCCGGAGATTATCCGCATGCAGGCCCGTGCCATTATCGAAGCCGCAATCAACGTCAAGAAAAAGAAAATCAAGGTCGCGCCTGAAATCATGATCCCCTTGGTTGGTGAAATGGGCGAACTTGAAATCTGCAAAAAAGAAGTCGTGGAAACTGTTCAGCAGGTTTTCAAGGAAAAGAAAACCAAAATCCCCTATATGGTCGGTACCATGATCGAGGTTCCGCGCGCAGCGCTGATTGCCGACCGCATTGCGCAGGAGGCTGAATTCTTTTCCTTTGGCACCAATGACCTGACCCAGATGACCTGCGGGTTCAGCCGCGATGACGCTGGTAAGTTCCTGAAAGAATATGTCGACAAGGGCATTTTCGAAAAAGACCCCTTCCAGGTTCTTGATCAGGAAGGCGTGGGGCAGCTGGTGCAAATGGGAATTAAAAAGGGGCGTTCAACCCGCAAAAATCTTAAAATCGGGATCTGCGGAGAGCACGGCGGCGAGCCTTCATCGGTTGAGTTCTGCCATCGCGCGGGAATGAACTATGTAAGTTGTTCACCCTTCCGCGTACCCATTGCCCGGCTTGCAGCAGCACAGGCTGTTATCCGGGATAAACAGGCAAAAAAAACTCAAAAAAAGAAAAAATAATTGCCTACCGATTACCATTGTTGATTCCAAAAGCCCCTGCCGAAACATCTTCCGGCAGGGGCTTTTTTTAGCCAAAGACTGATGAGCACACATACCGGCACCTCATCATATACGATTGTCATATTGACACACATTCATTCCGCGCCTATACTTTCCCTATTGTAAGATAGTCACAAGAAGGACATAACAAAGTACCGGAGAAAGATACAATGAAAATAATGGCATTTGTTGGAAGTCCAAGAAAAGGTTCAAACGTTGACACCTTAATGGATAAGGTTATTGAAGGTGCTCAAAGCAAAACCGACGTGGAGGTTGAAAAAATCTATCTCTATACGGCGAATATTAAGAACTGTAATGCCTGCGGGCTCTGCTCACCGCTTATGGGCAGTAAAGACTGTCCCATAGATGATGATATGCCGGGTATTTTAAAACGGATGCTGGAAGCAGATGTTTTTATTTTCGGAACCCCCAATCATGTACATACCATGACATCTGCTATGACAAACTTCTGGGCACGACTGCAGCCTCTTGGGAAAATGGAAATAATAAAGGATGACTCCGGGAAAATTATCGGCGGGAAATCAACGCCTTTGATCAGAGGTAAAAAGGCAGTTATGGTAGTCAGCCAGGGTGATTTTTCCCCTTCTGCGTCCGCGCTCTTGTTGCGGGTGCTTGATTCAAACATTAAAGACTTCCAATTAAAGAAGGCCGGAGAAGTTTTCAGCACAGGAAATCTTGAAAAAGCACAGGTAAAAGACAAAGAGCAGGACTTATCTCTTGCATTCAGCATAGGCCAGCAACTGGGGGCCTGATACCCTATCGGTTGTTTGCATCGGGTTATGCTGAGTTCCAACACATCCGCTGATACTGATGAATGCTTCAGCCTTTATTTTTACAAGTTTTTTACTTTCATTCCTGATTCACATGTATTATATAGCAAACAGTGTTTGTAAACTTTAAACTCCCGGAGGACACCATGCATTATCTACACAAAACAAAATATATATTCGCACTCATTTCTTTACTGTTTCTGTTCAGCTGCGTAACCGACCCTTACACCGGTGAAAGGAAAATGGCCAAAACGGGTGCAGGCGCCGGAATCGGCGCACTGGCCGGTGCCGGAATTGGCGCGCTGGCTGGCGGCACCGACGGTGCCTTGATCGGTGCCGGAATCGGCGCACTGGCCGGGGGATCGGTTGGCTACTATATGGACCGTCAGGAGACAAAAATGCGTGAACGGCTGCAGGGCACCGGCGTAAGCGTCACCCGCCAGGGCGACAACCTCATCCTCAACATGCCCGGCGACATCACCTTTGCGACCAATCAGTCCGACATTAAACCGGGATTTTACGATGTGCTCAACTCAGTCGTGCTGGTTTTAAAAGAGTTTGAAAAAACCAGCATTCACATTACCGGCTATACCGATTCAACCGGCAGCCTTGAGTATAACATCACCCTGTCTGAAAAACGGGCCCAATCCGTAGCGTCCTATTTGCAGGCCCAGCAAATCCACCCTGCCCGACTGGTTACGCATGGTAAAGGTCCCCAGAATCCGGTCGCAAGCAACGATACTGTGGCCGGTCGCGCACGCAACCGTCGGGTTGAGCTGATGCTCGTCCCGCACGTTCAATAACGAAAAGAGCTCTACGCTTTCATTTAAAACTAAAAAATCCCCGGCTGTATTCTGCCGGGAATTTTTTTATAAAACGGATAATCACTCCCTTATTTAAGCTTCACAAATCCCCTGCATAGCAAGATATCCCGCTCCATACACACCGGCATCATTACCAAGCCTGGAAATAATAATGTTAATCTTATCCTTTGACAGGCTGAATACACGATTTTGCACTTCCTGCATCAACCCGGCATGAAAAATTTCAGAAGCCTTGCTAACACCGCCACCGATAATAAATGTGTGAATATCGAGCAGATTATTAACATTAGAAATAGCCTGAGCAAGATACCGGGCAGCTTCACGAAAAATGTCATTGCACAGGGCATCTCCGTTACGGGCTTCGATATAAATTGATTTGGGTGTAATATCATTGGGGTTTCTGTCATATATCACCTTAAGAGATGAAGTTCTACCGTCTGCAAGTGCTTCCCGAGCAATGCGGACCATGGCTGAACCGGAGCTATACGCTTCCAGACAACCCAATTTACCACAACCGCATTGAGCGCCACCGGGCTCTACAATAACATGACCGAATTCTCCAGCCTTGCCGATATCGCCGGTCCAGAGTTTGCCATTCAAGATAAGACCGCCGCCAATACCGGTACCGAGAGTAAAAAGAAGGAAATTTTGAATATCTTGGCCATCGCCGACCCACCGTTCACCAAGGGCGGCAAGGTTGGCATCATTCTCAATAAAAACCGGTATCGGTAAACGGGAGGTGAGATGCTCTTTTAGCGGAAGGTTGTTTAGGAGCGGAAGATTAGGTGATTCAAGCAGTATGCGGCGCTCCCGGTCAAGAAGCCCCGCAATACCAACACCAAGAGCACCGGCAGCGGGACTGTTTTTTTGAAGAGTCCCAACCAAGCTAATAATATTTTCAATAAAATGATCTACACCTTTGTCGCCGCCAGTCGGCATCTCTGCCTTGGCGATCATTGAGCCGCTGTTGTTAAAAAGAGCACCCTTTATCATGGTGCCGCCTATATCAATTCCAAGCAGATTTTTATTCATGGGGCTATCATCACATACAATCTCATTACTCTTCACCAACTTTTTTAACTCGCAAAAAATTGGTGGCGCCTTTGGCGGCGATGGTTCCGCCGACAACGATAACCAAATCACCCTTCCTGACCAGTCTCTTCTTAATCAGCATTTCTTCTGATGCCTGCTGCAGTTTTGCAATATCATGAATAAAGGGAAGTACAAACGGGGTAACGTTCCAGACCAGCGATAGCATACATGCATTTTTTTCATAGGGAGTAAACGCAAAAATACGGGACTGGTTTCTAATCTTTGATAAATACATACCCGTATCGCCGGATGCGGTAAATACGATTACCGGCACATTACCGAGATCTTTGCTGGCCCAGCCGGCGGCCTCACAAATAGCATGTGGCGGATAGTTTTTGCGAAGATTAAGATTAGAAGATTCAACAGGGAAGTACGAACTTGCTTCAGTGACCCGGGCAATTGCCGTCATGGTCTCAACAGATTCCGCCGGATAGCTCCCTACAGATGTCTCTCCTGAGAGCATAACCGCATCGGTACCGTCAATAATGGCATTTGCCACATCAGTTGCTTCTGCGCGAGTAGGAGTGGGGCGCTCAATCATAGATTCGAGCATCTGGGTGGCAACAATCACCAGTTTGCCGTACTGGTTGGCTTCTTCAATCAAATGTTTTTGCAGTACCGCAATCTTATAGGGCGATATCTCAACACCAAGGTCGCCACGGGCGACCATAATGCCATCACAAGCGTTGATGATTTCAGTTATATTGTCGATAGCTTCAGGTTTTTCAATTTTGGCAATAACCTTGATGCCATCACGCTTTTTACGAACCATGCGAACAAGATTCGCAACATCTGCGGGACTCCGGACAAAAGAAAGCGCGATAAAATTGATATCTTGCGTGAGGATAAAATTGAGATCTTTTTTGTCTTTAGCGGTCAGTGAAGGCACACGAAGGTTGGCATCGGGGAAATTAACTCCCTTGTTCGAAGAATACGTTCCGGTATTGATTACCTTGCAGCTGATTTTCCGGAGTTTTTTGTCAACTTTCAAAACCTGCATCCTGATGGCACCATCGTTGATCAGGATGTATTGCTTGGGTGCAAGGTCATCAAACAGGTATGGATATCGTATGTAAATATCTTTATCAGTACATTCGCATGCCTTGTTGGTAATTGATACTGTGGTTCCCTTTTTTAATACGATTGTAGCGTTATCTGGTGTTTTGCCGGTGCGTATTTTGGGACCTTGCAAATCACACAGAATACCGGGATAGATGCCGAGCTTTTTACCTACTGTTCGGATGGTCTTGATAGTTGCTTTATGTTCTTCAATCGTGCCATGCGAGAAGTTGACCCGGAAACAATTGGCTCCCCGATTAATGAGACGTTCGACCATGGCAGGGGATGAACTTGCCGGACCAAGCGTTATGAGTACTTTTGTTTTTTTATACTGTTTTTTCATGAGGCTGTCCTCGGTAGGTGTGAACTATTCAGTCAATAACAATAATGCAGACATTCCTCATGTTTAACAAACTTCAAGAATCATCCCTCAAGTTTTTTTCGGCACCTTTATCCGGTAAAATGCCGCATACAGGACCGGTACAACAACCATCGTCAGTACCGTGCCGAAAGCAAGTCCGAACATGATGGTAATCGCCATCGAGTACCAGAATGCATCACCCAGCAGCGGTATCATTCCGAAAACAGTGGTTGCAGCGGCGTTGGCAACCGGGCGCACACGGCAGACAGCGGCACGAACAATTGCTTCATACGGCGATTGCCCTTCAGCCAACTCAACATTGACCTGATCGAGCAGCACGACTGAATTTTTTATCATCATCCCGGATAAGCTCATGGCACCCAACAGGGCCATGAAGCCGAATGGCGCACCGGTAATGAGCAGCCCGAAGGTTATGCCGATTACGGCAAACGGTATAACCGCAAAGATAATCAACGGGGGGCGATAGGCGTTAAACAGCAGGACGATAATAAAGACCATCATGACGATTGCCGGTAGTATACCCGGCGTCAGCGCCTGGCCCGATTCAAGCTGGCTGTTGAATTCGCCGTGCCACACAAGCGTATAGCCTTCAGGCAGCGGAATTGCTTCCATCTTTTCATGGATATCATCAAAAAGCACCTCAGTTGAAACATCCTTTGGCGAGCATTGCACCGTGATTGCACGGCGACGGTTCCAGCGCCAGATGATGGGGTCTTCCCATTCCGAAACAATACCGTCAACGACCTGGTCAAGCGGTACCGGCTGAGTGGCATTGGACGGGGTCACCTGCAGGAGCCCCATATTGGCTGCAGCCGCTTTGCGCTCATTTTCACGGTTACGAATAACGATTGGAATCAAATCTTCATTTTCACGATACAGACCGACAGTAAAACCTTCAAACGAGCGTTTAGATGCGGCTGCAATATCATTACGGCCAATACCGGCATAGCGACCACGCTCCTGATTGTAGCGGGGTACGAGCGTCCTTGTGCGGGTGCGCCAGTTGGTACGCACATCCATGGAATAGGAGCTTTGTTTAAGAATGTCCATACCCTGGGCTGCCAAATCTCTCAACACAGCAGGACTGGCATTCCAGGGGCCGCTGAAGCGTGCCTCGATTTTCCAGTCGTTAAAAGATCCGACTGAGTATTTGCGCACGCGGCTCATGGCTTGCGGAAAATTCTCCTCCAGCCAGGGGGTAATGGCACTCATTACTGTATCAACATCCTTCAGCGTATCCGTATTGATAATCATCTGGCCAAAAGAAGTATAGGGGTCTTCACCTCCGACGGGCAAATAAAAGCGGGGTTGCCCCTGCCCGACAAAGGTAGTGATCCCGGATACGCCTTCAATTTCCATGAGTTTGGCTTCTATTTTTTCAAGATCCGCAGACGTCTGTCCAATGCGGGTACCTTCAGGCAGCCAGTAATCAATCATAAACTGCTCACGGGATGAATCGGGAAAATACATCTTATTGGTGAAGCCAAAGCCCCACACTGAAAGCAGCAGCAGTCCGACCATGCTGCCGATAAACAGCATGCGAAATTTAATAGCGTTGCGCAGCAAGCCGCGGAATGTAGTGAAAAATGCTCCGCCGAAGGCATCTTCGCCGGCGGAACCTTTTTTCGGTTCGGGCATAAATTTAATACATAGCAGCGGAGCGATGGTTTGGGAAAACAACCAGCTCAGAAGAAGCGAAATAGCGACAGTTTGAAAAAGGCTGCGCGCATATTCGCCGGTATCAAAAGTTGATGCAAAAATCGGGTAAAATGCCAGTGAGGCAACAACCGTGGCCCCCAGAAGCGGCATAGAAGGCTGGGAAGCCGCCTCAATGGCTGCCTTGGTGCGATCCATGCCCTGCTGTAACCTGACCATAATACCGTCGGCAACAACAATGGCATTGTCGACCATCATGCCCATGGCGATGATGAGGGCTCCAAGGGATACCCGCTGCAGATCGATACCCATAATCGCCATGACAATAAAGGTTCCCAAAATTGGAAACACAAGGCCGGTAATGCCGATAATAATACCGGTGCGCACACCCATGGTAAAAACCAGCACCAGCAAAACAATGATAACCGCCTGGGCAAGGCTTACCATGAACGCTTTGATTGACTCATCCACCATGTCCGATTGCCAGGCAACACGATCAATCTCAATGCCGACCGGCAATCGCTTGAGGGCAGCATCGATTTTTTTATCAATTCGTTTTCCCACCGCAACGACATTTTCACCGGATGCCGGTGCCATCATAATACCGATGGCCGGCAGACCGTTATGGCGCATGATTAATGTCGGCGGATCCAGATAACCGGTTGTAACGGTACCGATATCACGCAAACGGATGATTTCACCGCTTTCTTTTCTGCTGTCCAGCTGTGCCTGTTTGTCCTGCAGGGCTGATGTTGTTATGGCAAGATCGGCAATTTCTTCTGGAGATGTGAATTCACCGGTAGGGGCAATGCGGAAACGCTGGTCCTGGAATTCAACATGCCCTGCATCTACGACCATGTTCTGCTGCTGCAGGGTTCGCTGTATATCGGCCCCGGTAAGTCCCAGTTCGGCAACCTGAGCCTGTGAAATATCAATATAGATTCGCTTGGGTTGTACAGCGTGCAAAAGCACGCGCGATACGCCGGGCACGGTATTGAGCTCTTTGCGCAGCTCCTTGGCATATTGTTCAAGCTCGGCATAACTGTAACCATCGCCGGTCATTGCAAGCAAAAATCCGTAGACAAAACCAAAATCATCAGCTATGGCCGGTTCCCCGGCGCCGGGCGGCAGGGTGTGCTGCATGTCCTTGATTTTCTTGCGCAGCACGTCCCACACTTGCGGCAGACGGTCGGCCCAGTATTCACTTTTGATATCAACCTTTATGATTGAAACACCGGCGCGCGAACTGGAGTAAATCTGCTTGACTTCAACCATCTCCTGCAGCTTGGTCTCAATGGGATCGGTGACTTCAAGCTCAACCTCCTCAGCGCTTGCGCCGGGATATTGGGTGATGATGGCGGCAGTTTTAACCGTGAATTCAGGATCCTCAAGCTGACCAAGCTGAAAATAACAGGCAATTCCGCCGAGCAGGATAAGTAGGGCCGCGAAATATGTTATCGGTTTTTTTTCAATCGCCAGGACCGGGAGATTCATTGCGCAGCCTCCTTGCCCTCGCTGTCAAAAATTGAGACTTTCTGGCCCTCCTGCAGGGAATGCAGGCCGGCGGTAACGATCCAGTCACCCGGACTGATGCCTTCAAGCACCATAATGCCTTTTTCGGCTATCCGGCCGGTTGTGACCAGACAACGCTCTACGGTTTTCGTCTCAAGGTTAACAGTCCAGACATAACTCTTCTTTTGATTGTCCGGTGTAAAAATCGCACCCACAGGCACCAGAATGCCGCGGTGTGCAAGAGCGTCGGGCAGCTTTGCCTCGCCGGTAACATTGCCTGCCATGCCGGGCAAAATTTTCAGGTTCTCGGGCTGGTCCATGATAACCGTGACGGGGTAGGTCCTAGTCGTCAGGGATGCCTCGGCCCCGATCTCCTTGATACGGGCCGGTATTGTTTTACCGGGAAAAGCGTCAAATGCTACCCAGATCTTCGTCGCATACGGTACCAAGGAAATCAAGGTTTCCGGTACATTAACGGTCAACTTGATTTTGGATATATCAAGCAGGCGCAGTGCGATCTGCTTGGGCCTGACGCGCTGATAGTTTTCAACATAGGTGGCACCGATAACCCCGTCAAAGGGGGCGCGTATCTCGGAATCATCAAGCTGTTTTTGCTTGATTTTTACCTGGGCAGCAGCAATGTCAAGGCGAGCCTGGGCATCGGTCAGGTCCTGCTTGGAAACCGCTCCGCTTTGCACAGCAATACTGATGCGGTCATAGTATGCCCTGGCGCGGTCACGCTCTGCCTGTGCGGCCTTGAGATCATTAATAAAATCGCTCGGGTCAAGCTTTGCAAGCAGTTGGCCTTTTTTGACCTCATCACCTTTGTCAACGGGTCGTTCAATAAGCGTGCCGGAGACTTCAAAACCAAGGTCAACTTCCTCGGTAGCGGCCGCGCGGCCAGGGTAATTACGCCCGGCAAGGGATTCCAGATCGCCGACCTGCACCGCTATGACCGGACGGATGATTTCCTCCTCTACCGGATCGCTACCGCAACCGATGCAGAAAATACACGCGGCGAGAACAACAGACATTCGTACAGCGTTTTTGAATTGATGCGTTTCTGAAAATAATATCATTGTTGTTCCTCCGCGAGAGTAGTATCTTGAGACTGTGTCTGATCCGGCATGTTGTTCCATCCACCGATAGCTGTGTAAGACTGCTGTGCCTGCTGATCCTCTATGAGCGTATCGTCAACACAAAAGTCAGCAGGATCCAACTGGCTGTTCCAGCCGCCGCCCAAGGCCTTATAAAGCCGGACAAGGTTCTGGCTGACAGAACCCTGACTGGCAGCAAGGAGATCCTGCTGTTGAAAAAGATCCCGCTCCATGTCAAGCAGCCTCTGAAAATCGGTCAGGCCGGTGATGTAAAGTGTTCGAACGAGATCTGCTGATTTCTGCGCGGCTGCAACCGACTTATCAAGAATGGAGCGGCGGTTACTTTCCTGTTCAAAGGCTACCATTGAATTTTCAACTTCTTCCAGCGCCAGCAGCACTGTCTGCTCATAGCCAGCAAGCGCCTGCATGGCCCGGGCATCGGCCCCCTGTATCCTGCTTCTGACGCGGCCTCCGTCAAAAATGTTCCAGCGAAATTGCGGTCCCAGCGACCAATAGCGGTTTGTGCTGTCAAACAAATCAGCCGTGGCTTCAAAACCCATGGTGCCCACCAAAGAAAAAGACGGGTAGAGATCGGCGGTAGCCACTCCAATTCGCGCTGTCTGTGAGGCCAGGGTCCGCTCGGCGCTGCGAATATCGGGCCGTTGCCGCAGGATATCTGCCGGTATGCCGACAAAAACCGACGGGGCCGGGGTTGGGATGGTCGCGGACGCGGCAAGCTCAGCATGCAGGTCCTGGGACTGTTCACCCAGCAGCACCCCGAGGCGGTTAATGGCCCGGACAATAGCCTGTTTGTAAAGCGGAATATTAGATTCAGTCCGGTAAAGATTAAGCTTGGCCTGCTCAACGTCCAGTTCAGGAGCAATCTCGGCTTTCAGGCGGTCTTCGGTAAGTTGTAAGGTTTCACGCTGAAGCGCAGTATTCGCCTCAGCGTAGTGCAGCTGCTGCTGCAGGGTTCGCAGTTCAATGTAATTCAGAGCTACTTCCGCGTAGAGGACGACCAGCACATCGCGGTAATTCTCAATTGAGGCGTACATATTCTGCTCGGTTGCCTCGACCTGGCGACGTACGCGCCCCCATAAGTCGATTTCCCAGAAAGCATCAAGACCGGTCGAATAGTAGTTATCGGTACGGTTGCTGTCAAATGACGGGGCCGGGAAATCCTCACCGTAGCGGGCACGGGTTATGTTGCCATTGCCATTGATGTCGGGAAAACGTTCACCCGCGGCGATGCCCAGCAGCGACCGGGCTTCATTAACGCGCTCCAGGGCTATTGTAAGATCGAAGTTGCCGGCCGCTGCGCGCTCGATAAGAGTATTAAGCACCGGATCATTAAATTTTTCCCACCAGTCCTGCAGGTCTTCTTCACTGGCTGTTGAGCCGGAGGTAAGTTTCTGGTGCCAGGCATCAGGCATAACCGGTTCAGGCTTTATAAAGTCGGGGCCCACTGCGCATCCGCTGACCAGCACTGCAAGCAACACAATTATAGCACCGGCGTTGCACCATCTATCATATATGGTTTTTTGTATATATGGTGAAGGACGATTTGGTTCCATTAAATGCCTCCGCATGATGGTAGTAATGTGCAGAATTAATAATACAGTATGTTTTTTTACTAGATCGATATCAAGAATATATTTTTCTACAATCAGCAACCACTTGTCATACCAAAATACCCAGTATTGTCAATTAGATTAAATCATTTTTGACTGCACCAGTCAAAACCGGGACACAACATGCTTGCCGCTACTCCAAGTATACCAGCAGCGCGCCGCTGGAGCGTTTTTTGCTTTTTCTCCAAGGCGAATGCATCAAGCCTGCCCCGGTCTTTCAACGCCACTAATCTAACCCGAAAAAACGCCTTTAAAAATAGTCTGTTTCACTCTTTTACTTGACAAAAAACCACCCCTGCAATAAAATGACTACAGTCAGTTTTTAAAATAACTTTTCTATTTGAACTAACGCTACAGACCATTTAATGTAATTCAACCATCAAGCACTATCACACGCCTGCCGGGCAATCTCACCTGTTTCTGTCCCCTAACAGGAAAATCAGCGATTGATCTGACATCCGCACGGGGTATACAGAAATGAATCTGCGTGGGATTCTTTATGTTTTTTTACATAGTATAATTATTTTTTTTTCCACATCCGTCATTGCAGGTGAAACTGGCCACTATATCGGCGGCATTGAAGGTATCAAACTGGCAACAGCGCCGCCGCCCGGGTTTTACTATAAACTCTATAATGTCTACTACTCCTGCGACACATACCGGTCGCATAAAAATTCACAGCAGGTAGAACCCAATATTCAAAATTTTGTTATGGTACACCGGCCAATCTGGGTTACCAATAAAAAAATTCTGGGCGCTGATTATATTACCTCGGTCCTCATCCCCATAACCTACGCAGATGTCTCGATACGAGAGGCCGGGCTACATGACAAGGGCTGGGCCCTTGGAGATATTGCTATTGAACCGTTCTGTCTTGACTGGCACAAAGATCGCTGGGATGCCATGTTCAGCATTGCGGTATATATTCCCACCGGCAAGCACAGCGACCGTAAAATAGCCCTGCCGGGCAAGGAATTTTGGACTCTGATGTTTTCGCTGGGGCCAACGCTGTATCTCGACAAAGAAAAAACCTGGGCCTTCTCAACCCTGATGCGCTACGAGATGCACAGTAAAAAAAGCCACGACGATATCAGGCCGGGGCAGAATTTTTCCATTGATGCCTGCCTCAGCAAATCGCTTGGCAAGTTCTGGGGAATCGGTCTATGCGGCTACGGTCAATGGCAGACAACCGATGATAGCGGCAGGGATATTAATTATGATAAAAGCATCCGTGACCGGATTTTTGGCGTTGGACCGGAGATCGACTTCTCTATACCGTGTATGGACGTGAGAATTCAGTTGCGCAATCATATTGAATTTGGCGCGCGGGATCGAACCGAAGGCTTTCTCACAAGCTTGTCATTAACGAAAACATTCTAAAACTGATGATATTTGTACCTGCACTCGTGTTGAGCTGATGCTCGTCCCGCATCTTGAGTAACAAAAAATTCACCTTTGCATCCAGCACAAAAAAACCCGGCAAAAACAGCCGGGTTTTTTTACACCTCCAACGAACCAGTATTCAAAGAATCATTTTTCGCCTGCTATGCAGGCTTTGATATCGGTTACAAGCTTCATAGTTTCTTCAACAATCTTTTCCTTCGTCCTCGGCACTTTTTCGTTATCCACCACATCCATTGCCTGCACCTGAAAATGCCCGGCCACCTTGCCACCGGATTCCGTTAGCAACGCTGCATGCTTCTGCTGATATTCCTCCTCAACAAACGAATCCGCCGTTATAAAAATAATAACTTTCTTACCCTGAAAACTATTGCGTTCTACAAACGTGCGCATGGCAAGGCCAAACTTCGATGCCCAGATAGGTGCGCTGATGATAAAGGTATCATAGGACTCTACAGCAACAGACTCAGGCTCAATATCTGTCTGCATGCCCATAATTGTCTTCAGCATGCCCGCTATCATACCGAACTTTGTGTCCCGGCTGTTCAGGTCCTTTATCTCCTGAATGTCGGCACCGAGTTCCTTCTGCAGCACTTCGCATGCTGCCTGCGTGTTTCCGGTACGGGAATAGTAGAGAATCAGGGTTTTTCCCGGAGATGATTCCTCCGCGGCACTGCACAGCCCGGAGACCATAAGAAGACACCCTGCGATTATGGACATAATTGAGACCTTGCATATCCTTTTCATTTTAAAACCTCCATTTCAAACAAACTCTTTACTGTGTTAATACCTTTTTAATTTCACCGGTAAGCTTCACCGCATCTTCCTCAATCAACGACTGCGACCGTTCAATTTTTTCCTCATTTATCTTTTCTGTGACGGCTATCTGAAAACTACCGACAACCTGACCGCCGGATTCCGTTACCATTTTTTTTGCTTTGTTTTTTGATCCTTCTTTTTCAAAAACATTGGTCGTGGTAAAAAGAACTATCTTTTTTCCGTCAAACCTGTTCTTTGCAATAAAGGTGCGGATTGCCGTGCTGAGCTTACCGGCCCAGATGGGTGAACCTATGATAACGGAATCATACGATGTAAGGTCGGGTTGCGCGGGATCTATCTTGGTGTGCGTGTTAAACAGCGACCCTATGGCGCCGGTAAAAAAACCCCAGCCTCCTTCCCTACTTTTCAGATCCTTGATTTCCAAGATGTCGCAGCCAAGTGCCTTCTGTAGCGTCTCGCATGTAACCCGCGTATTTCCCGTCCGGGAATAATAAACAATCAGTGTTTTCATAGACATATCCTCTTGCGCATATACTGATAAAATATTACATCCTATTAAAAGGGCCGTAACGAACCCAGCGCACAAGCATACTACCCGCAGCTTTTGCAACACGTTCTCTGTATGCATAGCCTTTCCCCCTTATTATTATTCAATTCCATCTTCATCCAGAATTCAGTCCTTACATTGGCTTCCTAGCTTTTCGCCCTGTGTGCGCAGGAATAGCCAGCCTGCATAGGTTTTTTTCTATGCCTTGTCGATGTCTTTTTTTATCACCGCTTTTTCAAGAATAAGCGCAGTTGTTTCAACCGTTGCGCTCAACAATTTCTGCTCAGATGGTTCAATTCCGGACAATATCTCACCAATGACTTCAAACTGCTCGTTGCGAAAAGCCTGAAAACCCGCACGCCCCTTTACAGTCAAGCGAATATCGGAGACCCGTTTATCGCTGGAATTTTTTGAGCGCTCGACAACTCCCAAAACCTCCAGGCGATGCACCATGTTATTAACACTCTGAATCGACATGTCGAGCACACGGCTTATTTCCGAAATGTAGACCACATCCCGCTCATTAAAGAAGGAAAGGATGCGCATTTGCGTGACCGACAGGGTGGGTGCTTTTGCCTTAAGGCTCCGGCCGAAACTGAGGCAGCGAAAAATCCTCTGAAGATTCACGAAAAGTGCTTCCGACATTTCCGCATGATGATTTTTTTTGCTCTGCATGGGTATCCTCCTACTCTATCTGCAAACATACTTTTACTATACATGGATATAGTATTATCTTCAGTCTGTCAACTTTTTAACTTAATTTAATGATTTTAAGACATAAGACCACCGTTAATTGGTACATATATATGTAGTATATTTAGAGACGTAATAAACCCACGCCACTGAGCGCCTGTGAAAAGGCTGCAGCGATTAGAACAATATTAAAAAGAGTATAGATGCGTCCCGGAGGGTGTCAGATAAGAACAGGGCTACGGTATGTCTTCCCCTACTTCAGATATACCAGCAAAGCGCCGCTGGAGCGTTTCCGTTTTTTCTCCCAGGCAAATGTGACAACCCGGCCCCGGCGTTTCAACTCAACAATTTTTTCTGCAACCGCGTCAGGAAGCACGGCGCTGCCCTGTGAATGCAGCCCCTTGCCCACAATAATACGAACCGCATCAATACCCTGCTGCGCGGAGGTTTCAATAAAAGCCTCAACACGCACAAGAGCTTCGTGAACGTAACAGCCGTGCAGATCAAGTTCCGCCCTGGGTTTGGCTGGGGCCCCCACCTTATGCTTTTTAGACCCCGACAAATCAGGCTCCGGATATTTTTGCCTGATTATTGCAGCATGATCAACCCCTGAAAGCGTGTCCTCAAGCATACTGCTAAATGATTCCTCTTCCTCACAAGAAGGCCCGGGGACACTATCCCCATCGCCTCGTCCGTCAAAAATCTCAGACAAATCTTCCCGAGCATCAAGTATGCGGATTTTACCGCGCTTACCGGTCTTTGCGCTCAATGGCTGAATCTCCTAACCTCAATAATTTTTCTGTGTAAAAAATGGTACCGACGTTGTTTAAGGGCCGCACTGCGATTTTCAAGGGCATCGACATTAGCCGGATCAAGTTCAAGCGCCCGGTTAAAATCACAAATCGCCTGGTTATAGTCCTCCAACTCAGCATAGGCAGCGCCACGGTTATTCCATGCCTCAGGAGCATACGGGTCAAGTCCCAGACTGCCGGTAAAATCGTCTATGGCCTCACACAGGCGACCCTGATGGGCAAGCACCAAGCCGCGATTATAATACAGAGCGGCTGAATCCGGTGTAAGTTCAAGCGCCCGTGAAAAATCGACACACGCCTGTCGCATCCTGCCAAAACGAAAATACGTCAGGCCCCGTGCTCCCAGCGCTGCGGCATCCTCAGGGTTGTGACGCAAAACCAGCGTAAAATCCTGCACGGCCCGGGCATAGTCGCACACGGCACTGAATTCAAGGCCGCGATTATAAAGCGCATCAGCATACCCGGAATCAAATGCAAGTGCGGAGGTATAATCCTGCAGAGCACTATCTGTATTTTTTAGTTCGGCATAGGCATTCCCGCGATTGTTGTATGCCTTGACAAAACCGGGATTAAGCACAAGGGCCAAGCTAAAGTCATCAATTGCCCGGGCATGTTCATTAATTTTCCGCAAGACCAGAGCGCGATTATAATAGACTTCACAGCGCGGTTCATATTCGATTGCGCACGTATAATCGGCAAGAGCCTGATCGTAGCACCCAAGCTCATCATGCGCGCATCCACGATTATACCAAGCCGGCGCAAAAACGCGGTCAATAGAAAGGCAGGCACTATAGGACTCTATCGCCGCTGCAAAATCGCCCAATAGATACAGGGCATTACCGCGATTATTCCAGGCCCGGGCATGCATGCCATCAAGCTCAATCGCCCGGTCATAATCCACAATTGCTGCTACAAAATCAGATTGATTACGATAGGCAAGACCGCGGTTGTAGTAGGCATCGGCTGCAGGTCTAAGCTCGAGCGAGCGGTCATAGTCGGCAATCGCCTTTGCAAGCTTCCCAAGAGTGTCATACTCGCGGCCACGGTTGTAATATGCTGAGGCGTAATCCGGATCAAGCTCAATTGCCCTGGAATACAGTTCAATCGCTTCTGCGCCGGCACCACTGCGGGAGGACTGCATGGCGGATTTAAAATAGTACGGAGCTGAAGATGAAGTATTCATGCTTCACATACATTAACAAATAAAACTATAGCGTCTTTAGCTTGATGACATATACCCATCATCAAAATGCCAAGAATTTGCCTTTTTAATGGCTATTCAAAAATGCTCAAATGCAAGGCGCGCGCAATCATAAGGAATGAGGCGTACTTTTCCGTACGCCGGCGTAGCGCACCGCAGCAGACGGGCGTTTTTCAACAGCGCTAGTGCTTTGCGCGCAACATTTTCACATATTGCTCAAGGCGCGTATCCTTATCAGCCGGAATGCCATCCTGAACGCCTGAGGTAAACTCCCAGACCCCGACACGCCACTGAACCTCCTGATGCAGGGCTTTACCGAACGCATCAAGATACACCACCTCAACGCGCTTGGGACGGATAGTACACACAACCGCCCGAATCTGCTCTTCTTTGCCAACCGCAACGATACTTCCAGGTACAATCTGCTCCATAAAAATACCTCGGGACATACACAACAACAAAAGCTGCTATCTCCAATTGTAGCAGATAGCAGCTTAACGTGTCAAAAAACGGTTACCGACCGGTTGAACAGATCAGGACTCGGCCTGCACATCAGCACGCGAAGCAGGATCAAAAATCATGCAGATCATCGTCATCATCAAAAGGGATAAGCTCTTCAGCGCTAAACCCGGCCGGGCCTTTTTCTTGTTCTGCCGCCGGCAGCATTGTTGACGCCGCGGGCGCTGCCCCCGGCAACCGATGCGAGCTAAAATCATCATCATGAACACTGGAATCAGCTTCTGCTCCGGCAACACGTTTGCTAAGCGTGTTCACCAGCTCCTTCATCTGGAAAGCCTGAGCAGAGAGCTGCTGACTAGCCGATGCCGATTCCTCAGAATTGGCCGAGTTCTGCTGTACAATCTGCTCCATTGTTGAAACGGCCTTATTGATTTGAGCAACACCCAGGGCCTGTTCTTTACTGGCCGCAGAAATTTCACTCACGAGTCCGACAACCTTGGCAACCCGCTCCTGAATAACCCTCAAAACATTATTGGCCTCAGCAGCCTGTTTGCCGCCCTCCCGGGTGCGATTGCCACTTTCGGTTATCAACTCACTGGTTACCCTGGCCTGTTCGGATGCGCGCTGAGCCAGATTGCGCACCTCATCCGCCACAACCGCAAAGCCCCGCCCGGCATCACCGGCCCGCGCGGCCTCAACCGCAGCGTTCAAAGCCAGCAAATTGGTCTGAAAAGCAATTTCCTCAATGCCCTTGGCAACCTTTGCGACCTCACTGCTGCTTGTGCTAATGCCCTCCATGGACTGCAAGAGCTTATCCATGGCTGCGGCCCCGCTATCAGCGGCTTCTGTTGCTTCTTGTGAAAGGCTGCTGGCCTGCTGCGCGTTGTCGGCATTATGATTGGCCATAGAAGCAAGCTCTTCCAGCGAAGCCGAGGTTTCCTCAATCGACGAAGCCTGCGAGGCTGAGCCCTGGGCCAACTGCTGGCTTGCGCTGGAAATCTGCGATGAAGCACCCGAAACCTGTCTGGCAACCATAAACAGCGACGAGGTGATTGTATTGATCGGACGGGTCACCCGGGCGGCGACAAAAATAATAACCCCGATGGCAATCACCAAGATAGCAATGGTCATAAAAAAGTTTAAAAACGCGGTCTGGCGGACCGGAGCCATAAGCTCTTCCATGCTGGCTACCGCCACAACCGTCCAGCCAAGCGTATCATCGGTGTTAAAGGCTACCAGCCAGTCTTGCCCCTCTTCAGAATACTGTGCAAGGCCGTCCTTCTGTGCCAGTATTGTTCCACCGATTTGCGTTTTTGCTATATTTTCAGTCAAAATCCGGCCCTGATCGGGATGCGCGATCACCATGCCGTCTCTGTCGATTATGTAGACATACCCTGTCTGGCCAATCTTGGTCGGCTGCACAAACTGCCGGGATAAAAATCCGACATCAACCTTGGCGTATAGAACACCGGCAGGGGTTTTGATTTCGGTATTCTGTTGCTGCACGACCGGCGCCGCAATAACAAAAACCGGCTTCCCGGTTTCGGGATTGAGCCGTACCTTGCTGACAAACAGTGCCCCCTGCATCGCTTTTTGGAAAAAATCAATAGATTGAATATCTGTCCCGACAATATAGTCGCCACCAAAGCGGCGGGATTCATCCTTATCAAAATTAAAAAGACTGGTGGTCAGCACAGTGCCGATCCGGCCAACAATGCCGATTTCAGCATAATCAGGATGGGCCTTCGCATATTTGCGCAGATCCTCGTTAACCTCACGTATAAAAACAAAACTGCCGCCCGCGCCTTCGGTATCATCCCCTGCCAGGACTATTGCCTGTACGATGCTGCCCTGAGCTGACCAGAGCCCAACATCCTGCCTGCGATTCTCCGACCAGGAAACAACAAAATCAAGAGTAGATTTAGTATTTTGGCGCAACTGATCATTGACCGCATCAACCATCATAGCCCGCGCGTTACGATATGAGACATAACTGGTAAAAGACAGGCCGATCAGAATCAAGCAGATTGTCGGAAACAAAAAATCTTCCCGCAGACCTTTCTTCATATATAAAAACCCCCCAAATTTAAACGACTACTATTTCAATACATATATACTCTGCGGTCTATTTGCAAAACCCGCAAAGTCACCTGAACAACTCATAGCATAAACACTCATATCTTCATATTAAATTATCGCTCATGACTGCTGAACCTTTAACTTTTATTAAAATTTAAGCTAAAAAAAGCAAAAAAAGAATATTGCATATCAACATGCCAACAAGCTTGCGAATTGACACAGTACGGGCTGAACCATCTGCCCGGTCATGCGGAAGAACCTGACTTTTTCCATGCCCCCCACGCTTGACATTTCACCACGCAGTCTTATGTTTTACCAATCGCAACCGTAGGCAATACGATGGTAAAAACAGTAAATATGCGGACAGACACAAAAAAAAACACTCAAATACATGGAGCAACCAGGTGAGGCACAAGAAAAAAAAGACCGAACAGCATATTGAAGTAAACGAAGAGGAGAAACAGCCGGAAAACGCCGCGCAAGACGGCGCCATTGCTAGTGAACCGAATTGCGAAGAAAGCCCGGAGGATCCTTTAAAGGCCCTTGAACAGGAAAAAAACGAGCTCGCAGACCGGCTTTTGCGCACCATGGCTGAGTTTGACAACTACCGCAAGCGTGTAACCCGCGAAAAAGAAGGACTTGTCAAATACGGAATAGAGAGGATCGCCCTTGAAATACTGCCGGTAGTAGACAATTTTGAGAGGGCCCTTGAACCGTCGCAACAGGCAACCGATGTTGACCCGGTAATTGACGGCCTGAAAATGATCCTGAAACAGCTGGTGACAGCCCTTGAAAAGTTTGAAATAAAACCCTTTAATTCAATTGGTGAACAGTTTAGCCCTGAAATCCACGAAGCCATGGCCCAGCAGGAGCATCCTGACCATGCAGACAATACCGTTATTGAACAGTTACAAAAAGGCTATATGCTGGGCAAAAAAATGCTCAGACCTGCACGGGTGATTGTTTCACGCGCCCCGGCAGAGCCTGATGAGACTTAAAATCGTGATTTAAACGAGCGAATTCGAAAGCCTTGACCGAAATAAGGGACAAATTACACATCTTTTTCCCCCGGCAGGTTGACATTTCCGCTTTTGTTCTTATTTTTTTTGATTATCCCGGTAACCGCATGTCGTGCGGAAACTGAAACTGGCTAACAGAGACATAGCTGTCAGAAACGCGGTAACGCGCGAGCAGATTATTTTTCTGTTTTTTACTAACAAACAATTAATGTTCGTTAACAGGAGGAAGCACACATGAAGATCAGACCGTTGCAGGACCGTATTATTGTAAAACGGCTGGAAAGCGAAGAGAAAACCAAGGGAGGAATCATTATCCCGGATTCAGCCCAGGAAAAGCCAATGGAAGGCAAAGTGATTGCAGCCGGTAATGGCAAGCTGAATGACGACGGCAAACGGATCGCACCGGATGTCAAAGCAGGTGATATCGTACTGTTCAGCAAATATGCCGGGACCGAGGTCAAAATTGACAGCGAAGAACATCTGATCATGCGCGAGGATGATATCCTGGGCGTTATTGAGAAGTAATTTATTTTATCTATTTTTATGACATGGAGGAAACAAGACAATGGCTAAAGAAATAATGTTCGGCCGTGACGGACAGCACAAAATCCTGTGCGGCGTCAATACACTGGCCAATGCGGTCAAAGTAACCCTCGGCCCCAAGGGTCGCAACGTTTTAATTGACAAAAGTTTCGGCTCCCCGACCGTCACCAAAGACGGTGTTACGGTTGCCAAAGAGATTGATCTCGAAGACAAATTCGAGAACATGGGCGCCCAGATGGTCAAAGAGGTTGCCAGCAAAACCAGCGATATCGCCGGTGACGGAACCACAACCGCAACGGTACTGGCACAGGCCATCTTCAGAGAAGGCACCAAACTGGTTGCCGCCGGCCACAATCCCATGGAAATCAAACGTGGCGTTGATAAAGCAGTTGCTGAAATCGTTAGCACTCTGGAAACCTTGAGCAAACCGATCCAGGATCAAAAAGAGATCGCACAGGTCGGAAGCATCTCCGCTAACAATGACTCAACCATCGGCAACATCATTGCCGAGGCTATGGACAAAGTCGGTAAAGAAGGCGTTATCACGGTTGAAGAAGCTAAAACCATGGAAACCAGCCTGGATGTGGTTGAGGGTATGCAGTTTGACCGCGGTTACCTCTCCCCTTATTTTGTGACCGATCCTGAGCGCATGGAAGTGGTAGCAGAAGACTGCCTAATTCTGATCCATGAAAAAAAGATCAGCAACATGAAAGATCTTCTGCCGATTCTTGAGCAGGTAGCTCAGAGCGGCCGTCCGTTCCTGATCATTTCTGAAGACGTTGAAGGCGAAGCACTGGCTACACTGGTTGTGAACAAACTGCGCGGAACCCTGAAGATTGCTGCTGTTAAGGCTCCGGGTTTCGGTGATCGCCGCAAGGCAATGCTTGAAGATATCGCTATTCTGACCGGCGGTACGCTGATTGCCGAAGATCTGGGCATTAAGCTTGAAACTATCACCATGAAAGAATTGGGCAGCGCCAAGCGCATAACCATCGACAAAGACAATACCACCATCGTCGAAGGCGCAGGCACCAAGGAAGCAATTGAAGGCCGCGTAAAACAGATCCGTGCTCAGGTTGAAGACACCTCTTCCGACTATGATCGCGAAAAACTGCAGGAACGTCTGGCCAAACTGGTCGGCGGCGTTGCGGTCATCAATGTTGGTGCTGCTACCGAGACCGAGATGAAAGAGAAGAAGGCCCGCGTTGAGGATGCGCTACATGCAACCCGCGCTGCTGTTGAAGAAGGTGTTGTGCCGGGCGGCGGTGTTGCCCTGGTGCGCTGCCTGAGCGCTATTGAAAAGCTGAACCTTGAAGACAACGAGCAGCAGCTTGGTGTTGAACTTGTCAAAAAAGCGATTGTTGAACCGCTGCGCTGGATTGCAACCAATGCCGGCTTTGACGGCTCCATCGTGATTGAGAAAGTCAAGGAAGGCAAGGGTGCTTTCGGGTTCAACGCACAGACCGAAGAATATTGCGACATGCTGAAATCCGGTGTTATTGATCCCAAAAAGGTTGTACGCTGCGCGCTGCAAAACGCTGCAAGCGTTTCATCCCTGCTGATCACCACCGAGGCTATGATTGTCGAAGCGAAGACAGACGACGCTGGCGGCATGGGCGGCGGCATGGGCGGCGGAATGCCCGGAGGAATGGGCGGAATGGGCGGAATGCCAGGCATGATGTAATTTCAAGCCACATTATCCCGCAACAACAACAGCCCCTGTGCGCATTGCACAGGGGCTGTTTTATTTTTGATGGGTTTTTTTAAGCCAGTGCAACCGAAAGATATCTTTTACTACTAAAAATAAAAGCTGTGTTCATTGAGTCAATCCCAAAGGGATTGACAGCTATCGCCCTTTGCGCGCTCCAAAGAGCGCAGCGGTCAAGACTTCCAGTCTTGACTCAACGAACCAAAGAAAAGGCGCCCTGCAGCTTGGCCTTCGGCTCTCCTCGCGAAACGCATAAGTAATGACGAGTACTTCTATCTAAATATATTTATATGCACCCTCCCCTTAATCCCCTCCCATCAAGGGAGGGGAAAACATATGCCTCAATCTCCATCTGCAGGCAAACGTTTGAACGAAGGATGGACATTCACTCTCCCCTTGTGGGAGAGTGTCAGGGTGAGGGGTGTTAAAAAAAACAGCAGACGGATGTTTGTTGGCAACCCGCTACGTCCTGGTCAGCTAGCGGTATTTAATACGATGCGGCTGGTCAGCCTCTGCGCTCAACCATACGTTCGGAGAGACTCCGATCGTATGGTTGTCATAGCACAGAAAGTATTTCGGATTATGCATGTCCCTTTATTTTTCACTTTTTCGGGGATTTTGCTTTTGATAAAGAGCAATTTTGTCAATGCAGATGGAATTTTCTTTCTTTGAGTCTTCCACATAAGCGGGACCGGTGAACTTGACAGAGCACCAGATCTCATACAGATTCGGATCATTTTCAACACCGTCTGCCGGCCTATAAATCCGGTTAATTTTTGCTCTCATATACCAGGAACGATGTCCCCAAAAAATGGTCTTGGGGCCAATACTGTATGACCCGATTTTATACCAGTGATATCTTTCATCCATCGGAACAGTATCAATTCGTTTGCGGATACTGAGTTTTGTACTTTTATCATAGACTCCGAATACTGGTACAAATGCATGATTTTTAGGATATTTACTCACATAACGCATAACTTTGGGCATATCAGAATCCGGATCTTTATATCTGTCACAATCAATAGAGGGTTTAAAATCAGGATAAATTAAAAATTTGATTTTTTCTCTCGAAACATGCGCCAATTGAGACGGCAGGGCAATTTTCAGGTTTAAAACATTGATTTCATCCTTAAGCCGTTTTTGCATTTGATCTTTCCCGGCAGGTGAAATCAGGTAACCTTTGAAAGCAATACGCATATTCTTTTCATATTCATTGATGATTTGATCAAGAAAGAAAAAGTCAGTAGCTACAGAGGAATTCTGAATATATCTGATCAGGCATGCATCTACGACATTCAGTTCCCGTGCCACCCGGGGCAGATTTTTTTCATTATCGGCAACCACTTTCATCGCTTTCAGAAGCATTTCCCGACATTCAAACATAAAATCCAGCGTTTGGTAAGTTCGGTTTTCAACTCCAGTTGTCCAGATCAAGGCTTTGGGTTCATTTTTGACCGCTTTGCGTATTTTACGCAGATATTTTTTCATAATTGGTGCCGCTTTGCCGTAATAAGCATTCATAAAACCATTGATCAGTTCTTCGGCATTCTGGTCAGCATCGAGTAGCAATTGATAATAGAGATAATAGTGCAGGTTGATAAAACTTTGTGGTCGGTAGGGTCCCTCCTCGCATTCGAAGCTCACCCCCGCAAGTTTCATATCGCGATATAGACGCACATTAGCAATGATGGAATCAACAATTGTATCGATGGCACGGGAGTTTCCCATATTACCGTAATCCCACACCTGAATGTTCTCTGATTGCCTGGTCCAGGCATTGAGTTTTTTCAGTTGGTCCTTGTTGTTTGGATGTGTTAACGGACGAAAGACATCGCAGCGGGAGTAATGGTTACAGTACTGAATGATAATATTGTCTGCTGGTTTAATCGCAGGATTGGCCAATTCGGTTGACATATAACAGAACGTACGCAGATAGACATCGGGATATTTCCGGGCGATTTCTTCGGCAATCGGATTCAGGAAATGAAAGAGAAGAGAGGAATCTCCATATTTGTCGAACCCTCCGTATCTATTGATAATATTCATGCATTCCGGACATTTACACATTGAGCTGAAGTTGTAAGGGTCTTCCTGTGAAAAATCATATACAGTAGGATAGAACCATGGTTTTTCGCTGCGGTCTTTCGCGATGTTTTCCAGGATTGTTTTTTTCACTATGTTCCGGACTTCAGGATTACTCAGACAAAGCTGATGACCACCTGCACTTGTGCGAATACCTTTCTTGTTCATCGTGTAATATTCCGGATGGTCTTTAAAAAATTTCTCAGGAGGTAGATATAAATAAAGATTGTGAATAATTCTTCCTAATTGCTTTGAATAATTGAACCTCGGTGTTGCCGGCCGGAGAACAGATGAACTTCCATTCCTTTCCAGAAACTTTTTTAAAGCCTGTTTTTCTTTGGTAATCTTACGGTCTTTTAGTCCATGCGAATGATGCAGCCCATCATAAACCCGACGGTATTCGAATGACGGTTCCTGCGTTATATCCACCGGGGGGCCCGCAATATATTTGTGCCGGGGAACAACGGTACAGTCCCAGGCATAAAATTTAACCCCCAGTTGTTTATCAAGAAAACGATACGTACCCACTAATACTCCCAAATCCGCAGGGCCCCCTCCGGTTATAATCAGATTGCCGTCGAAGGTTTTAAACCGCCAGGCTTGCGGTGCCAGTGAAGGACTGTTAATTCCGGCTTTTTTCGCTTCCAGGGTATTTCCCAGAAATATGCCTTTCTGTCCGGGATTTAATTCATTTTCTGAAACAACTATAACTTTCCTGCCAGATATTTTACCCAGAAATTGTTTTAATTCCAAAGAAGCCGTTTCAACATTTTTCGATCGTTTTTCAGGTGTTACGACGAAAAGTTTTCCCGAGTGATCGATAAGATTGATTTTTGAAACACAACTTGAAAGCAAGATCACGACCAATACAACCTGAAAGGCGTTAATTATTGTTTTTTTCATACGTATGAATTACCTTTCTTTATAAGTTACCGAGATTGGGATTCTTGAGCAGACGTCCGTTCAAGGAAACATACCACTGCCACCTCCAACCAAATTCAGGTATTTCGTACTCGACACATTACCACCAACAAAAATGATATTCAGTCTACCATTATAGTTTTTTGCAAGCATGGATTCAACGTCTATGACAACCCAGTGTCCGTTCGCATCGTCCGACGCACATTCCGATACAAACAGATGCCGGGTCGGGTGTGGAATCTGGGTGATTTTTGTTCTTTCACGGAAATCGTTCGACCATTCTTTATGACCCAGTTGACGGTTCATTCCGTTCTTTCAGGTTTACATAACAACTCAGATCTGACCGCACGCCACTGCCGCAAGATTTTCAATCCCACCATTTATTTATTGCCCGACCCTGCCTGTCTACATCTTACGCCAACACAACTCTTAATACACAACCGCCCCGGCGGTATATTCTGCCCATCTTAAAGCAAATTCCTATCGATTGCCTTTCGAAAATAATCTAGTCGACCATCATGCCGGCGAAGGGCGGAATGCCAAGCATGGTGTAATTTTAAGCCATACTATACCGCAACAAAAACAGCCCCTGTGCACATTGCACAGGGGCTGTTTTATTTTATATAACAATCAGATCAATAAACGAGGGTTAGGTTTATTGATCTGATTGCGCGAATTTAGTGTATAGGCTCTGATGGAAATTTTTTGAATATTTTTAGTATGGTTTCCTCAATTGTCTCTTTAATTTTTTCGGGGGTTGCGTTTTGAACTTCAACATCAAAAGCAGCTGCCCGCCAGAGTGATTCTCTGGTTTTGGCATCTCTAAAATCTAAAAAGATATCCCCCGTTGAGTCTTGTTGCACCATACGGTTGTTTTCTTCACCGGCCTTTTTCAGCAAATCATAATTATTCGTTACTTGTGCATTAATAAAATATGAAATTAAAAGATCCGGGTTATCCGCGCTTTGGCTAAAGCCTCGTGAGATCAACTGCTCATTTACAGATTCTTTTAACACTTCTTCAGCCAAGAGGCCCTTATTCAGTGAATTTCCTACTCCAGTAATAACTACAGCATGCCGCCGGGATAACCAGTCAAAAGTTTCATATGATGTCAAGTCGGCTGTATTATAATAATCATCATATAGAGTAATAGAAGAACAGCTTAAGAAAAGAGCTAGAACACTTACTAGAGCAGCTATCTTAAATTTTACCATTTCCAGACTCCCTTATTCCGTGATTTGTGTCTTTTAAGTTCGAGTCAGCTGACGGTACTTGATACGATGAGGCTGGTCCGCGGCTGTACCCAACCGACGATGACGGTCTTCCTCGTATTCACTATAGTTGCCTTCAAACCAGACGGCCTTGCTGTCACCTTCAAAGGCCAGAATATGGGTGGCTATGCGGTCCAGGAACCAGCGGTCGTGGCTGATGACCACCGCGCACCCGGCAAAGTTCTCGAGCCCCTCTTCCAGCGCGCGCATGGTATTAACATCCAGATCATTGGTAGGTTCATCAAGCAACAGCACGTTAGCGCCCTCCTTGAGCATCCTGGCTAAATGCACCCGGTTGCGCTCACCACCAGAGATTGCATTTACTTTTTTCTGCTGATCAGAGCCTGAAAAATTAAAACGCGAAACATACGCCCGGGCATTCATTTCCCGCGTGCCCAGCGTAATGTTCTCCCGGCCGCCTGAAATCATTTCAAAAACAGTTTTATCGGGGTCAAGCACATCGCGGCTCTGATCAACGTAAGCCAACTTAACGGTATCGCCAATACGGATGCTGCCTGCATCAGGATCCTGCTGACCCGTAATCATGCGAAATAAAGTTGTTTTACCAGCGCCGTTAGGCCCGACAACACCAATCATGCCGCCCGGCGGCAGTGCGAATGTCAAATCATCAACCAGCAGAGTATCGTCGAAACCCTTTTTTACGTTTTCACACTGAATAACTATATTGCCCAAACGCGGACCGGACGGAATATAAATTTCAAGATCACGGCCCTGCTGCTGATTGTCCTGCGACAGCAAGGATTCATAGGAACTGATGCGGGCTTTTGACTTAACGCGCCGGCCCTTGGGCGCCATCTTGATCCATTCCAGTTCGCGCTGCAGGGTCTTCTGCCGCTCGGTTTCCTTTTTTTCCTCCTGGGCAAGACGCTTTTGTTTCTGATCAAGCCAGGATGAGTAATTGCCTTTCCAGGGGATACCCTGACCGCGATCAAGCTCCAGGATCCAACCGGCAACATTGTCCAGAAAATAGCGGTCATGCGTAACAGCTATAACGGTGCCAGCATAGCGCTGTAGATGATGCTCAAGCCAGGTTACCGTTTCTGCGTCAAGATGATTGGTAGGCTCATCCAGCAAAAGAATGTCGGGTTTTTTCAGCAGAAGCCGACACAGGGCAACGCGCCTGCGCTCACCGCCGGAGATAACCCCCACCTGCGCATCACCGGGAGGGCAGCGCAACGCATCCATAGCCATCTCCAAACGGGCATCCAAATCCCAGGCATCAAGCGCATCAAGACGCTCCTGCACTGTGCCTTGGCGCTCAAGCAACTTCTCCATTTCGTCGTCAGACATGGGTTCACAAAAGCGCTCGTTGATTGTATTAAATTCAGCCAGCAAATCAACGATCTCCTGCACCCCCTCCTCAACAATTTCACGAACGGTTTTATCATCATCAAGCTGCGGTTCCTGCTCAAGAAACCCGATGGTGTACCCATCTGACAGCACAGCCTCACCGTTGAACTCCGAATCAATCCCGGCCATTATTCTCAGCAGCGTACTTTTACCCGAACCGTTTAAACCCAGCACGCCGATTTTTGCGCCGTAAAAATATGATAGCGAAATATCTTTCAACACCTGAGTGGTGTTGTGAAACTTGCTCACTCTCATCATGGAATAAATTACTTTTTTGTCATCAGTACTCATAAAATTGCTTTCTCCTAAATTATGACTATAACATCGTGCTCTGACCCGAACATCATACGGGTAAATGAACCTAAGCTCAACCCGAATCATGCTCTGAAGGACTATTAAAAACTATTTTCAGGCGGTTCAAAAATGCCTGCATGCAAGGCGTGCGAAGTCATGAGGAAAGAGGCGTACATTTGCGTACGCCGGCGTAGCGCACCGCAGCAGACGGGCGTTTTTCAACAGCCTGACCAAGCGTCAGATGTAGTACATGTACATATCCGGCGGCGCCAAATCATCCCTGCCTTTATACACCAGGTTGGGCGACTGGTGCGTGATGGTGGTATCGGGCGGGATTGATTCAAGCAGCCAGACATTACCACCGATAATTGAATTTTTTCCCACAACCGTGTCGCCGCCCAGAATAGTCGCGCCAGCATAGATCACGACATTGTCCTCTATGGTAGGATGGCGCTGGCCGCCTTTATGAATACGCCCGTCCGGATCCTTCTTAAAGCTCAGGGCTCCCAGGGTGACACCTTGATAGATACGAACGTTATCGCCAATTTTAGATGTCTCGCCGATAACCACGCCGGTGCCATGGTCAATAAAAAAACGCGCTCCAATATGCGCGCCGGGATGAATATCAATGCCGGTCGCGCGATGAGCAAACTCGGTCATAATCCGCGGGATAAGCGGAATATCCAGATGATAGAGCTTATGGGCTATACGGTACACGGCAATCGCCAGCAAACCCGGATAGCTAACGACGATCTCATCAAAACCGCGGGCAGCGGGATCGCCTTCATAGGCGGCCTCAACGTCTCCGGTCAATTTTTCACGCACATCCGGAATAGCGGCCAAAAACGTTATTGTTTTTGCGACCGCCAAATCGGCAATTGTATCCGTACCCTCTAGATCTGCATTTTTCAGGCTTTTGGCGATTTCATGGGCTAAATTATGATAGATTGATACAATTTTTTCCCAGATATAAAGTTTTATTTCAGACCGGCTCATTTCCTGCTTTTCAAAATAGCCCGGAAACAAAACATTAATAATATCCTGAACGATTTCCTCCACAGCAGCGCGACCGGGCAGATTAGCACCTTCAATATGGTTGATGCCGCGGTCGGTCTGGTAGCTGTCCAGAATCTGCGTAATAATGTTTGAAAGCTGGTTTGAAGACATGGCCAGTTACCGGGTCTGCTCCGGCAGCTCGTCGCGTCCGAAGGGTGAGATTTCGCGCAGGCGCCGCTCAATACGTATCATATTGGTAACAATGTAGTCCACATCCTCGGCGGTTGTGTACCTGCTCAGGCTGAAGCGCACCGAACCGTGCACACGGGTAAAGGGAACTCCCATGGCACGCAAAACATGTGACGGTTCAAGCGAGCCCGACGTGCAAGCGGAGCCTGAAGAAGCGGCAATACCGACCTCGCTGAGCAAAATCAGGATTGATTCTCCCTCAATAAATTTAAAGCTGATATTGGTTGTATTAGGCAGGCGGTTCACCGTATCACCGTTCACCGACGCATCAATCGAACGCTCTAACAGCGCGCTCTCGAGCTGATCACGCACAGCCTTAACCGTTGTATTCTCGGCTTCAATGGAATCAGCGGCCAACTCACAGGCCCGCCCCAGGGCGACAATACCGGGAACATTTTCCGTTCCGGCACGGCGTCCAACTTCCTGATGGCCGCCCAGCAGATACGGCGAGAAATGCGTACCCTTACGCACATACAGCACACCGATTCCCTTGGGCGCGTGCAATTTGTGTCCTGAAATTGAGAGCAGATCAATAGGAACCCGGTTCAGATCTATGGGTATCTTGCCTGCCGCCTGAACCGCATCGCAATGAAAAAACGCTCCAGCCGCGCGCGTCATTTCAGCGGCCTGCTCTATCGGAAACACAACACCGGTCTCATT
>Ga0075120_10000521_pt1 | contig 31757 bp, 30 predicted proteins | sample AntAceMetag02UKL_FD_69792 | JGI IMG/M metagenome (GOLD analysis project Ga0075120, IMG submission 69792) | Saline lake microbial communities from Ace Lake, Antarctica - Antarctic Ace Lake Metagenome 02UKL | ecosystem: Environmental > Aquatic > Non-marine Saline and Alkaline > Saline | place...
GCGGGCGTGAGCAACGTGCGGGAATGCCGGTCGCGTGCCGTAGTACCGATCACGTACTGCGCATCGGCAACTGCTTCACGCAAAGTCGAATACATACGGGCCTTGTCAAGAACATCTCGGGCGTGCGTGGCCATCTTACGAGCCTGCCCATCCAGCTCGCATTGAGCATCTGCCAGCTTCAGATGCGCGAGCCCCATATTTTTCATTGCACGTGCGGCTGAACCAACATTGCCGCTTTGCAATGTACCGACCAAAACAATTTCAATGCTATTCAGGAGATCAATTGACATGAGAAATTTATTGGAATCAGATAAGGTTTACAGAAAACTAAAAAAACCTGACGAGGAATAACTACCTTCAACCGTCAATGACCGTTACAGCATCACCAACCTTGACACTACCACCTGCCAGCACCTTGCCAAAAATACCCTCTGTAGGCATCACACAGGTGCCTGCCTGGTGATAAATGGCGCAGGGTGTGTGACACTCCTTGCCATGCTGCGTAATTTCAAGCAGCGCACTTTCACCCAGCCTGACTTTTGTTCCCAAGGGCAGATCAAGCAGATTGACTCCAGTTGTGGTTATATTTTCGGCAAAATCACCGGCATGGACATCAAGTCCCATGTCCTGCATTTTTTGTATGCTCTCCTGCGCGAGAAAACTGACCTGACGATGAGTATCGGACTTTGCGTGAGCGTCATTTTCAATACCTAAACCCTCAATAAAAGTACCCTCGCCCACGTTTTTTTTACGCATGCCGGTTTTCTCACTGATGCATACCGCCGTAACCTGCCCTAAAATTCTTTCTGCTGCCATGAAATAATCTCCAGTCCAATCGTCAACTTTTCTAGCTATACTTTTATGACACCTTAAAGTCTATTATACCGCACTGAGATAGTATGTCGAGACCGACATTGCAATCACAATGTAACAGAACTAAACTAATTGTTGAAAAGTTACCAGTTAAAAGCTGTTCAAAAATGGTTAGATGTAAGGCCTGCGCGGTCTCTGACACCTGCTTGCAGGACACCATAAGGAGTGAGGCGTGCTCTTTCGTACGCCGGCGTAGCACACCGCAGCAGGTGGACGTTTTTCAACGGCCTTTTATTCTACTTTTGCGATTGACCCTGCCCGAGCCCACCCTTTTTTGCCATCACACAGGCTGATGAGCACACACTCGTTGCGCTCTTCTTTCCAGACGAATTCAGCGGCCTCATGAAGCTTAAACAACACCGTATCATTGATACTGGTTCCCGAGCGCACCTGTATCTCCGACACCACGACAACCCCGCGCGGCATATAAATCACGGTATAGTTTTTAACCGCAGCGCTGACGACAAAGATACTTGTAAAGAAAAAAATAATCGCAAGCCCTATGCTAAGGCCTTCGCGCCGATAGAAAAAACGTAGGAGCACAAGCAGCCAAAACAACGCATTGAGGGCAATCGCGGACCAGAAAATTTCAGGCGCGCTCATGCGGGTATACCAAAAACATATATCCCGCAACGTTTCGGCATATCCACGGCACTCAATGCTGTCGCGCGCCTGCGAGAGGGTATACTGTATATTGGATCGCAGGTCATCATTGCGCGGCATGCGCAGCTGCGCCCTGCGATAGTTTAAAAGAGCCCGTCCGGGCTGTCCCGCGCGCATGTAGGCATTACCAAGATTATAATACAGACTACCGTTGCTGATGCCTGCGGCAGCAATGTCTTCATAATGCGCAACAGCTTCGGCATAGCTGCCCTGCTTATAAGCCCGGGAAGCCTGCAGCAACTGCTCTGCAAGGTCATCATCAACGGCTGCAAGCACCTGCCCTGCAAACAACAACAGCAACAGCATCGTACAGCAGACACAACAGATTTTCCTGAACGAACAAACCATTCTTATAGACTCCTGCGCAACCTTAAACAGAGGGACTAAAAAAATTCAGTCCGCAAACCTAGCCCCTTAAACCTTGAACCTCTTTCCACTCCAAACTCCTAACTGTGGTGACGCTCCTGCTTTTCCCCCTACCGGCTCCTGTGCAGCTCACGCGCAGCCTGGGTTAATTCCTTGAACAGTTCCTGCCGTTCGGACACGTCATTAACGGCAATTCCGTAACGACCGGAATCACACTGTTCAAGAACACGCTCAATTTTATCAACGAGCTGGGCACTCTTTCCGGCTTCAGTCAAAAGCGCCTTGATTTCAGCCGTGGTCAGGGCGCTGCCCGTTACCGCGAACATATCACCGATAAAATCGCGCAGGGCCCGCGCCGCTTCACCGCAAAAATCATTCCCGCTCTCATTGAGCGCAGAGCGCAACATTGGCAACTGTTTCGCAAAACGCGGCCAAGCCGCACGCGCTCGAACACGGGCACTGTCTGACTGACGACGAAACCAAATGCTGTATATAATGATAAACAAAGCATACAGGCAAACCGGCGCGACGACTAAAACATAATGTAGATTTGTCAAGCGCGGTTCGCGTGCGCGTTCAATAACCTCAAACCCGGTGTAGATCGGCAGTATGTCCTGCCCTAAAACCTGAATATCCTCTTTGGCAGCAGCACCCAAAACCGGAACAACCGCCTGCAGCGCTTCGGACTGAAGCGCCGGCAGTACCTTGAGCTTGAATGGACCGGTTCGAGTTGTTTTATATTTTTTTTCAACGGAATTGAAGTATGAAACTTCTACAGCAGGGATTATCAACTCACCCTGAGACAGTGGAACAATCGCTTTTTTAACGATCAACGTGCCACCCGACTGCTCAGGGGACTGGTTGGCTTCAAATACCGGCATATCATCATAAACTTTAACATTCGGCAACGGCGGCAGATCAATCGTTTTCATAGCACGCATAGTACCGTTGCCATGCAGGCGCAGCGTCAAAGTAGCTGAATCACCCGCATGTACTGATGTTTCACCCAAACTGCCGTTCAACTCAAACTCACCAACAAGCTGCCGGAATCCATCCGGTCGCCCGGCTGCCGGTAACTGATGCACCATAACGGTGAGCGATTCTGTGCGCAGGGTTTTGCGCTCTGTCCGGGCTCCGAAGCCAAAAAATGAATCCCCGAAAACCGAATTATTAGACCTATCACCACGCCTGCTGCGCTCCTTGACAACCAGCTCACAGTCAAGCGTAGTCGTTCCAATAGTAAGCACCCCGGATTGAACCGGGAACAAAGCCCAGCGCAACTCGGTCACTGCATATGTCTGACCGTTGATCACACGCCGGTATTCCCGTTCTTTACCAAGGCGCTCACTCACAAAACCTTCAAAATCAGGAGCTCCACTCAAGTTGGCTTTGCTGATCTGGACACGGCGATAAAATTTAAAAGAATAAATAATCTGTTCGTGCGCATAGGGATTTTGTTTGTCAACTTCGGCCGTAACATAGACATCCCGATCACCACCTACAACACGGTCTGCTTGCTTTGAGACCGTAAGCGTAATCGTATCGCTGGTGTAGGTTTTCTTTTTATGTGCAACCGAAAAGGGACCTATCATGTAGGTGCCGGGTTTGAGCGGCTGCAAAACATAGTTAAATTCATAGCTGGAGCTCATACTGCCGTTGACAATACGCACCTGAGATGATTTTCCGCGGGAAGACACCTTAAAATCATCCAGACCAGAAAGAGAGGCTTCCGTGCGCGTACCTTCAATTACAACAGTAAGAAGAATATAATCCTCAAGACTCGCGCTTGTTTTATCAACCGTGGCAGTAATTGAAACATCCGCGGCACGGGCCTGCGGCAATAAGAAACCGTAGAGCAGAAAAACCATACAAAGGTATGCGAAGCCAAGTCGTTTCATCAGAGTTAAAATTCGAGATTTAAGGTTCAAGGTACGAAGTTCAAGGTTTAATGTTTAATGTTCGAGATTCGAGGTTCCAACATTAAACTTCCCAACCTTGAACATTGAACTGCTTCTCAGCCTACCAATCCTTCTCGGGTCTGCGAGACTTTCCGGGCTTGGACTGGCGTCGAAATTGCTGCAACTTTTCACGATTTTCATCCAGACCTCTAAGCCACTGTTCAGCCTCTTCTGCGCTCATGGGCCGCTCACCGCCGGCAATATCGCGGAGATCCTCTTCAGCCTGTTGAGAGCCATCTTGTTGGCCGGCTTGACCACCGGGCTCCTGCATTCCTTCATCCTGTTCACCATCAGGGGAACCCTGCCCTTGCTGCTGTTGAGAATCCTGCTGACCATCAGGCTGCTCTTCCCGGGAGCTATCCTGCTGTGATTCCTTGGAGCCATCTGAATCATCCTGCTTTTGAGAATCCTGACTGCTGTCTTTTTGATCTTCAGATTGCCCCTGCTGCTGGCTTTCCTGTTGGTCCTGTTGTCCGTCCTGCTGTCCGTCCTTTTGACCTTCCTTCTGGCGCTTTTGTGTATCCCGGGCTTCATTCATCCGGCGTTTGATCTCTTCGCGCACGAATTCAAGATTTTTACTGGCGTCTTCATCTTCGGGATTGAGTGCAAGAGTCTTTTTGTAGTATTCAACCGCATCTTCAAGCTTACCCTGGCGATACATGGCATTACCAAGATTATACAGCGCCTGCATTTCCATATCCACATCACGCGCGGTTGCCACAACATCCAGATAACCGGTGGCCGCCTCTTCATACTTCTGCAGTTTATACTGACATGAAGCAATGTCGAACTTCAACACCGCACTTTCAGGATTCTCAACCTGGGCATCCAGAAATGTTTTCAAGGCTTCTTCATACTGCTGCTTCTCATACAGATCAACGCCCTCAAGAACACTGCTGTACAGCGAAGCTGACTGCGCTGAAGCAATCGGCACCATCAAGAAAAGCATCAATGCACATACAAATTTCATACCGTTTTCCCGTCACGTACGTGTTACTAGCCTATGAATTCTAGTCAAATACAGCAGTATTTACAACCGCTATATCTGTAAAACTTTTGTTAACCCCGCAAAGTCACCACCAACAAAAAAACTACCAATTACAACAAGCTGGTTTATAATAGAGTCTGAGCGCACGCATAGGCAAATGCGTGAAGGAGAACAAACCTGCAGGCGACACGACTAAGGACTATGAGAAATCATGACTAAAAAGGAAAAACTGGTACACACCGCACACGACCGGGCCCGTGAACTCTTTGACTCAAAAAAACACAACTGCTCTGAATCAGCCTTCTTGGCACTAAACGAAGTGCTCGACGGAGGGCTTGAACCGCAAACAGCCGCACATATTGCCACTGGGCTCGGGGGCGGACTGGGTGCGTCCGGCGGCACCTGCGGAGCCCTGACGGGCTGCGTTCTTGCCCTGGGGCTTCTTGCAGAAGAGGATCCTGCTATTTTGCGCAAAAAAAGAATCTACCCAATGGCAGCCGAGCTGCAGGAGAGCTTCCGGGAGCGCTTCGGATCATGCTGCTGTCGGGACCTGACCCGCGATAAGGGCGATGAGCAACGGGCTTACTGTAGCACCCTTGTGGCCGCCGCAGCGGAGATGTGTGCTGAAATGCTCCTTGAGGATAAAAAAACTCCTGCCGAGCAGGAGTAACAGGATTCAGGGCAGGCACAGAGGCCTGGCCCTTCGACGTTGAAAGCAACTCCGCCAGCTAATCTAAAATTGACAATATCAGCACGTTTTTGTTATAGTTCCGAATTCGCAAAGAACCTTGTGAAACTGCACTTCTACTCTCAGTTTCAAAACAACGTTCAGATACGCGCCTGTAGCTCAGTTGGATAGAGCAACGGACTTCTAATCCGTAGGCCGGGGGTTCGAATCCCTCCAGGCGCACCAATAAAATAAAGCACTTACAGCTTTTTGGCTGTAGGTGCTTTTTCATTTACCTGAATCTATCCCGCTCCTGTCCCGCCCTGTAGGTTTATGGAGTGCTGGGCAGCAGCATATAAAGCGCCGCTCTGAACATAAAAAAACAGGGCCATTTATGACCCTGCCTTTTTAATTCTCAATCTCAAAAAACGCTTATACCGTCAGGAGAGCATCATTTCAGGCTTTAAAAATTTCATTAGAATGAAAAAAAGTCCCCGCCGACTGCTGCTACTCGTTCTTGTGATTGCGTTTTCTGCTTCGTCCACTTTAATTCGACACATAAAATGTGTCCTTAACTCTAAAATCTTGGCCTGTATCAATGGTACATTCGACATAGCCTCTGACTAATCTATTTTTTTCATCACGTAAGTGTCTTTTGGGTATATCAATAAAGATATCATCACTGGAGTTGCTCAAGCTCTCATCTTTTCTGGCAATGGTTTTTTGTTGGCCACTATTGAAAATCCCCGTTACCTTACAGCTGTAGTCTGCTGTACCCTCTCTCCAAGAAATAGTATTCCCTGTGCTTCTACTTTTATAGTCTAAATATATTTCAAGGATGCTGTCCGTTTTGTACTCAACATTATCAGTATGTTCGTGAAAAGCTCTTATAAAGACAAGATCAACGTCATTAAGGCTTAAGGATTTTTTTTCTTCTTTGTCTGAGTTCAAGTTCCCTTGCGTATTCGATGTATCTTGTTGTGGAGCAGAATGTCGAACACCCGCATAATAATCTTTGTAAAAAGATTCATCGAAGCTTTTATCCGCTTTTTTCTTCGCTACTTCATCCGCTTTTTTCTTCGCAAATTCATCTTTTCGTTTTAGTTTTGCTTGTTCTGCACGAAAATTTACTGGCGGTATCGGATTGTCTTCTGACCAGAGTCCTTTCTTTTTGTTTCGAGCAAATTTTTCATAAAACATATAGTTTTCAGACACACTCCAAGCCAACCCTTGGCGCACCATTTTCTCATTTACATAAACCATATATCCAGACAACACCCAAACCTCAGCAGAATAGTTCTCTTGGGCTTTGGACTTAATTGTCAGCTTAATTTTTTTATTTAGTATTGTTCTCTCTAAAAATTCTTTTGCCTCTTTACTAAAATCTTGGCCTATTTCGGGAGCATCTATACCAAAAAGCTCAACTTTCAACTCTGTACCATTGCTCTTTTTTTTAACAATAACTGTATCTCCATCAACCACCCTAACAACAACATAATCAAAGTTAGCTGCCACCAAAAATGTTGGGGCAAAAAAAACAATTAAATTTATAAAAAATGCGACTACAAAAAGATTAAAGATTTTTTTCATAACTACCTCCAGGTTTAAAAAGAAAAAACTGAGCCCTACCCAAAATCTGGGCACGCAATATTAGAGAAATCGGGCTTTTCAAGATACTTCTTTCTGTACTCTGTCGGCATCATATTGTCAACCGCAATCCCCCAGCGCAGCTTTAAGCGCATTCGGCACAGGCTCCGCCACTGCCTCAACGGCCTTGCCCTCAATAACCATATCCAGCCGGGCAACTTCCCGATCATCTCTTGCCTTGGCTATCAGCTCTTCAGCCCTTCACCTGTCAGCATTGCGTTTTTCTTCGTCAGAATCGCTGGCATGTTCAAGTTCATTAAGATCATTTTTTATCTCAGCAATAAATGTAGCCCACGTAGTCTCAGTTTTCTTTAATTTTTTAAGCGCCGTTTCATATTTGACTAACGCTTCATTGCGTAATGTTTCAAATTCCTTTTGCGTCTCTGTTGCCGTGGTCATCATTGCTTTAAATTCTTCTGACTCGCTACCATATGCCTCTAATGCGATATCAAGACCAACGCTGACAAGCTCTTGAGTTTTTGTAGCTGATTCTGCGCGGGCATCAAAAATAGCCTGCGCGGTTTCTTCGCCAGACGCCTGTTCCTCAGCTGCCATTTTTTGTATTTCTGAAATACGGTCAGCAAGCAAAGACTTTTCTTCATTTATATACTTGCTGATTACGCTGATGTCCGAGATTGAAATTTTTATTGTACTTGCTACGGTTCCCTCTTCCAGTCTTGCCCTTTTTGCCCGTTCTCCTCTAAGCTTTATCGCTTCGAGTTCCTCTTGTTTTTTTCTTTCTGCTTCTACTATTTTTCTTTCTGCTTCTTGTCTTTCTTGAAGCTCTGCCTGCATTTTCCAATCATGATATTTATATTCACTCAGTGCTGCATTAGCCTCATCCGCAGCAAGTCGTTCTTTTTTTGCTTCAGCTTTTTTTTGAATTTCTTTTTTTCGGAAATCAGAGGGGAATACAGGGTTGGCTTGTGACCAAATACCCTTTTTATTCCTTTTTGCATACGACTCTGCCAAAGCGTATGATGGGTTGTGATTGTTTTTATCCTTTTTTTCCCATGCCAATCCTTCTCTGACAAGATAACGATTTAAGGGGTCGCTTTTGGTGGGCACATAAACTTCAGCATAGGTCGTAGGTGCCTTAATTGAGCGATTTGTTATTATTCTTACTTTTTTATTTAAGGCCAATTTTTCAACATATTGTTTTGCCTCTAAGCCAAATTTTTGTCTTAAATCTGGTGCTTCAATATATGAAAGTTTGATGGAAATTTTTTGTCTATTGACCGTAGCTACCAGGGTGTTACCATCAATAACTTGTGTAACCATTCCTTTGTATTGCTCAGCAATAACCTCATTTGGTAAAAAGGTAAAAACTGTGGCAAAAACCACAAATCCAATTGTAATAACAGGCTTTTTAAAATACACAATAAACCCTTTCTGATTTTGCAATGGTGGGTTGCGATTCTGCCCACATTATCAGATTGTTCTTTGCAGTCAATCACAATCCCCCAGCGCCGTCTTCAGCGCTTCCGGTGCAGGGTCTTTTCGGGATAGATAAGCGGCTTTCAAACAGCAGATACCCCCCCAACAAGCCTTTCTTTCTACCCTTGATTACCATATCATGCCGCTCATTTTCCCGATCTATCCAATCAATAATCTCCTGCATGATAGTCTCCTGTAATGGTTTTACAGGTATAGTCACAGGGGCAGGGAAAAACTTTCATTACAATTAAAAATCACGGCCCAGGACGGTGGAAGCCATTGCAATGAAGTCCATCTTTCCCCGCTGCCTGTAGTGCTCGGCAAGAAATAGAAGCCGGTTTGCTTTTCTGGGGTGTTTGTTGCGCCGGTATTGCCCCGCCTTTTTCTTTAAAGCGTCTGCACGGTCACTATATTCCGTCCAGTCCCGATGTGATCGGCAGGCAAGATAGACAAGATTAAGGCAATACCGGCAGGCGTACACATGCCCGCCCCAGTAAAGAGCCTTTACAAGCCGCCCGCAGTGTTGACCGTTTTTAGTACAACCGCATTGAAAAAAGTACCGATAGCCCCCGAAATGGACCGGCTGCCTGACTATCCGTTGTTCAAAGTCGTTGTCCTGCCCTTCATAGTGATAACGGAAGCCGATAAAGGAATTGTCCCCCTGGGTCTTCACGTTGAAGTGAACATCGGTTAGCTTTTCGCCGTTTCGGGAAATGCTATGGATCCATGAAGCCTGACCGTCATGCCCCAGAAGCCCGGCAGATAACAAGTCCTGTATTGTAACGGCTGCGGAATGCTCAATGATCCTTCGGGATGAATAGCTGCTGCGCCCCATTAAAAGACTACCTGACTACTGTTTAAAAAATCTTCCTCATAGTGCAGGCTAATAACAGGCTGCTGCTTATGTGCAATTTCAGTAATAGAAAGAAGCATCTTGGCTAATTGTGGAGTGGGGATAGCCTTTAAATCTCTGGTTTCAAATTCAGCCCGGACCTTATCGGAAAGAGCATCTATCATATCAAGCCGTTTGCACTTGCTTTTATAAAGCCGGTCTTTCAATGTGTCCAATTCTTTGGGGGTGTCCATCTCAATAAGATTATGGTTGCTCATTTTTTTTAAGCCTTTCTTTTCCGAAAACTATTGGGGTTATGCCTGTTGTTTCAATTCTCGGCATCTGCCGCCGCATTTACAGGAGGTTTTTCTATAGCTGTCTGCATCATGCGCTGGCAACTCTTTCAAGCTCATGCTCTTTTTGTTTGTGACATGCAAGCTTAACCTCAACGGGCTTGCCGTCCTTATCGAAAAAATCAAGATTGCGCTTTTCATGCTGTGCATTCTCCATATCGTTAATGAAAAACATGTTCTGCCGGGTATTGCTTGCCGATAATAAGTCCGATCTTGCAACCATGCAGGCAGGTATGGCAGCGCGCCCAGCTGTCCGGGCAGTCATAACAGGCATCCGGCACGCGCAGCGGCTTTGACGGTTTCGGCACTGGTGCAGCCGTGGGGCTCTGTGGATTGTTTGGAGGCGGCTGGCATGATGACTCCGGCTGAGTGGCAATCGTTCGTTGTGCGCCATTCTGCGCACCCTCGCGGGGCGGTCCGGATATCGGTATCTTTAAACTGCTGAAATCTAAGAAGCTCATGGCAACCCTCATAATAAATATCTATAAAAGGTGTCGGCAACTGTCTGCCGACGCTTTTTTATATTATATAGGCAGTGTCGGCAAAAATTTATAATGAAAAAACAAGTACTTAGCATGGTGTCGGCAAAAAGTTAGTGTCGGCAGTGTCGGCAAACGTCTAAGCACTTGTTTTTCCTTTACTTTCAACATGCCGACACCTTGCTGTCGGCAACTGTCGTCAAACCGGCTAAAAGGCATCCGTCGGCATCTTTTTGTAGCTCGCCGTCCTTCAAAAATTCACGGGTACGCTTTGTAATTACACGTCCTGAAAAGCTGGTAATCTCAATCACGCGGTCCCTGAAATCTTTACCCCCGGCGCGGTCAAGGTCGCGGGGTTTTACTTTTAGTTCGCTATCGTTCAATACCTCTTTAATGGCAGCCAGCAACCGGGCATCCCCCAACGCCTGAGCATCGACACGATCAAGTGCGCCGTTTTCATCGCGCCGTAAATAAAACGGTTCAAAAAACCGCGTATAGTTGCTTTTGACGTGAGTAACCTTGACAACATCCTGCGCATTTAGGGCGAGCTTTGTTGCTTCTTTTGAGTCTATACGGGCGAGCGTGACCTGCCAGCGGACACCATCGCTCAGTGCCTGCCCACCCCGGCTTGAAAACTGAGTGCTGGTGCCTGCCTGCGCTTTGCTTTCGTGGTGAGTAAACAAAACTGTCGTGCGGTCAATGTCTGTTATGGACCGTAGCGCCTCAATAAATTTTTGGTTATGGCTGTTGTTGTTCTCATCAAGCCCCCCGTAAAAACTGGCCTTCGGATCTAAGATCACAACATCGGGTTTGTGTTCCTTGATCAAGGATTTAAGATAGTCGAGCCCCTCTGCAAAGTCAGGATTGTTACCCTTCATTTCAACAACCGGCAATCCCTGCCCGCATATCAAGATCAAATTTTCGTTTATTGCTATGTCTATTTGCGCGCGCATATTCTCGGGTATGGTCCGGGCGAGAAAAAAGAAGCGCTGTCTAATAATTTCCTCGCAGTCCTCTGCGCATATCAACATGACTCTAAAAGCCCTGGTCGGTTTGAAAGCGTCGTAAAGCGGTCCGCCTGTAATGAGCGAAAACGCCATTGGAATAATAAAACTTGTTTTTCCAACGCCGCCAACGGCTGTAATTAAACCGACGCTGCCTTTAACCAGCAGCCCCTCGAAAATATAATCAAGCGGCTCGGGTCGCTCCAGTAACCAGCCTTGAGTTTTTGAAATTTTCAGCTTAATGGGTATGGCAAAGGGGTTTTCTGTGGTGGGCTGCACCATCTCAAGCGGGACCGTTTCCGGGGTTTCATCGCACAACCGCTGAAGAGCTGCGGCGGTACCACCCGAGCCGATCCAGTCGGACACGTCGCCTTTTTCCGGCAAGTCTGGCAAGGTGACTATCTTAATAGATGCAGTCGATCCGCCCAGCTTTGCTGCAACATCGGCCGCATGAGCACGGCCGCGCGGGTCATTGTCCGGCAAAATAATGCAGTGCGTACCTTTAAAGTATTGGCTAAATTCCGGCCGCCACTTTTCAGCGCCGCCACTATTACAGGTAGCCACTTCGCCCAGGGCGCACAGGGTTTTGACGTCTTTTTCACCTTCGCAAATATAAACGCTGTCGGCCTTGAGGATCACGGGCAGGTTATAGGGCACTTGCCGAACATCTTTAATACTCCAGCACCAGCCGTCCTTGCCGTCTGGCCGTCGCTGCCGGAAGTCCTTCGGATCCAAACGCACAACCTGATACAGCAGCGCGCCGCTTTCGTCGGTATAGTCATACGTCGCCACAATCCGTCCCCGCTTTTTCGCTGGGAGCGCCGACTCATTGCGTACCGATGAAAGTGCTGCCTTTTGCGGGGCAGTGGCACGCATCGTTAATAGGTTCCCCTTGCCGCCGCACTTGTGACACATATACGGCCCAGTGTCGGCGTTCTTCATGTAGGCGTGATCCACCGCGCCGCAATGCGGGCAGGCAGTGAGTATCAACTGGCCGTTCTTCTCACTGTAGCCGATGCCAAGCTGCTGTAGGGCAGTGGCTGGACTGCCGGGCTGCACGTTCATGCGCTGCACCTACCCTGAAGCCATGCGACAAGATCAACGGCCCTGTAGGCAACACGGCCGCCCACTTTCAACCTTGGCGGGCCGCTCCCTTCGCTATCATGGTTAGCCAAAGACTTTCCAGAAACAATGCCACCGGAGAACCTTCCTACTTCTGAGCGTGAAACAAAAGCGCTCGGCCAAGTGTTGCTAAGTTCGCTTAATGATTCTTTTGTCATTACATGCCTTTCTGTCTGAGGTGTGTGTTTTGGCTTTCCACAGGAAACAACCATTTTCCTTTGGAAGCTCTCTCTACCAATAGACAGGGCCGAAATAAGGGGGGGGGCTTATTCCGTACAACAAAAAACCCCCGGGAAGAAATCCCGGGGGCCATAGGCGTTAAAGTTGTAGAAATTTTTTAGTCGTCAGGGTCGTTGCATGTATCTATATCTCTTTACTCATAATCTATAGCGTCGTTAAACGGTGTAGTTTTTAACTTCCGAACCTTGCCCCTCAATTTAAGGTAAGCGGCGCAATGTTCTTGTTCTCCATGGTTGTCTGAATAGCATGTAGGTTCTTTGCACTTAGCACATAAGGCAATGGCTTCCCACTGTTTTGCTTCGGTTGTAAACTTCGACTCAGGTTTGTATGGCTGGCCATAAATTTTTCCGTAAGCCAAGCGCCATTGGTCCTTGACAGTGCTAACCGGCCGACCGACCTTCCGGGCTATTTGTGCAAAAGTTTTGATTGCTGATTGCTGCCCGGCATCTAAGTATAAATCCCAAACTTTAAGCAGTTCATCTGGATTGCTTAACCATCGCCGCCTACGATTTGTAACATCAATTTTTGATATACCCCAGTCCTCCAATAGACTCAACTCGCTTTTAGAGCCATGATTTAGCAAAGCCGCATCCAGAAGTATTTCAAACTCCACCATAATATCTTTTTTGGGACGGTTTTTGTCACATGCTACGATCAAACAATCGCGCAACTCATGGTACGGGTAGACGGTAAATAAGTCGTCAAAATCAGGTCTAACATATTGAACTGCTGGCGGTTGCTTTTCCATTATAAATTCTTTAAAGCTATTTTTTTTGACTGAAAAACATTGGCGTGCCTCCACTAACAGATGCATGTTGTCCACAGATAACCCATGTGTATTTATCGTAAGGTTGCTTTCTGTGTATTCGAGCCAAATCTCATGAAGTCTTTTGTACTCTTTTTTTAGGGCTTCAAATTGCCTTTTATTACGTTTGAGGAACTCCCAATTTGCATGCCTCAATTTCTCGGTTGGGTTAATGGGTTTTATTTTTTTTAATGTTTTGCCATCCTGGGTTTGTTTTTGTTTATCGTTAGCCATTGTGCGCTGCCTCCTCTAACCTTTTAACTGCAGCCTTTAAAGTGTTCTCACTCAGGTGACTGTATCGCTCAGTTAACGTAATAGAAGCATGGCCTAATAGCTCTTTGACTGTATACAGGTCTGTTCCGTTTTCCACAAGCCAACTTGCGAAAGTATGTCGCAGTGAATGAAATACAACCCGCTGTCGAGAGTCAACTATAGCGTTATTGAATCCAAGGGCCTCAACAGTCCTGCCGAAAGTCTTTGAAATGGACACAGCGCGGCGACCTCGGGTATCTGGAAAAACAAGCGCGTTCACGTCCTGAGCCTTGCCATGCAACCGGGTGAACATGGCCTTGACAACATCGGTCATATAGGCAACCCGGTTTCTCTTTGATTTCGTGTCTACGATCTGTATCTGACCGCGTACCATATCAACACGACCCCAGCTCAAGGAAAAGACTTCACCTGCACGCATGCCGGTGTTCATGGATAATAGGGCCATGTCATGCACCTGCTGGGATATAGGCTGCAATGCTTCCAAAAGCTGAGCCGCTTCATCACGGGTCAAAAATCGCATGCGCCGGTTATCAACACGTGGAGTTTTAACGTGTACCGTCGGACAGTCACCGGTGACATGTCCAGACCGGCGCGCTTCGTACCATACATGGCGAAAAATAGCGATCGTATGTTGGACACTACGCGACGTCAAGCCCTTGTTGATCTGGGCCTTTTTAAACTTCTCAATGTGAAACGCGCTAATATCTTTTAGCGGTATGTGACCTACTGCTGGACTCAACCAGTTCTTGAAAATCAGCATTTCTGTATAAATGGTTTTATCGGTTTTATGTGTCTGGGCAATAGGCATATATACGCTGTTGAAATAATCTGCAAAAGTTACGTTTTCTTTTTCTGCCAACTCACGCGCGATACGCTCCACCTCACGCTGGGCCGACTCTATTTCGCGCCGTTCTTTTAACGTCTCTGCGCCTGATTCTATGTGCGCTTCGATCATTTCTTTACGTTTCTTGTCGGCCTTCTTTGCTGTCACACCCTTAGAACTCCAGCCGCAACCCTCTTCAATCTCTTTACCGTTCACCTTATAGCGGATACTGTAATAACGATCTGGCCGTATACCGTGCATGCGGGTTTTGTGCTCGCGATAGCGCACGCCTGTTTGTGACCATATCCATGCCATAACTACCTCCTGTTGAAAAGGTCAGTAAGTCAAATAGTCCCGCTCCTGTCCCGCCCTGTAGTTTTATGCCTATGTTTTCCCATTGTTTCCCGTTAAGGGTATTTTAAGACAATAAAGACAGGGTTGTCAAGGGCTTAAATATGCTTATGGGATAGTTCGGGAAGAGCAGGGAAAATATATAAAAGTGCTATAAAACGGACTTCTAATCCGTAGGCCGGGGGTTCGAATCCCTCCAGGCGCACCACAAAAAGCTTATAGAACTCCACGCTAATTAAGCGTGATATTATATTAGATGGGCATTAAGTGAGAAGTGAGCTAATTCTCTTCTGAGGACTTTTTACCAGAGGTTTCGGCAAGTGCCTGCTTGAGATCATCCGGAACCGGATTCGTTTCAGTTCCCTCAGGATTTCCGCCTTCGCCTTCCCGATCAAGCCGGTCAACTTCTTTGTCTATCCATTCTCGCAGCTCTTTTTTCATACCGACCTCTTCTAACAAAGTATTTATCCATATAGTCGCAAAAACAAACCTAATAAGCCAAAAATATTCATACTCTGGTCAAATCAGCAAGCGCCTCGTCGATCCGTTCAAACTTAAAATGAAAACCAGCTTCCAAAAGACGCTTAGGCACCACATTCTGACCGTCAAGCAGCACAGTTGCGCCCTGCCCGAAAACCAACCGAATAGCAAATGCCGGTACTGGTAGCAAGGCCGGGCGATGCAGGGCATGAGCAAGAGCACGGGTAAGCCCCTTATTGGTGATTGCGTGAGGTGCACATAGATTGTAAGTACCCTGGAACGAAATATTTTCAAATGCCGTGCACAGGGCACCGGCAAGATCACTAATATGCACCCATGAAACCGCCTGACTGCCGCTGCCAATAACTCCGCCCAGTCCCAGCCTGAATAGCGGAAGCATCTTTGCGAGCGCCCCTCCTCCCCGGCCAAGCACAACACCGAATCTGAAAATAACCGTGCGAATACTGCCCTGCTGAGCCTTCAATGCGGCCTGTTCCCAATTGCGCGCGAGATGCCCCAGGAAATCATCCGGGCAAGAGTTGTCATCTTCCGTCCAGGGACCGCCGCTTGGATAAACCCCCACCCCGCTTGCAGAAATGAACACAGAAGGTTTGCGTTCCAGACCGCACATGGCATTCACAATTTTTTGGGTAAGCGGAACACGACTTGTGTACAGCACCTTTTTATAGGGCTCTGACCAACGGGCGGCTATCGGCGCGCCAGCCAAATTTATAACAGCATCGCAGCCCTTAATTTTATCCTGAAGAGCTGCAATCCCGTTTGCAAAATCACCCCTGAGCAGCGGCACAACCTGCCAGCCTTTTTCTGCGAATACTGTTTGCAGGTATGATCCTACAAATCCTGTAGAACCACTCATGGCAATCTTCATATTCACCTCCTGTGCTGACAACCTTGAAAGATGTCCTGTGATTAATAGGAGTGGAAGGATGCGCTTCCGCGCGTCCGTAATTGTTAAATATTTAATTAATTGCCATTCGGCCATGCAAAAGCATGGCCCTCCAGAAAAACCACACAGGCCATATCAGCCATCCCATACCAATTTAGGAACCTGCCCCACATCCCGCACGCGACCCTGCTCCCGCTCGCGCGGGTAACCCAGACAATGAGAAACATAGCGCACCCCGTCAATAGTTCGGTCACGGTTGCGATGCTGATGCCCGTAGACATGCAAAGTTGATCCCAGGGTTCGAATCTGTTCATCAAGCTTGCTGCAGCCTGCAACCCGGCTAAAATTAAACCTCGGCTGCGGATCAACCGGTTTCAGGCCCGTAGCGGCAAACTCTTCCTCAGTCCAGAACATAAGCTCGGATCGCGGCAAAAAATGACTAAAACTGATCACAGAAGAATGATCCTCATGACTAGTACGCATGTCGTTCAGCGACAGGAAAAAATCTGCCGGGTTCAAATAATCCTCAAAATGAGGCCAGCGCACAGCCCGTTTGTCGGCCCACATGCTCAGTTTTGCATCCTCACCACGTTTGGCTACGTACAGGCTACCCGAGCCTTCATGCGGCCCAAGATACCAGGAATACAGGGGCACAATCCAGGGGCCTGCGTTCTCCAGATGTTTTGACCCGGTATGAATACCCATCTCTTTACAACGTGCCAGCAAGGCATTAAATTTTACAAGAGAGTTTTCATACGTGCTGTTACGCAACCACAGATCGTGGTTGCCGAAAACAAAAAAAACATCCCTGAACCGTAAGTTCAGCGCTTCCAGCGCACGACATACCAGAGACTCCTCGTGGCTGATATCACCGGCTACCAACAGCACATCATCTATGTAATCAATGCGTGAAAGCGCCTCGACCCATTCAAAATTTTCAGGATAATCAACATGCAGATCTGAGATGGCAAAAATTCGCATACGCAGCAGATCCCCAAAAAAAATTTGCGAATATTCTTTTAAGTATCGTGTCCACTATGTCATTGCGGGCAAACAGAGCCCTCTGGAGAAACGTGCTTCTGCGCGTCCGCTCAACAATCACATACGGCCACGACAAAACGTGGCCCTCCAAGATCTCTCACTACGGTCAAGAAAGCCTGCTCGCGTTCATATGTTCGTTGAACAGGATTCAGACACGGCAGGATCAAAAACACGTTCGGCCGCCCGGGCCAACTCAGCGTGATATCTATGATCAAGGGCGAAAACGCGAAACTGAACCACACGTGCCGGAATATAACGAAAGATGTCTTTAAGAGGTTCGGGCGAAATCATATCCGTTGACGGATTATAAATATTAATGCGTTTGTTGCTCTGAGCCATAGGGTTCAGAGGCCGGGGGTCCTGAGCGGCCAAATCAACACAAAACGGCTTGGAACGAATGGATTTAGGCAGTTGCTCTCGGATAGCCTCCTCAAGCTGCTCAGGTTTTTGAAAGTTAATCATGCCCCTCTCAACCCGGTCAATAGTCATTTCGGTTGAATAGGCCATCTTCCATTTTACCTTGCGTCCAATAATTTTATTCCATTCACTGCCCAGCAACTTTAACTCAGAATCATCCGACTCTTTCCATTTCTCAACATCCTGAATCAATGACCAGTCATTGAGATGCAGGTACTGGTTAAGCTTACGCGCAGGATTCCAGGGGAACAGACGCTGCATGGTCTGTGCGAATATTTCCTGCATATGAAAATCGATAGCGCGGCCGGTACGGTGATGGTACACGTTGGAATACAGATTCAACCGGGCATTGAGAAACCGCGTAAAAGCCGACACACCAGACTGGTGCAAGGTCAGCCCCTGTTCTGAGAAAAACGAGTAGAACAGCAGCCGGTTAATGTCGACGATATCAATTGAAAAACCGGTCATATAGGCGTCGCGCTGCACGTAGTCAAGGTTATCAACAGTGTAAATGCCCGAGAAAAGCTGCTGCATAAAACGAAGCCAGCGTGGCCGGCGCTCATCAGCCAGCTCCGGCGGCTTTTTGATCAAATATCCGATATCATCAGCACAAATACTCTCCCCTTTTTCAAACGGACCGCTTGGGCTGCGCCTTATCCCTGCGATTAGAGAATCAAATTTTTTGACAATGATATCTCGTCCGAGCAGCTCATGTGTCAGATTATACTGTGAGAGAAAATGATCATCAAAAAAATGACCATAGGGACCGTGTCCGATGTCATGCAGTAGCCCGGCAATGCGGAACGTTTCCTCAAAACAAGCTAACGAGGGCGTGTCAGCACACAGAGCCTTGAGCCCCGGATACAAGTGCCGCGCGAAACGACCAGCCATGTGCATGGTGCCAAGAGAGTGCTGAAAGCGGCTGTGCTCAGCCGACGGGTACACCCAACGCGCGCTCTGCAGCTGATGAATGCGCCGCAAACGCTGCATCCAGGGAGTATCAATCAAATCTTCCTCGACAACCTCCTCGGGCGCATCAGCATCGCGCACAGTAAACGGTATATAATCATAAATCGGGTCAGCGATCAGGGCAAGTCCTTTTGACGGGAACGCAGTCTGCGTACTCATACACAATCCCTTTCCTGAATCCCGACAAAGAATAAAGACAGGATTCTATTATGTTTTATTACACTACCCAGTCGGCCACCTCTACAGGCTGTTCAAAAATAGTCAGCTGCTAGACGCGCGACAGCAGGAGGAATGCGGCGTACACTTCTTTACGCCGCGTATAGCGCACCACAGCAGATGACCGTTTTTCAAAAGCCTGCGCTCAAAGCGTGCAAGAGCGCTTTAATATTGCCAGCCGGTTTTCCATACGGCCATGCAGCTGCTGCATTTCCTGCAACAGAGAGTTAAGGCTGTCGGGTTTTTTACGAAGCAGCTTTTCAACCTCTTCCTTCCAGTAGTCCACCGTCTCAATCTCGCGATGGCCCACCTGCTGTTCGATCTTCTTCTGCATCTGTTCGATAAAGTCTTGATCCATGTCCGCCCTCTCGTATGTGAGCAACTGCCAAATCAGCGTTTATACCCTATTATATCTGTTAAAAGCCGTGCGCGATCCTGTTTGTCCTGATCGGACTCAACACCCGTGGGCGAATTCCCGTCAATAACACCGAGCACACCCGCGCCCTGTTCAGTTTCGGCAATGACAACCTCAAGCGGATTGGCCGTGGCGCAGAATATGTGGCAAACTTCCTGACACTGCTTGATGCGGTCAAGCACATTGATAGGATAGGCACCAAGCATCAGCAGGTTGAAAACATGGCCAGCCTGCAAGGCACGACAATTTTCAATCGCAGCGGCTATCAAGGATTCATCGTTACCGTCAGAGCGGATCAGACAGGGCCCGGAGGCCTCGTTAAAAGCCAGACCGAACTTCACGCCCGGAACCGTCGTGACCATAATTTCATACAAATCCTCAACGGTTTTAATAAAATGCGACTGACCGACAATAATGTTTGCGTCTTCGGGGATTGTCAATCGAACGGTTTTAAGCTCCATAGCATGCTCCTTCAAAGTTCCGAAATATGGTGTGCGCGCACCCTCATGTACGACTGCTAAGGGCCATCATATCAAAAACGATTATATTTTCAAGGATTTGCCGGCCCGCAGCAAACCATGCATACAAATTGCGCCAGCCTGCCTGTCAATTGCATTTGCATCACGCTGATGACAGGGATATAATGACAAGCTTAAGCAAAATAGCTAGTTTTTCAGCTGACAACCAACTCCTGTACGTTATTCAAGCACAACGGCATAACTATGGCATCCGGGGAAAATATTACCACCATTATCTTTGACCTCGGACAGGTCATCGTAGGCTTTGACCACATGCAATTATGCCGGCAGGCATCAGACTACAGCCCGCATGCACCGGAGGAAATATTTGCGCGCATGTTTCACAGCGGACTCATACGCCGCTTTGAAACCGGTGCCTTAGCCCCCGACGATTTTTACCGGGAAGCATGTCTCGCGCTTAACATGCATCTTCCCATAGAGAAATTCAAAATAGTCTGGAATACAATTTTTACACTGAAAGCGGATACCGCGCGTATCATTGAGCGCCTGCAGGACTTCCAACTGCTGCTGCTCTCAAACACGAACGTCTGGCATTTCAACTATTGCCTTGAAAACTACCCCGTGCTTAGGCTCTTTAATACATGGATTCTGTCCTATGAAGTAGGCGTCTGCAAACCCGATCAAAAGATATTTGAAGCCGCGCTCGCCAGTGCATCAGCCCGGCCGCAGGAATGTATTTTTATTGATGATATCGAGCACTATACCGAAGCAGCCCGGAGCATAGGTATTAAAGCACACACATTTACAACTGCCGAAAGGCTTGAGCAGTATCTGAGCAGCCTCAAAATTCTATAAAACCGTTTGCACACGGGAAATTCCACGCTTACCGGGTTTTTTTATTTGCGCCAACACGCGGTTCCATAGTATTGTTAAAAGATGTATTAAAGCGCACTACCACCGATAACACGCCAAACAGCAAGGAGACATGGGCATGGAAAACGTTATCATCATTGGCTCCGGTCCTGCCGGATTAACCGCGGCAATTTACACTGCCCGCGCCCAGCTCAACCCGCTTGTCATTGAAGGTCTGCAGCCCGGCGGCCAGCTCACTACCACAACCGAGGTCGAAAACTGGCCCGGTTTTGTTGACGGCATTGACGGCCCGGCGTTGATGGAAACCATGAAAAAACAAACAGCCCGATTCGGGACGCGTTTTCTATCGGCACAGGTTCAAAAAGCCGACCTTACTGCGCAGCCAATCACACTTCAGGTCAACGGCGAAACCCTTGAAACCCGCAGCCTGATTATCGCAACCGGAGCAACCCCGCGCCTGCTGGGACTTGAAGCCGAAAAAACTCTGATGGGACGCGGCGTTTCAGCCTGCGCCACCTGTGACGGATTTTTTTTCAAGGGCAAACACGTACTGGTCGTAGGAGGCGGTGACACAGCCATTGAAGAAGCGCTTTATTTAAGCGGACTTTGCGCAAGTGTAACAGTGGTACACAGAAGAGATGCATTACGCGCTGAAAAAATTATGCAGGAGCGCGCCTTTAAGCACGACAACATCAGCTTTATGTGGGACTCGATTATTGAGGACATTCTTGACGTCAAGCAAAAGACCGTAACCGGCGCGATGATAAAAAATGTCAAAACCGGACAGATTGCCCGGCATGACTGCGACGGCATTTTTATGGCTCTCGGGCATGTGCCCAATACAGATCTATTCTCCGGCCAGCTTCCCTGCGACCCGCAGGGCTTCATCACAACCCTTGAAGGAACCACAACAGCCGTACCGGGCGTATTTGCCGCCGGCGACGTGGCTGACCCCTTATACAAACAGGCCGTTACCGCAGCCGGCACCGGCTGTATGGCCGCACTCGATGTCGAACGCTATCTACAAGGATTATAACCCCTGCTTAAACCGTAATGGCCTGGAACGTACACACGCACCATGATTAAATCTGACAATAAAGAAACCACACGGGAACACCAGCCCATAATCGCAATAGTCGGCAACATGAACGTAGGCAAAACATGCCTGTTCAACGCCCTGTGCGGTTCAAACACGAATAGCATTAATATGTCCGGCTCGACCGTCAGTGTTGAATACGGAGCCATCCGCGCTACCGATTTCCAAGCCCTTGACACTCCCGGAATTTATTCAATTTTTTCATCCAATGAAGAAGAGCGTATTTGTCGCGACGTCCTGCTGCCCGGAAATGTTGATGGTGAAATCGAAGGTATTATCGTGGTAGCTGACGCCAAAAACATGCGCCGCTCCATTGCTATTGCACTACAATTCGCCGAATACGGGCTGCCAATGCTGCTCGTCATCAATATGATTGATGAGGCGTCCTCACGGGGCATCACAATCAACACGGCCCGTCTATCAGAGCAACTGGGCATTGATGTGTGCAGCACGGTTGCACGAGAGGGAATCGGCGTGCGCACAGTCACGGCAGCCCTGCGCCGCATGCGCGTTCCAAACCGGCTTGTAACCTTCCCGTCTCCGGTAGAAACATTCCTGAAAAGCATGAAAAAAATGCTCGTCAGTGCTCAGCACCACCCCCGCGCACTGGGACTGCTGCTGCTTGATCATGACCGCACCACGCAGGACTGCATAAAGCGCAGGTTCGGATCTGATATGTTTAAACGGCTTACTGCGCTGGGGGCTTCCTGCGCCCCGGAAGGGCGACTGCCCTTTAATATTAACATGACCAACCTTTACAACCGCCAGGCCGATCGTATCGCCAAAGATGTAGTGAGTGTAGAACCTCCTACAAAAAATAGCATTATTGTAACACTGGGCTCCCTGTGTACCAACCTGAGCACGGGCATCCCCATAGCGCTCATTGTTCTCACACTTACGTACCTGTTTGTCGGCACATTCGGTGCCACGTACCTGGTGGACACCATCAACTCTAAAATCTTCGAGGGTTTTCTGCTACCCCTGTGTGAAAGACTTGTAGCACCGGTTCCATACCCGTTTTTACGTGACATGCTTATTGATCCGGAGTTCGGCCTTTTGCCCTCAGGCGTGTTTCTGGCTCTGGGCCTGGTACTGCCGGTACTGCTGTGCTTCTATATAGCATTTGGTTTTCTTGAAGACTCGGGCTACCTTCCCCGATTTTCGCTCCTTCTGGATAGCATCTTCAAAAAAATGGGCCTGAACGGCAAAGGGGTCATACCGCTTGTCATGGGCTACTCCTGCATTACAATGGCCATTCTCACCACCCGTATTCTCGACACAAAAAAAGAACGTAATATTGCAACGATGCTGCTTTTGTTGGGCACACCGTGTGCGCCCCTGTTGGCAGTTATGCTGATTGTACTGGATCGCATGCCATTTTCAGCAACGCTTACCGTATTCGGCATTATATTCGCGCAGACCTTCACAGCAGGCTGGATACTCAATAAAATTCTACCGGGACGCGCCGCGGCTCTGCTGATGGAAATACCCCCGCTTAGAATCCCCAAGCCGCTGCCGGTTTTCAAAATGGCTTTTGTAAAAACGTTCCATTTCATGAAAGAAGCTGTACCCGTTTTCATACTGGCTTCGCTGGTTGTATTCATTGTCGAGCGCATGGGCGGACTGGCCAAACTGGAAATGCTGGCCAGCCCTCTGGTGCATGATTTTATGGGCCTACCGGAAAAAAGCGTACAGGTTTTTATTAAAACCGTCATCAGGCGCGAAAGCGGCGCAGCCGAACTGCTGCACCTCAAAAGTTCATATACAAACGTACAGATGGTTATTAACCTGCTGATCATGGCATTTCTGCTTCCCTGCATTAACGCGGCAATTGTCGTCATCAAGGAACGCGGCACCGCGACCGCTGCTGTCATGCTAAGCTCGGTTATGCTCTATGCCCTGCTGTTAGGTGGAGCGTTGCACTTTTTGTTCCTCTGGTTGGGAATCACGTTCAGCTAAAAAGGCGATATTTTTCAGGAGGCCCTCTATGTTAAGCGATAAACTGGTTGAAATCATGGAAGCAATCTGGTGTGCTGCAGAGAAAAACCTCAGCACCCGGGACGCTATCCAGAAAAACTGCACCGTTGTGTTTGATGAAACGGATATTGATGAACTGCAGCAACGCACGTTGATTACAAAAAACGGTGACGCGATCGAGTTGACCGAACCCGGCAAAACAGAAGCAGCGGGCATCATTCGGCGACATCGCCTGGCGGAAGTACTGGTCAGCAGCATTCTCAAACTAAAAAAAGCCGAAATGGAAGCAGTGGCATGCCAGGTTGAACACGCGCTTCTGCCTGAAGTAGAAACCTCAATCTGCACCCTGCTGGGCCATCCTGAACTGTGCCCGGATGGACGTCCTATTCCGCGCGGTGCCTGTTGCCGAAAGCTGCAAAAAACCGTCAGCACCACCGTTGTCAGCCTTGCAGAACTCGAAGCCGGTGAAAGCGGGCGCATAACCTACATAAAGCCGGAAAACCACGCAAATCTTCACCAACTGCTCTCGTTCGGTCTTCAACCGGGCGTAACCGTAAAAATACACCGCAAAACTCCGGCCCTGTGTATCATGTTTGAAAATACTGAACTTGCACTGGATTTGAATATTGCACGCAATATTTTTGTCTGGAAAACATTGCCCCCCAACGCATAGCACAACGCTACAATAGTCGGAACCTCCCGGCCAAACAATCAGGCCGGGCTGTTTTTTTATGGAAGAAAATACGTTTTTATTTTATAACTACCGTTAAACTATAAAAATTTTCTCGAGGTATCATGTATGGCTATTCTGGTTGTCGGAGGTGCCGGCTACATCGGTTCACATACCGTACGCGTTCTTCAACGCGCAGGGCGCGATGTTGTCGTGTTTGATAATTTCGAAAAGGGCCACCCGGAGAGCGTACAAAACGTGCGCGTTTTCAAGGGTGATCTTCGCCGCCCCGACGATCTGGCCGCAGTTTTTAAGCAGCATACCATTGAAGCGGTTATGCACTTTTCAGCCTACAGCCTTGTTGGCGAATCCATGCAGTGCCCTGAGCGCTACTATGAAAACAATCTCTACGGCACACTCAATCTTCTGAACGCCATGCAGCAGGCCGGAATTAACTATTTTATTTTTTCATCAACAGCAGCGGTTTATGGAGAACCGAACTATGTTCCGATTGATGAAGTACACCCTACTCTACCAACCAATCCATATGGTGAAACCAAGCTTGCAGTTGAACGCATGCTACACTGGTTTGAAACTGCATACGGCTTGAAGAGTGTTCGGCTGCGTTATTTTAACGCTGCGGGAGCCGACCCCAACGGTGATATTGGAGAACTGCACACTCCTGAATCACACCTAATCCCCATTATCCTATCGGCCGCACTCGGAGACCGGGACGGCATTGCCGTTTACGGTACAGATTATGATACAGCCGACGGAACCTGCGTACGCGACTACATTCATGTCAATGATCTGGCTGACGCGCATGTTCGGGCCCTGAAGTATCTCGAGGCCGGCAATTCTTCTGATGTTTTCAACCTGGGCAACGGCAACGGCTACAGCGTGCAGCAGATTATTGATATTGCCCGTGCGGTCACGGGCCGCAATATCCCGGTTACGCATGCAGACCGTCGTCCCGGCGATCCCGCCACCCTGATCGCCGGATCCGACAAAGCCATACGGGTTTTAAACTGGAAGCCTGAATTCCATGATATTAAAACTATTATAGCGACCGCCTGGGAATGGCACAGCAAAACGGCAAAGACATGGAAAACATGATGCGCACAATTACCAGTATGCAAATCACCGAAGAGGTCGCACGCCTTTGTCAGGAAGCCAACTTTCATCTCGGCGATGATGTTTTGAAACTGCTCAGGCAGGCACGATCAAAAGAAGTTTCCGAAACCGGACGGGAGGTTCTCGGCCACATCATAGAAAACGCTGCGATTGCTGCTGAAACACCTCTGCCCCTGTGCCAGGATTGCGGCACAACCATTGTATTTGTCGACATCGGACAGCACGTACATATTGAAGGCGACGATCTTGAAACAGCCATACAGGCCGGTGTAGCCAAAGGCTACCGGGAAGGCTACCTGCGCATGTCCATGGTGCTGCACCCTTTCAGCACACGCGAAAACACAGACGACAACACCCCGGCAGTTATCCACTACCGCCTGGTGCCGGGCAATGAGCTAAAAATAACCGTAGCCCCCAAAGGAGGCGGCAGCGAAAACATGAGCCGCTTTACCGTTCTTAAACCATCTCAGGGACGTGAAGGTATTATTGATTTCGTGGTACAGGCGGTATCTGATGCCGGCGGCAACCCATGCCCGCCCTTGATTGTCGGAGTCGGTATTGGAGGCACAGCGGAGCGTTGCATGGAACTTGCCAAACGCGCCCTGCTGCGTACTGCAGGCCAGAGCGCCTTAGACCCCGAAAATGCAGAGCTTGAGCGAGAACTGCTTACGCGCATAAATGCGCTGGGAATCGGCCCGCAGGGTTTAGGCGGCAGTATCACTGCCCTGGCCGTGCATATTGAAACCCATGCAGCCCATATTGCCAGCCTGCCTGTTGCTGTTAACCTGCAGTGTCACAGCGCCCGCCATAAAAAAGCTGTTTTATAACCCAACAACCCTACCCCTGATAATATTCAGTCCACGTAGCCCTCGGACGAGGGCACACAACTGCCAAAACAAACCCCTGACATCATATCTACTTGTTTGTGATAAAGGATTGTCTGCAATAAGAATCCTGTTATGCAGTTACTCGGAGAGTGCAATAGATATTTCAGGCTTCCGGTTGAGAAATCTGAGCAAAAACGGCAGGTTTTTCAAGTGATGCAAACTGAACGTCCAGTTTCGCCTTAGCCTCAGTGAAACGTGCAAGCTCACTGCCCTTGAGGATACGTCCCGGCTTACTTTTGATTTTGGAGGGATTAATACTGCGGCCGTGTTGGAGAACCTCGTAATGCAGATGCGGGCCTGTAGACCTGCCCGTTGTGCCTACGTACCCGATTATCTGCCCCTGCTTGACACGCACGCCAGATCGCATACCCCGGGCAAAACGACTCATATGGGCATACTTCGTTTGGTAGTCGTTGGCATGTCGCAAGCGAACGAGATTGCCGTACGTCCCATTGCGCGCAGCGAATTCCACAACACCGTCACCGGCTGCTTTAATTGGAGTTCCGGATGGTGCGGCAAAATCAAGCCCCTTGTGCATCCGGCTGTAGCCCAGGATAGGATGACGCCTCATTCCGTACCCTGATGAAATGCGGGCACCGTCAATAGGTGTGACCATAAGGTTCTTTTTTAAACTTCTTCCGTTTTCATCAAAATAGTCAACTACACCGTCACTGTCACGGTAATGATAAAGCGTCAAACGGCGTCCCTGGGTGGTCAAAGCTGCATACGAAGTGGTCCCGCTGCACACAACCTCACCATTAGTATCAACTTTCGTTTCATACATAATTTCAAAATAATCCCCGGCACGAATATCACGCTGGAAGTCAACGTCATAGGCATAGACGTTAATAATGGGCAACAACATATCAAACGATACACCATTCTGGTCGGCAGCTTCATACAGGCTTGAATTAATCTCAAACTCAGCCCGCAGCGTACGTGTTTGAAATTCATTGACAATTTCGTTAGCAGTAAAAGCGTTGTCCCCACAGCGGTCAACCCGGACCTCGTGTACGGAATCCAGCTTGATGTTTAATGATTTAAACTCAATGGAATCATCGTCCGGAGCTTCATAGGTCATGGTCAGGGCTTGGTCATACTGCAAACGACGCGGATTAAAAACCGGCGTAAGGGCACCCACAACGCTATGGGCCTCATTCCGGGCCAACCCTTCGCGCACAAGAAGATCCAACAGCGTGTCACCGCGCTTAACGATAATCTCCTTAGCCAAAACAGCTGCTAAAGACTCATGCTGCCGGGACTGCTGCACATTCGAAGGTATAACTGAGCCGTTTTCCAGTGAAAAATGAGCTGAAGGTTCGGCAAATTCCGCACTACCCTTTTTAGCATCTGCAGGCATCAGCACATCTACCAACTGCGGATCACTATCAGGCGTACGTCCAAGAACAATCGTCAATATCAGGCTCAAGCCCACTATCGGCAGGAGCAGCAGCCAGAATCGACCTTTTAAGCGGTCCAAGAGCGACAGCTGGCCTGTAATTAAATCAGAGCGAGAGCCGGAACGCGCATATGCCCTGGCGCGATTATAATCAAAAGTTTTTTTCATTATTTATGATAGTTAAATATTACTCTAATTACAGATCCCTGCCATTATTATGCAGGCATTAAATGAACAAATACCATATCCTCTTTAATTTATCGTCATTTTTCATAAAAGTATAAAGAAAATATGGTTGTGTGTCAATTTTTTTATCACACAAGATATTGATGTTCTACGCCTAATGTATAAATCTGATACATGAAAAACGCCCGTTTTTCACCAGAAAAACGGGCGTTCAAAACTAGCTGTTACAAATAAAACACTTACTTAATAAGCGGGGCGATAACAAGCGCCACAACGCTCATAAGCTTAATGAGGATGTTCAGAGACGGACCGGACGTGTCCTTGAAAGGATCGCCAACCGTATCACCGATAACGGAAGCTTTATGAGCATCAGAGCCCTTACCGCCATGGTGGCCTTCCTCAATATATTTCTTGGCATTATCCCAGGCACCGCCGGCATTGGATTGAAAAATAGCCATCAGCACACCGGTAACCATACAGCCGACAAGCATACCGCCGAGGGCTTCCTTGCTGATAAAGCCACATGCAACCGGCACAGCGATCGCCATCACACTCGGAGCAACCATTTTCTTGAGTGAAGCTTTGGTTGAAATTTCAACGCACTTTGAGTATTCAGCAGTAGCTGTGCCCTCAAGCAGTCCGGGGATTTCACGAAACTGACGCCGAACCTCAACAATCATTTCCTTGGCAGCTTCACCAACCGCCTTCATGCTCATTGCGGAGAATAAAAAGGGCAGCATGCCGCCGACAAACAAGCCAGCCATAATGTTCGGCTGCGTAAGGTCAAGTACCGGGATATCAGCCTGAACGCGAAACGCGGAAAAGAGCGCCAACGCTGTCAGGGCCGCGGAACCAATGGCGAAACCCTTACCGATAGCAGCAGTAGTGTTACCAACCGCATCGAGATTATCAGTGCGCTCGCGAACTTCAGGAGGAAGCTTGGCCATTTCAGCCATACCGCCGGCATTGTCGGCAATGGGGCCGTAAGCATCAACCGCAAGCTGAATACCGGTGGTTGAAAGCATACCGAGAGCTGCAATAGCGATACCGTACAGGCCTGCGAAGTGATATGAAGTCAAAATCGCGCCGGCAATGCAGAGCGTAGTCAGACAGGTTGAAGTCATACCGGTTGCCAGACCGGAGATAATACACGTGGCGGAACCGGTTTCGCATTCAGCGGCAATTTTCTGAGCCGGGCCCCTGTCCTTTGAAGTGTAGTATTCAGAAAAAACACCCACCAGCACGCCGGCGATCAAACCAAAAATGGTCGCGAAAAAGATCCCGTTACCGGTGATTTCCTTGCCATTGATGATAATTGCATTCGGAATAAGCCAGGTGCTTACAACGTAGGTAACCGGCAGCATAACAAAAGCAGCACCGAAAGTACCTTTGTTGAGGGCAGACTGAGGGTTGCCACCTTCTTTAACTCTGACAAAAAATGTACCGATGATTGAAACGACAATACCGGCCGAAGCAATAACGAGCGGCAGAATCACGGCATTGAATGAACAACCAACGAAACCGATCGCCGTGGCGCCCAGCACCATAGCGCCGATAATGGCACCAACATAGGACTCAAAAAGATCAGCACCCATACCGGCAACGTCACCAACATTATCGCCAACGTTATCAGCGATGGTTGCCGGGTTGCGGGGATCATCTTCAGGGATGCCGGCTTCAACCTTACCAACAAGATCAGCACCAACATCAGCAGCCTTGGTATAGATACCGCCGCCAACGCGAGCAAACAGAGCAATTGAGGATGCTCCCAGAGAAAAACCCGAGAGAACCGTGACAACGCTGGTCAGATTATTGGACTCAGCACCCAGCATTCCCAGGTTTTTAAAAACAAACAACAGTGTTCCCAATCCCAGCAGAGACAAACCGACAACACAGAAGCCCATCACAGTACCGCCGGAAAAAGCGATCTTGAGCGCGCCGTTCAGACTGGTGCGGGCAGCCTGGGTTGTACGGACGTTAGCCGCGGTTGCAATGCGCATACCGAAAAAACCGGAAAGGCCTGAACAAAAAGCGCCAACAATAAAGGATACGGCGATCAGGGGGCTTGTATAGGTGCCCTCTATGGCGCCGGCCCTGTTAAGAAAAGCGAGCAGCGCTGCAACGCAGACCACAAATACCGACAAAATTTTATATTCACTTGCCAAAAAAGCCATAGCACCTTCACGTACATACCCGCAAATTTCCTTCATGCGGTCGGTGCCCATATCCTGCTTGTTTACCCAGCTGGCCTTGATGTAGGCAAAGAGCAGGGCCACGATTCCAAACAGCGGAATCAAAATCGTTAACTTCTCCATCGTAAACCTCCTTTAATGTGTCGTTAATATGTGTAAAACTACTACCGTTTTTTTATTCGCCAGAACGATGAAATTCGTTCATAGCAACCTGAGGCCCATCGTTGAACAGGACCGAAATACAATGAATTGTTTTCTGTATCACCTCATGAAGAGCGTCTGTTTCACTGTCTAAAAAGTCCTGTAAAACATAGTCCACAGGGGCGATCAATGGCGGGGGCTTGTCGATACCAATCCGGATGCGTGTAAATTCGGAGTCACCGCAATGCTGCCGAATGGATTCAACACCCCGGTGTCCGGCGCTGCCGCCTCGAGTTTTGATTCTCAGCTGTCCAAACGATATATCCATATCGTCATGGATAACGGTGATGTGTGCAGGGGTAATGTTATAATGTGCCGCCAGCTCTGCGACGGCTTCACCACTAAGGTTCATATAGGTCAGCGGTTGTGCTATTATTGTTTTACAGGCACCGATAAAACCGACACCATATACGGAGTGAAAGCCGCGCTTGCACAGGGGAATGTTATAGAAGCCAGCAAGCTGATCGACGGCAATGAATCCTATGTTATGCCGTGTGTTGCTGTATTCAGAGCCCGGATTGCCCAGACCGACAATCAGCTTCACCTCGTATCCGTTCCGTATCAGCTGTTATTCTGCAGCCGGTGCAGTCTCACCGGTTGATTCTCCAGTCTCTTCCTGGCCTTCTTCCTGTCCTTCTTCCTGTTCCTCTTTCTCATCATCCTTGATAACCGACGGCATCATTATGTTAACAACGGCCGCAGACAAATCAGTGAGAACTTGTACATTTTCAGGCACCTCGAGGTCACTGACATGGATGGCATCGCCGACCAACAAATGACCGATTTCAAGGTCAAAATGCGACGGAATGTCCGCAGGCAGGCTTTTCACCTCTATTTCGCGAAGAATGTGGCGCAGAATACCGCCGAGCTTAACGCCCTCGGGCTTGCCGTGCAGTCGGATATGCACCGGAGCAACAACCAGCTCATCCATCTTAACAGCAAAGAAGTCAACATGCTCAATGTGCTGCTGCAGGGGATGGCGCTGGATTTCCTTGATCATAACCTGCGTCTCAGTCTGAGCGCCGTCACTGTCAATCTGCAGGCTGATGATCTGAAATTGAGCCGCATTTTCAACACCGGGTTTGAACATTTTATTCAAAACAATACCGTCAAGCGTAATGCTGACAGGCTTGTACCCGTGCCCGTATACCACGGCTGGTATTTTTTCAGACCGCCGCAGACTGCGGGCAAACCCCTTACCGCTCTGCTCGCGTTTGGTTGCCTGGATTGTAACTGTATCGCTCATGATGTCTCCTCGGTGTTGATATGATGTGCGACGCCTGCTGCGTCTATGGTTTATATACGAAACAGGGAACTAACCGAATCGTTTTTATGAA
>Ga0075120_10000526_pt1 | contig 31583 bp, 26 predicted proteins | sample AntAceMetag02UKL_FD_69792 | JGI IMG/M metagenome (GOLD analysis project Ga0075120, IMG submission 69792) | Saline lake microbial communities from Ace Lake, Antarctica - Antarctic Ace Lake Metagenome 02UKL | ecosystem: Environmental > Aquatic > Non-marine Saline and Alkaline > Saline | place...
CAGATGGGCAAGCTTTTCAAGCAGTTTCAACGCGGCGATAAAAAGCTCTTCATCGCCATGTTGGATATTGACCGGTTTAAATTACTCAACGATAAATACGGACACCCGGTAGGCGATGAGATCCTGCGCCAGACTGCTGTAGTCATTAAAGAACAGGTGCCCTATGCGTACCGTTACGGCGGCGAAGAGTTTGCATCCATCTTTTACGGGCCTACCCGGGAAGAAACCATAGAGGCTATCGAAAAACTACGTATCCGTATTGAGCAAACTCCCTACGCCATCAACGGCCAGGAATTTCACATAACTATATCAGCCGGCATTGCGGAATTTGACACCGCCATGAATTCGGTCATGGATGCAATTGACCATGCCGATCAGGCCCTGTATGCCAGCAAGGAGGACGGACGAAACCGCACGACCTATTACGACGACGTAAAAGACCGTCTCTCCGAGGATGCCACACGATTGCGCCAGGAAATGCTGCAGCTCAAAGACAGACTGGATCAGGTCCATACGGAAAATCAACGCCTTGCCGAACAGCTCAAGAAAACAAAAAAAAGCGCCAAAACCGCACCGAAAACCTGAGGCTACCTTCTGCGCGACTGCAATAGCCCGCGCAGCCAACTAGTGTTGCCTGAACATAGTCATTTCCCCGGCAAACAAGACGGCAGTCCTCCATAGCATTGTGGCGCAAAGCACGCAGGGTTAAAAAACCTTTGTTTGCCCGCTCAATTATTAAAATATTTACCGGCAAAAATACTTAAAGAACAAGGCAACCGATTCCGCAGACTCTTGACTTGGGCAAACAAGTGCTTATATTGATCACTACTGAAAACTATAATACTCCATAAAAACTACTCTGGAAGGCAAAGAAAAAATGGCAAAACACAAATTTGAAACCGAAGTCAATCAACTCCTACAGCTGATTATCCATTCCCTATATTCGCACAAAGAAATTTTTCTACGCGAGCTTATATCCAACGCCTCTGACGCTCTTGACAAGCTCAAGCTGCTGACCCTTACCGATGATGCCTTCAAAGGATATCAACTTGAACCGCGAATCGACATTGCTTTCGACGAGGCAGCAAAAACTCTTACGATTAGCGATACCGGTATCGGCATGAATGCCGATGAACTGATTGACCAAATCGGAACAATCGCCCGCTCCGGCACCAAAAACTTTATGCAAACGCTTAGCGGCAATGAAAAAAAAGATGCCAACCTGATCGGTCAGTTCGGCGTAGGATTTTACTCAGCGTTTATGGTCGCAGACACCATCGAAGTCACCTCACGCAAGGCCGGCTCTGAGCAGGCGGTCAAATGGTTGAGTGACGGAAAATCTGAATATGAAATATCGGATGCAGAACGCGACCGAGACGGCACAACCGTAGTGCTGCATTTCAATGAAAACGGACATGAGTATACCAATCGCTGGAGCATAGAAGAGATTATAAAAAAATACTCCAACCACATAGCCTTTCCCATCTATCTGCACTACGAGGACAAGCGATCTGAAGGAGAAGGCGACGCGCTCAAAGAAATTAAGGAACAAAAGACCGACCAGGTAAATGAGGCGTCCGCGCTCTGGAAACGCAGCAAAAAAGATCTCTCGGATGAGGACTACCATGAATTCTATAAGACCATCGCGCACGACTCCGATGATCCCATGCTGTCCATTCACACGCAAGCTGAAGGCACGCTGGAATACACCACGCTTCTGTACGTTCCGAGCAAGGCCCCCTTTGATATGTTTCACGCCGATTACCAGTCGGGCGTAAAACTGTACGTGCGCCGGGTCTTCATTACCGACGATGAAAAAGAACTGATGCCGAGCTACCTGCGCTTCGTACGCGGTGTTATTGATTCTGAGGATCTACCCCTGAACGTGAGCCGCGAGATTCTGCAGCAAAATCCAGTTTTAGCAAAAATAAAATCCGGCGCAGTTAAAAAGCTGCTTGAAGAATTCGCCGATCTGGCAAAAGACAAGGAAGCCTATTCAAAGTTTATTACTGAGTATGGCCGGCCGCTTAAAGAGGGCCTGTATCAGGACTATGAAAACCGCGAGAAACTGCTTGAGTTGGTTCGATTTAAAAGCACCGGATGTGAAGGCTACTCCAGCCTGGAAGAGTACAAGGAGCGCATGCAGGCTGAGCAGAAATATATTTATTATATAACCGGTGACAATGAACAGATGCTGCGCAACTCGCCCCTGCTTGAGATGTATCGCGAAAAAAATATTGAAGTACTCATCATGGACCAGGATATTGATGAGATCGTCATACCCTCGGTACACAAATATAAGGATGTCGATTTTCGCAGCATCAACCGCAGTGACGCTGCCGAAGATTTGAAAACCGAAGGTGACAAGGAACGTGAAAAACAGATTGAGCCTTTGATAAAGCGTATCAAGAACGTACTGGGGGATGATGTCAAGGACGTGAAGGCCAGCACCCGGCTTTCAGATTCGCCCAGCTGCGTTGTCGCCGACGAGAATGATCCCACCGTGCAAATGCAGGGTATTTTAAAGTCAATGGGCCAGAAAAACGTGCCGGAGTTCAAGCCGATTCTGGAAATCAACCCAACGCACGCGATTGTCCAACGCATGTCGGACATCTCGGATGCGGCATTATTCGAAGACATCAGCCGCCTGTTATTTGAACAGGCCCTGCTGATTGAAGGAGTACCGATTAAGGATCCGACCCGGTTTGCCCGGTGCTTAAACGATATCATGAGCAAAGCCCTCTAAATCCTTCGCCGCCCTGCCCGGGCTTAATGCCCGGGCGTCGCCCCTCTTATCGTCTCCCGAGAAGCATTGCCCGATACTGTCCATGTGTCGACACAGTTCTAAGCGCGGAGACACCTAGATGGTTCAGAACAAAATAAATCCGCCTCATGCGCACAGACAAAATCATTCCTGCCAAATACTACGGCATTACACCAAACGTTAAAACTCGTTTTTTTAAAGACCGTCTTGTTTTCTCCGAGCAATACATGCTATTAGTGTCGACTGGATCGCTTGGAACCTGCTCAACTAAAAAATGCAGCAACAACCCTGACCCTTTGCCATGAAACATATCACCCTACTGTGCCTACTGATTACAGCCGCCTACATACCGCTAACATGTCTGGACTATGGACATGTACCTTACTCTGATGGCGCCGAACATGGGGCCGTATTGCGCGAACTCATCCGGGAAATCAGGTCACCCGGAGAAGCCATGCTTAACGAGTATAACGGCAAATCATCCCGTTACGTCCCCTCTCTGGTTCTCATGGCCGCTACAGCCCGCCTAGCTGGCATGAATGCACTCAGCACGATTAAGTTGTTCTCCATAATCTTTTTTGTTTTTTTTCTGACATCAATCATTTTCTTTGCACGCGAATATTTTCAGGATCTTGAGCAGGCTTTCTGGTCGGTTGCATGCATACTGTTTTTATGGGGAACCGGATGGACCGGCGCCAACGCCTATATGTTCTCAGCCCTTGTTTATACAGCCTGGTACCCATCGCTGGTCGCCTTCTCCTGCGTTTTTATGGCTCTGGCATGTGCCTGCCGCTTTTTGCGCAATGGCGGGGCAGGTGCTTTCGCAGGATGGTGCCTGTTCGGAACCATCGCCTTTGTCAATCACCCCCTAACGGCATCTTTTCTCTGGTTAGCCTCTACCCTACTGACCATTGAGATCAGGGGTTGGCGCAACATTTTTCGACCCTGGTTTGCAACTTTTTTTGCCGTTTCAATTGGTTTCATGGCTCTATGGCCCTACTACGATTTTTTTGAAAGTTTGTTCACTATTACCAGCGGTTCAATGGCCACCGCCTCGGATTATCTCCTTTCGCGAAATTACTTATATTCAGATATCGCACTGCGCGCAGGCCCGGCCCTCGCAATAATCCCCATACTCTTCTTTTATCTCCTCAAAAAAAAATATAGTATGCTGACTAACCTGTGGCTATTTTCACTATGCATATACACCGTTGGATATTTTCTACGTATCAGCCTGGCCGAACGATTTATTTTTGCAATTATATTCAGCTCCCAGATTCTTGTATCCCGTTACGCCTGCACCCTATGGCAAGATGTACGCCAGCACACCGCCTCAACAACACAAATCGCATGCGCTGTCCTTCTGGCAATACTGCTTGCATCCGGTTTTATTGGGCAGCTGTACATCACCGCACAAGAATATATCCGTCCTAACTTCGCCCTCAGTCCTGACAAGCCGTATATCCACTACAAAGACTCAACTGCCCGACATAAAGAGTTTGCACGCTACATGCAACCCGGTGACATTGTTTTCTCAGATGTGTATACATCATGGGGTATTCCCCTGTACACAGGAGCAAAAATAGTGTCTCTTTTTCATACGCCACCGCATGTACATGATAATGCTGCGCGGAAAAAAACGGTGGACCGTTTTTATGACCCGACGCTGGACAACCTGCAACGACTGCAGATCCTGAGGCATTTCAACGCCACCAAACTAATTTTATTTTTTCCTACAGCCGGTCATACTATACGAAACCAAATTATATCCATGGGTTTTCCGCTTGTTCTGCAAAACAACGACGTGTATATTTTTGATATTCCAGCTGACAATAAAACCCTACACCGGAAAAACCTACCATGACAAACCAAAACAAATGCCCTCAAAACCAAGATGAAAAATCACAATGAAATACTTTGCCATCACCCCTGATGAGCTAAGCCCCACGGAACTCAGCCTATATCTACCTATCCTGCAAAAACGCGCAGTCAGCCACGTATATCTACGTGCACAGTCGCTGCACGCTGATCTTGAACAACTCGTAGCGCTCATCCTACAGCACGAAATCATACCGATTATACCCCGGAGCCTGCATCAAACCCCGATTTCATCCGGCTGCGGCATACACACCCGCTCAGACGAACACTTCGAATCCCATCTCAATCCTTCGGACATTATACAAACCGCAGCCTGCCATAGTGCTGAGGCCGCCTGCACCCTGCTTGACAAGGGAGCGGACTATGTGTTTATATCTCCGGTCTACCGGCCTTTTTCAAAACCGGCTGACCAGCGCTCCCTGCTTGCACCCGATGCTCTGCACATGCTTTCCCGGCGCTACGGGCCGCGCATAGTACTGCTGGGAGGACTGACGCCGAAACGAATCAAAGACCTGCACAGCATGCTGCGCGCTGATTTCTCAGTAGCAGGTATCAGTATGTTTTTCAACACAGACAGCACACATGAACAAACACCACATGCAGATATATATCAATGACGCCCCGCACACGGTAGATACCAAAACAACGTTTGCTCAGGCACGCGCCTGCTTTCTGCCTGAAACCACAGCTGCCATCCTAAACACAGTACCGAATCCCTGCCCCGAAACAGCCCTGCAAGAACAGGATCGGCTTTACCTGTACAAACATCAGGACGACTTCGCGAGCGGAGATCTACTTGAGCTGATCATGGCCCGCCAACCGCATGCGGCCACTGAAAAACTGCGCGCTGCATGTGTCGGCATCGCCGGCGCCGGGGGGCTTGGTTCGGTCGTGGCTGAAAATTTAGCCAGGGCGGGCATCGGCAAGCTGGTTGTCGCCGATTGCGACATGGTAGAACCATCAAATTTAAACCGTCAGCGTTTTCAGCTACGTCAGGTGGGTATGGCTAAGACTGCTGCTTTAGCGGAAAATTTAAGGGAATCCTGCCCGTTTGTTACCATTGATACCGTACAGGAACGCATAAGTACTGACAATTGTATGCGTGTTTTCGATGCATGTGCTATAGTGTGCGAATGTTTTGACGCAGCTGAGAGCAAGGCCTCTCTGGTTACGGCCCTTCGCAGGCAACTGCCGAACTGCATCATTGTCGCGGCCTCAGGTCTGGCCGGATGCGGATCGGCCCGATCAATAACCATACGCCGTGTTTCCGCAAACCTCTACATAGTCGGCGACATGAACAGCGATGCCGACAGCGGCATAGGCTTGTTCGCACCGCGAGTCGGCATTGTGGCCTCACTGCAGGCCCACGTGGCCACCCAAATCATCCTGGAAGAACCAATATGAAACTTATCATTAACGGCGATGAACAGATCTTTGACCACCCTGTCGCAACGATTGCGCAGTTGCTTGAGCAGCTTGCCGTTCCCGTTGCACGCACAGCCATTGAACTCAACGGAGCCGTTGTTGAACAGCATCAGATACAAACAACTGCGCTGCAGGATGCAGACCACATTGAAATCGTTTCATTTGTTGGAGGTGGCTGAATTGAAAGAACTTGTTATAGCCGGTCGAAAATTTTCATCCCGTCTATTCGTCGGCACCGGAAAATATCCATCGCCTGATATTCTACGTCAATCGCTGGCTGCCAGCGGCACTGAAATGGTAACTGTTGCCCTGCGGCGCGTGAGCCTGACCGAACCTGACCCGACCATCGCTGCTATTGATTTTGACAAATACCTTGTCATGCCCAACACATCAGGCGCCAAGGATGCCGAGGAAGCCCTGCGCCTCGCTCGACTCGCTCGCACGGCTTCGGGACTGGACTGGATCAAGCTTGAGGTAACGCCCGATCCGGTATACCTGCTGCCTGACCCGGCCGAAACCCTCAAGGCCGCAGAGGTGCTTGTCAAGGAGGGGTTTATTGTGCTGCCCTATATTCATGCCGACCCCACGCTTGCGCGTCGGCTTGAGGATATCGGCTGTGCGGCAATAATGCCGCTGGGCTCTCCAATCGGATCGGCCCGGGGCATCAAAACTGAGGAATTTCTGCGCATCATCATTGAGCAGGCCTCTGTCCCGGTCGTGATTGATGCCGGAATAGGGATGCCGTCACATGCAGCACAGGCGATCGAGCTTGGAGCTGATGCCGTACTGGTAAACACGGCAATCGCTGTTGCCGTTGATCCGGTTCTTATGGCAGAGGCATTCTGCCTGGCAGTACAGGCCGCTGAAAAAGCACTGCTGTCAGGCCCGATTGAGCAACAGACCCGGGCCGCGGCCTCAAGCCCCCTGACCGGATTTTTGAAATAAGCCATTTACCTCCAGCAGCTTATTAAAAAATACTTTTTTACAGGCTGTTCAAAAATGTTTGGATGCAAGGCGCGCGAAATCACAAGGAATGAAGCGTACTATTCCGTACGCCGCAGTGACGAATGATGAGCGAAACGCAGCAGACGAGCGTTTTTCAACAGCCTGACATATGGATAACAGGTTATTACCATGTTTGAAACTCTTCTAAACGCTGTCGACGTCAAGCGCCTTCAGCACGACATTCAAACCGCCTCTGCAGCAGATGTTGAACGTATCTTGCACAAGCAGCACTGCACGCTGTCTGATTTCCCCGTACTTATTTCCCCGGCTGCCGCCGAATTCATCGAAACCATGGCCGCGCGCTCCCGGCAGATTACAGCCTTGCGCTTCGGCAAGATCGTCCGGATGTACGCACCCCTGTACATTTCAAATGAATGTGTCAACGCCTGCGCCTACTGCGGATTCAATACGCACAATCCAACACCGCGCACAACCCTGAGCCACGACGAGGTACTGGCAGAGGCCGATGTGCTGCACCGGCAGGGGTTTCGCCATCTGCTTCTGGTCTCAGGTGAACACCGCACGCACGTGCCGGTCGAATTTATTGCCGAAATTGCCCACTCGCTGCGCGACACATTTGCGGGCCTGTCCATTGAGGTGTATCCGATGGAAACTTCCGAGTACCAGCTTCTGGCTGACAATGGCATCACCAGTATTGCCGTGTATCAGGAAACCTATAACCGTAGGCGCTACGCCGAACTGCACCAGGGTCCTAAGGCGGATTTCAACTACCGGCTCGCTACACCGGAACGTGCGGCCAGTGCCGGCCTACGTGAAATCGGCATCGGCGCTCTCCTCGGCCTCAGCGACCCCCGGCTTGAGCTTGCATTGCTTGCTCAGCACGCCAGTTACCTAATGAAAACATACTGGAAAGCCAGCATCTCAGTTTCATTCCCGCGTATCAGAGAAGCGGCCGGCAATTTTCACCCATCCGAAACGATCACCGACCGCGAGCTTGCCCAGGCTGTTTTCGCCTTGCGCATGGTTCTGCCCGATGCCGAGCTTGTGCTTTCAACACGAGAAAATCAGACATTCAGAGACGGGATGGCCGGCCTGGGCATTACCCGTATGAGCGCGGGATCACGCACCAATCCCGGCGGCTATTCAAAGCCAGATGATGCGCTTGAACAGTTTGCAATTGATGACCAGCGCAGCGCTTCCGAAGTGGCATCCATGCTCGCTCAGAAAGGTCTTGAACCGGTGTGGAAAGATTTCGACCGTTTTTTTCTCTCCTGATTGATTTTTCCCCGAAAAATACTTGACAGACCCCAGTACCTCAACTACAATTCTACTTATCTACCAAACTACTTGAAAGACTTGCCATGAAACTTTCCACCAAAGGACGCTACGGAACCCGGGCAATGATTGATATTGCACTCTACAAGGAAAGCGGATCCACCCTGCTCAAAGACATTTCCTCGCAACAGGGAATCTCGCTTAAATATCTTGATCACATTTTATCAAGCCTACGCAAGGCCGGGCTGATCAAAAATGTACGCGGCAAAGGCGGCGGCTACTCGCTCACGCGGCCAGCAACACAGATTACACTCTGCGATATCATTGAAGCTGTCGAAGGAACACTCTCCCCGGTTGAATGCGTTGATAATCCCGAATACTGCAAAAAAACAAGCACATGCAGCGCACATGACGTGTGGGTAAAAGTTCGGGAGTCTATTGAGGACGTACTGCGCAGCACCTCTTTGCAAAGCCTGACAGAAAGCCATGAAAAAAAATCCGGAACGCCTGGTACGTATGCAATTTAAAATCAGTGCAACGCAACAAATACCTTTTTAAAACAGCCTGCACACTCTTGCATGAAAGGAGCACACATGCCCGAAGGAAAAATTGCTCAGGACATTACAAAACTAATCGGCAACACACCCCTGGTGTACATAAACCGTGTATGCACAGGCTCCCGAGCCCGCATTGCAGCCAAACTTGAATATTTCAACCCCTGCGGCAGCGTAAAAGACCGCATCGGCGTTCATATGATTGATACAGCTGAAAAGCAGGGGCTCATCAAGCCCGATACCATACTGATTGAAGCCACCAGCGGCAATACCGGCATCGGCTTAGCTTTTGCATGCGCGGCGCGCGGATACCACCTTGTTATTACCATGCCCGACACCATGAGCCTTGAGCGCCGTCAACTTTTGAGCGTTTTCGGCGCTGAAATAATTTTAACCCCTGGCAGCGACGGCATGGCCGGCGCCGTGCACAGAGCTGAGGAAATGTGCGCGCAGGACCCGCGCTATCTCATTCTGCAGCAATTTAAAAATCCGGCCAATCCTGAGATACACCGGCTGACAACCGCCGAAGAAATCTGGGCCGACACTGCCGGGGAGATTGATGTGCTGATATCCGGGGTTGGCACAGGCGGCACCATTACCGGCATTGCGGATGTACTCAAAAAGCGCAAACCCTCGCTGCAGGCAATTGCGGTTGAACCCGCTGAATCTCCGGTCCTGTCCGGCGGCGCTCCCGGCCCTCACAAGATCCAGGGTATCGGAGCCGGATTCGTGCCCGCTATTTTAAACCGCGACTGTATTGATGAAATTATACAGGTTACCGGCAGCGATGCCGGACAGATGACCCGGCGCCTTGCCCGGGAGGAGGGTTTACTGGTGGGGATATCCGCCGGCGCTGCCATGCATGCAGCCCTTGAAGTGGCCCGCAGGCCCGACATGCAGGACAAGCTTATCGTAGTCATCCTGTGTGACACCGGAGAGAGATACCTGACCACCTGGCTGTTTCAATAATATGGCAGGCTGGCAGAGAGATACAAAAAATAATTTTCAGGAGGTACACAAGCGTTGAAAACCATTCGAGAAATCAATGAAAAAATACGCACCGGCAAAGCCGTAGTTGTAACGGCTGAAGAAATCATAGATATTGTCGCAGAAAAAGGAATCAAAAAAGCCACCCAGGAGGTAGACGTTGTCACCACCGGCACATTCGGCCCGATGTGCTCATCGGGAGCATACTTCAACGTCGGACACACCAAACCGCGCATTAAGATCGGTGGCGGCACATGCACATTAAATGACGTCCCCTGCTATACCGGTCTTGCAGCAGCTGACATTCTGCTGGGCGCGACAGCCATGCCTGATAATGATCCGCGCAACAGCGTTTATCCGGGTGAATTCCGCTACGGCGGAGCGCACATAATCGAAGAACTTGTCGGCGGCAAAAGCGTGCGGCTGCAGGCTGAGGCCTACGGCACTGACTGCTACCCCCGCAAATCACTTGATACGCTGATCGAACTCAAAGACATGAACGAAGCGGTCCTGTTCAACCCGCGCAACTGCTACCAGAACTACAATGTAGCGATAAACCTGTCCGACAAGATCATCTATACCTACATGGGAACCCTGCGGCCCCGGATCGGTAATGCCAACTACTGCAGTGCCGGACAGCTCTCACCCCTGATGAACGATCCGCTGTATAAAACCATCGGCATCGGTACCCGGATTTTCCTTGGCGGCGGTGAAGGCTATGTAACCTGGCAGGGGACCCAGCACAACCCCGGCGTCGCGCGCACAGAATCCGGTGTGCCGCGTGTTCCGGCCGGAACACTTGCCGTCACCGGAGATTTAAAAAGCATGAGCAGCCAATGGCTCAAAGGGGCCAGTTTTACCGGATACGGAGTAACGCTTACCGTGGGCATCGGCATACCTATCCCGCTGCTTAACGAGGACATCACGGCCCATACCGCCATCCGGGATGACCAAATCGTAGCCCCGATAGTGGACTACAGCGAGTCATATCCACAGATGATTCCAAACAACCTCGGTGAGGTCAGCTATGCTGAGCTCAAGACCGGCTCCATAACCATTCAGGGTAAAAAAGTGCCGACCGGAGGTATGTCAAGTTATAAACGCGCGCGCGAAATCGCAGTCGAACTGAAAGCACGAATTCAGAATAAAAAATTCCTGCTCTCAGAACCCGTTGCGCCGCTGCCGTCGGCTGACTCGGGTGTAAAATGCAAACTGCTTAATGAACGACCCATTAAAAAGAAAAAATAGGACTGCCGCAACCGCAGACCGCGGTTAACCGGACAAGGAGAAGATTTCATGACGACCAAACGCATCGTGTTAACATTCCCGCCGACACTTGTCGGCCAACCCATAACGACACATCTGGTAAAAGACTACGATCTCATGCTGAACATCCTACGGGCCAATGTGAAACCCAACGAAGAGGGCCGCCTGGTGCTTGAGCTGACCGGCAAGAAAAAAGCGCTTGAGGACGGTATTGACTACCTGAAAGGCCTTGGCATCAATGTCAAATCCCTGGCACACGACATCAAATGGAATGCCGACAAGTGCACGCACTGCACAGCCTGCATTCCCGCGTGCCCATCGGGCGCCATGTCAGTCGACCGCGAGACAATGGAGGTTTCGTTCACCCGCGATCGCTGCATTGCCTGTGAACTGTGCATCAGCATCTGCCCATTCAACGCGCTGGAAATCCAGTTCTAAAAATGCGTATCGCGGACTCAATGATCGACCTTATCGGATCCACGCCGCTGGTTTGGCTGCGAAGGCTTACGAAAGGTCGGGTTGCCGCAAAGCTGGAGGCCTTAAACCCCGGCGGCAGCGTGAAGGACCGCATAGGTTTCAGCATGATTGATGATGCTGAAAAACGCGGTGCCCTTACGCCGGGCATGACCATCATCGAGCCCACCAGCGGCAACACCGGTATCGCACTGGCATGGATAGCAGCCATCAAAAGATACCCCCTTATTTTGACCATGCCCGAAGAAATGACCCCTGAGCGCCGCATGCTCTTGCAAGCGCTGGGTGCCACCGTGGTACTCACTGAAAATGACCTGGGAATGCAGGGCGCCATTGACAAAGCGCATGAACTTGCAAAAAAAATTGAGTCGGCGTTTATACCGATGCAATTCTGCAATCCTGCCAATCCGGCCATACACCGTGAAACCACAGCACGGGAAATCTGGCACGATACCGACGGACAGGTTGACACCGTGGTGATCGGTGTCGGCACAGGCGGTACCATTACCGGAGTTGCTGAAGGCCTGAAGGAGTTCAATTCCAACATACGCATCGTTGCGGTTGAACCGGAAACAAGTGCGGTGCTCTCCGGCCGCCCACCCGGCCAGCACATGATTCAGGGTATCGGTGCCGGCTTCATCCCGCAGATACTACGGCGTGATCTAATAGATGAAATCATTACCGTGCAGGACAGGGATGCCTTTGCCATGACACGTCAATTACTGAGGGTCGAAGGTATTTTAGGAGGTATCTCATCTGGTGCGGCCGTGCATGCCGCACTCACTATTGTGGATCGCCCCGATTATAAGGACAAGCTAATCGTAACCATACTGCCCGACACGGCCGAGCGCTATCTCAGCACAGCCCTGTTCGCACTATAAAATGGCATGAACAAACCAACAATTCAAAACATCACTACAGATCTCCTCATCATCGGCGGCGGCACGGCCGGCTGCATGGCAGCCATATTCGCAAAACGCGCAGCGCCCTCCTACTCTATAACCATAGCAGAAAAATCCAACATTCAACGCTCCGGCTGCCTCGCCATGGGGCTGAACGCGGTCAATGCTCATCTGACATCCGGCACCCCGGAAGACTACCTTGCCTATGTCAAACATGATAATTACGATATTGTCCGCGACGATCTGGTCCTCTCAATCGGCAAGCGATTAAATCGAATGACCGAAGAAATCCAGCGTCTGGGCGTGCCCTTTCCGCACACCGCACAGGGTGATTTTGTCGCGCGCTCCCCGCGTTCAATTCTCATGTACGGTGAACTGCTCAAGCCGCTTTTAGCGGACGCAGTTATGAACGCCGGTGTAACCGTTTTAAACCGCAGCCCTGTATTTCGGCTGCTGCTCAATGCAAACGGTGAAGCCTGCGGAGCACTTGCCTACAGCATGCGCACAAATGAATTTATAGTCCTTAACGCCCGCTCAGTTCTAGTCTGCACCGGCGGTGCCAGCGGCATATACCGTCCCTCAAATCCGGGTCTGGCCCGCACCAAAACCTGGTACTGCCCGTATAATGCCGGAGCCGGGCTTGCAATGGGACTGCGCGCCGGGGCTGAAATGACGTCATTTGAAATGCGCTTCGTGGCCCTGCGAACAAAGGATGTTATCGCCCCCACCGGAACCCTGGTTCTGGGAACCGGCATGCAGCAGTGCAATGCCCGCGGACTACCCTATGCCCGGCAAAAAGAAGAAATGCTGGGCCGCAAGCTCACTACCTGCGAACGGCTTTTATTTACCATTCAGGAACACAAAAACGGCAGCGGCCCCTGCTATGTTGATATCAGCGCCCTTGACCGACCCGGCTACGATTCCCTAATCGAGAGTTACCTCAACATGTCACCATCGATTGTGCTGCACCTTCTCAAGGATATTGAACAGCCGCTGCGCCGGGTGGAGATTTGTGGATCGGAGCCCTACATAAACGGAGGCCACGGAATGGCCGGCTTCTGGATTGACACACACCGCCGCACAACCCTGCCCGGCCTGTACGCTGCCGGCGATGCTGCCGGCGGAGCCCCGAAAAAATACATTACAGGCTGTTTTGCCGAGGCCCAGATGGCCATTGAACATTTCCTGTCATGCGAGCACACTACTTCCCGCCCCGGTGCCTCTGAAGCGACAGTCGCTCAAGCCCTGCAGGAAGTTTCAAATCCGCTTACGTCCGATCCCGGCCTGCATTTTCAAGAAGTTGAAGAGCGCATGCAGAAAATCATGGAGGAATACGCTGGCGGCAGCACGCAAAACTACGAGACCAGCCACGACAAACTTCTGCTGGCTCGTTCCTACATGGAAGCACTTGAAAATCGCGCGTGTGATATGGCGGCCGACACTCCCCATGACCTGATGCGCACGCACGACACCTCCGACCGTATCGTACTTGCGCGCCTGCTTGTCGAGCATTTGCTGGCCCGCCGCGAAACACGCTGGCCCTGTTACCAGACACGGCTTGATTACCCGCTGCGCAATGACATTGAATACAAAGTTTTTATTAATTCCTGTCTGCAAGGCGGCCGCATCAGTATCTGCAAACGCGACACAGCGCCGCCCTACGAACGCGTGTCACTGGAGAACGAATAAATGACTGTGCGCATTAATTCTAAACTCTGTAACGGCTGCGGTAAACGCTCCGAGGGATTCTGCGAAGAAATATGTCCAGGCGATCTTTTTTACCGGGAAGGCGGGAAGGCCCGACTGCGAGAGCCTTCCGATTGCTGGGATTGCTTTGCCTGCGTCAAGGCCTGCCCGCGCGAAGCCCTCTGGATTGAACTGCCGTTTCAAATATCAGAATCACGGCATCGGCTCTCGGCGCACATCAAAACCGATCATATTGTGTGGAAGATGCACGACTCGCAGGGCAAGCTGATCAACCAGTGCAATATTCCCAACCGAGTAGTACCCGGAGAATCAAGCGACGGAGACAAGCAATGACAGCAGCTCGCATGCAAAGAGGTACCTGTCATGTGTCCTAAAACGTTATTCCCCTGCGCGGCCGCGAGCGATGATATTGACCGGCTTAAACTCAGCGGCGTGTATGCCCAGCGCCAGAAAAATTTGTGGATGCAACGAATTAAAATTCAGGGCGGCATGCTTGAGGCTGAAGACTGGCAAACGCTGGCCAATCTGGCACGCACCTATACTCCCGGCACCCCGCTTTTGTTAACAACGCGCCAGTGTATTGAATTTCATACTATAACCGCTGAGCATCTACCGAAACTGCAGAATGAACTTAGCCGGGCAGGTTTTAGCGGACAAGGTGCCTGCGGTGACACCCTGCGTAACATTACGCTGTGTCCCGGCAACGGCCTGTGCCCCGAAAGCGCTGACTTCAGCGCCACAGCGGCTGCAACCAGGAAGGCACTTGAGTCATTTGAGAATATTTACCAGCTTCCGCGCAAATTTAAAATCAGCTTTTCAGGCTGTGAACGCAACTGCGCCCAACCCTTTATCAACGATCTTGGCTTTGTAGCTCTGGTGCGCGACGGCCGCGTGACCATCAAGCTCTTTGGAGCCGGATCGCTCGGTGCCCGTCCGGAAACCGGCATAGAACTTATCAACAACGTCAGCCCCGAACACATTCCCGCGCTGGCACTGGCAGCCCTGCGGGTGTTCAACACCCACGGCAACCGCACAAACCGCAGAAAGGCCCGGCTGCGTCACGTCAGGCAGGAGCTTGGTGATGATGCATTTATCGCTCTTCTCCGGGCTGAATGCAAAGCCTGTATGGCAGATGTTGCACCGGGCCCGCCGGTACCGCTTGCCGCACCCGGAATGCAGCCTGCAACCGAAATTAATGTTCCCTGCGGCCTTCTAGCCCCTGATCAGGCCGAGGCCCTTTGCGAGGTACTCATACAAACGCATGCCTGCGCGCGCATTCTCAATCATCATCGCATTGCACTTTTTGCTGCAGACAGCGAGACTCTGCGCGCAGCCCTGCAGAAAAACCCTGTACTCATGCCGCTATTGAACGGACCGGACATTGTTTCATGCCCCGGCACCACATTTTGCTCACACGCCATCGTCAACACTCACGCTGCTGAAATGGCTCTACGCGCACAGCTTGGCCCAAAATTCAAAACACCCATACGAATTTCCGGGTGCCCAAACGGGTGCTCGCATGCTACAATAGCACCCATAGGACTGAGCGGCCGCACCCAACGGGATACCGACGGAAAACCCCGTGAAGGTTTTCAAGTTCTGACCGGCGGCAACATGGGCCTGAAACCGGGTTGCGGTCAGGTCCACAGCGCTTTTGTGCCGACATCCGAAATTGCCGCGTTTATACAAACCATGCCCTCGCGAACCCCATAAGTACCGCGCAGAGCAAAGGACTCAGATATGCCGCTGACACCTGCTGAAATAGAGCGCTACCGCCGCCAAATCATGATTGAAGGCTGGGACGTTGCCGGGCAGGAACGCCTGCAATCCGCCACCATTTTTATTGCCGGCGCAGGCGGACTGGGATCACCCGTGAGCATGTATCTGGCAGCCTGCGGAGTCGGGACCCTGCGCATCTGCGACTGCGGTGAGCCCGAGCTCTCAAACTTAAACCGCCAAATATTGCACGATGACAGCCGCATCGGCATCAACAAGGCCATCTCGGCCCGCCAGACACTTAATCAGCTCAACCCCCACGTCAACATCATCGCGCTGCCCGAAGCCATTACGGATCACACTATTGCCGAGCTGGCCGGGAATGCGTCTCTGATCGTTGACTGTCTTGACAACTTTGAAACCCGTCATGTGCTGAACCGCTATGCGGTCAAGAGGGAAATTCCGCTTATCCACGGTGCCATTCACGGATTCAACGGACAGGTAAGTGTTTTCCATGCACCGCGCACGCCCTGTCTGGCCTGTATTTTCCCCCCGGAGGTACCACCGGAAATTTTTCCGGTCGCAGGCTTCACGCCGGGCGTGATCGGTCTTTTACAGGCGACCGAAACTATCAAGATCCTGCTTGGGCTGGGCTCGCCCCTCTATGGCACCCTGCTCATGTGGGATGGAGCTCTGGCTAATTTTCAAAAAATAGCCATCTGCAAATCACCCGCATGCACGGTATGCGGCACACAGGCATAAACCGGTTAAGGTTATAGGCACAAAGGGACACTGCCCATGCATACTCAACTGAGCGAACAGGAGCGCGAGCGCTACCACCGCCAGATTATTTTACCGGGCTGGGGCCCCGAAGCTCAGGAAACCATAAAAAACGCCACCGTATTTGTTGCCGGAGCCGGTGGGCTGGGCTCACCCGTGAGCATGTACCTGGCAACTGCCGGGGTGGGCACACTCAGAATCTGCGACTGCGGCGAGCCCGAACTCTCCAACTTAAACCGGCAGATCCTGCACGATCAAAGCCGTATCGGCATGAACAAGGCCCTTAGCGCTAAACAAACTTTGGAGCAGCTTAATCCCGACATCTGTGTCGAGGCTCGCACGGACATCATTGATGATAACTCGGTTGCCGAAATCATCGGTGGGGCTGACCTGATCATGGACTGCCTTGACAATTTTGATACCCGGCATGTACTGAACCGCTATGCCCTGCGCGAGCATATCCCGATGGTTCACGGCGGCGTATCCGGCATGAACGGACAGATAACATTTTTACATCCACCGGAAACGCCGTGCCTGTGGTGCATACAACCCGGCTCTCCGCCACCGGTCCTGTTCCCGATTGTAGGCGCGACCGCCGGTGTAATCGGTACACTGCAGGCGCTTGAAGCCCTGAAATACCTGAGCGGTGTGGGCAGAGTTCTTAAATCAAATCTACTGGTCTGGGATGGAGCTACGATGGATTTTATGACCCTTCCCCAAAAGAGAAACCCGGCATGCCCGGTCTGCGGCGATGATGTCGCCTGACCGTTAGCCCTGTAGGAATTGTAAAAGCACCATGTCACAGAATCAAATAACAGTTGCGGTCGGCATGAGCGGCGGGGTCGATTCTTCCCTGACTGCTACCCTGCTCAAACAGCAGGGCTTTCAGGTAATCGGCCTCACCATGAAAATCTACGGCGGCGAACTCACCTCCCTGGCTTCGCGCGGCCATACCTGCTACGGTCCCGGCGAAGATGAAGACATTGCGGTAACTGCCGATGTTGCCGACCAGCTTGGAATCCCGCTGCATGTAATTGACCTGCACGCCGAATACCGCGAACATGTCCTGGATCATTTCAAACATGAATACCAGTCAGGACGTACCCCCAATCCCTGCACGCGCTGCAATCCGCTGCTTAAGTTTGGATTTCTACTTGAGAAGGCCCGCGCAACAGGCATCGCATTTGATCGTTTTGCCACCGGCCACTACGTGAGGGTCTGCCGCGATGAACAGCTCGGCAGATATGTGCTTAAAAAAGCCCTGAACCAGCGCAAGGATCAATCCTATTTTCTCTACGCGCTTCCGCCAACCCTGCTGGAACAGCTCATGTTCCCTCTGGGCGACATGAGCAAGGAAGATGTGCGCAGTCTGGCGCATGATTATAAGCTGCCGGTGAGTGCCCGACCCGAGAGTCAGGATTTCATTGAAGGCGGCGCCTACGACGGCCTGTTTGACCCTGCCGATATCAAACCCGGCCCTATTATTGATTCCAGCGGCAAGGAACTTGGAAAACATCGCGGCATTATATACTATACCATCGGACAGAGACGCGGCATTGGCATCGCGCACAGTGAACCCCTGTACGTGACCAAAATTGACGTGCAGCGCAACGCCGTTGTTGTCGGTCTAAAAGATGATCTTTTCGCAACCGGGCTGCAAGCAGCTGAATTACATTTACTTTCAACCGACAGGCTACAGCCTGGCCAAACCCTTCAAGCGCGTATTCGCAACGGTCACACCCCTGCCCCTGCAACCATCGCCTCCTGTGACGAAAACACTGTCACCGTTATGTTTGATCAGCCGCAACTGTCAGTTACTCCCGGACAGGCCGTGGTTTTTTACGATGACGATGTTGTGCTGGGCGGCGCTGTCATTGAAAAACCTCTCACAAATACATCACCTCAAGCTGAAACGGCGTTGGAGACCTAACATGCCTGAATCCGATCTGAAGATAACTACTGAATGGCTTGCATGCCTGCACAGCAGAGTGCTTGACGGCGATGCAATCAATAGTACAGACGGACTGCGCCTGCTCGCGCTGCCCCCCAAGCACTGCGATACACTTTTGGCCGTAGCCGATGATCTGCGCCAAAAGCACGCAGGTAATCGTATTAAAACCTGCAGCATCATCAACGCTAAAAGCGGATGCTGTAGTGAAAACTGCAGTTTCTGCGCCCAGTCAGTGAGTCACACAACAAGCCTCAAGGACTACCCGCTCATGAGCGCGGACGAGATGCTTGAACATGCCAAGCGCGAAGAACATCACAGCCGCCGCTGCGGCATTGTCACAGCCGGCCGCGGCATCAGGCCCGCAGAGCTTGAAACCGTATGTGAGGCCATCTCCGAATTTAAACAACAGGGACTGCGGCAGGAGCCGTGCGCGTCCCTGGGAATTTTGGACTGTGCTGACTTCAAACGCTTGAAAACTTCAGGATTAAAGCGCTTCCACCACAATCTGGAAGCCTCGCGCTCCTTTTTTCCCCGCGTCTGCACAACCCACACCTATGATGAACGCGTGGAAACCGTGAAGAAGGCTCAGGCTGCCGGATTTGAAGTCTGTGTCGGAGCGATTTTCGGTCTGGGCGAAACCGATGAGAACCGTCTGGATGTTCTGAAAGAGATCAGGAATATTGATCCGGTTTCAGTACCGCTCAATTTCCTCGTTCCGATTGAAGGCACACCGCTGGCCTCCCGCGAGCGAATGCCCACCTGGGAAGCCCTGAAAATTATAGCGCTGGCACGCTTTATCATGCCTCGCAAAGACATAGTTATCGGCGGAGGCCGCCTTGAGGTCTTCGGTGATGACCAGCATCTGATCTTTAAAGCCGGCGCAAATGCCATGATTGTCGGCGATCTGCTGACCGTTAAAGGACGCTCTCCGAATGCTGATCTGGAAATGCTCAGGGAACAGGGCCTTGAGCTTTCCCCGTAGCTGTACAACCCTTAACAGAGGATTTAGAAATATGAACGACAAAGAAATTATTGAAAAAATCAACACCCTTAAAAAAGAACGCCGGGCCATTATTCTGGCGCATAATTATGAGCGCGACGAAGTACAACGCATTGCCGACCATACCGGTGATTCACTGGGACTGAGCCGCCTTGCTGCCAAGGTTGACGAAAATGTTATCGTGTTCTGCGGCGTGCATTTCATGGCAGAATCAGCTTCCATTCTTGCCCCTGAAAAAACAATTTTGCTGCCAGACGCGGGTGCCGGCTGCCCAATGGCAGATATGATCACTGCTGCGGACGTACGCGAACTGAAAAAACAGCACCCCGACGCGCTGGTGCTGGCCTATGTCAATACCTCTGCCGAGGTCAAGGCTGAAACCGATATCTGCTGCACCTCATCCAATGCACTCACGGTTGTGGAATCTCTGCCAAAAGATCAGGAGATTATTTTTATTCCGGATAAATATCTGGCCCACTGGATCAGCCGCAAAACCGGGCGTACATTTATCACCTGGCAAGGCTACTGCCCGACACACGCCAAAATACTTCCTGAGGACCTGCAGGCTCAAAAAGACGCGCACCCCAATGCAGTCGTTCTTGCCCATCCGGAATGCCCGCCCGCAGTGCTTGATCTATCCGATGAAGTGCTCTCAACCACCGGTATTCTCAACAGCGCAAAAAACAGCTCGGCAAAAGAATTCATCATCGCCACCGAACTCGGCGTCCTCTATAGTCTGCGTGAAGATAATCCCGGCAAAACGTTCTACCCTGCCAGTAAACACGCCCTGTGCCCTAATATGAAAAAGATAACTCTGGAGAAAATTATGTGGTCGCTGGAGCGTATGCAGCCTGAAGTCCGCGTGCCCGAAGAACTGCGCATTAAGGCTTGGAAGGCGGTGGATCGCATGGTGGCCATCGGATAAGTACAGTTTGCACAAGGGCTTCCCTGGAGGGACGCGCTCCGGCGCGTCCGTTGGTGCTTACTATCGACGAAATTCCGGGGACACCATACTAATTTATTTGCTAGTTCGGCCTTCCCGCTTTACGTGACACTAAGATGTAGGGTGCGCCGTGCGCACCATAACGTTTTGCCACACATTCATTAAACCGGGGACAAACAACCACAACCATACAGAAAATTTTCAAACATCAAATGCCTTGATGTCGGTGCGCACGGCGCACCCTACAACCTGCCTGCATGTAGGTCGGGTTAGCCGCAGGCGTAACCCGGCAGCGTTATACAGTAATTTAACACAATCCATTGCGGCCACCCCCACGTGCAACTCACGGGCCTGTCAATATTTAATATTTAAGATGTGACCCCGATTCACCTTCTGATGCCGACAACCCGGAGACGGGAGCGACGCAGATGAGAACATCCCAAAAAATCCGTTGCTTTTTTCAGAAATTCGGATAAAATACAAAATTACTCTGTGGTGGGTGTAGCTCAGTTGGTTAGAGCGCTAGGTTGTGGTCCTGGAGGCCGAGGGTTCGAGACCCTTCACTCACCCCACAGTTTCTCCCCTCTCCGGCACTCAAATTTCCTCAAAAATCAATCCGGGTTTGGCATCTCTCGAAACTCTAGCGGTATTCTACCAAACAACTTAGCCCGACAACTCCAGCGCTTCCTTCTCAAGCACGTGCAAACGATCACGAATTTCAGCTGCTTTTTCAAATTCAAGCTCGCGTGCCGCTGCAAGCATCTGCTTTTTCAACTTTTTCATTTCAGCCTGTAACTCCTTCAGACTATGATAGACAGCATGCGACTCAGCCGCAAGCGGTATGGTAACGTAGTCCTTTTCATACACGGTGGAGAGAATCGAATTAATTGATTTTTTGATTGTAGCCGGGGTGATGTTATGCTCACGATTATATTGTTTCTGCAAAGCCCGGCGACGATCGGTTTCCTGCATAGTGGCATTGATGCTGCGTGTCATCACATCGGCATACAAAATTACCCGGCCATCAACATTGCGGGCCGCGCGACCGCAGGTTTGAATCAGGGAACGCTCAGAACGCAAAAAACCCTCTTTGTCAGCATCCAGAATGGCCACAAGCGAAACCTCCGGCAGATCAAGGCCTTCACGCAACAAATTGATTCCAATCAATACATCGAACTCACCCAAACGCAGTTTGCGAATTATTTCGATGCGCTCAAGAGTAACAACCTCAGAATGCAAATACTCGACCTTGACACCAAGCTCCTTATAGTACTCGGTTAAATCCTCCGACATGCGCTTGGTAAGGGTAGTAACAAGCGTACGCTCGCCCTTCTCAACCTGGCGACGAATCTCCTCCAGCAAGTCATCAACCTGACCCCCAACAGGGCGCACCTCAATATGCGGATCAATCAGACCCGTGGGCCGTATAAGCTGCTCAACCACCCGGCCGCCAGCCAGCTGTAGTTCGTATTCGGCCGGCGTAGCCGAAATATAGACAATCTGGTCCACCTTGGCGTTGAATTCATCAAACTGAAGCGGCCGGTTGTCAAGAGCTGAGGGCAGCCTGAACCCATAGTTCACCAGGGTTTTTTTGCGCGAGCGGTCACCCTTGTACATTGCCCGTATCTGCGAAACACCAATATGACTTTCATCGATGAACACCATGAAGTCCTTAGGAAAATAATCAAGCAGCACCGAAGGCGGCTCGCCCTCTTTGCGGCCGTCCAGATGACGCGAATAGTTCTCGATCCCGTTGCAATAGCCCATAGTTGCCATCATCTCAAGGTCAAACGTGGTTTTTTCACGGATGCGTTGTGCCTCTATCAGCTTACCTTCGGCCTCAAAAAGAGCGACCTGCCCTTTCAGTTCAATGCGGATATCCTCAGCAGCGCGCTTAATGGTCTCGCGACTGGTAACATAATGACTGTTGGGATAGACATGAATGTGAGACAGACGCTGCTGAACCCGACCGGTCAATGCATCAATCCTGCTGATCGAATCAATTGTGTCACCGAAAAACTCAACCCTCAGGGCGCACTGTTCTTCATAGGCTGGAAAAATCTCCACAACATCACCCCGCACCCTAAACGTACCACGGTGAAAATCAACATCATTGCGCTCATATTGTATGTCAACCAGGGCACGCAGCAAATCATCGCGTTGAATATCTGTGCGGTCCTGTATCAGCACAAGCATCTGCTGATAATCAATCGGCGAACCAAGCCCGTATATACATGAAATGCTTGCAACAACAATCACATCCCGGCGCTGCAGCAGTGATGAAGTTGCGGCGTGACGCAGACGATCGATCTCTTCGTTTATTGAAGAATCTTTTTCAATATAAGTATCCGAGGAGGGCACATAGGCTTCGGGTTGATAGTAATCATAGTAACTGACAAAGTACTCAACCGCGTTTTCCGGGAACAACTCCTTAAACTCAGCGTAGAGCTGCGCTGCCAGAGTTTTATTGGGAGCCAGAATCAGAGCCGGTCGCTGAGTACGCTCAATAACATTGGCAACCGTGTAGGTCTTTCCTGAGCCGGTAACGCCAAGCAATACCTGGTGAGCATTACCGTTCTGAATGCCTGTAACAAGCGTTTTAATCGCCTCGGGCTGATCTCCGCAGGGCGAGTAGTCTGAAACCAGTTTAAATTTCATTGAAAATCGCTGTCAAAAAAAATTAGCCGGGCGTTATGAGCGGCCCGGCTTTTAGAAATGCGAACTCAATCCGGCAGAGAAGCCTACTTGACGCTCCATTCGGTTCCCTGGGGCGTGTCTTTCAACACAATGCCTTTTGCGACAAGCTCATCGCGTATTTCATCGGCCCGGCCCCAGTTTTTCTGGCGACGAGCCTCCAGGCGCTCATCAATCAGGCCCTGTATATCCGCTTCACTGACCCCGGCCGTGCTCATACCTTCCTGCTTACGATCGGCGAAATACTGCTCAGACGAACATTGAAACAGCCCGAGCAAGCTACCGACATCCTTAAAAATCGCACAACCAGCTTCCGCCAATTCACGCGAAAACCCGCTGTCAGCATCCTTTGCAGAATTGTAAATGACCGTATTCAATATCCTGGTCAGCGCATACAAATGTCCAAGAGCCTGGGCAGTATTAAAATCATCATCCATGGCGGCCTTGAACTTGGCCGGGAATTCGGTCACGGCCTTCATGGCCTTGCGTTCAGCATCCGTACCCGGAGCATCGTCGCGAAGAAGAGAACTATCCTGCAAATTCTGCAGCAATGCATACAACCGGTCAAGACCGGTCTGAGCCTCGGCCAGATTCTGGGCCGAAAAATCAACCGGGCTGCGATACTGACTTGTGAGCAGAAACAACCGAATGACCTCCGGATGATAGTCGGCAAGCACATCGCGGATGGTCTTAAAATTCTTTAGCGACTTGGACATTTTCTCCTTGTCGATATTTACAAAACCATTATGCAGCCAGTAACGCGCAAACGGCTTGCCTGTGGTGCATTCTGCCTGGGCGATTTCATTTTCATGATGCGGGAACACAAGATCCATACCGCCGCCGTGAATATCAAAAGTTTCACCCAGATATTTCTGACTCATGACCGAGCACTCAAGATGCCAGCCGGGGCGTCCCTGCCCCCAGGGGCTTTCCCATGAAGGCTCACCCGGCTTAACGGCTTTCCAGAGCGCAAAGTCCATTGGACTTTTTTTGCGATCATCAACAACAACCCGTGCGCCGGCCTGCAAACTTTCAATATCCTTGCCCGACAACTTGCCGTATTCTTTAAAACTCAACACATCGAAATAAACGTCACCCTCAACCTCGTAAGCATGGCCGCGTTCAATCAGGGTCGAAACCATTGTCAGCATTTCCGCAATATGCCCGGTGGCACGCGGTGTATGCTCAGGAGTCTGAATGCCCAGCGCAGCCATATCGCGATCAAATTCTTCGATATAGCGCTCGGAAATCACATTCCAGGCAACACCTTCCTCATTGGCACGATTGATGATCTTGTCGTCGATATCAGTGTAGTTACGAACAAAGGTAACATCGTAGCCGAGCTTTCGCAGATAGCGCTGAATCACGTCAAACACAATCATGGCCCGAGCATGGCCGATGTGCGACAGGTCATAGACTGTCACCCCGCAGGCGTACATGCCGACTTTGCCCGGCTCCAGCGGTTCAAATACTTCTCTGCTGCGTGTCATGGTATTGTAAATTTTAAGCGTCATGTTCAGATCCTGTCTCAAGCCGGCTGCATGCCGGCCAAATTATGTTTGCATCATCACCACGGCCTGCGCCGAGATACCCTCGCAACGGCCCTCCGGGCCCAGCCCTTCAGTGGTCGTTGCCTTTATATTAACAGCCTCAACAGCTATGCCCAGACATGCAGCCACATTGGTGCGCATGCTGTCCATATGCGGAGCGAGTTTTGGTAGCTGGGCAACCACCACCGCATCAACATTGGCACATGCATAACCTTTTTCACGCGCCATTCCACGTACGGCTTCCAGTATTTTTCGACTATCAGCACCCTTCCAAGCCGGATCCGTATCAGGGAAATGTTGCCCGATATCACCCAGACCAACCGCTCCCAGCACAGCGTCGCTGATGGCATGCAGCAAAACATCAGCATCGGAATGCCCCAGCAGACCGAGACTGTGTTCAATGGTAACGCCGCCCAGCACCAACGGTCGATCCTCGACCAGGCGATGAACATCGTAACCGATTCCAATGCGCATATTTAACTGCATAGATGTATGCCTGTTCCGTTACAAATGTGATTCTATAAACCTATAAAATATACCACGAAGCAAAGTTCTGATTCAAGCGCTAACTTACAGCATAGAGCCCTACGTGATTGACAATCATTGCCTGATTGCCTACAATCAGCGCATTGTCACACAACGTATATGCTGAAGCATGGGGCAGCCACCTGCCCATGAAAGACCGAGAAATATGATCTGCATTCCAATTATTGCCGCAAACACGCAAGATGCCCTCCGCGACATGCAAGCTGCCACCGCATATGCCGACATGCTTGAGCTACGCCTTGATCACATCAAAAATCCAGACCTGCCTCTTTTGATGGCCAAGCGCACCAAACCGGTGATTATAACTATTACCCCGCGTGAGGAAAACGGTGTCTTCACTGGAACCGATACCGAACGACTGGCCCTGCTTGAACAGGCCATCGAACTCGGTGCCGACTATATAGACTGCAATATGGGCTGGCATGCCCTGCCCCACCTGCTGAGTATAAAGGGCAAAACTCGCGTTATCGTCTCCAGCCACAACTATGACGAGACACCGTCAAATCTTACAGGAATCTACCGTGATATCGCTGAAACCGGGGCTGATGTTGTCAAGATAGCAACCTTTGCCAACCGGATTTCCGACAACCTGCGCATGCTTAATTTGATCCGCAGCACAGAGCAAAAATGTATCGGAATCTGCATGGGCCCCAAGGGGAAGGTAAGCCGCATTTTGGCACCTGCCTACGGCGCCCTGCTCACATTTGCCAGCCTTGATGCGGGAAAAGAATCAGCACCGGGCCAGATCCCGGCTGAGACCATGCGCTCCGTTTACAACAGCGGCAACCTGAATTCCAACACCACATTGTTTGGGCTGATTGGAAACCCGGTTAGCAAGAGTAGGGGCTACCTACTATTTAACCGTCTCTTTCAGCACTACGACCTGAACATGGTCTATCTCAATTTCCCGGTCGATGACATGGACGACTTCATGACCAGCTTCGGCCGCCAGCTGAGCGGCTTCAGCGTGACCATGCCGCATAAACAGGCTATTACGCCATACCTTGATGCTGCCGACGCAATCAGCACGCGCATCAACGCGGTCAACACCGTGGTTAATCTAAAGGGGCGCCTGCTGGGATGCAACACCGACACTGTCGGCGTTGTAAAACCGTTGCTGCAGAGAACTACTCTGAAAGAAAAACGCGTTACCCTGCTGGGGGCCGGCGGCGCAGCCCGGGCGGCAGCGGCCGCGCTTATTGAACAGGGCGCGCAGGTCACCATACTCAACCGCACAATTGCCAAAGCTGAACAGCTTGCTCGTGAGCTTGGCTGCGCATCAGGCGGCCTGGACACATTCAACCCGGATACAACCGATGTGCTGGTGAACATGACCTCAGTGGGCATGCACCCCGACATTGATGAAATGCCGCTACCGGCTGAAAAACTGCGTGACCTGATTGTTTTTGACGGCGTGTATAATCCGCCTGAGACCATGCTGCTGCGCACAGCCAAACAAGCAGGCTGCACAACAATCCCCGGCCTTGAGATGTTTATCAATCAGGCAGCAGAACAGTTCCGCCTGTGGACCGGCATAGATCCTGACCTAAAGCTGATGGAGAAGATCCTGTCATGATCCTTCAGGTATGCCCCACCGAGCGCCTGCAGGGACGCATTGCCATCCCTGCATCCAAGTCGCACACGATCAGAGCCGTACTGATGGCGTCCCTTGCTGAGGGTACATCCATTCTGCACCGGCCCCTGATCTCTGAGGATACACGTGCCGCGCTCAATGTCTGCAAGGCTCTGGGAGCTAGCATCAGCGAATTCGATGACCGTATTGAGATAACAGGCTTCGGCTCTGCGCCTGCACAGCCCACCCAAGCGCTTGACATGCTCAATTCCGGCACGTCCACAAATTTGACACTAGGCCTGCTTGCAGCCCTTGGCGTGCAGGCCGATGTAACCGGCGACTCTTCACTGCAAACCCGGCCGGTGCAGGCCCTGACCGATGCCCTGCAAAAGCTTGGCTGCAGCATCAGCTTTCAGGGTCAAACAGGATGCCCGCCGCTTGCCATCAGCGGACGAATGACCGGCGGCTCTGTTGTGCTGGATGCCTCAAAATCATCGCAGTATGTATCAAGCCTGCTCTTAGCCTGTCCGCTTGCCCCACGTGAAACCGAGATTATTGTTGAAAATCCATCCGAGCTGCCCTACATTGATCTGACCCTTGCATGGCTCGACGAGCAGCAGATCCGCTACGCGCGCGAGGGATACACCCGCTTTGTTGTTCCCGGAAACCAGCACTACCGATCTTTTGAAAAAATAATCCCTGCTGACTGGTCCTCAGCAGCGTTTCCCCTGTGCGCGGCCGCACTGACCGATTCCGATGTAATACTTGAAGGCCTTGATATGAACGACACACAGGGAGACAAAGCCATTGTTGAGTATTTACGCCAAATGGGTGCCGATATCACTGCAAACCCCGAAGGCATACGAGTACAAGGCCGCGCGCTCAAAGGCTGCACACTTAACATCAATGCCACGCCCGATGCCCTGCCCTCCCTGGCTGTTCTGGGCTGCTGTGCCGCGGGGCGAACAATGTTGACAAACGTGGCTCAGGCCCGCGTTAAGGAAACCGACCGCATAACAGTCATGGCAAAAGAACTGGCGAAGATGGGTGCGCGTATTACGGAACAACCGGACGGACTTGTCATTGATGCCGCCCCACTAACCGGAACCAGCGTGCATGGTCACCATGATCACCGAATTATCATGGCCTTGGCAATTGCCGGGCTATGCGCGACCGGCACAACCAGCATTGACACGGCTGAGGCAATCGCGGTTACCTATCCCTCCTTTGTCGAATCAATGCAGCAGCTCGGCGCACACATCAAAACCACTTAATACCTTCCTCCTGAATAATTTTGTCATCTCGACCGCAAGGAGAGATCTTTCTTTTCCTGTATAAACGCCCGGCACAAAACACACAACATCCTTGCAAAATCCACAAAACAGCTTATAATGACCCTCTACAAAGCACCGCAGCGGAAGGATGGCCGAGTGGTCGAAGGCGGCGGTCTCGAAAACCGTTAAACGGCTAACGTCGTTTCCAGGGTTCGAATCCCTGTTCTTCCGCCACCCCTCCCCCCCCCAAACCTCAATACAGCACAGAGCCCCATGGACAAACCGGGATACATGTGCTCGCCGTACATACGGAGTTCCACAAAACCTAAAAAATCATATAATTTTAATTGACAATGTTTTGCACCTTGCTATATTGCACACATATTCAAAAATTTAATAATACGACAATAAAAGCATCGATAAGGTTACACTATCAGAAATCGGGGCTGACCGGAAACTTTCAACGCATGGAGGATTTTATGACCAAGAAACTTTTTTTGGGATTGGTTGTTTGTCTGTGGATGCTGATAGGAACAAACGCGTGGGCCTTGCAGTCATGGGACTATGTGTATTCCGTTTCAGAGGGTGAAGTTACGATTGAACAGTATACCGGTTCAGGAGGCGATGTTGTTATCCCTGACACCATCGACGGCTATCCGGTTGTGGGTATTACGGGATATTGGGTATTCGATGTTATGTTTGATCAGTACTATGGTGCATTCGCGAATTGCGAGTCTTCCGAGTACTGGGAATTTCATCGCTGCTACGAATTGACCAGCGTGACCATACCCGACAGCATTACCAATATCGGGCCCGGGGCATTTGCATATTGCAGAAGTTTGACCAGCGTAACCATCGGAAACAGCGTTACCAGCATCGGATACGGTGCATTTAAGGGGTGCTTATCTTTGCCAAATATAGATATACCCGACAGCGTTACAAGCATTGAAGACAGTACATTTTCTCGTTGCAGGGCTTTGACCAGCGTAACCATCGGAAACAGCGTTACCAATATCGGGTATGATGCATTTTATCATTGCAGCAGCTTGACCAGCGTGAACATACCCGACAGCGTTACCAATATCGGGGTTGGTGCATTTAAGAGCTGCTTATCTTTGCCAAATATAGATATACCCGACAGCGTTACCAATATCGGGAGCGAGGCATTTTGGTATTGCGAGAGTTTGATCAATGTAACCATCGGAAAAAACGTTACCAATATCGGGAGCGAGGCATTTTGGAGTTGCGAGAGTTTGATCAATGTAACCATCGGAAAAAACGTTACCAGCATTGGGCGACGGGTATTTGCTTGGTGCAGCAGCTTGACCAGCGTGATTATCCCTGACAGCGTTACCATCATTGATCATGCTGCGTTTGAGGGTTGTGCCTCTTTGTCAGTTGCATATTTCCTCGGGGATGCACCAACAATGGGAAATGGGGTTTTTGATGACACCGCACCCGATTTTAATATCTGCTATACGGCTGAAGCCACAGGATTTGAAACCCCCACGTGGGGAGGCTACCCGGCAGCAGACTGCGCCTGTTCATTTGACACTGATTGCGCGGATAACGAAATATGCGTGGATGGTGTGTGCACGCTAATGGCAGACGCTCCTCCTGCAATCGAGCTCGGTCCGTTTCTGGCAGCAGGCCCGTGGCCGGTGCTTCCGACTGATCCAGACAATCCCATGATCCTGACCCAGGATTACAGCGTTTTGTGGACCGTCAGTGATGATTATGCTTCATGCCCTGAATTTTGCACCCACACGGCCGAGTATCAGGCAGTTGGTGAGAGCGCCTGGACAGAACTTACGGTTACAGCCGATCCAATCGAAGAATGGTATGCCTATGTTGACCTGCCGATTGAGACTACTCTGCAGAATGCAACCACCTATGCCCTGCGGTTTACGGTAACCGATTGCGCGGGCCAAAGTACAGACTCAGGTCTGTATTATTTCAGGATTGTAACGGTAACGGAAGATGCTCCCCCGGTAATTGAATCTGGCCCGTTTCTGGCAGCGGGTTCGTGGCCTTTGCTGGCAACCACGGAATCAAGAGCATTTTCACTTAGTCAGAATTATCACGTGCTTTGGACTTTCAGCGATGACTATGCATCCTGCGAAGATGGACTGTGTACACACCACGCCCGGTATCGCAAGGTTGGTGAAGATGTGTGGACATGGCTTACTCCGGTGAGCACGGACTCAACGGATAGTTGGTATGCATATGTTGAGTTGCCGGTTGGGATTCTGGAGAATGGGATCTATCAATTCCGAATTGATACAACGGATTGTATCGGTCAGATAGATTTTAGCACAATATACTATTTCAAGGTTGCCAAGCCGTAATAACAGGTTGGCATACGTGAAGAGAGGTACACAGGCAGGGCCGCTTAGCGGCCCTGCCTTTGATTTTTGTGTACAAAAAACAGAAAAACTGAAATCTGACAGTACATTTGAGTGTGTCTGCACTTTATGGAGTAGAGAAACAAAAGTATTTCCAAACACTTATACAATCAGTTCGATAGTCTTTTCCTCGGCCACATTATAATCCCGCACAATTCAATAAAGCCCAAAAGCTTTTAAGAGATTCAGAGGGGGGGGTATTTCCGATCCTACTATGAAGTTCGGGTGCGGGTATAAAAGAACAACAGGATCTGCCACTAGTGAACAAAACTGAATTGAATTTTGGATATCTTGTAATATGGAGTGGAGTATATTATCCGCGCGTTGTGCCGCCCGAATTAAAAGCTTCGCGGTTAAGAATAAAATGATAGGGGTTCTTTTTTTGACCGTTGTCCCTAACCTCGTAGTGCACATGGTAGCCGGTAGATCTGCCGGTCGAGCCCATCAGACCGATCACCTGACCACGCTTTACCTGGTCACCTTTTTTGACTGTTAATTTCCACATATGTCCGTATGTGGTTTGAAAACGTTCATCGTGGCTAATCCGCACGTAATTGCCTAGAAGACGATCAAAGTCTGCACTCTTTACCACACCATCAGCAGTCGCAATAATCGGTGCTCCCCGTCTACCGGAGATATCAATCCCGCTATGAAAGTTACGCAACCCTGTGAAGGGGCTTTTACGCCAGCCAAACGGGGAGGTCATCCATATCTCACGGTCCTTAACCGGCACAATCGTAGGGCGGGCCTTGAGCGTTTCTGTCATCTGCACCAACATTGAGTTCAACTCAACTAAATCCTCCCGCAGACTGTACGCCTGCATGTGCAAGGGGCGTTTGTCAACCAGAGCTTCAAGTTCAGCCAGCGGATCAAATGACTGCATATCGCCATCTTCCTCGGCATCGGTGCCTCCCATGCCCAGGCGTTCCTCAATATTAACCTTCTCATCACCT
>Ga0075120_10000531_pt1 | contig 31502 bp, 23 predicted proteins | sample AntAceMetag02UKL_FD_69792 | JGI IMG/M metagenome (GOLD analysis project Ga0075120, IMG submission 69792) | Saline lake microbial communities from Ace Lake, Antarctica - Antarctic Ace Lake Metagenome 02UKL | ecosystem: Environmental > Aquatic > Non-marine Saline and Alkaline > Saline | place...
AAAAAAGTGTCCATATTGTCAATCGGAACGTATAATAAAACATGGGAAAACCAGAGATAATCTTCAGAGGTATAAATGTTTTTCATGCAGCAAAACTTTTTCGGTTTTTTGTTGATATACCTCCTTCTTCGGCAGGGAGCAAGGGCAAGTCTTTATGCGAATTATATATTCCAAGTATCTGCTAAAGCAAAAATATAAAACAGTAAAATCAAACAAGAATATCGAAATAATTAAGAAAATTAATAACAAACTTGACATAATTAATAACAAGCTTAAATTAATCAACATGAAAGCGAGGAAAAATGAATAATAGATTAAAGCAATGTCCCGTGTGCAATTCGACATTAGAAATAAAAGAATACCATTGCACAAAATGTGACACGACGATCAGGGGAAATTTTGAGGTTGGTGATCTTGCATCTCTCTCAGCAGCGCAGCAGGAATTTGTAAAAATCTTTATCTGCAATCAGGGCAATATTAAAGAAGTTGAAAAAGCACTTGGCATTTCCTATCCAACAGTAAAAAATCGGTTGGCAGAAATAACCAAAACACTCTGCCCTTCCCAGATAAAAGAAAAAACTGAATTTTCCGCATCCGTTTTAGATGAAATAGAACGAGGTGAGATCTCGGTCGAAGATGCGATAAAAAAATTAAAAAAGAGGAGTTAACATGATAAAGAATTTCGTTGAAACAAAAACAATTAATACGAGAAGCGGTCTGCGGTTGCTATTAACGTCACAGAATATCGGGTTTACCGTTCAAGGACATGAAAAGGAAGAAACCTCACTCGATATCTCACTTGAATTAAGTGGAAATATTCCTGACGGTCTCACCCTGAAAGATATGCTTAAGGTTGAGTATAAAGAGAAGAAAAATGAACTCACAATCGATTTCAAGGAACCCGATCATATTCATTCCCTCGATGCCAGGATAGAGATTTTAGTACCACACAAAACAACGGTTGCTTCCAACATCTCAAATGGTGGAGTCAAACTCGATGACCTCGAAGGGAATCACAATCTGGAATCCCATAATGGTTCAATAAAGATTTCTGATAATAAAGGAAATGCTGTATGTAAAACGCGTAATGGATCTCTAAAATTAGAGAATTGCGAAGGTGATATTGAAACAAAATCAAGGAATGGCAGCATTGCCATCCGTTCATGCAAAGGAAAAATGAATATTGATGGTGAAAACGGATCGTGCAAGATCATCAAATGTGATGGCACATTAATGCTCAATCTTGAGAATGGGCCTATCAGAATTAGCGAAGCGGCTTATAAACAGGTAGAACTCAAAAATAATAATGGAAGTATATATTACGAGTTTCTTCCATTAGAAAATGGAAATTTCTCATTCAAGAATAAAAATGGAAAAATACTGCTTATAATTCCTAAGGAAATTGAATTCTCTCTGAAAGCACAAAATCATATGGGGAATTTCAGGATTGGACTGGATGGCGAATATGACAGAAAAAAGGATGATGACAATCAGACAATCGAAATGGTAAGAGGTTCCGGTAAAGTAAAGATAGAAATAAAAAATCAGCTCGGAAGTATTCAGCTCATGAAAGATCCGCTCCAGAAAAATATGAATATGGATTTTTCAAGTTTTGGTGAGAATATTGCAGATATCTTTGATCAAATTCCCTTTGAAGAAGGAATGGAAAAGGCAAAAAAAGCTTTTAAAAAAATAAAAAAATCATTCAAAAATATGAACTTTGATTTTTCTGATAACTTTGAAAATGCTATGAATTGTCTCGAAAAGAACAAGGATAGGATCAAAGCAAAGATCGATGAAGAAATTAAGGATAAAAAGCTTGCTGAAGAACTGAAAAACAAATTTAAAGAAACTATGGAATCGGTTAAAGATGCATTTCATAAAAAAGAGCAACAGAAGGAATCCATGAGCGAGAGCCGAATGAAAATATTGGATATGCTGGAAAAGGGAACGATCAATTCAGAAGAAGCAGAGCGGCTTCTCAAGGCGCTGGGAGAAAATGATGAATGAAAAGAAAAAGATCGTTGATATGCTTGCAAATGGTAAAATAGATGCAAGTCAGGCAGAAGAACTACTCAAAGCTGTTTCTTCAAAAAAAAAGGGTTCAGTTCGGAACGAGAAACGAAGAATGATATTTGAAATAAAAGAGCAGGACTCAGAAAAGAAAATCATACATGTTGAGTTGCCTGTTTCTTTTTTACACGCAGGTCTGAAGATCATACCAAAAGATGCTGTTATCAATACAAAGATCGGGAATTCTGCCTTTGATTTTTCGTCAATCAACTGGGACGATATCATTTCACAAGCAGCAGGCGGTGATGTTGGCGATCTGCTTTACATGGAAATTAATGATGAAGAGCGCCCATTAATAATCCATATTTATATTGAATAAGAGGGAGAAATATCCAGTAATTTAATTTCAAGTGCATAATAAATTGACAGTATATTTCACGTTTGCATCTTCTCTCTATGAGCTAGAGTTTCATCATTTCTTATATGGGAGATCGTATGAATAATATGAAAATTTATTTAGTTATTATACTTTTGTGTCTGCTTGCTTCTTGTACCAGAGTGTATGTTCCATATACTCTTCAACTTCAGGAGGAATACAATCTCACCGACGAAGAGGTCATGCAATTGCAGTTTTATGTTTCGGATAAAGTAATGCTGGAGCGTGAGATAATTGATGTCGATAAAAAAGTTTCCAAAGAGCACAGACTCAAAAAGGTCGAAGATAAACTTGTTGATCAAGTAGTGTTTCGTTCCCTTACCCCAGGTATTGCTGTGGAATTGTTGCCATATATGCTGAGAGTTGCCTTTGAGGATCAGGGTTATCTCACTTTTAAATCTGAAGGTGAACCAGAGAATTATTATTATTTCAAGAGTGATCGGTATGGTGATGAGATCAAAGAGAAGGTGGTCAGTTATTGCACATGGTTCCAGCGAATTGAAGATGAGATATTCAGTAACGGGCTGGTAACCTATAACGTTAATGAGTACTGGGTATTTTTCCCGGAAACCCGTCCTCACCTTCTTGTTGACGAAGAGAGTCTTGAAAAGATAAAAGAGCAGCGAAGGATAGTAAAGGGATTACGACAGAATAAATAAGACTTAAAAAAGAATTTCTAAATCCGAATTTCTAATTACAAACGAAATGTCAAAACTCAAATATATAAAGAAATTTTGCTTGATTTTTTAAATGTCTGGCTTTGAAATTTGAGTAATCTAACGGTACTCTCTGATAACCCCGGTCTTCTCTTTTTCATCTTTTCTTGTTTTCCCCATACCGGATAATAGCCCAACGATAAAACCAGCAGCAAATAAAAGGGGATAAAAAATTATCTTCGACATCTCAATTTCCCAGAAGAGAATTGTGAGAGAAACCTTTGCAGAATTTTGGATCACGACAATAATAACTGCAATGACCAAAATGATCGTAATAATTTGTTTTATTTTCATGTTATAACCATTTCTTTCGTTTGATGAATATTATCATTCCTATAACAACCACGAGCATTACACCAAGTGTGACGAAGTAACCCCATTTCCATTGAAGCTCCGGCATAAACTTAAAGTTCATGCCATAGACGCCTGCAATAAAAGTCAGGGGAATAAATATAGTTGCAATGATCGTGAGAACCTTCATGACTTCATTCATTTTATTGCTGATACTGGAAAGGTAAATATCCAGCATTCCGGAAACCATATCACGGAAAGATTCCAGCGTGTCAATAACCTGTATCGTATGATCATAGACATCGCGCAGATAAAATCCGGTATTATCTTCAATAAGATCGGATTCCGAACGTTGCAGATAGCTGATCACTTCCCGAAGAGGCCAGACAGATCTCCTTAAATACAGCATGTTGCGCTTGAGCATATGAATATTTTGCAAAGTCTTTCTTGTTGGTTGTTCAACCACTTCCTCTTCAAGCTCTTCGATAACCTCGCCTATGCTCTCCAGAATAACGAAGTAATTATCAATTATTGAGTCAATAAGTGAATACGCAAGATAGTCGGCTTTTTGTGATCTGATGCGCCCTTTCTTATCCCTCAACCTTTGCCTGATGGTTTCAAATACATCGCCCGTTTGTTCTTGAAATGAGATCACATACGTATCTCCCAGAATAATACTAATCTGCTCAACACAAATTCGTTTCCTACCATCGAGATAAACCATTTTCAAAGTGAAATACATATATTTGCCAAAGTCCTCAACTTTGGGACGCTGCTCTGTATTCATGACATCTTCAAGCAGAAGGGGATGTATATTAAAATCAGCTCCGATCTTCTCGATCACTTCAGGATCATGGAGCCCATCAACATTTATCCAAGTGACACCCTGAGAATCTGCGAAGGTTTTGCATTCTTTTACTGAAATTTCATTCTTCTCAATAAGATTTTTATCATTATAATCCATTAAAGAGATGCTGACTTTCTCCATCCTTTTCTTACCTACATGGATCAGTGTTCCCGGAGGCAAGCCATAACTTGAAATCTTTTCAGCCATTATTAACCTTTTTAATCAATATCTCCAAGTAAATATCCTCTTTCATATCGAGCAAATCCGAAGATCACTTTTTAATTATTATAATTCACGATCTCGAGACCAAACAAAGTATACTCATCTTAATCAGTCAATAAAGAAACTACTGAGTAATGTTTTCCCTGGAAGAAATCATTGATCTGCATGAGAATCGAATTCTCCGAGTTATTATTATTCTTTTATCACTCTATCATGAAGCTCCCTGAGGAATTCTAAACCCTTTTTGGATATTTTCCGCGAGTATAGTTCCCGATTGAACATATACACAATGTGCTCACAGCCGGGTTCAATATTGAACTTCATTCTCTCTGTCAACGCACGGTCTGCATCTTTCATAAAGATTATCTCGCCGGAATACCCGCATTTGTAGAATTCAGCAGGTCTTTTTGTGATGAATGACAGCACCCTTTCCATATTTTCGCGATCCATAAAAGTTTGAGCTAAAATCGGCTTCATCCCTTTATGAACTAGTCCTTCATTGAAGAGAATCTCCACTCGATCAGTGCTGTCACGCATATACATCTTCATTGCATAATCAATAGATGAATCGCATCCCAATAGAAATAGAGATATAACTCCCAAACAAATAATAACCCATTTCATGGCAACCCCTTTCATGGCATCCTCTAATTCCACACTCTTAATTTTTGAAAATGATCAAATGCTAATAAAAGCTGTCAATGTTTAATATTTTTCTTACAAATACCACTATAATTCCATAAGTAATTCCAGAGAATGGAAAAAGGAGTAAGGAAAATGGAGAATTGAAAATTTTTAAAGTTTTCCAATAATATAATTATTGACAATCATTCTTGCATTTTTAATTAAATAAAAAAATATATTTTTATTTCTTTGTGGTGAAAGTGATTTTCAATGAAAAATTATTTTGTAAAAAATTATATGAAAAAATTATTGATCGGAGTATTTATGAAAAAGATGATTTTTTTAGCTTTGATTGTATTCTTATTTATTTTGCCATCTTTATTGTTTTCTGGTGAAACAGGAAATATTGCAGGAAAAGTGTATGCACAAAACACAGGAGACCCCCTTTTTCAGGCTAATGTTTTTTTAAAGGACTTAAACACGGGAATGTTAACAAATGAATATGGTAGTTTTATAATGAAGAATATACCAATTGGTATTCATACTGTAATCGTAAGTTATATGGGATATGAAAAATTATCTGAAACAGTTGAAGTAAAACCCAATTTGACAACTACTATCACATTTTCATTAAAGATGAAAACTGTTAGTATTACAGGTATTACAGTTACCGCAACCCGCGCTGTAAAAAGAGAAACACCGATCGCTTTTACAGATATTGGTAAAGCTGAAATTGAAGATAAATACACAACCCAGGATATGCCTATGTTACTTGAAGATGTTCCCGGATTATTTGCTAACTCAACTGGAATTGGTGAAGCACAAATTACGATGAGAGGTTTTGAAGCTGATAAAATCCAAATTCTAATAAACGGTATCCCTGTTAATGACCCTGAAAGCCAGAAGGTTTATTGGTCAAATTGGACAGGTTTATCGAGCACAGTTAAGTCAGTTCAGGTACAGCGTGGAGCTGGCACATCCTTGTATGGTTCAGGTGCTTTTGGTGGTTCAATAAATATTGAAACCATAGGGTCAAGTCCCCAAAAAAGATGGGTATTTAGATCCTCTGTTGGTAGTTATTATACTGATAGTAAAGTAGCTAATGGAGAGGGCGATATTACAAGTTATATTCCTTTAAATTATAATGCTGCACTCCGTTATGAATCCGGAATCCTATTTGATGGAAAATTTAACTTCAGCGTTATGGCAGAAAGAAAAGCAGGTGATTCATATGTTGTAGGAACAGGTTATAATGGGTATTCTGTGGGTGCGGAAACACAAAATATTATTGGTGGCCATACTATTAATTCCAGCTTTATTGTAGCCCCACAGGAACATAATAATGTTTATTTCAAGTCTGACCCGAAATTGTTTGATACACTTGGTCGAGACTATAATCGGAATAACACTCCCGATCAGAAAAATTATTATAGTAAACCTCAATTTTCAATTCGGGATGAATGGAAAATTTCAGATAATCAGTTGCTTATGACAAATACCTTTTTAACAAAAGGTAATGGTGGAGGTAAATATCTTTCACAGAGTATTTTTAATGTTGATAATGGAGATATAACCTTTATGCCATTGCATACTGAACATAACGAAGATATTAATTTTGGCAAACATGCCTATTACATATATCAGTTGACAGACTCTCTGCTTATATTCGATGGATTCAACCCTTCAGATTCAAATTATTATAATTATCCAACCTATAGGGGTAAAATAATTACTTCAGCCGCTGATCTTTTTAGTCCTCCGACAACATATTCATATACCTGGCTGAATGACCAGATAAGTAATCATTTTCAATGGGGTTTGAATACATATTATAAGCATGAAATTAATCCAGATTTTACTTTTGTTTTAGGTGGGGAATTTAGATATTGGAAAGCAGATCACATTGGTAAGAGAAAAGACTTTAGATATTTTAATTCAGATACTGACAGTCTGGGAGTTTATTCTATTTTCCAAAATAATTATGATGAAACTTCAACAGTGAATAATATATCCGGTTTTGCCAGAATAAATTTGAAACCTATAGAAAATATGAATATTATGTTAGACGCTCAACTGGCTAGTTATAACTCCAAAGTTGATGAAAATCCCATTCAGATTTACGATATCAGTACTGGAGAGCCTACATCTTACTTTTTCTATTCTACAAAAAATTCCACTGTAACAGACACCGCTGGGAATAAAATTTTAAAATTCACTGCAGATGACTATAAAAAAACTTATAACTTTTTTTCACCAAAATTTGGTGTTAATTACAATATTTCAGAATATTTCAACATTATGACAAATTATTCCATTTCATATAAAGAACCTAAAACTATGCAGTGGTATAGCGGTTATGATGGACCAAATGGAAACCAAATGTATACTGTTCAATTGGTTGATAGTTTACATAATGAATATAAGGAAGAACACTTTTATGGTGAATTAAAACCAGAGAAAATTAATACTGTCGAATTTGGTGTTGGTTATGATGGTGCTATTATTGATCTTAATGCCAACTATTATATTAGTGATTATAAGGATAAGATTGAATATGTTACCATACCCGTTAAAAATTATCAATGGGATGCGCAGGGTGATTCTATTCAATCATACATGGTAGATGAAAGCCTGATCTTAAATGCAGGCGAAGCTCGCCATCAGGGTTTGGAATTAAGCTCAAAAATAAAATATTATGACTTTGATTTTTCCACATCTTTGACTTTAGCACAATTTCGTTGGACAAAAATGAATATTGAAAAAATATTCGATACAAGTGCTGAAGATATGAAAGGTAAGGTGGTTCCTTTTTCTCCCGAGAAAATGTTCAATTGCTCAGCCGGTTATACCTTTCATAATCTGCCCTTAAATGGGAAATTACGAATCGGTATAAATGCAGAATGGTGGGATGATTACTATGCCAATTATACTAATGAATATACTTACCATACTACAGATACATCCTATGTAAAGACTACCAAGCTTCCTCCCGTTTATAATATAGGAAGTAGCATCAAATATTCTTTTGAATTTTTCGGAAAAGAAGCAACCCTTCGCTTTGATTTTAATAATATACTTAATCGCAAAGAGAATTATTCGTCAGCAAATGTAAGAGCTGACTATAATAGAAAAAAAATGAACGACGATGGTGATCTTGTAGATGATTATTTAACGGGAGTTGATTATTTATATGTTACTCCTGCCCCACTATTCAATATGTTTTGTACAATTGAAATCAAATTCTGATATTACGTGCTTATAGAAACGATGAAAAAAAAAGAGCCCGGTGCATACAGGGCCCTTTTGCATTATGAATAATAAAATTGTCTACTTAACGCAATAGGATCATTCTCTTAATAGTGTTGGAATTTTCTATGTTCATTTTATAAAAATAGACACCATCAGAAAGAGAGTTTCCATTTTCGTCTTTTCCATTCCACTCTACTGAATGCTCACCTACATTAAAATAGTCATCAGATATGGTTTTCATCTTTTGTCCGAGTATATTGAAAATCTCAATTTCAACATTTGCCGATTGTCTTAAATAGAATTTGATCTCAGTTTGTGAACTAAAAGGATTAGGAATATTATCCAGAATAATGGCATTTGCATCTTGATTTTCATCAACTGCGATCGCCAAGACCAGATCATCAGGCGTTCTAGGATTCACACCATATTCATCATAGCTATAATCAACACAACCTCTAATAATATCCCATTCCTGATCCAATTCAATTACTATTGGCGGGTCAAATTCGTCTAAATAAAAGAAACCATCATCAATCTGGGCAAGACCTGTGCCATCATCTACTAACCATTGCCCATAACTGTCAGGTACTTGAATAACAGTTACATCATTCAACTCAACCAAAACACCTTCATAAGGTTCTGCTGTTGCAGTTATCATCAACTCTCCACAATTAACAGGTGTAGCAGGAGGAATTGGATTCCCAGAACTTAAAAGAGTTACATTAAAATAAACACCCCCGTAACCGGAAATTTCAGTCATTCCATAATATTCAACAACAGTTCCCGTAATTTCTACTTCATCGCCAGGAACAAGTGTTGTATCTCCTGCCATATAAATAAGAATACCTTTCCAAGCATCACCTTCTGGCATTGAAATATAAAAGTTATCCTTATAACCTGTCCATTCTGGAGTATTTACAATTCCTGTAATTGTTACTTCTTGTCCCTCATAAGTTGATGGATATGTATTATCACCACCAGGAATAGTAGTATATTGGACATCATAAATCGTTGTTGCAGAAAGAGTTCCGACAAATAAAAATACAACTAAAAAGGTAATTAGTTTTTTCATTGATACCTCGATTCTTTTTTATTTTCCATACTTTCTTATTTTATTAAAACAAATGTCAAGCACTTTTTTTCTATCTTTCATACCCCCAAAAAATTCAGATACATGCAGCATTTTTCTCGAGATATAGAATATTATTTCTTTCTTATAACCCTCCCTTCTGCCATGACCATTTTGGGGAAGGCGCCAAATTGCAGCGGGTTTTTATCCCACACAACAAGACTGGCGAGCTTACCTGGTTCGACAGTACCCAGAATGTCATCTATATGAAGAATTTTTGCATTTTTATATGTGATGAGCGAGATCGCATCTTCCTCGGACATACCCTGTATCATGAAGAATTTCAAGCTGTCACGCAGCGCAATTGTGTGTATCACAGGATGGTCTGTCATCAATCCGTAAAATGCTTTGGATTGCATAAGAAGAAGTGTGTTCTGATAATATGCGTGCTTCAGCTCTACCTTGTATCCAACCGATCCAAGAGGTCCATAAACGACCGGGATATTATTCTTTGCAAGCTCATCAAAGATGTCTTTATGAAATACATCGCCGGTGTGTTCTGCGGTGCACTTGATCTTATATTTTTTTGCCAGATGGATGAGATACAGCACATCATCGTCTTTGTGGACATGAACTTTTGAAGTATATTCACCAGATAACAGAGTTAACAGCGCCTTGTCCTCTGGGGTAAATCCAAGTTCAAATTCTCGTTCGATAATCCTTTTATCCGTATCAAAATCCTTCTTGTTGATCTTCTTCTTTTTATATTTTGCCTTCAGTTCAATGATCTTTTTATCTTTTGTGACTTCGGCTTTCTCCTGTTTGATCAGCACTTCATCCAGCTTTTTTTCCAGCAGTGCATACACACCCATTCGGGTATTTGAGCGTTCACCTTTCCAATCCGTTGTAGAGCGCGGATTGAATCCAAGTGCCATCTTGAAACCATACGCTTTCATAAATGCATCATCACGATTTTTCCCGAAGTTTTTGATTATCATTGCCTGTCCGCCGATGAGGTTTCCGCTTCCGGGAACCACACAACTATAGAGCACACCGAAATCCACGGCATCTTTGAATGCACGGTCATCAAAATAGATACTGTCGATCGGGTTATCCAGCGGAAGTATCTGGTTGGTGATGTCATTGGTTTCGGATTCGGTCCATGGTTCACCTTCGCGGTCCATTCCAATATGAGAATGAGCATCTATAAAGGCAGGAGTGACCCATCCTTCAAAATCCGCCTTCATTTTTTTGTCTGAAATATCAATGATCTTTTTCCCTTCCACGACAATGTATTTATTCTCTACTTTACCCTTTCCATTAAAGAGTACATCCGCTTTAATAACTTTCTGCTTTGCCATTTGTTTTCCTTTCTTACTAAAGACATATTTATTTTTAAATCCATAAATTTCATAGCCACCAAGGCACAAAGTCACGAAGGAATAAAAAAGTTAAACAAGTTGAGATCATCTTCTTCGTACTTAATTAACAAACCTTCTAAAACCATTTTCAATTTTTGGAAAATTAAAGTTTATTAAGTGGCCAAATCACAAATCGTTAACCCTGTGAAATAGCAAAGCTAAATCTTCGATTTATTTAACAGGGCTAATCATTGTTCGACATTCAATACTCAGCACTATTTTGACGAAACACTTATGCTATCAAATAAGATTGCAGGCATTCTTCCACCCCAGCATGGGTGAAGTTTGTTCTCAATTGCGATGACTTTTTTCAATGTATCATATACATTTCCTGCAATCATAATGTCTTTTACACGACCTACAATCTCGCCTTTTTCGACGTATAAACCGGGACTGACACCAACCGAATAATCACCATTAGGAATATTTCCGCTATGAGCTCCCATGACACCATCGAGAATGATGCCTTTATCCATCATGGCAACAAGCTCTTCAAATGATTTCTCGCCGGGTTCAATTCGAGGATGCAGCAAGCGCGGAGTGGGTTTCATAGTAATAGTATCTCCACCCCACATTGAAGCTCGGTAACCATGACCAGTCGATTTTGCACCTAATTTTTGTGCGTAGTTCAGGTCATAAAAGAAATTTTTGAGTATGCCTTTTTCTATTATGTTCATCCTCTTTGTGGGAACTCCTTCGTCATCAAAACTGCGGGCTCCGGGCACCTCATCATCAAGGGCGTTATCGTAAAATGATATTGCTTCACTGATGATCTGCTTTCCGACGTCGTTTTTGATAGGCGAGATGTCTTCATAAATACTCTTTGCACTCGTTCCGCTATGTAGCCGCCAGAGGAGTGTGTACATGCTTCCCGGCATAAAAAGCACTTTCATTTTACCACCGGAAACCTCGCACACTTTTGAGGAATCGTTGTACAGCTTTACGAGGTTATCGAGAATATTACGTGAAACAGAAAACGGGATTTTTTCTTCATAAACACGCGAGATGCCAGCACCGCCACCAGGATAGACGAGACTGAGCCAGTAGCCCGACGAACCGATCTTTGACTGCACATCAGTGCCGTGATTATTCGTGATCCTCACATTCTGAATCTCTTTATATGCAACAACTTCAATCTCCGCATCAGTGTTCTTGAGAAATACATCGGCAATGCGTTGGCAATTCTCGACCATGGAGGAAGATGTCACTTCTTCAAGATGTTCATTGTATGTTTTAAGAAAGGGAAGATCGGATGTATGAGGAAAATCATACAGTGCCTGTACTCCGCCTTTGAGTGAGTCAAGTGCATTCTGCAAGAATTCTTCTCTGTTGATAAGATTTTTTGTATAGGAGAAACCAAGTTTTCCATTTTTGATAATACGCAATGCCATTCCCGAATGAAACTGGCTTTCGATGTCATGGAGTTCACCCTTTTGAAACATTACTTCAGATGAGGTCGGATCACAATAATATATTTCTGCCTGATCGCAGACTTTTCGAGCCATTTCTAATAATTTTTCCATTAGATACCTCCTAACACGACATTTTTCATAAGAATGTGTGGGGCACCATGACATGAGCGAATGTTGGTTTGCCCTTTGCCACATCCTCCGGTTTTGGAAAGCTTCAGATCATTTCCGACTGCTGTGATATCCTGAAGGGTTTGATAGAGATTACCGGAAATATTGATGTCACGTATCATTTGATCTTTCTTTCCATTCTTCACAACATAACCGTATTGAGCCCCGAATGTGAAGTTTTCACCTGAGGTCTGTCCACCCTTTGGATCAAGGATGTAGAGACCGTCACCAAGCTCTGCCAGGAGCTGTTCGAGGGTTTTCTCTCGAGGTTCAATATAGATCGTCCCCATGCGTATAATAGGAGCATAGCGATAATCTTCCGCAACGCAGTGCCCCGATATTTGCTCACCAAACTCATGGGCTGTTCTGCGCGAATGCAGTCTTCCGGTAAGCACACCGTTAGTTAAAAGTTTAACTTCACGGACAGCCACACCTTCGTCATCATACCTGTAGAACCCAAGCTGATTCGGCATAGTTGCATTATCAATGATTGAGAGTACATCATTGCCGAGTTTGTTGCCGATCTGCATTTTTTTTCTCATAGCAGGAAGAGATTCCACAATATCTGCTTCGGAGAAATGCCCGAAAGCTTCATGAGCGAATACTCCGGCAAGACCCTGGTTTAGAATACAATTGTAAGCACCGGCTTTGACAGGTTCAGCTTTAAGAAGCTCGATAGCTATCTGTGTTCTTTGTTCAAATTTATCATCAAGCTCTCTGATAGTATAAAAACCATCACTCCCACCAGCACCTATGCGTACATTCTGAGTCAGGTTTCCATCTTTACTGATAATGCTTCCACCTATACCGGTCGTGATAAGATCTTCATGAATTTCTGCCCCTTCTGAAGACATGAAATATTTTTCACGGGTTACTTCAAAATACCTGGTATTCGTCATCGCGATCTTGTCATGAGCAAGGGGAATATCATTGTAATGCCGAAGCAATTGAAGCTTTTCTTCGATAGAAATACCACGAGGATCTTCTTTCAAAGTTGGAATAAACGTATCCTTAATAATTGGTACTTTCGCGAGTGTGATCGGTTTCTCTATATTGCTTCCAAGAAGAATTGCATTCTCTTGTGCAGTTTTCAATGCCTTTTCAGCGTCTTCTTCCTTTGTGAAAGAAACAGAGGTGAATCCGCCATTCTTCAGTACACGGATTACATATCCGTCTGTGGTAGTTGACCCGATGTTGGAGAGTTCTTTACCATCAAGTGTAATGAATGTATCCTTTTTGATTTCATAACGGATGTCTGCATAATCAGCATCTGCTTTATTTAAAATCTGTTTTAGCTTGAGCAGCATATAACCTCCTGTATATTTTTCTGTAATGTACAATAAATCATTAAATTAAGTCAATTTTTTATATTTAAAATTATCACACCCAATAAATCATTTAGGATTTAGGGATTTCCATTATATTGATAATCTCTTTTATTTATTGCATGTCTTTGTTGCGTGGCTTTGCGAAAGCTGTGGGTCTTTCGCAAAGTTAATTTTGAACACACCAAATTTGCGAAAGGCAGTATATGATAAAAAAACACAACTTTGCGAAAGGAAGGACTTGTCCGCCCACTGGCGGAAACTTTCGCAAAGATCAGTCGTGAGATATGGAATCAGCCATGATCTTTTCTTCGGCTTTTTTAATATGATCCACTGTAAAGAAATGAGCAATAATTCCCGAAATACAGTAAGCGATAGTTATACCGATGAAAGCGCCTTGGATCTGAAGTATCTGCGAACCGAAATAAGCAAGAGGAATATAGAGCACAAACATCTGAACTGTGACCAAACCCGCTGCATGAAATGGCTTTTGTAAGACATTAAGCGATACATTGCACAGAAGCAGTACGCCCTGCAAACCATACCCCAAGGGAACAATTGAAAGATATTTTATGATCGTTTCAACAACCAAAGGGTCTTTGTTGAAAATGCCGGCAATAGGTCTGGCAAAAATAAAGAGAATAATAAAGATTCCGAATCCCCAAACAAGAGAGAATAATTCAGCCAGGCGAAATCCTCTTATTACGCGGTCAAATAATTTTGCACCCAGGTTCTGCCCGATAAAAGGTCCGAATACAGAAGAAAGAGCACGTATAACAGCCAACGCGAAGAACTCAATTCTTGATGCAACGCCAAAACCTGCAACTGCTTTTGGTCCATATACTGAGATGATCCTTGTCATAACCCCGACTGAAACAGGTAGGATCATTCGAGCTCCTGCGATGGGAATACCGATAAACAGAATGGATTTCCATGATGCAAATATTTCCCGAAAAGGAGTCCGCTCAAATGTGACCATTCTATCTCTGTGAACCAGCACCCATGTAGCTGCAACAGATGAACTGAAACGAGCAATAACAGTTGAGATCGCAGCACCTCGGATTCCAAGAGCGGGGAAAGGTCCTAGTCCGAAAATGAGCATCGGATCCATAATGAAGTTCATGATCACTGCCACGATCATGATGGCGCTCGGAGTTTTTGTGTCACCGGTTGCCCTGATCGCATTATTGCCAACCATTGGAATAAGCACGAAGAACATACCATAATACCAGATGCTCATGTATTGTTTGATGTAGGGAAGCACCTGAGGAGTAGCGCCGAGAAGTTTGAAAAGGGGGCCAACCGTGGAAAGACCGATGATCACAAAAATGAAAACAAGTACTACTGCGAGCGTTAGACCATCTGTGGTGATTCTTCGAACTTTGTAGGTGTCACCCTCACCTATTGCACGGGAGATAATTGCCGAAGCCCCCATTCCCACACCGAGGGCAATGCTATTGATAAAAAGTATGACAGGAAAAGTAAAACTCAGGGCTGCAAGCTGTGTGGCTCCCAATCTTCCTACAAAAAAGGTGTCGACAAGGTTGAAGGCGACCATGCCAAGCATTCCCACTATCATAGGGGCAGTAAGCTTAATCAGCAACGTGCCAATAGGACCATCAATAAGTTTTGCTCTCGTATTCTTCATCTATTCCAACTTTCCTGAGGAATTGAAAAAAATAAGATATTTTTCGTCAAGATAATGAGAAAAACTTGATAAGAAATATGCAGAAATTAAATTCGAAAATTATGAAAGAAGGTGCTATGCGAGAAATTCTGAATCCTTATAATAAGTATAATGGTTACTACTGCTTCGGGTGCGCACAAAACAATGAGCACGGATTGCAGATGACCTTTTATGAAGATGGTGATGAAGTCGTATCAAAGTGGGAACCGAAAGATTTTTTTCAGGGTTATTTCAATGTGCTTCATGGTGGCATACAATCCGCACTTATTGATGAGATCGGAAGCTGGGTCGTATTGATCAAGGGTAGGACTATAGGTGTAACGGCTAAACTGGAAGTAAGATATAAAAAAACTGTGTATGTCAACAAGGGAGCGATCACACTTCGAGCAAAGCTTCATACGAAAAGACGAAATCTCTATACTGTATTTGTGCAGCTCTTCGATGCGAATGATACGCTCTGTGCAGAAGGATATGCGACCTACTTTACCTTTTCTAAAGAGAAGGCAGAGAAGCACTTCTACTACCCTGAATTTGAGGAATTTTTTAAGGATTAATCGAGTTCATCCTCGCTGAATTTCTCAACCTGGTAAATGTATATTTCCGTGCTCGGATCTTTATAAGCATCTCTCTGCAGACCTGCTTTGTGAGCGCAGAGATTTTCCAGGAACGTCACCCTGTCCCAACCGGTTTCCGTGGCAACCTGGGGAAGGAATACTCCACTTCGCCATCCCTTTTTTATCCACACACCGTCGATTCCCATGCGAATCTGCTTCCAGTCGGTGATCCGCTCCATAGGAGTAAGCACCGAGATTTCAATATTGATATCCGTGAGTTCTTTCTCTTTTACTTTTGGGAAACGTGGATCTTCACAAGCGGCAGAAACAGCCATTTCCGAAATAGCTTTATATAGGGGCATCTGCGCATGCATTTGTCCGATACACCCTCGCAGATTACCAAATTCATTCAAGGTGACGAACACAGCTCGTTCCTCAGTAAGTTTCTTATCATCCGGTTTATCCGGCTGCAATCTTTTTCCATTTTCAAGATAGAACTTGATACTTTTTCGGGCAAGTTCGAGAAGATATTGTTTTTCTTCAATCGAATACACGCCATGTTCCGTTTCGGCCTCTTTTTTCTGAATTCCGGATTCGGACTCGGGAAAAACGATTGAGGAATAACCAACAATATGTGACGAGTATTTGTCACCGGTAATATCTGCCGAATTTTGATACGCAAGCATAATCGGTCGGTCTGCGCCAAAGTGTTTCATGACTTTCATAAAAGGGTAGATCGCATGAAATCCGCAAATCTCGCACTTTCCTTTTTCAACTTCCTTTTTGAGTTCTTCGGGGTCCATACTCAGTATTATGTCTATAGTGTGATTGTCCATATCAATGGTTTGTTTGTAGGGATGGAAATGCGCCATATCAGAGCTGGCAACGATCGCGATCTTTTTATCCGTATTTTCGAGTATTGAAATCAACGTTTCAGCAAGATCATCCAGAAGTGAATAGTCTGTTGTAGCAGTCATAATAGGCACTATTTGTGCGTCCGGAAGCTGATATTGTACAAAAGGAAGCTGGATTTCAAAGCTGTTCTCTCCGCCAGTGAAAACCTGCGTAATGGACTCAAAACCCGGATTCGCTGCAATAAGCTTCTGGGTAATTTCTCTATCAACCTTCGAGGTGCCGAGAGGTGATTTAACATTATCACCGTTGTATATGCTCACCTTCCCCGCATTGTAACGATGACTGGTTGCAATGACGATAATCGTATTAAAGTTTCCATTTTGGAGAAGTGAGTACCCATAGGCAGCAATAGGACCGGAATAGACAATGCCTGCATGAGGAGAGATGATACCAAGTGGAACGATATCCTTATTTTTTCCGAGTTCTACATTATTGAAGAATTTGGTCAGCATACCTTCAAGCTCTTTTTTTGAGCTGGGATACCATGTTCCTGCAAGTGAGGGCTCGAGGGTTTCCGCCCACAAGTTTGTTGAAAAAAGCATGAGACATAAAAATATTCCTATTTTTTCTAACATATAAACCGCCTTTTCACTCTTTTTAGAAATGTGTGAAAAAAATATGCAAGGAAAAAGTAAAACTCATGTATAATTATTATCAAATATCCTGAATTGTCGCTTTGAATAAATCATGATTCATTGGATTAAATAACCGGCTGATCAGGAATAATCAGCCCTTTTAAAAACAGAGTCATCAACTCCAAATAATTCTTGACCGTGTGAATACTTGATAGCCATTCACAATGGTGTGTGCTATATCATATAATTAATATTTTAAAAAAAAGTTTTTGTCTCTCTGTGTTCTCTGTGATCTCTGTGGTTGATATAGCTTTTTAACACAGATTATTTCGTGCTATTGAAGCTATTGTTTCTCAGGTTCAATATAACACAGAATTTCACCTTTTTTTACTGAATCACCAGCTTTAAAATTAATAACTTTTATCACACCATTACATGGTGCTGCCAGGTTATTGAACATCTTCATTGCTTCCAACACGACCACTGTTTCTCCGGCTTTTACCCTATCTCCTACTTTCTTTCTATACTCAAAGACCATACTGGGAATTGGTGCTTGGAGTGTGCCTGATTCATCTATTGCTACAGTTTTCTTCTTTTCTTTTTTAATCGGGCTTACTCTTACACCAGAAGCGCGCGGGTCGGCTACTTCTACATTAAAATATTCACCATCCACATACACATCAAATGAGCGCACATTGGCAGGTTTGTCTTTATTTATTTTAGTGGTGAGTTCTCCTGCAAAAGCTTTTCGCAAAATTTCATTTTCCTTTTCTACTTCTTCCAGTGTTTTAGGTTTTACATCGTGAGGAACTTCTTCAAGATCATATTTCCATTTAAGAAAGCGTTTGCCTGTCACTGGATACAGAGCGCAGATAAGCTCGTCATCCAGATTTTTTGCCAATCCCTTCACATCTTTTTTTACTTTGGGAAGTTCAGGTTCCAGCATGTCACCGGGACGGGTTGAGATTGGAGTTTCTCCGCGGGGATATCCTTTCAGGGCTTTTTTCTGTACATCTTTGTCAATAGGAAGAGTGGTCTTTCCGTATAATCCGAAGCAGAGGTCTTTTACTTGCTCTGTTATCTGTGAATACTCTCCCTCCTCTTTATCGAAGAGAACATTATTTACAGTTTGAATGCCAACGATCTGACTGGTGGGAGTGACCAGGGGAACCTGTCCGAGTTGTTTTCTCACTTTTGGTAACGCTTCGAATACATCATCAAGTCTGTCCAGAGCATCCATCTGTCGCAGTTGGTTTACAAGGTTGGAAAGCATACCGCCCGGAGTTTGATGAAGGATCACATTGATATCTATGATCGCATTTTTTGTGTCATCCAGGAGGTGCCTGTATTTCGGCGTGATCTTTTCCATCTCTTTATCGATCAAAGCTAATTTTTTTATATCAAAACCAGTATCTCTGTTCGTTCCGAGAAGAGAAACAACAAGCGGTTCTACAGCAGGATGAGAAGTTCGATAGGCATACGGTGCCATGCATGTGTCTATTATATCCACTCCTGCTTCGATGGCTTTGAAAAGTGCCAGGTCACCCATGCCGGAAGTGAAGTGCGTATGCAGATGAATAGGGATATCTGTCTGAGCTTTCAATGCTTTGATAAGATTGTACACATCATAGGGAGAGATCAAACCCGCCATATCTTTGATGCAGATAGTATCGGCTCCGATTTCTTCGAGTTGCTTTGCTTTTTCCAGATAATAATCAAGATTATATGTTTCACCACCCATGCGCGGTTCTGTGAGTGAATAGCAGATAGTTCCCTGGAAATGCTTGCCGTTCTTTTTGATCATTTTCACCGCAGTTTCGAAATTTCTGAAATCATTCAGGGCATCGAACACACGGAAAATATCGATCCCGTTATCGCTTGCCCTTTGGACGAATGCTTCTACTACATCGTCTGCATAGTTTCTGTATCCGACAACATTTTGCCCTCTGAGGAGCATCGAGAAAGGAGTTTTCTTCATATATTTTTTAAGTGTTCTGATCCTTTCCCAGGGATCTTCATTTAAAAATCTGTGCATGGTATCAAATGTCGCACCACCCCAGACTTCCATGGAATAGAATCCGATTTCATCCATCATCTCTGCGACAGGCAGCATATCTTCTGTCCTACCGCGGGTTGCAAAAATGCTCTGATGTCCGTCCCGGAAACTCAAATCCTGTATCTTGATCAGATTTGCAGCTTTTGGACGATTAGGATCATAATTCATCTTTGTCATTTCCAAAATGCCGTGTTTATCGAATTTCATATATTACTCCATTATGATGCAAGAGCGCAAAAGCATTTACGCGTTATGTGATCATCTTTTTTTATCTTTAAAATACTTAATAAATTTCAATAATTTTCTTCTAAGTTTTCAACGTCTTCATAAACGAGAATAGTTCTTATAAATTTTGCAACCAGTTCAATTCCTAATTTCCGCACATCGAGATCTTTATGCACCGTTTACACCCTAAACACTTATGCTCTTTCGCGTTTTTACCCTTTTACTTTTTACCATTTCTGTTCTCTTCTCTGTACTAATATTCGGTTCTGCATGATCAGCTTTCTGCCAGCCATCACCCACTGATTTGTGTGAGGTTTATTATTTTCTTTCTCCTGCTTGAGGAATTGCATGACACCTGCGATTGCAGCTCGTAGTTTTTTATTGTCTTCCATATCAGTTATTATAATGGTATGTTTCCGTGTTTTTTGGGAGGGATACTTTCTTTCTTTGTACAAAGGATTTCCAGGGCATCAATCAGTCTTGCACGGGTTTCACTGGGTTGAATGACCGCATCAATATATCCACGTTCTGCTGCAGTGTATGGATTGTTGAAAAGTTTTTCGTACTCCTCAATTTTTTCCTGCCTTGTTGCTTCGGGATCTTTTGACTCTTTGATCTCTTTTTTGTAACTTCCTACAATATTGACCGCACCCGGTGCGCCCATCACTGCGATTTCCGCAGAAGGCCAGGCAAAAAGTGTGTCGACTCCAAGATGTTGGGAACTCATCGCAATATAACCGCCGCCGTAACTTTTCCTTGTGGTTACTGTAAATTTGGGAACTGTTGCCTCACAATAACTCCAGAGGATCTTTGCTCCATGACGGATGATGCCACCCCATTCCTGGTCACAACCTGGCAGATATCCCGGGACATCCACAAAAGTAATAAGCGGAATATTAAAGGCATCGCAAAAACGAATAAAACGAGCAATCTTATCTGATGCATTAATATCCAGGCATCCTGCAAGAACGAGCGGCTGGTTGGCAATTATACCTACCGCCTTGCCGTTCAAACGACCAAAACCTATCACTGCGTTCTGGGCAAACAGTTCGTGAATTTCATAAAATTCTCCATGATCGAGAATAGGATGAATAACATCCCTCATATCATATGCAGCTTTCGGATCATCTGGAATGACCGTATCCAACTCGGGGCACAGCCTGCCCGGGTCATCGCCCATATAGATTACAGGCGGATCTTCCATGTTGTTATTAGGAATGTAGCTCAGCAATATTTTTACATGTTCTATGGCATCTTCATCGCTTTCACACGCAAAATGAGCATTCCCGCTTTTGGTGCTATTGGTCACTGCGCCGCCCAGATCCTCAAACGTGGTCTCCTCTCCTGTGACAGATTTGATAACGCTTGGTCCGGTGATGAACATAAAACTGCTGCCCTTTACCATGAATACAAAATCCGTCATTGCAGGTGAATACACAGAACCGCCGGCTGTAGGACCCATAATGAGGGATATCTGCGGTATGACACCGGAAGCTCTGGAGTTGCGGAAGAAAAGGTCTCCGTACCCTTTTAATGAATCAATTCCTTCCTCCACGCGCGCACCGCCCGAATCACTCATTCCAATGATCGGCACACCTGCTTTCATGGCAAGGTCCATTGTCCGTACAATTTTTTCTGCATGCTTTTCTCCGAGAGAACCACCGCGGCAGGTAAAATCCTGAGCATAGGCATAAATAGGGCGACCATTTACCAGTCCGTGACCTGTGATAACGCCATCAGTTGGTATCTCATTTTCGGGCATATTGAAGTTTGTGCAACGGTGCTTCACCATCATGTATATTTCCCGGAACGTGCCTTCATCAAATAAAAGATTGATGCGTTCACGGGCAGTAAGCTTGTTTTTCTTATGCTGAGTTTCTATCCGGGCTTTGCCACCCATCTCTTTGATTTTTGCTTCTTTATGTTTCAAATTCTCGATTTTTTCAGATACTTTCATGTTATCTCCGAATATATGAATTTTAACTTTATATATTGATGGAAAAAAAATATGCCCGAAAAATGTAAAGGAAAACGAAAATATAAATGGTGGTTTTACATCCATTTTCATTAAAAAATCCTTGAGAAGGGCTGGTCTATTTTTTCGACAATCAAAATAGTTAAAGAGTATATCATAAACTTGGAAAAAGATGAATTCAAATTTTAATCAACGTGTTATGATTTGAAAAGTAGGGGCATTTCTCCGAAATGACCGATTTGTTAACCCGGCTGATTAGGATAATCAACCCCACAAAATTATCATATTATGCGGAAAAAATATAGTATGTATAATTCTGCAACCTTCCCAGGTACAACTTATACTCGAGAGCTGGATCGCTCCACGAATTTTTTCTTGACACAAAATCACACATTTACTTCCTCTCATGTAAGCAAAAAGCACAAGGGAGAAACCAATGAAAAAGCAGCAAAGATTTTTACCCTCAATGATAATTCTCTTATTTCTGATCATATTGGCAGGATGCGCAGCAAAAGTAAAAATGCTGGCGCCACTGCCACAAGCACCGGTCCTTAAGTATGTCATGCCGGAAGGACAACCATTCACCTACAAGATCTCTACCGGGTATTATCAGACCATGAGTATGATGGGTGTCCCGCTCAAAACAACTGTGTTGAAGGATATGACCGTGACATTCTATCCACTCGCCTTTGCCCAGGAAACCTATCAACTGCAGGTATTGGTAAATGATATTGCAATGAAAGTAACTTCTCCGGGCACAAATCTCACACCAAATCTGAGTAAAATTCCCGGAAAAACATTTGAAATGACCGTGACGAATTCCGGTGAAGAGATAGGGCTTATGGGGGCGGACGAGTTGACCTATAAACTTGGAGACGAAGGTGAACAAAATATGGAAAGCGAATTCGAGCATATATTCCCTGACCTACCCGAGAAAGTGTTGAATCCCGGTGACACTTGGACGAAAACAGATACGATCGTTGTAGAAGCGGGAGGTATGGAAACAATAATCGTGACTCGAACTGAAAACACCCTTGCCGGCTACGAACTCATAAAGGGACATGAATGCGCAAAAATTACCAGTGAATATACCAGCACTGTCTCAAGCAGCGGCACAAAAGAAGGCGCAGACATTGAGACAACCGTGGAAATGGGAGGGAAAGAAACACTCTATTTTGATTATAAAATGGGAGTGCTTGTACTCCAAAATTCAACAGGCAGCGGGGACGGAGCAGTGAAAATAACAGGAGCCAAGGAGATGAGCATACCTATGTCCCAGACAGTGACCAATAAAATGGAACTGGTGGAATAGGTGGATTATTTTCTTGACTGAATAATTTGATGCCTATCTATAAGAACAAGAATTAAGGGAAAATTGTAATGTCAGAATCAGAATATCAAACGAGAAAACAAAGAATTGATTTAAAACTTAGGAAGAATTGGAAAATTATCCATGCAAAGAAGGTTTCTGATTATTCTGATTTATCAAATCACGCTGTTGAAGAATATCCTACATTAAATGGCTTTGCTGACTATGCACTATTTGTGAATGGAAAACTTCTTGGATTCATTGAAGCTAAAAAGATTTCTATAGGAACCGAAAATGTGCTTGAACAAGCAAAAAGATACTCAAAAGATATATCGAATACAATAGGTGAATGGGGAGAATATAAAGCACCTTTTCTTTTTTCTTCAAACGGGGAAAATATCTATTTCTTAGATATTCGAAATCCCCTCAGCATAAGCAGGGAAGTCGCAGATTTCTACGCTCCTCAAGCTCTGGAAGATTTACTTTCTTACGATAATTCAGTCTCTATTGATTGGCTCAAAGAAAATTCTGTATCAGATATAAAGCGGTTGCGATACTACCAGGTTGACGCTATTGAAGCCATTGAAACAGCCTTGCAGCAAAAGAAGAGAAAAATGCTACTTGCAATGGCTACTGGTACAGGAAAGACTTTTACAATTGTTTCATTAATCTATCGGCTCTTGAAATCCGGTTACGCCAGACGAATTTTATTCCTAGTTGATCGTAGAGCTTTAGCTGCTCAGGCAGTAACTTCTATGTCAGCTTTTACGACGCTGGCTGGACTGAAGCTCGATAGAGAATATGAAGTGTATAGTCAGAAATTCCAACGAGAAGATTTTGAAGAGAATGTTAAGTTTGATTCAAAAGTAATGCCCAATAAATATCTTACCGATCCGCAGAATAAACACACATTTGTCTATATCTCTACAATTCAGCGAATGACTATTAATCTATTTGGCAATGAATTCTGGCAAAATAAAGAATATGATCCTGATGTTTCACGGCTGGATATTCCGATCAATGCTTTTGACGTGATCATTGCCGATGAATGTCATCGTGGATATTCTGCCAGCGAAACCGGAACCTGGAAGAAAACCCTGGATCACTTTGATGCGATAAAGATCGGTTTGACTGCTACTCCAGCAGCTCACACGATGGCAATGTTCACTCATAAAGTTTATTCCTATTCCACGGATCAGGCTGTGGAAGATGGTTTCCTGGTAGATTATGACGCTATCAAGATCAATTCCAAAGTTAAAATCGAAGGTGCTTTCCTGAAAGAAGGTGAATTAGTTGGCGAAATAGATACGAATACCGGAGCCGAAAAATTAGATGAGTTGGAAGATGAACGGGAATATTCTTCCGGAGAAATCGAACAAAAGATCACCGTGCCGGACTGCACACGTAAAATTATCAACGAACTTAAACAGTATTCTGATAAATTTGAAGAAGAAAAGGGGCATTTTCCCAAAACTCTAATTTTCGCAGTAAACGACATTGAACATATCTCTCATTGTGATGAAGTAGTACGTACCTGCAAAGAAGTTTTTGGTAGAGGTGATGACTTCGTTAAGAAGATCACAGGAAGTCCTTCCGTAGACAGACCTTTACAAAGAATCCGCGAATTCCGTAATCGCAAGAATCCCAAAATTGTGGTTACAGTTGATATGCTTTCAACTGGTGTTGATATTCCGGCTATTGAGTATATCGTATTTATGCGAATGGTGAAATCTAGAATCCTTTGGGTACAGATGCTGGGAAGAGGAACACGTCTATGTAATGAAATTCATAAAGACAGGTTTGTCATCTTCGATTGCTTCGATGGATCTTTGATCGAATACTTCAAAAATGCTACCGATTTCAAAGTGCAACTTAGTAAGGAAATCCTTACCTATCACGATCTGATCGAACGGATCTATAATAACCAGGATCAGGCATACAATATTTCTGTTCTCATCAAACGTTTAAGACGGATCGAACAGAATATGGGTGGAGAAGCAATTGAACAATTTGCTCAATTTATTCCTGATGGCAACCTTAAGAAATTTAACGACAACTTACGTTCAGAAATAAAAGGTAATTTCGTCGAAATCATGAAACTGCTCCGCAATGAAGAATTCCAAAAACTGCTGACTAACTACAAAAGACCTAAGAAGATTTTTCTCAAAGCTTACGACACAGTAGATGAAGTGAGTAGTGATCTGGTCTTCTCGGTTGGAGATAAATATGAAAAACCGGAAGATTATCTGAAATCCTTCGAACAATTTGTGAAAGAAAATCCCGAACACATCCAGGCTATAGAAATACTGCTACATAAACCTCAGGGTTGGAATTATGATGCTTTGGAAGAATTACGTCTGGCGTTGAAAAAGCATAAATTTAAAGAAAAAGACCTGCAAAGAGCCCATGAGTATTATTATAAAAAACCTCTTCCGGACATCATTTCCATGGTGAAACATGCTGCTGATTTTGATGTTCCCATCTTAAATGCACAAGAGCGAATGGAAAAAGCTATCCAATCAATCGCCACTAAAATGGATTTGAATGAAGAACAGCAAAAATGGCTTGGCTACATCAAACACTATCTCATCAGCAATTTAGCTTTGGAAGAAGAGGATCTCAGCAATCATCCTGCCTTTACCAGACACGGCGGCAAGAAAATTGCCAAACAAGTTTTTGGTGACAAATTAACTGAACTGATAAAAAAGATCAACGCTGCTGTGGCAGCATAAATAGAGATAAATAGGATTTGAATTAATGGACATAACCAACAAACTCTGGGGTATGTGTCATACCCTGCGACACGACGGCATCGATTACGGCGACTACATCGAACAGCTCACCTATCTGCTTTTTTTGAAGATGGCAGATGAACGTGGTGTTGAAATAAAAAAAGAATACAACTGGCAAAGTGTGATCAATCTCTCAGGTACGGAATTATTAGATCATTATACCAAAATACTCCAGAAATTACGGGATGAAGACGGTATATTAGGAGAAATTTTTATCCAGGCAATTCCCCGTTTCAGCAATCCGGTGAATCTTAAAAAAGTTTTGAACATGATCGATGAGATCGAATGGACTTCGTTGGAAGTCGATGTGAAAGGCGAAGCCTTTGAAGGACTGCTGGAAAAAGCAGCCAGTGAAGGCAAGAAAGGTGCCGGACAATATTTCACTCCTCGTCCCTTGATCAGAACGATTGTGAGAGTGATGCAGCCAGATCCACTCATTGCTAAAAGTTTTACAATTAGTGATCCGGCTTGTGGTACTGCCGGTTTCTTGATGGTTGCTTATGAATGGTTGATGGAAAAATACAAAGATAGTATTGATAAACGGCAATGGCCACGTGTTAAAAAAGAAACTTACCACGGACAGGAATTAGTAGCTCGTCCACGACGGCTAGCATTGATGAACATGTTCCTGCATGGAGTTGAACCCCAGATCGTGTTGGGTGACAGCATTTATGAACCGGACAGCGGCTTACGCTTCGACTGCATTCTCACCAATCCACCCTTTGGCACAAAAGGAGCCAACCAGGTTCCCACACGTGACGATTTTACTGTGGCTACCAGCAATAAACAGCTTAATTTTATACAGCATGTGGTCACCATCCTCAAACCAGGCGGAAGGGCGGCTATGGTTTTACCGGATAATGTTCTCTTTGCCGACCAAGCCGGAGACGTGATTAAAAACCTGATGGAAGATTGCAACCTGCACACTTTGTTGCGTTTGCCGAACGGCACATTTACTCCTTACAGCCAGGGTGTGAAAGCCAATGTGCTTTTCTTTCAGAAAGGACCTAAAACCGAAGAAGTTTGGATTTATGATAATCGTACCAATATTCCCGGTGTGACCAAGAAAGATCGTCCTCTCACGGAATCTATGTTTGAAGATTTTATAACCTGTTATGGTAATGACCCGGACGGCAGAGCCAAACGGCAAGCCACCGATGAAACCGGACGGTTTCGAAGCTTTGCAGCCAAAGAAATCTCAGCTCGTAACTTTAACCTGGATATTACCTGGCTGAAAGATGAAAGTCTGAGCAATAACGATGACCTGCCCGAGCCGGAACTGCTTGCCAGCGAATCCATCACAGAACTGAGCGCCTGTATCGATGAATTGCAGGAAATTCTCGATCTCTTAGAAAATAATGATGTCATCCTGAGCGGAGTCGAAGGAAATGAATAAACAAATATGCCAGACGCTGTTTGGTAGATTGAAAACGGCAGACAGTGTCTGCCAAATATTTTAGAAATATGGATATAATTAAAAAGAGTTATTTCGAACTTATTAATGATATTGGAATTTTATTGCACGAGAGTCGAGTAAAAACCTATTATGCAATTAATAATATATTACTGCAAACATATTGGCAGATTGGTGAGAAAATAATTAATTATGAACAACATGGAGAAGAACGCGCAGAATACGGTTCGAACTTATTGAATAGATTATCTAAGGACCTAAAATCAAAATACGGCAAGGGATTCAGTCGAAGAAATATTCTGAACATGAGGAATTTTTACTTCCTCTATCCGAAATGGCAGACAGTGCCTGCCAAATTGAATTGGAGTCATTTTGTCGAACTTCTCTCCATTAGTGATGATCTTGCTCGTTCCTTTTATGAGAAACAGTCCGTGCATGAGAACTGGTCTGTACGTGAGTTAAAAAGACAGCGTCAATCCGGTTTGTTTGAAAGATTGGCATTAAGTAAAAATAAGCAGGAAGTTCTGGATTTAGCAAAGCATGGACTTATTGTTACTTCCCCGGAAGATGCGGTGAAGGATCCATATATTCTAGAATTTCTGGATATTCCTGAAAGTCATAGTGTTTCTGAAAGCGAGCTGGAAGCAAGGCTTATCAATAATTTGGGAATGCTTTTGTTAGAATTAGGGAAAGGATTTTCTTTTGTCGGTCGGCAGTATAGGGTTACCATCAATAATACTCATTTCTTTGTTGATCTCGTGTTTTATCATAGCATTCTGAAATGTTATGTTCTAATTGATTTAAAGATTGGCAAAGTGCATCACCAGGATATTGGGCAGATGAACATGTACCTGAATTATTTTAAGGAAGAAGAAAATAGAGACGATGATAATGAGCCCATTGGGATTGTGCTTGCTGCTGATAAAGATGAGATAATGGTGAAATATGCCACCGGTTCAATCTCAAACAAACTCTTTGTTTCTCAATATAAGCTGTATCTTCCCGATAAAAAAGAATTGGAGAACAAGCTAAAAACTTTGATGAAAAAAGAGAGCGGATTAATTGAACACCAAACGGAGAATGGGAATGAATAACGCACTGCCGAAAGATTGGGTTGAAGCGAGACTGAAAGACATAGCATCAAAAATTACAAAAGGAACTACTCCTACAAGTATAGGATTTGATTTTATTAAAAAAGGAATAAAATTTATAAAGATAGAAAACATAAAAAACGGTGAAGTAAAAGTTGAAACAATAAAAAATTGTATCTCTGAGGAAGCTCATCAAAAAATGAAAAGGTCACAACTTCTAGATGGTGATGTGTTATACTCAATAGCTGGTACAATTGGTAGATCATGTCTTGTGAAAAATAGTATGTTGCCTGCTAATACAAATCAAGCTTTGGCTATAATTCGGGGAACCAAAAGGATTCTATATCCTAAATATCTTCTATTTAATCTACAGTCACAAATCAATCGCGATTATTTGGATGCTACATCGAGAGGTGGTGGTATGAACAACATTTCATTAAAAGATGTTGGGGACCTGAAAATCTATGTAGCACCCCTATCCGAACAAAAACGCATTGTGTCCAAACTGGATGCCGTACTCCCGCGTGTAGAAAAGCTGAAAGAGAGTTTGAATAAGACGCAGGGTTTGCTAAAGCAGTTTCGCAAGAGTGTGCTCAATGCTGCGGTTACGGGTAAATTGACTGAGGGGTGGAGGGAGAGAGATTGGGATTCAGCGTTACTCAAAGACCATACAACTAAAATCGGAAGTGGAGCTACACCAAGAGGTGGTAGTGAAAATTATAAAGATACTGGAATTCCTTTAATAAGATCTTTAAATATTCATTTTGAAGGTTTCCATGAAAAGGGACTGGCATTCATTGATGAGATGCAAGCATCAAAATTGGATAATGTAATAGTTGAAGAAAACGATGTACTTCTAAATATAACTGGAGCATCAATTGGTAGAGTAACGACAGCTCCTAAAAATATGACTGGAGCAAGGGTAAATCAGCATGTATGCATTATCCGACCTACAGAAAGTCTTTTGTCAAAATTTCTTACTATCTATTTGGGTTCTTCTATCATGCAGGATTTTATAATTAAAGAAAATTATGGTGTAACAAGACAAGCTCTAACAAAATCAATGATTGAGAACTTTCAAATACCTTTACCTGTACTCGAAGAACAACAGGAAATCGTCCGAAGGGTGGATGCGCTTTTTGGGTTAGCAGATAAACTGGGAGAACGGTTAGTAACGATAAATGAGGAAGTTGAAAACCTAGGTAAAAGCGTGTTGACAAAAGCTTTTCGAGGAGAGTTGGTTCCAAACGAAGCGGAGTTAGCAGAAAAGGAAGGTCGAACCTACGAAACAGCGGAAGAATTATTAGTGCGAATAAAAGCAGAAAAGAAGAAGCTGGAAGCGAAGAGAAAGAAAAAGCAATAACGGAGTTGTAACGGAACTAACACGGAATTGATAGGGAACTGATACGGAGATAGTCAGGAGAAATATGACAAAAGAAGATCTGATCAAACGTTTGCAAGACATTGAATGGGATGACTTCGAAGTAAAGAAAGCTGAGAAAGCAATTCCCAAGAATAGTTGGGAAACTGTAAGTTCTTTTGCTAACACGGGTGGAGGCTGGTTGGTTTTTGGAGTATCCCAGCAAAGAGAGAAATATACCTTTATTGGTGTTACCGATCCAGAAAAGATCGAACAAAGCTTTATCTCTACCTTACGATCAAACCAGAAATTCAATGTAAGGATCGATCCGATCTGTAAGAAGTATGAGATTGAAGATAAAACAGTTTTAGCTTTCCACATCCCTGTTTCGGCTCAAAAGCCAGTTTATTACAACAATGTCAAAAACACCTTCATTCGAACTTCCAGTGGAGATCAAAGAGCTACTCAAGCAGAAATAGATGCCATGTACCGGGATCAGGCATTCGGTACAAAAGATCGTGAATTAACAAATCAAGATCCTACATCTCTTGATCAAAGATCAATCGAACGGTATCGGAATTATCTTGCTACTACAAATCCTTCCCATCCTTACAACTTAATTTCTGATGATGAACTTTTACAGAAGCTTCAGGTGATAAAAGAGAATAAAGTAACAGTTGCCGGTCTTCTTTTCTTTGGACAGACAGAGAAAATTGAAAAGATGATTCCAGATTTCAGAATAGATTATTTCGAGATTCCAGGTACTACTTTGGATGATGCAACTGAGCGTTATAGCTTCAGATTAGATCAGCAGCAGAACATTTTTGAGTATTACTTTGCTATCTATCCCAGATTATTACAAAAAATAGATATTCCTTTTAAAATGACTGCTGAAGGAATGGCTACTGAAGAACAACCTCATGTGCAAGCACTTCGAGAGGCTTTGGTAAACATGTTGATGCATGCAGATTATTTTAGTACTTCCAAGCCACGCATCCGGATTTTTTTAGATCATATAGAGTTTTATAATCCGGGTGGATTACCAAAAGATCTTGATGTTCTACGTAGTTCAGACATTTCTCAACCTCGCAATCCGCTTATTGCCAAGATGTTCAGGGTTATCAAACTTGCAGAAACTGCTGGTTATGGTTTTGATAAGATATTTAAAGGATGGAAATCGTACATAGATGATGCACCATCTTACACATACCAATTGGATTTTGTAGAATTAAAGATGACTACCCAGATGACTACCCAGAAAACTACCCAGAAAACTACCCAGAAAACTACCCAGAAACAACACGAGATTATAGATTTCTTAATAAAATATCCTAAGGCAAGCAGAAAGGAAATATCAGAAAAGTTAGACAACATTACAGAGGATGGCGTTAAATATAATTTAAAAGTACTGCAAGATAGAGGGATATTAAAAAGAGTAGGACCAGATAAAGGTGGCCATTGGGAAGTTATCGAAGAAAATGTGGATAATTAATATCTTATAGTTCATTAAATGCCAAAATAAGATCCACAAATGTTTTTGTATCTCACTAATGAGCTACAAGTGAAAATATTTTATTCTTCGGTGTAAAGTTCGGTGTAAAGTTGGTTGATGATTGGTAGAAAAGTTGGTAGAATTAATAATCAGGTGAATAATGAAGAAGATAAAAGACTTACCAAAAAATGAAAGACCCCGGGAAAAGCTCGTGGAAAAAGGTGCGCAGTCTCTTACGGATCAAGAACTGCTGGCAATAATCCT
>Ga0075120_10000533_pt1 | contig 31437 bp, 28 predicted proteins | sample AntAceMetag02UKL_FD_69792 | JGI IMG/M metagenome (GOLD analysis project Ga0075120, IMG submission 69792) | Saline lake microbial communities from Ace Lake, Antarctica - Antarctic Ace Lake Metagenome 02UKL | ecosystem: Environmental > Aquatic > Non-marine Saline and Alkaline > Saline | place...
TGTAGTTGCCTGGGCTGGAGATGGTGGTACTTTTGATATCGGTTTACAGGCAATATCCGGTGCAGCAGAAAGAAATGATGATATTACCTATATCGTGTATGATAATGAGGCATATATGAATACAGGTATTCAGCGCAGTTCTGCAACTCCTCATGGTGCATGGACAACAACCACTCCTGTAAAGCACTACAAGAAAGGTCCGAAGAAGAACATAGCAGAGATCATGGCAGCCCACCGCATTCCTTATACTGCAACTGCCTCGGTTGGATACCCAGAAGATTTCTGTAAAAAACTTGAGAAAGCAAAGAACACGAAGGGTTTTAAATTCATCCATGTGCTCGCACCCTGTCCAACAGGTTGGAAATCTGATCCGAGATATACTATTAAACTTGCAAAACTCGCAGTTCAAACAAATTCTTTCCCGCTCTATGAAATCATAGATGGAATTCACTATAAGCAAAATGTGAAAATAAAAGAACGAAAACCGATCAAAGAATACTTCAAGTACCAGGGAAGGTTCAAGCATTTACACGAAGATGAAGTGCAGTATATTCAAAATTTCATAGATGAAACCTATGCACTTTTTGAAATGAAGTTAGAATGATTGTGATAAATAATTATTATCCCCTCTTTTTTGTTGGAAGAGGGGATTTTTTTTTAAAAAATTAATTAAAACTTGACACATTTTTTTTACAGGATTCCAATCAGTGTCCTCATAATTCCCTCCTTTACTCTTAGTAGAGTCGAGCCGCTTCCCCGGCGGCTCGTTTTTTTTATTATATATCACAATCAATAATTTCTTTCTCAGATACTATTGTTTTGATTTTCAGAGAATTGCCGCCATATGTAAAAATCACTGCTCCATCTAAATCTGTTCGGAACAATTTATCGGTAGAATTCTCTATTCTAATAATGATTTCTTTGTCAGGGTGATTGTATCTGTTTTTTTTCCCAACAGAAATTACGGCATATTCCGGAGAAACATGTTCCAAGAATTCATGAGTAGAAGAACTATTACTGCCATGATGTCCTACTTTTAATATATCTGAGTCTAATTTGTTTCCCCAATTTTCAATAAGAATTGCTTCGACCTCTTTTTCTGCATCTCCGGTGAAAAGCACAGTAAGGTTTCCATATTCAGCTTTAATTACAACCGAGTAGTTGTTTACGTTATTCTTATTACTATATTCGTATGTGGGATGTAAAATTTTTAGTTTCACGGGCTTGAATTCTTGAAATACGAGAGAGGTGTCTGCATATATTACTTCGATATTATTATCTTCAAAGCAGGCTAACACATTATCATACAATGAAGACTCATATTCGCATCGTGGAATCAGCACTTTGTCAACCTGGATATTGTCCACTACCGCTTGAGCTCCTCCAATATGATCCGCATGAGGATGAGTGAGAACGAGAAGGTCAATATCTCTAATTCCCCGAGCTTTAAAGTATGGAACAACAACCAGTTCCCCGTAATCCTTTTGCAAAGTTTTGTCACCAGTATCAATGAGTATGGTTTTACGAGCAGGTGTACGGATAACAATTGCATCACCCTGACCTACATCGAGGATAGTGATTTCAAAATTTCGTTCCCGCAATAGTCCGGGCACGATTAGAATTACTACAGTCAAAGCTGAAAATGAAATAAATTTATATAGTTGAATCTTTAAATTGTCCGAATTTCTCCAAAGTATTATCAGAATAAGTAAAACTGCATAAAGAGAGAGGATTTGAAAATTATTCATATAAAGAAAGTCAAAAAGGAGGATCTTGTGCAGGGCAACAAAACGGGAAATTGCGAAAACGATAAAAAGTATTAACTTATTTGCTGCAGCATACACAGTACATATTGCAGAAATCGGAAACAAAATTGAAAGAATGGAAAGAGGAAGTACCAACGATATAAGAGGGATCGCTATCACATTTGCAATTATACCACCAAGCGCAAGAGTGTGGAAATAATGAATAGTAAGAGGCGCAAGTACTATTTGAACCATCAAGCTCAAAAGTATAAGATTCAACAGCCAGAAAATTTTTGGATGAATTTTCCGTAGCGAGTTTAATTTTTGAGAGAGATACTGGAAGATAACAAGAATGGCAAAGACCGATATAAAGGAAAGTTGAAATCCTATGCTGAATAACTGTGTAGGATTAATCACAAGAATGATAAAAGCTGCAGCGAAGAGAATATTTATTGTGCTGATCCTCCTCTGCAAGATTTTTGCCAACAGCATCAAGCTGATCATAATCACTGCACGCTGAACAGAAGGCACTGCATGAGCCAGCATCATATAATAAATGAGGAAAATTATTGTAAGAATTCGAGCCGCTGTGCGATTTCTGAATACTATCTGAAAGATCGTTAAAAAGATGAGTGCGATCACTCCGGTATGCAAACCGCTTACAGCAAGTATGTGTGATAATCCTGATAAAGCAAAGTCCTGTCTTAATTGAGGGGGCAGAGAACTCTTTTCACCAAGCAAGATTGCTTTTAGGAAACCCGAATATTTGGATGAATAAAATCTGTTGATTCGGCTTCTAATCCAGTTTCTGGGCACAACAATGAGATAGTAAAATAGATCTTTTGACCCGTTTGTGATCGTATAATCTGATTTATAAAGGTAAGAAAGCCCATGAATGTTGTTATTATCGAGGTATTCCTGGTAATTGAAACTGTAGGGATTATTATTTTTGAGTGGTCGAAATATCGTACCCCTGTATGATATATGATCTCCATAAGAAGGAACAGAATCACTGTATTTTTCCTTTATTGTAAGAAGAATGTTGCCTTGTACGGAAACGTCTTCGAGCTTAGTAAGTTTGACCAGACATGATACCTTATCAGATGAAATTTCGGGTTCTTTGACGATATTTCCCTCTATCTGTACCTTCTCGATGCCGAGATAATTAATAAAATGTGCAATATGACGTTCCGGCAAGAGCTTACATATCTGAAATCTGAACATCCCAAAAAGAATCAGCAAAACCACAATTAGAATAAGAGATTTCCTCTTGAAAATATTAAGAAATATTAAAATGAAGAGAAGAGCAGCCGCAACATAAAGAATTGGAAATTTTAGGTACGAACCCAGAAGTAATCCTACAATAAAGCATGTAGTGATAGGAATAAAAGGATGATTGAATATCTTCCTCATAATGCGCCCGTCATTATCTTTTTAGTAGTTTGTATAAATTTTTTCTTTTATTTCTTTGTCTTTCTCAATAATGGTTTCAAGATCGGGATTGTAAATATTCGGCACCGAAAGTTCTTTTTCTACGATGTCCGGAATGTCTATAAAATGAATTTTTTCTTGCAGAAAGAGTGTGACTGCAGCTTCATTGGCAGCGTTGAAAATAGTGGGTATGATCCCACCGTTCTTTCCGACTTCAAAAGCCATGCCAAGCAGGGGAAACTTCTCGAAGTTTGGTTTATAAAACGTGAGTTCATGGATTTTCGCCAAATCTGTGTATTGAGCTGTTGCATCGAATCTGTCGGGATAACTAAGTGCATATTGGATCGGGAGCTTCATGTCCGGGAAACTAAGCTGTGAAATGATAGAACCATCTATATACTCCACCATTGAATGGATAACGGATTGCGGATGAATTAGCACATCGATCTCATCATAATATACATTAAATAGATGATGTGCCTCGATAACTTCCAGCCCTTTATTTGCCATGGTGGCAGAATCGATGGTGATCTTATTTCCCATAGCCCATGTAGGATGCTGAAGTGCGTCTTGAAGTGTGATGTTTTTAAAAGCTTCTAACCTCAGGTTTGAAAACGGTCCACCTGAAGCGGTGAGTATTATTCTACGCACATGCGACTTATCCTTTGCGCTTTCAAGACACTGCATAATCGCACAGTGCTCGCTATCAACAGGAATAATTTTACAATGATTTTCTTTTGCAAGTTCAGTAATGATATCACCAGCCATAACGAGGGACTCTTTATTTGCCAGTGCAATATTATGACCTGTTTTCAATCCTGCAACAGTATATTTCAACCCCGCAGAGCCGACAACGGCATTAAGCATGATATCATAATCTATTTCTTCTAAAAGGGATAAAAGCGCATCCTCTCCCTTATGAATATTCCCAGGATGTCCGGATATTCCCACGCCATTTTCCCCAGTGATTACAAAATGGTCTATAGGGATTTCATTTCCATAATTCAGCAGTTCCTCAGTTCTGCTATGAGCGGAAGCAAGCACGACCTTGAACTCTTCAGGATGTCTTTTAATAACTTCGATGGTTGACTGCCCGATCGAGCCGGTTGCGCCAAGTAATGCGATTTTTTTCATAATTTATCCTAACAAAATAAAATAGAAATACAAGAAAGGAGCACTTATCAACAAACTATCAAATCTGTCGAGTATCCCGCCGTGTCCCGGAATGAGATTGGATGAATCCTTCACTCCGAAATCGCGCTTCAAGTTGGACTCAAGAAGGTCCCCAAGCTGTCCGAGAAATCCTACAATGATCCCAAATGCCACAATGTCTTTCCATGAGTAAAGCACGAAATATCCAAAGATGAGATAGATAAGCTGATTAAGCAGATACGCACTTATAAATGCGGTAATGATTCCTGCAATGAAGCCTTCGATTGATTTGTTCTTGCTTGAACGGAAAATATTTTTATGCTTCCCAAATTTGACGCCAAGAAAGTACGCCGCCGAATCGGTCAACCAGATACATCCATAAAGTATGATGAGAAGAAATTTTCCATGCTCGAGAGACCGCACAAGAAAAAGAAAGGAGAGCAGTAAAGGAATGTATATCAGTGAAAACATACTGTATGAAATTTTCTCAACTGCATGCTGTTCGCTGTTTGAAAACACATCCCAGGCAAGAAACAAAAAAAGAAATAGGACAAATAAGGGCAAAACATATGAGAGCTGAAAGAAAAAAATCGACCAGGTAATAAGAAGCCCACAAATGATAAGAACAGGAAGAAGGAGCTTCACATCTTTATGATCACGTGCGAGGAGGTAGAACTCCCGAATGCCGAGTATGGTGACAAGAGAGAGCAAAATTTGAAGAGGATAGCCGCCAAACCATGCACATACAAGCATAAGAGGTCCGTAGATCATTGAACTTAAAATGCGAAGAACCACTGTTTTCATAAATTTTATATTCCTCCAAAACGGCGTGCGCGTCTCTGAAAATCTATAATTGTCTGAAGAAATTCTTCCTGAGAAAAGTCAGGCCAGAGCGTTTTTGTAAAATGCATTTCGGAATACGCAATCTGCCAGATGAGGTAATTGCTGATCCTCATTTCGCCGCTGGTGCGGATGAGCAGATCCGGGTCGGGAACATCTTTTGTATATAAATAATTTGGAAAATCTTCCAACGTAATTGAATCTTTCTTCTCTCTGAGCAGCGCGTTTATCCCTTCAATAATTTCAAGTCTGCCACCATAGTTTACTGCAACCAGCAAATGAAATCCAGTATTATTCTTTGTCAGCTCGAATGCATTGTCCATTTTTTGAGCAAGTGAATCTGAGATGCCCTCTAGGGAGCCGATGAATTTGATGACCACATTGTTTTCATGTAGTTCTCTTATCTCTTTCATGAGCGTATTTTCAATAAGAGTAAGCACTGCTCTCGGCTCGTTATTCGGGCGTTTCCAATTTTCTGTGGAGAAGGCGTATATCGTAAGATAGTTCAACCCGATTTCATCGCAAACTTGTACGATCCTTTTTACAGCTTTTGTGCCCTCGATATGCCCCTTTATGCGAGGTAGTTTTTTGGATTTTGCCCATCTGCCGTTGCCATCCATAATGATAGCGATATGCCGTGGCATGGGATTTTTTTTAAGTTCAAGAATAAGTTCGGATTTTGATTTCATAACAGAGATGATTGTTGTAAATGGACTTTATCTCTGTCAATAAATGTGTTTGTGAATGTAAATTAAAAAGGGGACACCTTTGCGATGCCCCCTTTACAAGTTAAAGAGAGAGTGTTTACTTATGCCACTCCGGATGCTTTTCAGAAAAATCCTTATGTTTAATTTTGTTTATAAGTAATGATTCTAGCTTATCCTTCTGGTCTTCAGTAAGAATAGAGCTTATTTTTTCTTTTAAGGTAATTTGTTCTTTCGCAAGAGTCGCTTTTTTCAGGTAGATCTGGTCAATGATCTTGCGTGTTTCTTTGTAATTTTCATCTTCAAGTGTATTTTTCTTATCAATTTCCAGCTTGCCGATATCAGCTTTTACATCGATTGATGCTTTGCGGGAATCATCCTGATATTCGTCGATCTTATCGATCTGGACTTCAGTGAGTCCAAGCTCTTCTGCCATCCAGAAAGGAAATCCCATTTGTTGACCTTTTCCCCCTGGTCTCTGTTTCATCATAAAATGCCCTTCCTGAGATTTCATCTGAGACATCATAGGCATTTGTCCTTTTGAGGGATGATGGTCAGCGTCTTGAGCCAGCAACGGAGTTGCAAGCAGGATTAAGAGTACTGTGAGTACAAGATATTTTTTCATGTGTACCTCCATGATTTATTTTTTCACATATTTGCCTATTAAGATACTTAGGGATGAAAAAGGTTTAAAATATTGTGAATAATAATTTGACAAGTATATAATGATTCTTGCTAATTCAACTAAAAGGAAAAATATGAAGGCAAAGATATATAGTTGGAATAGTTTGACCGGAGGACTTACCCCTCATCCGGTATTATGTAACTAATGACTATTATGAGGATTATAAAATATCAATTTAATTTTTTACAACAATTGAAAAAACTGAAAATCATTCTATTCTCAAGAGAAAAAATGAGAATGATTTTTTTATCAGCATTCCTTATATTAGTTGTTCTTTCCACAATATTTGCAGATGATAACTATATCACCTACACGGAAACATTTCCATGGATTGGACCCGAAGGAGAAGACCCGGAAATCGTTTTTGAAGATTTGATCAAAACCAACCAATTGTATACCGTCAAGGGACAAAACGAAATGTTTTACTCTGATGGTATTACTTGGATAAATGAAATTGGTAAAATCAGAAACGATTGTGAGTATACCATTAAAATCTTTCGAAATGTTCCAAATCATTATCAAGAAAACAACATTCAATCTCAACTGAATAGAGATCCAACAACGATCATTGTCGATATAAACGGATCAGGAGATTATACCTCCATCCAGGAAGGGATCAATAACTCGGTAAATGGAGATACAGTATTAGTCTATCCTGGAACCTATTATGAAAATATTAATTACAATGGGATAAATATTACCGTTGCCAGTTTATACTTTACAACACTAGCAGATTCGTTTATCCATCAAACCATAATTGATGGAAATCAGAATGGGAGTGTGGTTACCTTTGAAAGCGGAGAGGATACTACTGCTATATTGTGTGGATTTACTATACAAAACGGGAGCGGAACATACAATGATTTTTTAATAATGGGTGGAGGAATTCTAATTGTTAATTCACAAGCTTCAATCAATAATTGTATTATTACAAATAATATAAGTCAGGTGGGGGCAGGTATATGTTTGTATAATTCTACCGTAAATATTGCAGGTAGCAATATAATAAATAACCATTGTACATTTTGGGGAGGGGGTATTGGATTATACAATTCAGAAATCAATTTCAATCAAATAAATAGATGTAATATATATCTTAATTATGCAGGAATAGGATCTGATTTAATGGCAATCAATTGTGGTGAAATAGACGTAATGATTGATACATTTACAGTTGAATTACCAGATGATGATTTTGCTTCTCCGATTGATATATTTGTTTTTGATATTAATAATAATAAAATTGAACAAACCGATAACGATCTTTTTGTTAGTCCTTATGGCGATAATAACAATTCAGGATTGAATATAAATGAACCTCTTAAAACGATAAGTTATGCATTAGTAAAAATTAAATCTAATAAAAACAAGCGTAACTCAATTTATTTATCCCCAGGATCATATTCTCCTATTACAAATAATGAGAAACTCCCTTTAAATTGTAAATCTTATATAACAATTCATGGTAGCAATAAAGCATCAACAAAACTTGATGGTTCAGAACAATCTTTTATCTTTTTTTCAAGATATGATTCAAGTTATACAATAGAAAACCTAACTGTAGAAAACGGTTTTTCCTATGACTACAATGGTGGAGGTATGCTTAGTGATTATAGTATAGATATTATTATTAAAAGTGTTAATTTTATATATAATAAAGCTACGGATGGAGGTGGAGCAATATTCATGAATAACTCAACGATTATTTTTGAGAATTGCCTAATAAAAGATAATTGTGCTGAATTTGGCGGTGGGTTAGAAATCACACAAAATTCAAATTCAGTTTTTATAAATTGCATAATAGATAGCAATTATACCATTACTCCAGATTGGGGATTTGGTGGGGCAATTAGTAATAATGTTGAGTCTAATTCTATTTTTATAAATACACAAATAACTCATAATATCTCTGATAATTGTAGTGGTATCACTGTATCAGGTGGTGCTGGCAATTATTGTGATCCTACATTCATTAATTGTACAATTTGTGATAATTCAGAGAATCCCGGGGGTACTATTAGACAGGGAGATCATTCTCATGTTTCATTAATAAATACCATTTTAAGAAATCCTTCTCAAGAGGAAATAATATTCTGGGAGGGCTATCCACTAAAAACTGTGTCGCTTTCCTACTGTAATATTGATGGAGGTATCGACGCAATAAATACTAACAATAGTGGTACTATTATCTGGGGGGAAGGCAACATAGACGAAGACCCAAAGTTTGTCGGCGGAAATCCTTTTAGTTACGAGTTAACGAAATATTCACCCTGCATCGATGCCGGCACACCGGACACAACAGGGCTGCATCTTCCTGCAACGGACTTAGCAGGAAATCCGAGAATATTCAATGGCAGAATAGATATTGGTGCATATGAGTGCCAGGATACGATCAGCATAGATGAGCCGGATACTTCTTTTATTCATAATTTGTACCTCTTTCAAAACACCCCGAATCCTTTCACAAATGAGACAGAAATATTATTTATCACTGCGGATTACGAGAGGGTGGAAGATTATTCCCTATCCATATACAACACAAAAGGTCAGCTTGTTCGCAGGTTCGACGGAACAACCCATGACTTTTGGGTTAAGACAAAAATTATGTGGGACGGCACGGATGAACATGGTAGGCAGGTAGCGCCGGGGACGTATTTATATAAATTGGAGTACAATGGAAATGCGGTAGTGAGGAAGATGACTTTACTCCGCTGATGCTGCGCAATGAAAAATGAATAATGTAAAATGAAAAATGTAGAGGACAAAGCGACAAAGTCCGTCTCCGTTCCTGAAGGGAGCACCGCCGTGGCAAGCGATAAGGCGTGCTATAAAGTAAAAAACTTTGTCATTCTTGAGCGGAATGAAATGGAGTGAAGAATCTATTTATCGAAAACGAGCTCATAAAGAATAGACTCTTCGCGAGCTCAGAGTGACAATAATTATAGTTGGGAGGTGTGTTATTTATTAACGTCTTTATCCCTGTCCTTCAGCTTCTTCCACCACTCAAGACGTTTCTTTATTTCCTTCTCAAAACCAAATTGTGATGGTAGGTAATAGGTTTTCTCATTCATTTTATCCGGGAAATATTTCTGATAAGAATAACCATCCTCAAATTCGGGGGAATATTTATAATCTTTTCCATAACCGAGTTCTTTCATCAAACCTGTCGGTGCATTTCGGATATGATAGGGCACGCCGAGATGACTTGTTTTCGTTGCATCTCCCGCTGCAGACTTATAAGCAGTATAGATTTTATTACTTTTTGGCGCTGTTGCCAGATACACGACCAGTTGAGCCAGCGCAGTATTACATTCCGGCATTCCCAGAAAATGTACTGCATCCTTTACTGCAACTGCTTGAACCAATGCTTGAGGATCGGCAAGTCCCACATCTTCCGATGCAAAACGCACCAGTCTTCGTGCAATATACATGGGATTTTCACCTGCTTCCAGCATACGCGCCAGCCAGTAAAGCCCTGCCTGCGGATCGCTTCCCCTCAAAGATTTATGCAAAGCTGAGATAATGTTGTAGTGCTCTTCCCTGTCCTTATCATAAAATAGATTGTTCCTCTCCAGCAGCTTTTTAATTGATTCGACAGAAAGTTTTTCCTTCTGCTTGCCGTATGCTTTTATAATGAGTTCAATAGAATTAAGTGCAACCCGCGCATCACCGCACGCATAATCAGCAAGGAAATGAAGCATTTTGCCATCGAACATTTTCTCAAATTGTTGAATATCACCATGTGGATGGGAGAAACTTCTTTTAATGATAGTGTAAATATCCTCTTCGTTGAGCATTTGTAGCACGATAACTTTGCAGCGTGAGAGCAGTGGAGCAATCACTTCAAAAGATGGATTTTCGGTCGTTGCTCCTATAAGGACAATAACTCCCTTTTCCACGAAAGGAAGAAATGCATCCTGCTGCGCTTTATTGAAACGGTGTATCTCGTCGACAAAGAGAATGGTCTTTTTATGAAAATTACGCAGATCGTATTCCGCTTCCTTCATGGCGTTGCGTACTTCTGTGATCTTGGCAAACACTGCGCTGAAAAAGATGAATCGGGCATTTGTCTTGTTGGCAATGATCCTTGCAAGAGTAGTTTTACCTGTTCCGGGAGGTCCCCAGAATATGAGCGAAGTTAGTTCGTTATTCTCAATGATATTTCTGAGTATTGTGTCTTTTTCCAGTATCTGATGCTGGCCTACAAACTCATCCAGGGTTTGCGGACGCACACGCTCAGCCAGGGGCATGTCTTTGTAATCGATCTCTTTATCGGCATGAAATAGCTCTTTATTCATTTTATAAATACTCTGTTTTATATAGATAGTAGTTGCCTTGAGCTATGCTTGTGAGTTTTTCACTATTCATAAAAGCATCGAGATCATTTTTTTTGATAAGAGCAACTTCTTCATGCTCATATCCGTCAAGAGCAGTGTCAATCTTCTCAGCAACCTCGTTGGCAGATAATAATGTTTTCGTATAAAATAACAGCTCCGGCTTGAAGTGAACTGTATCACGTATTAAACCAAGGCAAACGCAACTTTTGATATCGTCTTTTACAAGAGATCCTTCTTCAAATAATTCTTTATATAAGACTTCGAAGACTGAAAGCGTGCGAGTTTCTCTCTTTTCAATTGAAAATTGCCCTGCAATAAGATGCCACAGTCCTTCCCCGAAATAAACGCTTGCGCTCCGTTTTACAAAGACAAAATTTTCATCGTTGGTTTCCAATAATGTACACAAGGCAATTGCATTTGACAGGTAGGATTTCCCGTATTCTTCTGCAAGTTCAGGATGATAAAAGTTTGTTCCCATCAGCTCTTTGAAATTAGTTTCGGACACGGATACTATTAACTGATCGCCCATTGTTTTGTAATTTTCGAGACGGTAAATGGGACCGTTGAAAAGGAGTTTGTTTTTCTCTTGAGCTTTTTGCAGTTCTTGCTTCCAATGCATGTCTATAAGCGCTGTTGTCTTTTTATTATAGGAAAGAGTTCGTTTGGAGTGTATGATTTTCAGCTTATTTTTGGGGAATACCCCGGACGCTAATATTTCAAAGGGTTTCATATACTGATTGAGAAATGAAAAAGGGTGCTGCGCGTCAATTTATAAATGTTCTTTACGCAGTCTGCTGGCAGGAATGCTGAGTTGATTTCTGTATTTTGTGACTGCGCGCAGTGACACTTCGATTTCCTGTCCATTCAAAATATTCACAATTTTCTGATCGCTGAGGGGCTTTTTTTTGTCTTCGGCATCGACGATTTTCTTAATCTCTTTTTTGATAAGCTGGGATGAGAGATTTCCCACCTTGCTGGTGAAGAACCATTTCATAAGATAAACACCGAGCGGCGTTTCTATATAATAATTATTCACAACTCTGCAGATCGTTGATACATCCCGCTTGATCTTTTTAGCGACATCCTCATAGGTCATTGGCTGAAGCTCCTTTTTCCCTTCCCGAAAAAAAGCTGATTGCTGATGAATAAGCTCATCAGTTATCCTGAGAAGTGTCTCCCGCCTCATCCATAATGCTTTCACAAAGTTATCGGCAGCAAGGAGTTTTGATTTTATATACTTCACTGCACTTTTTTTATCTATGCTTTGCGCAAGTATCTGCTGTGCGTACTCTTTATTTACCGTTATCTCCGGGATATACGTGTCGTTTACAATAATCTCGAGATCGCCATCGATTTCTTTTATGATGATATCCGGCTTAATATATGATAGTGTTCCATTAGTCAAGCGGCTGCCGGGTTTCGGGTCAAGGTGGCTGATGATATTTTTGATGGCAACCAGTTCTTCAAGAGTAATATTGTATTTTTTTAATAGTATATCCAGCTTGTGATTGCGCAAAATATCAAGATCATTTTCAACGATGGAAGTAATGATCGGGTGGTTCGCAGTTTCCTCATCGAGCTGTGCAAGCAGGCATTCCGAAAGATTCCGGGCGCCTATTCCGCGTGGATAGATACTCATGATCATGCGATGAATCTGCTCTGCTCGTGCTTCCGCTAGCCCATATGATTCATACAATTCCCCAAAAGGTGTGTCGAGGTAGCCATTCGCATCGAGGGTGTTGAGAATAGTGTCTGCAAATTCATGTTCGATCGAGTTAAGTGGCAACTCTCTTACCTGTAGGATGATGTGATCCCAGATATTTTCTTTTGAGGTTTCGTATTCCTCATTTTCCCGAGAAGATCTGGATCTGTCCTGACGCTCATACACAAACTGCGCATTGGTTTCTTCGTCTATATCATTGATGATCTTGTTGAGCTGTAGTATTTGATCAGCAAGGTCTCCATCATCATCGGATTGTTGTAAATCCTCCATCTCATCCGTAACTTCCTGAGTGTCGTATTGCTCCTCTTCTGAACTGAGATCCTGTAAGAACGGATTAATACGGAGTTCCTTTTTCAGCACCATTTCCAGTTCCTGGATTGGCTTCTGGATGAGTTCAGCAGTGATTAGCATCTGCGGTGAGAGCTTCAGCTTCTGCTGCATGAGCTGTGAGGTTTTTACTCCGACTTTCATCCTGTTCATAACTCTTATTTCTGATTTTTTTTAATGAACTGTCAATAATTATTTTTTAGGAGTTTTTATTACACGGAAGATGGAGGAGGGAAAACGGAAGAAGTTCGACTTGAGTCTAAACTGCTGATTACCATTAATTAACGCTATAGGCAAATTTTACTAAAGTAGAATCTGTCCCAAGACTGGCAGAAATTTTCGAAAGGTGTATTAAATCCTTTCTACGATAAAAAGAAAATCAATTTTACGAGTAATTCCATAAATCTGAAATAAACTTATCTTTTTATTATTGGGAATAATTGAAACAACCTCTCCTTCTAAATTATTCAGGAATTGCTCCAACTTGCTCTGATCTTTATCCATGTTGATCTCAAATTTGTGAAGTCTGTATTTCATTTGTATCCCTTTCTGCTTTAATTTTTATTCTGTATCTGCATCTAATCAATTTTGCCTCTTTTATATGTCAATAGATACAATTATGAGAGTGCTTACTTCCGGAACCTCAGCACGTCAAATGAAAGGCTGCAATGATGTGTTTCCCGGAATCCTGCATATCATTAAAGACATCTACAGCATGGGATGAATCCTTGAAAATTAGCTCGATGCAGTTTTGTTCACAATACGCGAATATTTCTTTATTAACTTTCATCAAACCGAATTTGCCTGTACCGACAATGAGCACATCCGGTTTTTCCTTTTGAAGGCAGGGAATATCTGCAAGGGTCAAATGGTGGGAGTGTTTTCTCCACCAATCTGCCTGCACTTCATTTTCATGAATTATCACGTCGTGTGTGTGCAGGATACCATCTATGACCATCTTTCCGAACTGATAGCTTTCGATTCTCATAAATTATTTCTAAAAAAATTGAGTGTGAATGTCAAAAAAATGCATACAAAATTTGACAAACATATGTTAAAAAAATCTTTATTCTAACTATGCTGTCACAAAGAATAAATAGGGAGCCACAATGGAATTAAAAACGGTGAAATTGGTGTTTCCAGAGGGTTGCAATATTATACTTGGGCAATCCCACTTTATTAAGACCGTTGAGGATATTTATGAGATCATGGTGAATTCCGTGCCGGGCATCAAGTTCGGGCTGGCATTCTCAGAAGCATCAGGACCGTGCCTTATCAGAAAAGACGGCACCGATGAAGAGCTTATTAATATTGCTGTAGAAAACCTGGAGAATATTGCTTCCGGGCATAGCTTTTTCCTGGTCATGCGGGATTCCTTTCCCATAAATGTGCTGACCAGTCTGAAGCAGTGCTTTGAGGTTGTGAATATTTTCTGTGCTTCTGCAAATCCGGTTGAAGTTATCGTTGCAGAATCCGAACAAGGTAGAGGTGTTCTCGGTGTTATTGACGGTTTATCACCAAAAGGAGTTGAGTCAGGCAAGGATATTAAAAAACGAAAAGAATTTCTTAGAATGATAGGATATAAACGCTGATGAGAATCTTTCTGGCAATAGATTTTTCCGACGAGCTTAAAGCATGCATTGCGCGCAATATTGAGATTTTAGAGGGTTACATTCCAAAAGGGATCAAATGGGTGAATAAGAAAAATCTGCATGTGACTTTCAAATTTCTGGGCGATGTGAACGAGCGGATTCTAGAGGAAATCTATGCATCTGTGGAAGGAGTTACTGGCAGACATGCCCCCTTCGCAATTTCTTTTAAAGACGCAGAAATGATCCCCAATCCCGAGCGGCCACGCCTGATTTGGTATGACATGAAAGATGAGACAGATTCTGCATCGAGACTTTTCAAAGACGTTGATCTGGCATTGTATGATCTCGGTTTCAGTAAAGAGAAACGCCCCCTGGCTCTGCATACCACACTTGGAAGGGTAAAATTTGCACGAAATATCGAATGGGAAAAAATTTCCCCCAATTTGATACCTATCGATGACATTGTGCAATGTAAGGAACTCACATTATTCAAAAGCCAGCTTACACCCTCAGGTCCAATATATTCAATTTTAAAAACTTTTAATTTATATAAGACAAACAATTACGGAGGTAAAATATAATGAAAAAGGAAGATTACAAAGAATCCTTAGATACTGCAATGGGACAAATTCGCAAAAAATACGGTGAGGGCTCGATCATGCGGCTTGGTGAAGGTGCTCGAATTGACATTGAGACCATCCCAACCGGTGCGATCAATCTGGATGCTGCTCTTGGTGTGGGAGGAATTCCACGCGGAAGGGTCTCGGAAATCTACGGTGAAGAAGCATCGGGCAAAACTACGCTAGCTTTGCATATTGCAGCCGAAGCCCAAAAATTGGACGGCGTGATCGCCTTCATTGATGCAGAACATGCGCTGGATCCCACGTATGCCAGAAAACTCGGAATCAATACTGATGAAATGCTCATTTCACAGCCGGATACTGGTGAGCAAGCACTTGAGATTACAGAAACACTTGTTCGAAGCAACGCAGTTGATCTTATCATTGTGGACTCTGTAGCAGCATTGGTTCCTCAAGCTGAAATTGAAGGCGATATGGGTGATACCCATGTCGGACTACAGGCACGCTTAATGTCTCAGGCATTGCGCAAACTCACCGGTGTGATCAGCAAATCAAACTGTGCACTTATTTTCATAAACCAGACACGTATGAAGATTGGCGTCACTCCTTATATGAACCCTAGAACGACCACCGGCGGCGTGGCATTGAAATTCTATTCCTCAATGCGTATCGAAGTCAAATCGGGACCAAAGATTAAAAGTGCATCAAACGAGATCATTGGCAACGTAATCTGGGTAAAGATCGTGAAGAATAAGCTTGCTCCTCCTTTCCGTTCAGTGCAATTCGATATTATTTACGGCAAAGGCATCTCTTCGCTTGGTATTCTTGTGGACGAAGCAGTGAATGCAAATATCATCCAAAAGAAGGGCTCGTGGTATTCTTATGAGAATACTCAACTTGGCCAGGGCAAAGAGCAGACAAAGGAATATTTTATTGAGAATCCCAAAGTGAGAAAGCAGATCGAGAAAAAAGTGAAAAAAGCACTCGGAATAGAAACACCTGCCAAAAATGAAGATAACAAGGATAAGCAAGAGAAAAAATAGACGCTTATACGATGTTTTCATCGATGATGAGTTCAGCTTCTCAGTCTCATCAAAGAACGTATTACAAAAATTCGGGCTGGAGCAAGGGCGAACCTTCCAGCCCGATGAATTTCATGAACTGCGAAGAAAAATAGAATTCTTTGAAGCTGAATATATTCTCCTGGAATTTTTGAAATACCGATTCCGCTCAAAAAAAGAGATCTTTAGAAAACTCAAGAGCAAGAAAATTTCTCAATCAACAATTGATGCAATCATTACCAAATATCAAGGAAAGGGCTTCATCAATGATGAGAATTTTGCGGAATCCTACATGTTAGATCTGATCTCATATCATCCACAGGGAAATTTCTCGATCAAACAGAAGTTAAAGCAAAAAGGTATCTCAAACGAGATCATAAAAAGATTGAGTGAAGAATATCTTTCAGGTGAGACCGAACATGAAATGGCTATTAGGGAACTTTCGAAAAGAAAAACAAAATACATGAAATTGGAACCTCGCGAGCGCCGAAATAAAGCACTCGCTTTTTTGCAAAGGAAGGGATTTTCCTACACCTGTGCAAGGGAATGTGTCGAGGAAGTTTTATTTAACGAGGAAAATTAAAGAACGACTCTATTCTTCTGCTTCCTGAATGACTTTTATCGTATCGATATTCATGGTGCGCCGTGCTGGAATGAGCGTTGTCAGTAGCGTGATGATGAGTGATATAAGCGCAACAAGAAGCAGGTCAAAAAATTCGATTTTCACAGGAAGGGCTTGAAAAGGCATTCCGGATATGGGAATGTGTATGATCCCCCATTTGATCTGAGCAGAGAGAAGCCCTATAGACGCAACAAAACCGGTTACAGTTCCTATCAAATAGATGAAGATTCCGTTGAATAAAAATATCTTCATGACATCTTTTTTCTTTGCGCCAAAGGATTTAAGTATGCCGATGTCCTGGCGTTTCTGAGAAACGAGCTTGAGATAATTTCCGGTCATATTAAAGGCAGTTATAAGAAAGATAAGCACAAGCACGAGGAACATGATCTTCTTCTCGAACCGGATGGCGGTAAAGAGATGCTTCTCAAATTCTCTCCAATCCAGCACATCATAAGAATCACCGAGATTAGCCCTGATATGCTTGGCTACCCCAAGAGATCTCTTAGGTGAAACCGTTTTGATTCCAAGATACGTAATTGCATTACCCATATTTTGAAATTTTTGAAGGGTATGAATATCTGTATAGGAGTATTTCATGTCATATTCAGGAATACCGGTGTAGAACAATCCCACAACTTTTAGGGTTTTACTTTTCGGCATCAAACCAAATGGGGTTGGCTGATCTGCAATAGGGGACGTGAGTGTCAGTTCATCTCCCCAGTTAACGCCGAGAATAAGCGCGAGGTCGGAACCGACGATGATACCTTCATTTAGCTCCTCTTGTGTTGGCGCACCGATGTATATTCTTCTCATCAAAAATGTGATATCATCATGCTTTAAGAGGTCAATGCCCTGGCAGATGGTACCGCTCACTTTTTTCTCGTGGAGAAGCATGAGTTCTGCCTGTACAACCGGGCTGATTCCGGTAATTGCTTTATCCTGAATTTCTTCTTCAACTTGCTGCCAGTTCGTAAGCGGAGCAAAATCCTTTGCATAGATTTTGATTTCTGAATGCAGTCCGATAATTCGCTCTGTTATATCCTCCTCCAGCCCATTCATTACGGACATGACAACAATAAGGGCAAACACACCAAGAAAAATTCCTACAACAGAGATCATGTTGCCAAAGGAAAGGAATTTGTGATTTCCAGAGGTCAGATAGGTTCGTGCAAGGCGGATGTAATACATACTCACTGTGGTTTTTCCCAGGTAACTTTCTGAGTGTTGAAAATATATTTGAACAGCCCGATGAAAGCTGCGTAATTGATTATGACCAGATAGAAGGGAACTGTGATAAGAACAGGCATCCTTTTATTTTTAAAGAATATTACACCACTTAAACCGAGCAGATAAAAGAAGATTTGGAGAAGAAAAAAAATACGAAATCCGGTGGTTGGGATAAAAATATTTGAAATGAATAGGATGATCATAAGGAGGAATGAGAAACTTCTTAGAAATTTATGAGAGAGAAATTCAAAAGCGATCCTGCCGCGGAAAGGATTGAGCAGTTTCCTCAAAAGAAAGAGCTGTTGAAAATTGCCGACTGAAATGCGGATGCGGCGTTTCATTTCTCCTAGAACTGAAGTTGTGCCTTCTTCCACTGCAACGGCATTTGGCTCATACACAGCACGCCTTTTTTGCTGCACTCCATACATTGGAAGGATATAATCGTCATTAATAGCTTTGGGAGGAAGTGCCCGGAAGAGGGATTTTCTTAGCGCATACAGTGCGCCATGAGCTCCTAATATTGAGTAGAATGTGCTTTCATTGGTTTTCAGAAAGGTTTCATAGTGCCAGTAAAAACCCTCGCCCTCCGCACGGGAAGTTGATGTTGCATCACGAAGAATATAGAGTCCTGACACGCTGCCGATCTTTGGGTCTTTAAAAGGAGAAATGAGTTCTTTCAGGGCATTTACAGCAAGCATTGCCGACGCATCGGAAAAAATAATGATCTCGCCCTTGAGTTTTGGAATTGTTTTATTGATCAGACCTGTTTTTCCCTCTCGGACATCATAAGCCATAAGCTGGATTTTATCCGAATAGAGATTAGCGATCTCAACTGTTTTGTCATCAGACCCGTCAGAAGCGACGATAATCTCGATCTTATCCTTCGGGTAATCGAGGTCCAGTGTGTTGCGTATTTTTTTCTCAATAACTGGTTCTTCGTTGTAAGCGGGTATAAAAATACTGATCGCGGGAAGCAGAGATCCATCTTGCAGCTCTTCCTCAGAAAATTTCGCAAATGGTTTGGGGAGCAGTTTTGACAGAAAAAGTATCAGTATAGGATATCCGAAATAGACGTAAAAGAGCACTATGCTAGAGATCCAGAAAGCAATTATCCAGCCCATTTTACTCGTACTTCATCTGCCAGAGAGAGTGATATAGCTTGTTACCGAGCATTATTTGAATCATAAATTTTATACCCTGCTTGAGTTTCATTGATTTCCACACAGACCGATCAAGAGATACAATTTTATCAAATAATTCTATTGTGTAGTCTCTTTTTATTGGAATCCGACCAAGTGAAAAGAGATCTGTTTTTGAGTTATTTGTATGATATACAGATGTGCAGATTGTTTGGTACCCGGCTTTTTCTGCTGTGTTAAAAATTCTTTTATTCCCTCTTCCGCCAGGAAGCGATAAACTTGTTACAGGTTTTCGAATAATATCTTCGAGCTGACTTTTGGATTTTTTTAATTCATAACTTAATTTATTATCCGAAAGATTTGAGAGAAAGACATGGTTTACTGTATGAGAACCGATTTCCATATCCTTCTCAGAAAGCACACGTATTTGAGCTTCAGTAAAACCAAAGTCAGAATCTATCAAAGAAGTTGTTATGTAAAAAGTGGCTTTAAAATTGTATTTCTCAAGTTCAGGAAGACAATATTTATAATTATTAGAGTATCCGTCATCAAAGGTCAGGCATACAATTTTTTTTGTCTGCTTTTCGAATATTTTTTGTTGAGTTACAAAATCTCTTACCGCGATCACATTGTAGTCTTGCTCTTTCAGCAAAGCCATCTGTTCTCGGAAATTTTTTTTCGTAATTGTATAAGGATCACCTTCAGGTAAGATGTTGTGGTACATCAGAAAGGGAACTTCTTGAGAGATCATAGCTTATTGTGAGATAAACTCAACCGGGTGCAGAAATGCTTCGGCAACCTCTGATGTTTTAAATTGTTCGACATCGCTGGAGTGGAAATAGATGAGCACGTCATGAGTTCTGTTGAAATCCTGATTTCTTCGATTTTCATAGTTGCGTAGCATTTTATTCTGCAGAGTATATTTGATGTCGATTTCCTGAGCATAAGGAGGCCAAAGCATAAGTGTGATATCTTGCTCTTGTATATAATAGCCAAATTGGCTGAGATCCCAGAACGGTTTGACAGCAAGCATCACACCACCTGTAGAATTGCTCGCATCCATCCAGCGCGACAGGTTCAGATCAAAGGGTAGTTTGCGCCCACGGCTTCGCACTTCAGATTTTTCAATATCAGATTGAAAGATTAATAAAGGAAGATCCATCTGAACCCCAGTATTTGGCGAGTACACTTGCGCGATCTCCTTAGAATAGGGCACATAGAGTGCTGCGGATTCAATTGGAGCAGTCTTTGAGAAAATGAAATCCAAAGAAATTTCCACGAAACTCTGCTCGGCAAAGGCATTGATAAGCGCAATGAATTTGCATAGATCATAACCGCTGTTGTTCCTGAGATATCCTTCAGCTTTAAATGTGGTGCGCAGAGGTCCCGCTTCTACCATCTCAATATTGTAAGTGGCATAATCATAGGAACTCTGATAAAAGATGCCGTTGTACGTCATGATGATGTCTTCAGCTTCAGTTACGAGCTCATTGTCTGCATAGTGACCGTCGCCATTCGAGTCTAGCCATGCTTTATCAAGCAAGGTGAAATGGTTTTTGTTCAGGTCAAAGCGAAGTTTGCCCGTGCTCACCTGAATGATATTCTCTTTGTAGCGGATAGTTATACCGGATTTGAAATTCATCTTTGCTAGATCTTTGCCATAGATAAGAGAAAACTGCTTTTCCTCATTTGCCTTGAAACTTGTCTGAAAATCGAGTTGAGCTTCTTTGAAGCTCTCATCTCCCCAGGTGCTGATAACCTTAATTTGATAGGGAATATCCTGCCCGCTGGGATCTTTGAGAAGCATGACTGTTTTTTCATAAACTTTTCCAGAAGGAAATCGGACAACACCAGTACATGGTGTATTGCCAATATCAATTTTGTTGATATTTTTCACTCCAAAAGCGACGGTGTTTCCTTGAAAATAATGTGTTTTTGTGATCTCATGATCTTGCGGAGAAGTTATATCCTTAACCTTTTGTTGGGTTTGTGTGGGGTTCGTATAGACTTTTTGGTCCTCATATTGTGAAGTGATGAGCTTCACATCATCAATATAGACCACCGCATCTTGAGGTGGTTTCCACTGGAAGAAATTTAGATCAACTATTTTCTTGATGTTTATCTTATCTGACATTTCATCAATTGGTACTGAGTACTGATTCCATTGTTTTGGTTCAAGATATAGATCGTATTTGAATCGTTTTTCACTACGGTCTTTTATTTGCAGAATCACCCTCGTCTTTGATTCAGAGGGATTATAGATTTCGAAGTTTAAAGCTACAAAATTCGACCAGCGCTTAGGAAAATATTGTAGAAACAGTTTTGGAGCATCACCACGACCTGATAAAAATTCTACTTTACCCGACTGATTGCCGCTTGAGACATACTGGTTTGACTGGTAGAGTACCACATCTTGAAAGCGCCATTTTTGAAGTTCTTCAGGGGTTTCAAAATCACTGAGCATGAGGAATCCACCTTCAGGACTATATCCCTTTTGCTCTGCTTCCTTAAAAACATCGCCAGCATCTTCGATTGAGTCATAGACGGAGCTCTGTATCGGAGCAAAATTTTTTGCTATGTATGGGAAAATATCTATAATATGAAATACAACAATAACAGTAAAAACGATAAGTATTGAAATAAAATCTCTTTTATAAAGTTTCATGATACCTGAATTCTTTTTTATTATCCTGCTGATTTAATTATTCTTTTATATAATTTTAACATTAATGCAAATATAAAAAATTGATAAATTTTAATCAAAGTTTTTTTCTAATTAGACATTCTTTATATAACAAACTTGTATTATCTATCATTTGCTTCATAGAAAATTTATTTTTAGCACGAACAAATCCCCTATATCCCATTCTTTCTCGCTTCGGTGGGTCATCAAGTAGATTTATGATAGCCGAAGAAAGTTTGTCTGCTCTTTTTGGGGGAATAAGATACCCTGTTTTACCGTTAACAACCAATTCGAGATTACCACCAACTTCTGTTGCAACTACTGGTTTTTTTAGAGCCATTGATTCCAATATTACATTTGAACAGCCCTCGATTAACGAAGAAATTATAGAAATATCGACACTAGCCAGATAGTTAAGGTATTTAGGAGAATGATCCATTAGAATTACGTTATTTTCAATGCCAATATCATGTACAATTTTCTTCATAGAGGAATTGTTCATACCATATCCCATTGCAAGGAATTTAACATTTGATGTGCTTTCCAGTATGATCTTCGCTGCATGAAAAAATGTTTTATGATCTTTCACAGGATCGTTCCGTGCAAAGATACCGACTAATAATTCCTTATTTTTTATTCCTAAATCCTCTCTGATTTTTTTTGATCTTACCGTTAAACCAAATAAATTTTCATCAATCCCATTATAGATCACTTTGATTTTTCGGGGTGTTATTCTTTCGGTTTTTTCTAGAAAATTTTGTATTTCTCTTGCATTTACGACAATTTTATCAGTTCCCAAAGCAAGAATCCTATCCGTGATTTTATGCAAAAAATTTTTCCAACTGTCAACACTCCTCATTGATGCCAAAACGACCGGAGTACGTGCAAGTATCGCACAGATTCTTCCATATGTATCTGCAGTGAATAGGTATGTGTGAACGATATCGAAATTATTTATTTTGATGAAATTATATAATTTGATAAGTGTTTTTATATCAAAGAAACCATGCTGGTTCAAGGAGTATAGGGGTAAATGAGCTTTTTCAATTTCTTTTTTTAATCCAGTTCTTCCTCCATCGAGATTACATATAGTAATGTCGAATTTAGAACTTGGGAGTCTACTAGCTAATTCTATGACCTGCCGCTGGGAACCTCCAGGATCAAGATGGTCAATGCAGAGTAAAATCTTTGATTTCATTAATTGCTAAATTGTTTTATCCAATAGATTCAGATATAAAGCTTCATGTTTTTTTGCCATTATTTCTGCAGTGAATAGTGTTTGGATTCTCACTTTTGAAGCTTCCGAGAAATTGCTTGATAGATTTTGATCGGTTAATAGTGTAATAATGGCTTCAGCAAGAGCTTTTGGATTGTTCGGGGCAACGATAATGCCTGTTGTGCCATCTATACATAATTCTGAATTGCCGCCAACGTTTGTTACTACAGACGGGATCCCGCAGCTCATAGCTTCTAATAAAGTTATTGGAAATCCTTCTCTTGTAGAAGATAGTACAAAAAGATCGGCCATAGAGAGCAATTCGGGAATATCCTTCCTCAATCCGGTGAGAATTACATTATGCTGTAGATTGAGCTCTTTCGTAAGGAAGATAATTTCTTGCTTTAATGAGCCGTCACCAATTATAAGTGCCTTGAAATTTTGAATGCTATTTATTACCTCTTTTAATGCCTTTAAAAAGATATGATGAGCTTTAGCAGGTTCAAGACGTCCAATAATCACAATAACTTTATCTGATGGTTCTATGCCGAATTCTTTTTTCTTGTTTAAAACATTAATTTGGATATTAAATTTTGTTAAATCCACTCCATTATAAATTGTAATAAATTTATCAGGATTGATTTTTGCCATCTTGATATAAAATTCTTTAACCTTATTCGAAACAGCGATGATTTTATTAGTAATAGATGACAGTAACCTATCCGTCCCCCAATGAGCTCTTTTTTTCCACACATCAACATTATGTTCGGTAATTACAATGACTTTTACTCTTGCCAGTTTTGCAGCAATTCTTCCCCAGAAATTAGCAGTCCATAGATGAGTATGCACGAGATCGATTTGTTTTTTTTTTATAAGTTTATAAATTTTGTATACTATGTATGGATCAAATTTTGGTTTTTTATATAAAGGTATTACTTCGATTCCAACATCTTCTAATTCATCAGCGAATGTCCCCTTATCGTTTAAGCAACAGACTGTTGGATGAAATTTATCCTTATCTATGTTTTTGCATAAGTCGATAACGACCTTTTCTGCACCCCCCAAACCCAATGACCAGATGATATACAGAATGTTAAGTTTGTTCATTTGTCAGTTAGCCCTATCTATAAATATTGAAACCAGTTCTCTAATATTTTTTTTAATGTCGAATTTTTCTTCAACTAAATCTATTCCATTTTTCACATATATTTCTGCCACATCCGGATTATTGAGAAAACTGATGATCGCTTCTGCAAGCTGTTGAGAATTTCTTGGAGAAACTGTGACACCTGTAATGTTATTATATATTATCTCCGGCACGCCTGAAACTGTCGTTGATATCACAGGTGTGCGTAATGCCAGAGCTTCGATTATCACATTAGGAATGCCATCTCTGTCCCCGTTCTTTGAAATGACGCAAGGCAATACGAACATTCGAGCTTTATTGAACATGTCAAAAACATAGGATTGGGGTTTCGTACCAGTCAGAACAATATATTCCTGTAGTTCCGATTGTTCAATCTGTGAAGTAAGTGCCTTTCTGTCTGGCCCTTCTCCGATAATAATGCATTTGAATTGATAGCCTTGATCGCGAAGAACTGAACAGGCGTCGACAAGATAGGGAAAGCCCTTTTGTTCACACAATCTTCCTATTGATAAGATCAGATTATCTTCAATATCTTTGTGGTTTTCGGGCAGCGTGTCAAAATCAATACCGTGATAGTTAAGAATTATTTTATCATTTTCTTTATAATCAAGTAATGAATCAAGATAATTTTTATTATAACCTGTGCATGTAGCAACAAATTCTGCGCACCTAACTTTTTCTTTCAGCATCGGATTGGGTAAAAAAATATCCCATGCATGAGCAGTAAAACTAAAAGGAATTCCAAGAATTTTTGATACAATAATAGCACTTGTTGTAGGAATTGTAGCCCAGTGCGCATGAAGATGAGTGATATCCAAATCTCTCATTAATTTTGCATAATATAATGAAATCGGTACAATTGCAAGGGATTTGACAAGGAATTCGAAAGAAGAAAAATTAGATTTTATCAAATAGGGAATTAGCAGTATGAATTCCATGGGTTTATTCCAAATGAAATAGAAAAATGCCTTTATGACTTTGAAAGATAGGATTGAAGAATAGTGAGTTTGTTTCATGAATTTCTGGGCTTGTGGATGAATAACCTTGTCCCTACATTTTTTTAGGGAGAAAAGCTCAAGGTTGATCTTATTTTTTCTTAGCTCAATTATCTCTCTTAAAATAAAAGTTTCGTGCGTTTCCGGGAACTGGGACAATATATATGCTATTTTACTTTTTTGTTTCTGCATTTGATTGAGCTCTCTGTTTGTTTTTATCTATCATTTCCTGTGTAATAATAATTTTAAGTCTTTGCATCAAAGCAGCAATAATCCAGAATTGGCCTGATATTTCGAGAGAGTTCATTCTTGAACCGAACATACATGCCACGGCAAGCCCGATGATACTACCCAAAAAACCAACCGAACATCCCTTAAAAAATTTATCTTTTGAATGTCTGAAAACCCAAAAGGTTGTAGAAAATACAATGATCAGTAATGAAAGAAAAACCAATAATGCAGGTACACCCATCTCAGCAGCAATTCTCAGGTATGTGTTATGAGCGTCGCGCTGTGCCTCGATTTCCGAGTAGTCCATAATGTAGTATGGAAACACCCCAAAGCCAAATCCAAGAAAGGGGTTATGCTGGATCATATTTAAGGCACCTTTCCAGATAATAATTCTATCTGAAGAACTTTTTTCAACCTTCTCTTCAACAGATTGCTCGAGGTAGGTTTGCCGATTTGTAAAAGTTGATTGAAACCTTCCTGTAATACTCTCGGGCAACAATGAGGGATTTAAGACTACAAGAATAACGAGGATTATACCGGGGATTAACAGTTTTTTGCTTCTTGTTACAGCCGTTATGAACAATGTTGCTATACCCATTGCAAGCCAGGTCCCTCGAGAGTATGTTACATGCGCACCCCGGGCACATAATAAGAAAAAGAACATATATATCCAGCTTCCGATTTTATGCACATTATAAATAAAAATACCCAATAATAATGGCCCATAGTTGACAAAGAATGTACCGAGAGAATTCGGATTTCCTGAGATGCCACCGATCCTTGCTTTTTCCCAACTTGAAACATTTCCAATATTTGCATGTTCACGAATAGTGATTAAAGCTACAGCAACTGCCGTAATCATAATAATAATGAACATTTTTTTTATTGATTCTCTATTTCGAATATTATTCACAACTACAATATACAGGAACATAGGTACGTACCAGCGCCAGAAAGAGAATATTAAATTCCCCCCTTCAATATCAACCATTTGATAACTTCCTTGAATAAGAGATATAATACCAAGAAGAGCAAAAAGAAATAGTGGAAAGTTTAGAGGGGTTCTTACCAGAAAACGTTCTTCACGGGATTCATGGCTGATAAACCAGGAAAAAAGTATAATAAATAGTAGAACATTTGTAAAATTAACAGCAGTGGCGAGGTTACCTACAATAATTTTACTGAATGGAACATATAATGTGAGGACAAAGATGGGGATTTCTGGTTTGTTGAGAGAAAAGAAAAGTAGAATCGCTATAGAAAAATAGCAGAATGCAATAAACATTCTTGATTCTATATTAAGATAAACCACAATGGATTGCAAAATTACGTAAAAAACAACAGTGAAATAGAAGAATCTATTGTTTATAACCGTTTGATCGAGTGCTGCAGGTCTTCTTGGAAGACGATTTGTTAAGGTTGTTGGGTTAGCCATGATATTTTAGAACAAAAAATTTAGAGAAAACCTCCAAGTTTTAAATGGTGTAGTATGTTAAAAATCATTCGAGTCGGAATCCTAAAAATATTTAAAGAGCTATTTCTAAAAGTCCTTGGCGTTTATAAACTATTTTCCCATATTTGGGATAACACCTACAACCGGAACACTAAGAAGTCTTTCGATATCAATTGGCTTTTTCACATAATCTTTCAAAAAGTCAACCATGATTGGCAATCCAATTGCAACGAATAAAGCAAAAATGAAACCCATTAAACGTGTTCTCATTTTACTCGAACCGGTTGGTTTATCTGGAATCTGAGGAACGTCTATCACCTGAATGTCACTTTTTACAAGCCGTTCCCAAATCTGTATCTCCCGTAATTTGTTATACCAGGCGTTATAATTTGCACGGCAGGATTTTACTTCTGATGAGAGCCTTGCCAATTCGGGATCAACACTTTCGATTTCCCATTCTTCTTGATAATTATAATATGTCGGAACACCAATATATATTTTATATTTTAGATAATTGTCTTCGGAGGTATTAAGTTTCTGGGATGATGTTTCCAATTCTTCCTCAATAAACTTCCGCGCAGATATTACATCTTCTTTATTCTCTTGAAGATTCATGCTCTGCCAAAGTGTTGCATAAGCATTAACAATTTGATAAGATATTTCGGGATCTTGAGTTGTTGCAGATATTGTAAGAACTCCATCTCCACGGTATTTTATACTTCTGATATCCGGCAATTTTTGCAAAACACTCTTCTCAATCTCTTGGTCATTTTTATATTCCACTGCTGGTCTACCAAATATTTTCTTAAGAGAGTTGTAAGCCTTAGTTCCGAGAATTTTTTTTATTCGTTGCATTATTCTCTCTTTAAGGCTTAGTTCATTGTATAATTGGAAAAAGATTTTTTCTGGGAGAGATCTTACTACTGATTGAGTAAAATCAAAGGAGCGCAGTCTAATTATTTCCTTGGTTATATCAATTCGCGAAGAACCACGACGGAATATGATCTCCTCAGTTTTTAATGGCACTTTTTCAATAAAAAGGGTTGCTTCACTTTTATAAGTGGATACAATTTCAAAACTTATAAAGAAAATAGGAATGAAAATGCATAAAAAAACAATAACTATCTGTTTCTTATGTTCCTTGAGAACTTCAGTATATTCGGTTAAATTAATTTGTTGCATAAATTATTTTACCTCTAAAACACCTTTTTTAACCTTTTCTTTGGGGATAAATTTGTTGTTCATCACCACACCAAAAATCATTCCACCGGCGAGATTAATGAGTTCGTTGGACCTTAAAACCGATATCTTTCTTGATTTCCGAGCGAGAACAACGAGAAGAACAATATCCATGAGCGAGCTCAGTATTGCGGGATCAATGTTACCCCTATTTGAAACTAATATGGGAGAAGACTCAAAGATAACAATATCTACAGATTGTCTGAATTCTTCGATAACAAATCTTAGATCATTAAAGGATTGGGCAACAATACCACCATATGTTCCGCTTGTAATAACCTTAAGATTAGGGAAATCGGTGGTTTTAAGGGCATCCTCATAATGAATTTTATCGTTGATAATGTCCGTAACTCCATGTTCTTTTGGTAGCCCGAAAATTCTATGCAACTCTGGGTTCCTTAAATTCATGTCAACAAGTAGAACTCTTTGAGGTGTATTTTTAATAAAATTCAAAGCCAGATTGACAGCCATAAAGGTTTTACCTTCACTGCTACCGCCACTGGTTAAGAGAATTGTTTTTCCGTTTTGTCTTTGAATTTCTTTGGAAACAATTTTGTTCATTCGACTGAATTCTACAAAATTATAGGTTTTAATATCTTTTGTTGGATTCATAATTTTTTATCTAGAAAGTAAATACAAAGTAGTAAATGCAGAAATAAGATACATCATATCTTTCAGGAAATCGATTGAACCCCTCCATGCTTTATACAGGAATGTTTTTCTTTTTTCCGGCACATAAATTGTTTCACCAGCTCCAACATAGGGGATATCCTGAAAGTTTTTGTCCTCAATATATTTCTTTAGATCAACTACTTTTGTACGATATTTTCCATCTTTCAATTTTTTTACTAAAAATATATGTTGCAGATCAGCATCTGAACTTGTGCCACCGGCAGAGATTAATATGTCTAGTAGATTGCTACCTTTGATTGGTTCAATTAAACTTGGATTACCAACTCTTCCCGCAACACGAATTTTGTCTTCTGTATCAGTTTCAAGTCTTTCTGGTGGTGGGGTCCAAGCTCCTAGTGATCTCTTTACGGTTCCCATTAGGGGAGTCATAGGTACAATAATTATATCTTTCGATTTTAATTTTGGCAATATATTATAATCAGTAGAAGTGAGGAAGGTAAACATATCAACAAGAATTGTTTTTTTTTTCAGCAGATTTAAGATTATATGTTGTTCTATAGAGGTTAACTTCATTCCAAATTGATCCATCTATCATTCCGCCGGCAGCAACAAATGCGCCCTGAATTCCGGCATTTTCTGGTAATAAGTACCATCCAGGTTCTCCAACGTAACCCAAGACCTGAATGTATTTTCGCTTCTCTTTTATCTGAACCTGAACCTCTTCTTGTCTGCGTAAATAAAGAGGGAGACTGAAAAAGATAGATTTCTCTAATTCACCAATGGTGAGCCCTTCAGCTTTAAAATTTCCCAGTTTTGGGAGGGTTATATAACCCTCAAAATTTACTTCGTATTCACTGAATTCTTCTTCGGCAGGTAATTTAATAATAAGTATATCTCCACCAGTTATATAGTAAGTTCGTTCTTCAGCAGATAGGAAATCAAGGTTTCCTTCCTGGAATTGCAAGGATTTGTATTCTTCCGCACTAATGGGAGGATTAAGTCTGTTTAAGCCGGCACTTATCAAATCTTTCTCTTTATCAAGAAAATCTATGCCGTCTTTTTGCAAAGGGACTTCAACCCCTCCAGCATAAAGCATGCTTGCAAACAAAATTGCTATTAAAAAAGTGATCAGGTATTTTTTGGGCATTTACAGAACTCCACATTTATTTCGAAAATGTAAAATTATTTGTCAACTTATTGATAAATAAATCATGCATACCCCCAAAAATTTTAGAATCATGACACTTCTGACTTTTATTACGGAATATTACTAATGCGAATAGAAAGGAATAGGATATAAACATAATAGCTAAAAGTATTGTCACACTGAGGTTCTCGAAGTGCGACAGGCCCTTCGACCAGCTCAGGGTGACAACAGCATGGTGAGAGAGAAATTATCAGTTGCGCTAAAAGTAATTTTCCACCCCAAAAATTCCGCAAACCCTTTATTCATAATACTCCCAGAATATCGCTTCATAATTTTTTGGGGTATCCCTGATTGATAAATAAATTACTATTAATCTGTCTTCCTTCAAATAATGAATTTCGCAGGATTTAACACTTCTTTCTTGAGATTATTTATCTGTCTTTGTTCTGAGTATTCTATGAAATAGAGTCAATTGGATAATTGATAAGGTTTCGGATATTTATTATCTACGAGTTTTCTTATAAATTTTATCTAATTCATAGGGAGGTTTAGGGTATTATAAATTTCTTTTTTATAAAAAAATAATGAATTTTCAACATTACTGAAAATTTTATTTTTTAATTCTTTCATTTTATCCACATCAAATGTATTGAATGCTTTAGTTATATCTTTAGATAAATGGTTTAAATTCTCAATGCAATATGAATATTTCATTAACTCTAAACCCAGAGATTCTTTATAAAATTTAACATTTTTATTATTATAGTAGATAATAGGTTTTTCTAATAAAGGATAAAACAAACCCAAAGATGTAAAATCAGTAATCAGCAATTCACTGACTGCTAAAAATTTATAAGTATCTTCTCTTTGTTTAACAAAATACATATTATCATAATTCAATTCTTCCATTATTTTTTTCCAATTTATATTAGGCGAATACTTATTTATAAAATTGTTTTGATGAACAGAAAAAATCACATTATACTCTTTTAGTAATTTGGGTAATAAACTAATAAATTGAATTCCTACACGTTGAGCAAAGGAATTTTTTCTCCATGAAGATATCACCATAATAGTTTTCCTGTTTTGGTCAAAATGTAATTTTTCAAGTAATTCTTCTGATTTCGATGTATAAGATAATAATTGGTCAGCTAACAAGTTTCCAACGGGTTTAGTTATTGAAATAAATTCTGGAAAGAGATTTGCTAATTTATTATATAAATACTTACTTGTAATAAAAATTTTATTATAAATTTCAAGACGTTTTGGGTTGAACCTATAGGATCCTTTATTCCGATGATATAGCCCACGCCAAATAGTGTGAGATATATATATTTTTTTGCAATCTTTTCGAAACCATGGACCATGGTCTGGATATATTATCAAATCCCATTTTAAATATTTTGCAATTCTATATTGAATATTGAATACTTCATTTTTAATTTTTTTCAGAATTTCTTTAAAATATTGTTTGTCAAATTTATTTGGGGTAGGAAAGCATATCCATAAACTTAATCTGTTGTCATT
>Ga0075120_10000543_pt1 | contig 31099 bp, 32 predicted proteins | sample AntAceMetag02UKL_FD_69792 | JGI IMG/M metagenome (GOLD analysis project Ga0075120, IMG submission 69792) | Saline lake microbial communities from Ace Lake, Antarctica - Antarctic Ace Lake Metagenome 02UKL | ecosystem: Environmental > Aquatic > Non-marine Saline and Alkaline > Saline | place...
GCTTCATCGCCAGCCAAACAGATAGTATTAGCAAAAAGCATTGAGCAGGCAACAACAATGCTAATGAAATCTTTTATTAAGATTTTATTAATTAAATACAAAAAATATGCTTGCTGCCTTGCTTTAAACATCTTCTTTTTTCTATTCATTACTCCTCCTAATCCAACGCTGCTGTTGGAGATATATCTCATAAGCTAAAGTGCCTCCAAGAAAAAGTGCAGGAAAAAAACGCAACGCAAAGGTTTGAAAATGATCTAAAATTGAGTTACTTTCATTATCAACCGAAGGATTATCAATCGAAGGATTTTCAACGCTATGGCTAGCACTGTTGCTATCAAAATCTTCGAGATTGAGAAAGAAATTTAATGTTTTCACAATCGATGTACATTGATTAAGCATATCAATATCATCAAGGTCATGGTTGTAAACGCCACGCGTAGCTCCATCATATGTAAATTCAATACCCATCGCCGTATCAGTAATCGGAGCATACTCTGTAATAAGGTTAATTCCATTATTAACAATTACTATCTCAAGATAACCAATAGAATCATCTCCAGGATTTATATTCCAAGATTCACCACGAAACCCAGCTTCAGATATTTCAGGAGTTTCGATATAGACATCGGGGACACTTATCGCTTCATTTTCATCACGCTTAATAGGAAGATAAACGATTAAACTTTGTAGCATCTTGGCACCATTGTTAAGCATATATGTTACTTGAAAACCTACATTAAACTCTTCTATGCGCAATACTCCTACCCGCTCTATTGCAACAATTTCTGTCTGGTCAATCAAAGATACACCCATAAGATCGCTGGCCGCAGGGGCCATAGGCATAGTTGTGAATACACCATCAGCATGTACTGTCTCAGCTTCATCGCCAGCCAAACAGATAGTATTAGCAAAAAGCATTGAGCAGGCAACAACAATGCTAATGAAATCTTTTATTAAGATTTTATTAATTGAATAAAAAAAAGACTCTTGCTGCCTTGTTTTAAACATCTTCTTTTTTCTATTCATAATACTCTCCCCTTTTAAGCTGGAGGCCTATTTAGGCCTCCAGCATCCGTAATATTTATTCTTGTATATTCATAACTGCAGTCATCGTATCATCGTCTAACACCTGATCTGCTTTCTGTAATTCCTCAAGCATGCTATCAAGATTATCAGACCACTTACCAGCCAACACATCGACTGCTTCAGCTGGCAAACTTAATTCAGAACCATTCAATGCCATAGCTGCACATTGCTTAATTTCAACTGCATCATTAGTTTTTTCATCGCTTAAACCATTTACTTTATTTACAAAATCAAGAAAAGCCGCTCCTTCGTTTTCTGCTACAGTTCTATCGGTTACCGCTATGGTACCAGCGTCAATACCTGCAGCGATTCCATTTATTTCGCGAGCACCTTCAATTTCCTGATCAGCTCGTTCGTTAATCACCTGACCCAACCTTAAACTTATTGCGATTTGACCTGTTTGATTAATTGCTGCAGATGCAAGCTGAGTTATAAACAACATGCCTAACACAAGAATTACTAATGCTTTATTCATTTTAACTTCCTCCTTTTTTACCAAATTAAACACCCGTTTATTTGAATTCCTTAATCTATCTTGACAATGCCCCTCCTGAGCACCGATAATACAGAGAATAATGTTGTTAAGTTTTGTTCTCTTCATAATCTTTTTCTCAAGCCCTTCTACCTCCTGTAATATTTATACCATAATATAATCTGCTGTCAAGTCGGTTGCTATATTTTTTTAATTTGTTCATTTTAAACATATCATACAATATTTATACCACATTAGACTTAAAATACAAGTCACCCCCAAAATTCTAATAATTCTCCTTTATAAAGTTAAAAACATCTCTAATTGCCCTATATCTATGTGAGATCTTATTCTTTATATTTGAGCCTAGTTCAGCCAGCGTCTTATCGCAATCTTTAGGTATAAATAGAGGGTCATAGCCGAAACCGCTATTCCCCATCATATGACAAGATATGCTACCATCTAATATACCTTCAAATGTCTCTATGTTATCCCTAGATATAGCTAAAGCAGCGGAGCAGACAAAATGAGCAGCTCTATCCGTTACGCCTTCTAAGATATGGAGTAATTTAAGATTGTTCTTATAATCATCTTTATCTTCCCCCCCGAAGCGAGCTGAATATACTCCGGGCTCTCCATCTAAAGCATCTACCGCAAGCCCTGAATCTTCAGCCAGTGTAACAATGCCGGTTTGTGTATAATAATCTCTTGCCTTCTTAATAGCATTATCTTTAAATGTCTTACCGTCTTCAACGGCTTCCTTTATATTATTAAAGTCTTTTAAGTATAGAAATTCAATTTCAAGATTTAAATCTCCAGCAATCTGAGTAATCTCTTTGACTTTATTTTGATTGAAAGTAGCAAGGAGGAGCCTCTTCATTTAACCTTTAGAGTCTTCTTCTGGATAGCTATTAACTCTTCTATTCCTTTCTCTGCTAGCTTTACAAGCTGATCCATCTTTCTCTTTGAGAACGGCTCTCCTTCAGCTGTTCCCTGAATCTCAACAATATCTTTAGATTCAGTCATAACAAGATTCATATCAACATCGGCTTTAAAATCCTCACTGTATGCCAAATCAAGCATTACCTCTTTATCTATTAAACCAACAGAGACTGCAGCTAAAAAAGTTTTAACTGGACTCTCTTTAATAGCCTCATCTTTTATAAGTTTCTGAAATGCTAAATATAGAGCAACAAAACCACCTGTAATAGATGCTGTGCGGGTCCCTCCATCTGCCTGGACAACATCGCAATCTATCCAGATGGTCCTCTCACCAAAACCCTTTAAATTTACTACTGCTCTTAGAGATCTTCCTATCAGGCGCTGAATCTCACTAGTTCTTCCTCCAACTGAACCCTTCCTGGCCTCTCTTACAACTCTACTCTTACAAGACCTGGGTAGCATGCTGTATTCTGCTGTAATCCAGCCGCTTCCTGAATTTCTCAAAAAAGGCGGAACCTTTTCTTCAACTGAAGCGGTGCAGATCACTTTGGTATTGCCCACTTCAATAAGACATGAACCTTCTGCATATTCAATATAATCTTTTGTAATCTTAACTTTTCTCAACTGATCATTACTTCTATTATCTAATCTCATTTTTTACCCCTTTTATCCCATATTTTATTACCATAGCTGTCTACTGCAACAACCAAAGGAAATCTCTCAACCTCTAATCTTCTAATTGCCTCAGCACCTAACTCTTTAAATGCTATTATTTTTGAACTCTTAACAAAGCTGCTTAGATAGGCACCGCAACCACCCCAGGCTAAGAAATATACTCCTTTATACTTTTTAACAGCATCTACTACATCTTCACCCCTCTCTCCTTTTCCTATTGTTGCCCCTAGCCCTAACTCATAGAGTAAAGGGGTATGCTTATCCATTCTAGAGCTTGTCGTAGGACCGCAAGATCCTATAGCCTCTCCTCTCTTTTTTGGAGCAGGTCCGCAGTAATATATAATTGAATCTTTTAAGTTAAAAGGCAGCTCTCTTCCTTTATCTATTAAATCAAATATCTTCTTATGAGCCTTATCACGAGCTGTATAAATAGCTCCGCTTAAATAAACCAGCTCCCCCGCTTTTAGGCTTTTAATAATACCGGCTGTTAACGGACTCTCTATATTCATTATTTAAACTTGATAATTTTCTTGGCAGATCTCACAGCATGACAGGATACCGTTATTCCAAGGGGCAACCCTGCGATATGTGTTGGATGTGTTAGCACCTTAGCGCCTAGACAGGTCGTCTCCCCGCCCACACCTAAAGGCCCTATCTTAAGCTTATTTACTTCTTCTCTTATCCTCTGCTCTAAATCTGCTAGTCTCTTATTTTTATTTTTCTTATCTAAGCTAATTAATGCTGCCTCTTTTGAGAGTATAATAGCCTTATCGGCAGTTCCCCCGATTCCAATACCTATTACATAAGGCGGGCAGGCTTTAGACCCAACAACCTTAATATGATCAGCTACAATACCTACAATATCGCTATCTAAAGTATTTGGACTCAACATAGAGAGCTTTGTCTGATTCTCAGAGCCAAACCCTTTAACTAAAAGTTCTATCTCTAACCTCTTGCTGTTATTAAACTCTATATGAAATATAGGAGGTATATTGGGTGCTATTTTCATTCTATCTAATGGATCTACTACAACCGAGTAACGTAAATGACCTCTTATAGTGGCCTCTCTTATCCCTTTGGTTAAATCTCCTGTTATACTGTTTAAATTCTTAATTCCGATATCACCGATTTTTAAAAATAATACCGGATAACCTGTATCCTGGCAGATTGCCATTCTATTTTTCTTGGCAAGATCTCCATTCTTTAAGATTGCACTTAAAGCTTCTTTAACTAGTTTCTCTCTCTCCTGACTATAGGCTTTAACTAAAGCCTTTCTAATATCTCTTCTTAGATTAAAACTTGCTTCTAGGTAGAGCTCTTTGGCTATTCTTTTAAAATCTACTCTCATCTTATATTCATTCCTTTATGAAGCTGGGGTATTACCCTTACATGTATCAGAGATCTAAAAGCCTCCTCCTGAAACCTTAGCAGTTTATCTACGAGTTTAGGAGAGCTATCTTCAAAGTGGGGCTGGATAACAAGAGGGATTGAAGTGTCAACAGAGAGGATAATCTCAAGAGCCCTTCTAAAATCTTTTACGGTGGTCTTTTCTACTACAACCATCTTAACAAAAACCTGCTTCTCCCAGGCAACAAGTAAGAACTTTCTATGCTCATCCCAAAAAGGCTTTAAACCTGTAGATGAAGGAAGCTTCATATCCATAGCAACTATATCAACATCTTCTATGATTTTTTCAAGCTGCTTAGACAATACTCCGTTAGTCTCAAGATAAACCTTCTCGCTATCTTCTAGAGAACCTAATAATTTTTTGATAAAATCAGCCTGAACTAAAGGCTCTCCTCCCGTAAGAGATATCGAATGGCAACCTTTATTTAAACCTCTGATCTCTTTTTTAATACGCTCTAGAGTATATTCTTTAAAATCATTAAGCTTGGTATCGCAATACTGGCAGCTGCCTAGATTACAACCCCAAAACCTTATAAACACCTGAGGATAACCCAAATATATCCCTTCACCCTGAATAGAGTAAAAAATTTCTGATATCTTAGCTTTTGAATTTTTCATCTTTTTATTATAGGATCTTCTAATCCTGCCTCTTTAAAGCCTCTCTCTCTTATTAAGCAAGAGTCACACTTCATACAGGGCTCACTGTCTCCTTCATAGCAAGAGGAAGTTAAATCAAAGGGGACACCTAAACTATTGCCTAACTTTATAATCTCTGATTTTTTTAACTTAAGTAAAGGAGCTGATATCTTTATTGGTCTGCCCTCAATGCCTGATTTTGTCCCGCAATCTGCAACTCTTTGAAATGCCTCCATGAAATCAGGCCTGCAGTCCGGATACCCGGAATAGTCAACCGCATTAGCACCGATAAATATCTCATCAAATAACTTTGCCTCAGCATAGCTTAAAGCAATAGAGAGAAAGACTATATTTCTTGAAGGCACATAACTTAGGGGTATATCTTCCCTCTCCAAATCTCCCTGAGGTAATTCTATATCTTTATCTAAAAGAGCACTGCCGCCCCAGCTAAAATCTAGATTAATAATCTCATATTCAACTCCTGCTGCCTGAGCTATGCTCTTAGCTAAATCAATCTCTCTCTTATCTCTCTGACCGTAGTCAAAAATAAGAGCTTTAATTTCATAACCCTTATCTAGCGCATAATAAAGAGAGGTTGAAGAGTCAAGCCCCCCTGATAATAGAACAATTCCCTTTTTATTATTCATAGTAGCTGGCTCTAGATGATTCAGTCTCCCAAACATCAACTCTCTTTACTCTAATACCATTATCAGAGAGAGCCTCTCCCATCGCCCTAAAGATGTACCAGGAGAGATTCTCAGATGTCGGATTCAAACTATCGAACGGCTTAACCTCATTTATATAGTTATGATCCAACTTAGCCAGCGCCTCTTTTAAGATTGCTTTTAAATCTATAAAGTCAATAACCATGCCTTCCTTATTCAATCTATCTGATTCTACAAAGACCTCTATGTTCCAGTTATGGCCATGAAGGTTCTCACACTTACCCTTATATTCCCTTAAGTTATGGGCAGCAGAAAAACTAGACTTTATTGAAATCTGATACATTATTACACTCCTTTAAATCAACTCTCTCAACTGTACCTAAGGCAGCGCCTAAAAAAACCTCACTAAGCTCTTTGAATTTACCCGGCTCATCTGTTACATAGAACCTGTACTCTTTATCTTTTCTATTAGAGAGAATATCATCGCTTGATAAAACATTTCTTACTCTCTTTATGAAAGCTTTGGCAGAATCTATCAATGCAACATGTTCACCTATCCCATATTGAATCATCTTCTTCATTAAAGGATAATGCGTACAACCCAATATTAAAGTATCAATCTTCTTATCCTTTAAGCTCTTTAAATATTTAGAAGCTATTTTATAGCTTTCAGGTTCATCTATCCACCCCTCTTCAACAAGAGGAACAAGGAGAGGGCAAGACTTACTGAAAACTTCTAAGCTTGGGTCTAACTCTTTTAATTTTCTCTCATAGATCCCGCTGCTTATGGTCGCCTCTGTCCCTATCACTCCAATCCTCTTAATCCTGCTCACCTTAGCAGCCTCTTCTGCTCCGGCATCAACTACCCCCAGTATTTTAAAACCATAATCTTCTCTAAGACTAGGTAGAGCCAGGCTAGATGAGGTATTACAAGCAATGAGAAGCATCTTTATCCCTTTGGGTTTGAAAAAAGAGATAGCCTCCTCTGTAAACCTCTTAACTGTCTCGGCTGATTTAGCTCCATAAGGTACCCGCGCAGTATCACCTAAATAGAGCACTGATTCCTGAGGTAAGATATTTAAAATCTCCTTAACAATTGTAAGACCCCCTACTCCGGAATCAAAGACAGCTATTGGCAGTTCTCTTCTATCTATTATATCCATGGCTCACCAGATACTCTTTCTCATAAGATTCAACTCCTCTAACTAATGCCTCTGCTATATTACTCTTGAATCTCCAGGTATTTAAATTAGACTCCTCATATTTATTGGAGATAAATCCAACCTCTACTAATACAGCCGGCATCTGCGCTCCTCTTAAAATATAAAAATTAGCGCTCTTTAAACCTCTATTTTTCGTTGAAACCAAGCTATCCATGGCTAAACATATCTTTCTGCCTAGCTTTATTGCATCTTTTCTATTCTCAGTATACAGAAGGTCCCAGATAGTTGCCTGAACATTTAAATCTTGAGATAGGCTCTCCTCAAACCCCAAGGGATAGTTCTCAGCTGCAGCAAGCGACCTTGCGCTTTCATCGCTTGCCTCTGAAAGATAAAAAACCTCAAACCCAGAGGCGCTCTTTGCCCGGGCACTGTTAGCATGTATCGAGAGAAAGAGATCCGCTCCCTCACGGTTAGCAAAAGCAACTCTATTCCAGAGTGAAACATAACTATCATCGCTACGTGTCATCTTTACCTTATAACCTGCAGACGCCAGTTTAGATTTAAGTATCTTTGCTATACTTAAAACCAGATCTTTCTCTTTAACCCCGCTTACACCTATTGCCCCGGGATCTTTTCCACCATGTCCGGGATCTAATACAATAGTATGCACTCTATGGATATCCGATATCTTCTTCTGCTTCTTTTCCTGAGGCTTCTTATCATAGTAGATCTGATTTATAATCATTCTGGCACTTTGGGAAGAGAGCCTAATATCTCCTCTCTCTACTTTTAAACTGTCCTGCAGCCTAAGAACCTGATCATTGAGCAAGGCTACTGAAGATTCCAATGCAAATATCAGCTCTATGCTATCTCCTTTGGTAAGATATACTTTCTTAAGAAAAGGATCAAAGTCTATCTGAAAATCATGCTTCCTGGCAAATTCATTTAAAGATATATGCCCTTTTTCATCTATCTCTCTATAATAAGAAGAGTATCTGCCAGAAGGCATAGTTGCACAACCCATCGAGAGCACCAATAATATCAATAAAAATCTGTATTTCATTTTAAAAATTCTATACGTAATAGCTTAATTATTCAATTACATCTTTTAAAAGCAAGCCTTATGAGTGTAAAAACCGAAATCAAAACTTCCTTGATATCTAACTTTGACTTACCTCTTTCCCGCTCTCTATATATAAAAGGTACTTCTTTTATACCATAACCCAATCTTCTAGCATAGAAGGTTGTCTCAACTTGGATAATATAACCTCTAGATATAGGGCCTTTTTTTATAAAATCTTCTATAAAATCTCTTGAGAACCCTCTAAAACCAGAGGTTGCATCTCTCACTCCTAGTCTTAGCATAATACTAGTTGCCAGATTGGCTAAACGGCTCACTAATATCCTAAACAGAGACCAATTCTCAACCCCGCCTCCGGCTATATTTCTGGAGGCTATAACAAGGCCTGCAGAGTTCAAACCTTTTAATATTAAATCAATATACTCAGGAGGATGAGAGAAATCAGCATCAAGCTGTATTAACCTTTGATAACCATTGGCCATACTATAGCGATAGCCAGAACAGAGCGCCCTGCCTAAACCCTCCTTTCTTTCTCTAAAGAGCAGTTTGACTTTATCATCCCTCATAGAGAACTCTCTAACCACTTCATAAGTCATATCGGGAGAGTTATCGTCAATAACTAAGAGATCAAACTCAGGATATCTCTTCCTTAATATATCTATAAGGAAAAGGATGTTCTCTCTCTCATTGTAGGTTGGAACTATTATAGCTGTCTTCAAAAAATAAAATATTAACGTTAAACTTAAAGAGACTTGAGATCCATTATATTACCTATTAAACGAAAAAACTACTCTTTCCAGCAATATCACAGTAGAAAAGAGATAGAATATAGCTGTATTAATGAAAACTATAGAAGATAAAAAATTGATAAAAGATTAGCTATTACAAACAAGCTCTACAGGTAAATCTTACCGAGAAATATCGATGACTCTATATTTTAAGACTCCAGCCGGAATTTTTATATCCAGCTCATCTTCTCTCTTATGCCCCAGAAGAGCCCTTCCTATAGGTGAATCAACAGAGATAAACCCTTCTGAAGGATTAGATTCATCAGCACCGACCAATTGGTACTCACACTCCTGTTTATCGCCAAGATCAAGCAGCTTGACCTTTGCTCCTATCCTTATCTCATCTTTTGAAATATCAAGATTATCAATAAATTCAACTGTTGAGAGCTTTGCCTCTATCTCATAGATCTTTTTCTCGTTCAACCCCTGCGACTCTTTAGCTGCATGGTACTCGGCATTCTCTTTTAAGTCTCCTAAGGACCTAGCATGCTCTAAGTCTTTAGAGATCTGCCTACGCTTAACAAACTTAAGATGCTTAAGCTCTTCCCTTAATTTTTCATAAGCTTTTTTGGATAGATACGTTATTCCCATTTTAAATAAATTTATCTGGGATTATTAAATCGCCGAATTTATCCTGAGCCTCTTTAACTCTGCTCTCTTGCTCACTTAATATAGAGAAGATCTCTTCAGGAATATCTTTAAATCCATTATAGATATTCCTTATTCTCTCAATCTTCTCTAAGTTCTGAGGACATCTAATGCTGAAGAACATATTGTATTCATCCAAAGAGAACTCTTTATTCAATAATTCTTTAAACAGCCTCTCTAAATCTTTACATTCAGGAATGCTCCCTATAGGGGTACTGACTGCACCTACCTTCTTGTTTACTCTTAGTTCCATCCATTTAAGCCACACCCTCTTATCATGCATACCGCTTATATACTCGCCATGCTCATTAAGTAGAAAATAATTTACACCGAATATAACCGGGGGCTCTTTAATATCTTTTACAAAATCAAGATGGTTCTTTAGATATTTTCCTATTGGAATAGACAGAAAATCTAAATTAGCCATCAGATTAAACTTACGCTCTCCGGTTTTGCCCAAAGTTGCTGCAGTTGTCTCAGACTCCAAAGACGCTGCAATTGAGACAACACCATGAATCCAATTGAAGCTTTCAAATACAGGTACCCAGGTATTAGAATCCCTGCCGCCATAGATTACCCCTTTTACAAATACTCCTTTAGGATTATCTAGCTCACTATCTACATTCTCTAAATTCTTAAGACTTATTGTATATCTTGCGTTAGGATGAGCAAAAGGAATCTCATTGCCGGATTCATTTTTTTTGCCTACATGCCAAGACCCTGAAAAGTTCTCTCCATCATCCGGAGTAACCCTGCCATCGTTTTTCCAATAAGGAGTTTTGTCTTTAATCAGTATATTTGAGAATATCGCCTCTCCTTCTTTATTGAGTGCCTCCCATATCAATGGAGCATCATCAGAGTTAACATCTTTCATAATACCGAATATACCCCTCTCAACATTAACAGCATAGACTCTATCATCTCTCTTCTTTAAATAAGCAATATCATCTCCTATAATTCTTTCACCTTCCACCATACAAGTAGAAGTCTTACCGCAAGACGATGGATAGGCCCCTGTAAAATAGTTCTTATTGCCATCTTCATCATGTACAGCCATAACAAACATATGCTCAGCAAGCCAACCTTCATGGTCAGCCTTTTTTATTGCAAGGCGAAGAGCCAGCTTCTTTAAACCTACAGTATTGCCGGCATACTGAGTATTTGTCGAATATACTGTATCTTCTGAGAAATCAACATAAACGCGCCTCTTATCTATATTCTTACTTGCTTTGTTTTCATCTAACTCTCCTGCTGAATGAACATATCTAAAGAAATCAAGATCCGGGTTTTTCTTAAAAACCTCATATGCTCCCCTATAGAGAATATCTTCGGAATGGGATACATAAGAAGAATCTGTTATTTGAACAGCATAAACAGAGAATTCAGAATCAACAGGACCTAAACCCATAAAGAGAACGTACATCTCTTTACCCTTCATAATATCTTTAAGCAGCCCTTCTATCTCATCTAATCCTTTAACTCTATCGATAGAGTTAAGGCCTTCGAGTTTAGAGTCTGGAGTGACCAAAAATTTAGTATTCTCTTTATCTCTAGCCTGATCACGGATACCATCAAAATGAATGGTATGACCGCTCTTCTTAAGAGATCTCTCCTCTCCAAGCTCTAGCGTCTTGCTTCTAACATACTCTGCATCCTGATCTGAATCGTTTCTAATAAATACGCTATCGGGATTACAGAGCTCAACATACTTAACGATAAAATCAACAACCTCCTGGCCCAAGCCAGAAATCTTCTCTAAACTATCACTATCACATCTCTCTTTCAATAAATCTAGTCCTACCATATCTTCCTCCTCATTTAATTAGTGGATAAGATTATACTAGAAAGGTCTTAAAAAACAAGCACACTTTATATTTGCAAAAAGATAAATTTGAAAAAACTATATAAAAATACTACATATTCTCAACGCCGATTGTCGTCAAAATTTCTTTACTACGTTGACCAAGAAGTTCTCTTACTGTATCTGTCATTCCGTTTTCTTCCAAATACTGCCAAAAATAACCTTCTATTCCCTGATTACCACTACTTCTTCGGTAGGCATTGAACATACCAATAACTTCCATGCCTTTATCCAATCCTAATATAAATGGTGAAACTTCCCCGTCTTGTGTTATTGAATCTAGGAATCCATAATTTGAATTATTGACATCTGGATTTAAACTTATCATTGCTTCTAAATTTTCTAATGTAGCTTGTATTTGAGGGCTTGCTACATCATACCCAGACAATACACCTAACGCTAAAAAACTAACATATATAGCAACAGGATTATTGCGCGGATTTCCAGCATTACCATATTGCTCTAAACCAGGAACTCCATTTTCACTATCGTAAATATACTTAGAAGAAACAGCCGCACAAGGAGACCAACCCCAAATATTTAAATCAAGCTTATCTGCTACATCAATCTGAATTTCTACCCAACGTCTGGCATTCTCTATAAATCCAGCAATAACATTTTCACCTGTATCAGGATTTTCCACCTCAGGTCCCAAGAAAAGAAGCGGCATAAGTATAGTCCAGATCTGTCCACCCCATGCAGGAATAACACTAATTTCTTCCCCCTCATTAGTAGTATATGTCTCTCGATAAATCGATATTGAGTCGCTAGGCGCTATGACACTATCAGGCACATTGTCTGTTGACGTTGCAACTATTGCAGGTAATAGCACCTCACTGCCAAACTGCCCGACGCTATATCCTTTATTAGAATCGCCGTACAACTGGCCATTATTGGAATAAAAGAAATTAAAATCCATTTCATCTAAAATCAACTGACATCTATCGCTAACTACAGTTCCTTCAAACGCTTGATTTGCTATCATTAAAGCTGCTGCCAAATAACCGCTGTTAAACACATCTGAAACGTTACTCAGTTTATGTTTATTAAGACTGGGTAAAGACACAAAATCGTAAAGAAAACCGTTTTTTTTCGCTGCTTTATCTATGGAATTTAAAACAATATCCATTTTTAATAAAACTTGATCATCTGTCATAATTTCTAAATCTCTTTGGATAACTAAATTCAATATCTGCAAACCAATTTCCAATCCGCTTACTTTTTTATCTACAGGTATTAGTTCATTTCCTTCTCCTACTCTTACTACATCATATGGCAAGCCTGTATTTTGCTCGACCATACCATTAAGACCTTCAATAGCCAGAATTAGATAAGAGTTATAAAGCGTTTCGGAATTTATTTCATTTAATTGTTGACTTAACAATATCTCGTTTAGTCTCTTGTTAAACGCGTTACCCGAAAAAACTTTTGAATATTCACCAGAAGTAATGCTCGGCAAAACAAGTGGGCATTGCTCCAAATCCTCAGAGTTAGAATAAGAACTAAACGACAAGAATAGAATTGGAATAATAAATAATATAATTAGTTTCTTCATAAATTATCTTTCTATAATTGCTGCCCCTTATAATCTATGATATTTATACCATAAAATAAACCTATGTCAAATTGCTAAACAAACTTTTTAAATTTATTTAATTAGAAAAGATAGGTTACTAGACTATAATCTCTGTGCCTACACCCTCTTCCGTAAATACCTCCAGAAGAACAACATGGGGCACTCGACCGTCTAAAATGTGAGTCTTTCTGACGCCTCTATCTAAGGCTCTAAGGCAGGCTTTTACTTTAGGCACCATACCGCTTGATATAACATCCATTCTTATAAGATCATCTACTTCTGAGGCATGTAAGCTTGGAATCAAACTCTCCTCATCGCTCTTATCTCTTAAAATACCCTTTACATCAGTGAGAAGAACTAGCTTTTCAGCATTTAAACTTATTGCAAGTTCTGCAGCCATATCATCTGCGTTTACATTGTATAACTCACCATCTTTATCAAGCCCAACAGGCATAATTACAGGCACAATCTCTCTCTCTGTGAGTTTTAAAATGCTCTCTGAGCTTATCTTATCAACTACTCCTACGTAGCCTAAATTTTTTGATTCTTGCCTTACAGATACATTTTTATCTATCTTAGGATTAATACCCTGCGCATTACCTCTAAAACTTTTGATCTCACTAACTAGATCCTCATTCATATTCTTAAGCACCTTATAAACCATCTGCATGGTCTTTTTATTCGTAACTCTCTTTCCTTCAATGAACTTAGATATTCCCCCTGATTGAGCTATCAACTCTGTGATCTTATAGCCGCCACCATGAACAATAATCGGCTTTATACCTACAAGAGACATAAAAGCTATATCTTTTAATATATTATTTTTTGCATCTTCACTCAATAAAGCCCTGCCGCCGTATTTAATTACAATAATTTTTCCTCTAAACTCTTCAATATAAGGAAACGCTTCAACTAGAATATGGGCTTTTTTAATTAAATCTTCCATCAGCTATTTAACTTAACATAATCTGGGGAGAGATCAGTTGTATACATAAAAAAATCATCTCCGCCTTTTTTGAAATCCAAAACAATCTTTACCTCTTTAGACTTCTTCAAATAATCATCCGCTCTCTTTTTATTATTATATAGACTCAGACCATTTTTAACAACTTTGATATTACCATAATTTATATCATAACTCTTGCCAACACCCAAACTTAGAGAGCCGACTGAGGATAGAATTCTGCCCCAGTTAGCGCTATTTCCATATAGCGAGCTTTTAAAGAGCATGGAAGATGCAAGCTTCCTGCATATTTTTTCAGCTACTATTCTACTCTTTGCAGATTTTACTTCTATCTTTACTATCTTAGTCGCCCCTTCACCGTTCTCGACTATTTCATACGCTAAATCATGCAGCACCTTAAAAACACCTTTTATAAATTCATCTCTCTTATCTCTAGAAACCTCAACATCGACAGAGCTAGCACCGTTGGCCAAAGCAAGAAAAGTATCGTTTGTGCTCTGATCAGCATCTATAGATATCCTGTTAAAAGTCAAATCGAGGGCTGATTTTACAATCTTAGCCAGAGAACTCCTTCTTATCTTTGCATCTGTCAAAAGAAACGATAGGGTTGTAGCCATATTAGGCTCTATCATCCCGGCACCCTTAGCTATGCCTAATATAGTAACACCGCTCTTCAATTTAAGAGCAGAGACCTTAGGGTATTTATCTGTTGTCATGATTGCTCTAGCAAAATCTTCTGCCTTAGTGCTTAGAGCCCCTTTAATCAACCTAGGAATACTAGAGACTATCTTCTGCTCTTCAAGAGGTATACCTATTGATCCTGTAGAAGCAATCAACACGTCGGACTTTTTAGTTTTTAGTTCCTTAGCAACTTCAGAACATATTTTTAATGCTGCAGCCTCTCCCTTCTTGCCCAATCCGCAATTAGCACAACCGCTATTTACAACAATAGCCTGAGCTAAACCATCTTCTATATTTCTCTGACAGACCAAGAGAGACTCAGACTTATATTCATTTTTGGTAAAAAATCCAACCGCATCTGCTTTTTCTTCAGTTATTATAATACCCAGGTCTTTAGCTTGCTTCTTAACGCGAGAGTTTATTCCGTTAAAAACAAAACCTTTGGGTGTAATCATATTAACCCTTCTTTTTCATCAAAACCAAGAGCAATATTCATATTCTGTACAGCTTGAGAGGCAGCTCCTTTCCCCAGATTATCTATGCAGGAAATTATCAAAAATGTATTGTCATTTATAAAATCTAAATAACTCAGGTCGCAGAAGTTGGTAAAGGCAACGTCCTTTAACTCAGTAACTTCACCCTTCTTGGAGATTCTGATAAAAGGCTCTTTGGAATAATATTTTTTATACAACCCATAGAGATCTTTTTTCTTTTTATTCTTAAATACAGTATAGATCATGCTGATTATGCCCCTATTAATTGGTATCAGCTGAGGAACAAAGCTTAAATCTACGCTCTTATTTAACTCATCTTTAAAAAACGCTGTAACCTCGGGCATATGCTGATGTTTATTTATCTTATAAGGCCGCAGATTACCATTGAGTTCAGAAAATATTAATCCTGTAGCTGCCTTTCTTCCTGCGCCAGAAGTGCCTGTCTTAGAGTCTACTATAACTTGAGCATTATCAAGCAGTCCTTCCTTTGCAAGAGGATATAGACCCAATATCATGCTTGTTGGATAACAGCCAGGGTTGGCAATAAGCTTAGCTCCTTTAATCTCGCTTCTATTAATTTCAGGAAGACCATAGACAGCCTTTTTTAAATTCTTCTTATCCAAGTGATCTGCCTTATACCACTTCTGATAAGACTTATGGCTCTTAAACCTGTAGTCCGCAGAGAGATCTATCAAGAGGCTCACCTTATCTAGAATACTAGGAGCAATCTTCATAGATACGGTGTGAGGGAGAGCAAGAAAAACAACATCAACAACATCTAAGTCCTTCTTATTAAAATGCTCAACCTTTGTATTTACTATATTCTTAAACTCAGGGAATATTGAATCTATTCTCGCTCCCTTTTTATCCACTGCATTATCCCAGAGCTTATATATCCTAACAACCGGATGTCTGGATAGATAATGTATGAGCTCCTTACCTGTATATCCTAATGCCCCTATTATTCCTACATGTATCATTCTAGCCTCCTATAAATAAGACGATTAGCCCTATTATACAACAGTAGTAGCCAAAAAATGAAAGCTTCTTTCTAAAGACCGTTTTCTCTAGAATAGCAAGAGATGCTAAGCTCACGATGAAAGTTATCACAAAATAACCTACATATGAAATATTAATAACATTAAATGCTTGGAAATTCCAGCTTGATTTTAAAAGCTCATAAACGCCTGCTCCAATTATTGTCGGAATAGCTAAAAGAAAAGAGAATCTAAACGCTTCTTCTCTAGTTAATCCAAGCAATAGGGCTAATACAATGGTAATACCAGAGCGCGATATCCCTGGAAAGACTGAGACCCCCTGCACAAATCCTATCAACAATGCAGATTTAAAAGTTAGACTCTGACTTTGATTCTTTCTTAACCTCGGCAAAAATAACAATACTCCGCTTATTATAAAAAATGGTCCTAAAATATTTAATCCTTCCATGTTGTATATTGCAACAACATATCTTCTAAGATAGAGAGCGACTATGATAGTCGTGCAAAAAGCTGCAAGAACCTTTAATATATATATATTATCTTTTAATAAAATTTTTATTCTGGGATAAAAGTAAAAGAGTATAGCTAAGAGAGCAGCTAGATGAAGGAATATGGTGAAGATAAATTTATCGATATTTAAATTTAATAAATTACTCAAAAATAGAAGATGTCCTGAACTGCTTATAGGAAGAAACTCCGCAATTCCTTGAATAAAGGATAGGATTAAAAGATCAAACTTCACTTATAAATCCTAACTGTCTCCTCAATAATCTTAGGATCAAACTGAGTCCCGGCATTACTCTTAAGCTCTTTTAATGCCTCTTTGAAGGTAAGGACAGGACGATAGGTCCTCTTAGATGTCATAGCATCTAGAGCATCGGCAACCGAGATAATTCTGGCTCCTAGCGGTATCTCTTCGCCTTTTAAACCCTGATGATAACCTTTACCATCCCAGCGCTCATGGTGATATCCTGCAAAAACATATTTTTTAAATGAGGGGATTGAATCAAGCAGCTCAACAGTTATCGCAGAATGCTTTTTGACTATCTGCCACTCCTGCTCTGTCAGCCAAGCTGGTTTATTTAATACCATATGCGGAATAGATAATTTACCTATATCATGCAGATACCCACCCCTTCTTATCATAGTCACTTCATCTTCTGGCAAATTTAACGCTTTTGCAATCTGTACCGAATAATGCGTATCCCCTTCTGAGTGACCCATTGCATTAGAATCTATTTTAAAATCTATTAAATACCCGATGAATGCGAACAGATCATCTTCATCTCTATGGTTAAGGATTATGTTTAAATCCTTGCTCCTTACATATTCTAGAATCATATCCTGAGGCTTAAGATATAACCCCATAAACTCTTTATCTTTTATAATCTCTTTTAAGATATTCAAAATATCAGGGTCAAGCTCTTCGTTGGACTCTAGGACATTAATAGCTGACTGAGGATTGATCTCACTTTTGTTCTGTCCATGCCGAGAATAGATATCAAAAGCATCAGCTGCTCTTAAAATTCTACCTCCAAGCAGAATCTCATTCTTTTTATACTGACGAGGATATCCCACCCCTTTCCACCATTCATGGTGTTCAAAGATATAATCCGACATTCTATACTGACCTTGGAAGAGAACTGGAAACATCCTTATTAAATGCACGCCTCTATAAGGGTGTTCAAATATATCCGGATCTTGAATCTGTGCAAGCAGATCAGGGTGGTGTAGAATATGGTTTCTAGAACCCAAACCTCCTATATCATGCACAAGACCTGCAAAGAACATTAAATCTCTCTCTTGAGGCAATACTTCCTCTGCTATTTTCTCAGACATAAGGGCTACTCTTACCCCATGCTCATATTTACCTTTCTCATCCAAATCCTGAGTTATTGAAAGCAAGTACAACGTCTCTTTTACAAGATTTTCATAATCTTTATCTACTTTCAATTTAGACCCTCGCTTTTTTTAATATTTCATTCAATCTCTTAGTTAAAAGAGGTATAACTTCAAAAAGATCTCCTACTATTCCATAGGTTGCAACCTTAAATATTGGAGCTTCAGAATCTCTGTTTATAGCAACAATAACATCTGAGGATTGCATACCTACTAAATGTTGAATCTGACCTGATATCCCGCAGGCAATATATAGCTTAGGGCAGACAGTACGTCCGGTCTGACCTACCTGATGAGCATAAGGAATCCAACCATTATCTACAGCCGAACGTGATGCTCCAACAGCAGCATCTAAGACCTCGGCTAACCCTTCGATAATCTTAAAATTTTCAGGCTTACCTAAACCATATCCGCCTGACACTACAACATCAGCCTCTGTTAGATTTACACTTTTGCCTACTTCATCTATAACATCAATCAATTTTGTTCTGGAACTTAATTTACCATTATAATTTATCAGTTCAACCTCTCCGCTTCTAGTGTTATCAATCTGAGCTTCTTTCATTACCTTATGCCGCACAGTCGACATTTGAGGCCTATGGTTAGGTGTAATTATAGTTGCCATAATATTACCGCCAAAAGCAGGGCGTGTCTGGAGTAAAATTTTATCTTTAAGGTCTATCTCTAATCCTGTGCAATCTGCAGTAAGGCCTGCGCCTATCTTAACTGCAACGCGAGATATGAGTGCACGCCCAATAGTTGTAGCGCCGGTTAAGACTATCTCCGGCTTATGTTTTTCAATTAAATCAACAAGTACTTGAGTATAAGGCTCATCCAGGTAGTTCTCTAAGAGCTCATCTTCTGCTGCCAAAACTTTGTCTGCTCCGCTGGCTATTAAATCTCTACATACATCCTTTATATTATTTCCAAGCAACACCGCCCAGAGTTGAACTCCTAAACTATCTGCCAATTCCCTGCCTTTTCCAAGCAGCTCATATACGACCGGCTGAACTATTCCTTTTTTTTGTTCCGCAAAGACCCAGACATTCTTATAGGCCGACAGATCACGTTTTATCTCCTCTCTTTTTATCTCAATAGCCGAAAGAGGACAGATCTCAACGCAAGCTCCGCAAAAATTACACTTCTCTAAATCTATTATCAGCTCTTTATCTTTAATCTTAATAGCCGAAAAAGGGCAAGACTTGATGCATACCCCGCAACCGCTACATTTTTCTATTAATACTGTAATCATCCTATCAAAACATCCCTTATTAAATCTGTTAACTTATCAACGTTTTCTGATATATCTCCCTCTAAGATCATGCCTTTCTCTCTAACTGGAGGTGTAAATATCTTCACTACTCTTGTAGGAGAATTGTTTAATCCAACGCAAGATTCATCTAAGCCTACATCAGCTGCCGACCATACTTCTATCTCGGCTCTCTTTGCACGCATCTTGCCTTTAAGTGAAGGGAACCGAGGCTCATTGATCTCTTTTACTACAGTAAATACAGCAGGAAACGGTATCTCTATAACATCATAGCCCTCTTCTGTCATCCGCTCAACAGTCGCCTTATCTCTAGACAGCTTTTCTATATGCCTAACATATGCTGCCTGGGGAAGATCGAGCCAGGATGATATCCCAGGCCCAACTTGGGCAGTATCACCATCTATTGCCTGCTTACCACATATAATTAAACCATAATCTCCTATCTTCTCTATAGCTTTTGATAAGGCATAACTTGTAGCCCAGGTATCTGAGCCTGCAAACTTTCTATCTGATAAGAGCACCGCTCTATCTACACCTAAAGATATCGCTTCTCTTAATGCCTCTTCTGCTTGAGGAGGGCCCATAGTTAAAGCGATCACCTCTACCCCATCCAGCCTCTCCTTAATACGCAAGCCTTCTTCAATAGCATAAGTATCAAAAGGATTAATGATAGATTCAACGCCTTCACGAATTAAAGTATTGGTCTCTGGATCTATCTTGACATTCGTTGTGTCAGGTACCTGTTTTATGCAGACTATGACTTTCACTTTTTCTTAGTCTGCTCCTTGATAAGATGAGATGCAATTACACCCCTTAATATCTGATTTGTACCTTCATATATTTGAGTGATCTTTGCATCTCTCATATATTTTTCTATAGGATACTCTTTCATATAACCATACCCGCCGAATATCTGAAGGCAATCAGTCGTAACCTTCATAGCAACATCGGATGCAAACACCTTGGTTATAGCCGACTCTTTAGCCACAGACATATTACCGCTGTCCACCATTCTGCAAGTAGCATAGACTAAAGCCCTTGCTGCTTCAATCTGCATTGCCATATCGGCAAGCATAAACTGTATTCCCTGAAAACTTGTTATCGGCTTATTAAACTGGTGTCTCTGATGAGCATACTCAGTAGCCAGCTCAAGCGCTCCCTGAGCAATACCCAGAGCCTGCGCTGCAACTCCAGGGCGAGAACAGTCAAAAGTCTTCATAGCAACTACAAAGCCTAGGCCTTCTTTACCCAAAACATTCTCTTTAGGAACACGGCAATTATTAAAAATAAGCTCTCTTGTCGCTGATGCACGGATACCAAGTTTGTCCTCTTTTTTGCCAAAATCAAAGCCTTCCATACCTTTTTCAAGTATAAAAGCTGTTGCACCTCTGGCCCCTTTAGCTTTATTTGTCATTGCAATAACTACATAAGTCTCTGCTTCACCGCCATTTGTAATCCATTGCTTTCTTCCATTCAATATATAAGAATCGCCATCTTTTTGAGCCTTGCTCTCCATAGCAGAAGCATCAGATCCTGCATTCGGCTCTGTTATTGCAAAAGCAGCTATCTTCTTACCGCTTGCAATATCAGGTAAATACTTGTCTTTCTGCTCATCGTTGCCAAAAAGAATAATAGGATAAGTTCCTAGTGCTGAAGCTGCATAGCTTACAGCGATACCACCGCAGGCACGAGAGAGCTCTTCAGCAACGAGGGATAACTCAAATACGCCTCCTCCAAAACCGCCATATTTTTCATCTATGTAGACCCCAAACAGGTCACTCTGAGCAAGGATCTTCATAATATCCCAGGGGAACTCGCCCGATTCATCGTACTCTTTTGCAACAGGGCGTATCTTCTCCTCTGCGATCTTATGAGCCAACTCTTTTAACATCTGCTGTTCTTCTGTTAACAGGTAGTCCAACATTTTAATCCTCCTTAATTTAAATCAGCGCTTTAATGTTAATATAAATAGTCTATTTTGTCAATTAGACTACTTTACCTTGAAAGAATTCAATTTATTATATATTATATATACTAATGCTAACAGAAAATATCATACTTGATAACTTCCAAAAAGATGCCATTGAGCATATTGATAAAAATAATTCCGTTATTGTGGCAGCACCAACAGGCGCTGGCAAGACTCTCATTGCTGAATATGCAATCGAGAAATGCCTCAAGGAGAATAAGGGGCTTATATACACAGCACCAATAAAAGCTTTGAGCAATCAGAAGTTCAGAGATTTCTCTAAAAACTTTCCTCAAAAAGTCGGAATAATAACAGGTGATGTCAGAATAAATCCCAGAGCCCCTATTTTAATCATGACAACAGAGATATTTAGAAACTACCTCCTCCAGGAACCAGAAAAACTAAAAGATAAAAAATGGGTGATATTTGATGAAGTACATTATCTTGATGACCCAGAGAGAGGCACCGTCTGGGAAGAATCTATTATATTCCTGCCTCCAGAAATGAGAATATTAGCGCTATCTGCAACACTGCCTAACGTGGGTGAGTTTAAAAATTGGATCAAAAAAGTTCATAATCAAAACATAATAGAGATAGAAGAGGCCGTCAGACCAGTGCCTTTGCATTTCTATTTTCAGGCAGATAATCAGATTTTCTCAAATCTTAAAGATTTAAAAAAATATAGCTCCAGAGAGAGAGGTAAATTCTTCTTAAATAATAGAATAGACTCTTTAATTAAACATCTAAAAACCAATGGTTTCTTGCCTTGTATATATTTCTGTTTCTCAAGAAAAAAATGTGAAAATTATGCAAAAGATCTCTCCCAGTTCAATTTTTTAACCGAAGAAGAAAAGAGAGATATTAAGAACCTCTATAAAGAGCTGGTAAAAAAATTCAAAATAGAACAGCATACATCTACCCATGACATGCTGCACCTGCTGGAGAGGGGCATCGCCTACCATCATGCAGGATTATTGCCGCCTCTAAAGGAGATTATTGAAAGAATATTTACCAAAAAAATGATTAAGGTAATATTTACAACGGAGACATTTGCATTAGGCATCAATATGCCATCACGTACTGTCTGTTTCGATGAAATAGCAAAACATTACAAAAGAAGAGCGCATTATCTAAGTACCAGAGATTTTTATCAAATGGCAGGGCGCGCAGGCAGACGCGGAATAGATGAAGAAGGCTACGTCTTTGTAAAACTTAAACCGTTTAAAGACGATATTGAGAAGATGGAGATCATTGCCAGAAATAGACCCGAACTTATAAAGAGTCAATTTAACGCATCCTATGCAACAATCTTAAACCTATATAATGATATCCAAGATGAGATAATAACCATCTACCCTAAAAGTTTCCACTATTTTCAAAATAGACATAGGAAGTCAAGAGAAGCAAAGATGCTTAGTTCTAAGTTAAAGCTATTGAAAAACTTAGGTTATATAAAAAATCAAGAACTAACATTAAAAGGCAAATTCTCGTCTAATGTATTTGGTTATGAGCTCATAGTGGGCGAGCTATATGAAGCAGGATTTTTTGAAAATATATCCTGGATAGAATTAACAATAGTAATATGCGCGATAATTACAGAATCAAGAGCTAAAGATACAGAGATAAAGCTAGACAAAGGATTGAGAAAACTGAGATTAAAAATCACTAATACCGTAGCTAAGATACAAAAAATAGAAAAAACACACAGAATCTATCCACGAATATTAAAACCTCATTTTCAACTCGCGCAAACATTGCAAGCTTGGCTCAGAGGCAGTGAATTCAATAAAATAATTAACCTGACATCTTTAGATGAAGGTGCAATTGTAAGAAACTTTCGCATGACAAATCAAGTATTGAGAGATATGAATCAAAGAATAATATCTGAAAATCTAAGAGAAAAGATAAATAAAGCATCTAGCGTTTTAAATCGTGATATTGTTAATGCTGAATGGCAGCTTAAAATTTAAGCTACCATTTGACTTTTCATTCTAAACAAATAGCACCCCTTTTTTAAATTAACAAGATTCTCTTTGAATCAATCTATAATCAAACTGGGGCTTTTGAGCACCTATAATCTCTCCAGTGAAAATACCATATATTATTTTAATTGCCTCATAACCCATCTCAGATAAAGGAACATGGATAGTTGTCAACGGCGGATTCATATGCTCTGAAATAGCTATATCATCAAAGCCAACAACTTTAACATCTCTAGGACAATTGAGGCAGAGTTCACCTAATGCACGCAAAGCACCTATCGCCATAGCATCGTTAAGAGAATATATCAATCCTTTAAAATCAGGATTTTTAATAAATATTTGTTTGGTCATCTCGTATCCGCCAGTTTCATTAAAATGACCATTTAAAATTCTACTTTCGCCAAAATCAATATTATGCTTAGCCAGCGTATCTAAAAAAGCTTTCTCTCTTCTTTGAGCATCTTGAGAATATACCTCTCCGCCTAAAAGATAGAGATCAGAATTGTTTTTTTTAATAACATACTCCGTCATATCGCATGTTGCCTGATAAGTATCTATATAAACCTGATTGATATCTAAGTCAGGATTATAATCATTCATAACAACAAGAGGAAAAGACTTTTTATTTTTCAACTCTTCCTCTAGATGAGGGTATGCTATATGGTAAGCATGGGTAATAATTAATCCATCTACACCGGCACTATCAAGCAGCGTTTGAAGTGAAACAAACTCTTCTTGAGATATAAGCTTTAAGTCGTACCCTATCTCGTCTAAACCTCTTAATACACCTTTCATTATCTCGCCAACATAGCCTGAGGTAGTATCTGTCTTAAAATTCATAGGCAAACCTATTGTTCGTGAAAAACCATGCCTTAGGGAGCTCGCCGATCTATTGGGAAAATATTTTAATTCTCTAATAATATCCTTTATCTTCTCTAGAGTATCCTGCTTAACAGATTTCTCTGTTCTAGAGTTTAAAGCCCTTGAGACTGTAGCAATTGATACTCCGGCTCTCTCTGCTACCTCTTTTATAGTTATTCTTTTCATATCTTATCTCCCATGTAAACGTTTGCTGTAATCGTTTACATAAGATTTATACCATAGACTTATACTATTGTCAAATATGAAAATTAGAACAGGCCGTCTATTGAAACCCCGCAGTAAGGACAGCTGCCGCTATCTAAATTATTAGCGCTAAGATTAAGGCCAGATCTTTTTATAAGCAGCTTAGCGCAATTATAGCAGAGACTATCATTGCCCTCAAATACGTTGCCAAGATAGACATACCTTAACCCCCTGCTCCTAGCTATCTCTTTTGCCATTTTCAAAGTTTCAATAGGTGTAGACTCAGATTTCAAATATTTATAATCCGGATGAAACCTACTTATATGCCAAGGGATCTCTACCCCAACAGAAGCAACAAAATCGGCTAACTGCATCAACTCCTGACCAGAGTCATTTTCCCCGGGAATAATTAAAGTCGTGATTTCAATCCATATGCCTCTCTCTTTCATATATTTAATTGAATCTAAAACCGGCTTTAGATGTGCCTTACAATTTTTAACATAGAAACCATCGTTAAAACTTTTCAAGTCGACATTAGCAGCATTTAAGTACGGCGCTATCTTATCTATAGCTTCGGTACTCATATAACCATTGGTAACAAAGATATTATGCAGACCTTCTTTATGAGCTATTTTAGCTATATCGTAAGCATACTCAAAAAAGACAGTCGGCTCTGTATAAGTATAGCTTATACTGGAGCAATTATTTTCTTTAGCATAATAGGCAATATCTTCAGGAAGAACTATTCTTTCCGGCTTAAAATCGCTTTTCGATCTCTGTGATATCTGCCAGTTTTGACAAAATTCGCATCTAAAATTGCACCCGATGGTTGCCATAGAATAAGATAAGCTTCCAGGATAAAAGTGGTAGAGTGGTTTTTTTTCAATGGGGTCTACATGCAATGCCGCCGGCTCTGCATAAACATCGCTATAAAGAATTCCTTTCTCATTCTTTCTAACACCGCAAAATCCATATTCAGAATCAATGATTACACAATTATGATTACATAGAAAGCACCTAACCTTACTATCTTCAATCTTATGATATAAGTAAGCCTCTCTCTTCATCTTCTCTTATCTTCTGATTTACAGAGATAACCAACAGCACACTTAAGGCATAACGGATTGCGCGCTTTACAGGTCTCCCTACCATGGTTCACCAAAATATGATTTAATTTCAGCCAATAGCTCTTAGGGAAAATAGAGATCAAATCCTTCTCTATCTTATCAGGATTACTATTGCTGCTAAAACCGAACCGAGTAGAGAGTCTCTTGACATGCGTATCGACAGCTACTCCCTCTATCTTTTGAAATCCAGAAGATAGAACTATATTGGCTGTCTTTCTTGCAACTCCAGGCAATTTAAGAAGAGAGGCCATACTGTCTGGCACCTTGCCATTGAAATCTCTGACTATTATCTTGGAGGAAGCTATTATGTTTTTAGTCTTATTTTTATAAAAACCACTAGAGTAGATATTCTCTTCTAGTTCTTTTTCTTCAGCAGCTGAAAAACCATAAACATCTTTATATTTATTGAAAATCCCGGGAGTTATCTCGTTAACTTTTTTATCAGTACACTGAGCAGATAGAATTGTCGCGACAAGAAGCTGAAAAGGATTTTTATAGAATAAAGCTGTTTTGCTCCCAGGATACTTCTTGCCTAAAACCTCTATTATCTTAATAGCCCTCTTGCTATCATTCATGTTTCTGAAAAGAGATAGCTAAAAGAAACAACAAATCAGACAGCCTGTTCAGGTAGACCAATATTGCATCATTTAAAAGAAGCTTTCTCTTTTTTAAGCTCACTGCTCTTCTCTCTAATTTTCTCGATATAGCCCGGGCAACATTTATGGAAGCTGAACAGCCATTGGAGTCTAGACTAATAAAAGAGTTGACGCTATTTTTTTTCTCAAAACTCTCTATCAATTTTTCAAGATAAGATATCCTCTCTAAAGTTATCTTTTCCTTTAAACTTTTATACTTGGATTCATCTATAACCAGCTCAGCAGCTATCAGGGATAAATCTTTTTGAATATCCGCTATAATCTTCTTTCTTCTCCTGCATCTTATACACGACTTCGATAAACCTAAAAAAGCATTGAGCTCATCTAAGACACCAACAGCCTCAATTAAGAGATTATCCTTATCTACCCTCTTTGAATAAAGAAGCGATGTTCTGCCCTTATCTCCTCTCTTTGAGACTATACCCATCCTGCCTCTAGCTCCTTAAAATCTATCAGAGAAGCACCTTTAGAGACCATCTGATCCAATGCCTTATTGGAATCATCTCTCTCTATATTAACCCCTTTCACCCCATCAGTTAAAATCACAACTTTAAAGCCCAACTTTAAAGCATCTAAAGCTGTAGCCTTAACACAGTAATCAGTAGCAATCCCGCCAATATAAAGCTCTTCAATGCTTAAATTTTTTAAAATATCTTCTAAAGCTACATCTCTAGGGTCTCTTCCTCAAAAGCAGAATACCCATCCTCTTTAACGCCTACCCCAGATGAAATAATAATTGTATTTTGAGGTAATTCTAACTCTGAATGGAACTCAGCTCCTGCTGTTCCCTGTATACAGTGCAGCGGCCAAAGACCACCAAAGTCTTTAAAATGCTGTGAATTATTTGGATGCCAATCTCTAGAAGCAACCGTTGGATATTTTTTCTTCTGGAAGAGAGCAATATATTTATTTAGTACTGGAATGATTCTATCGGCATCTTTCACAGCTAACGTCCCCCTTAAACAGAAATCGTTCTGAACATCTACAATAAAGAGGGCCTTTTTAACATCCATACCTAGAAAGTTTAATGCTAACTTCTCTTAGCCAAAATATGCATCTGTTATATAACGATGCATCATACGATGACTATTAAAATAATTTGCAACCTTACCGATTGAATTCTTCATTATATCAATCCAATTATCTCTCTGTTCATAGAACATCGGTAATATCGCATATTCAAGTTTACCATAGAGATCATGCTTCTCCTCAAGCTCTAAGTCCTTTTTGGTAAAATCTTCTTCGATAGGACCTATGGTCCAACCCGTGACTCCTTCAATACAGCCTTCAATCCACCAGCCATCAGGTATAGAGAAATTTACACCTCCATTTAAAGCTGCTTTCATACCGCTAGTGCCTGATGCCTCCATCGGACGCTTAGGTGTATTAAGCCAAAGATCAACTCCGGGAATCATTTTTTGAGCTTTTTCCATATTATAATTTTCGATATAGGCAATCTTTATCTCATTCTTAAGTTTCTCAGCATAAGAGAAGATCTCTTGAATCATCTTCTTGCCAGGATCATCATAAGGATGCGCTTTACCGGCAAATATAATTTGAATAGGAAACTTAGAGCTGATATCCTTAAGCCGCTCCAAATCCTGAAATAAAAGCGCATGTCTTTTATATGTTGTTGCACGTCTTGCAAATCCTATTGTAAAAACATCCTCAGAGAATTTTATCTTCGACTTACTGTTTATAAGCTCAATGAGACTCTGCTTTGCTGCATAATGCGCCTCCCAAACTTCCTCATGGGGTATAATCTCAACTCTACCCAAAAGCCCAGGCTCCTTAGCCCAACCGGGAAGATATTTATCATATAGTTTTTTAAAATTGTCTTCCGTCCAAGTATAAGGATGTACTCCATTTGTAACCGAACTTATGACGTAACCAGGAAACATCTTTTTTGTTGTCTCACCGTGACTCTTTGCAACACCATTAACAAAGCCGCTTAAATTTAAAGCCAGGAGCGTCATATTCAAAGAGTCCTTGCCGGCAAAACTTTTAATAACATCTAGCGGAACAATGTCGGACAATACTTCTTCTACAAGCTGATAAGAGAACTTATCATGTCCGGCTTCAACAGGAGTATGAGTAGTAAAGATGCATTTTTTTTGCACCTTTTCAACATTGCCTTCAAACTCCTTAAAAACCTCAAGAGTAAGAAAGCTTGCATGACCTTCATTTAAATGATATTTTGAGACTTCAACTTCAAGAGCTTTAAGCATCCTCATACCGCCTATTCCAAGAACAATCTCTTGCTTCATTCTATAGCGCTTATCGCCGCCGTAAAGATGTGCAGTAATATCTCTATCTTCTTCACTATTGCCTTCTATATCTGTATCAAGGAACAGCACCGGCACCCTGCCCCCAGTAGTACTTCGTACTACATACAACCAGGCTTGAACTTTTACAGCTCTTCTCTCTATCTCAACTTCAACCTGCTGAGGTAATAATGTGAGATACTCTTTGGGCTCCCAATGATCTGGTTTCTCTATCTGCCAATTATCTCGATTGAACTCTTGCTTAAAATAACCTTTGCGTGAAACAAGAGTGGTAGCGACAAGAGGTATATTTAAATCCGCACTGGAGCGAACAGTATCACCGGCCAAGATACCAAGACCACCGCTATAAGTTGAAAACTCAGGCTTTACACCTATCTCCATAGAAAAATATGCAACCTTACTTCCTTTAAAAACATCCTTATATTCCATCTATCTATCCTTCCTTTTTTAATAAAATTAAATCACCATAAACCTACAAATAAGGATTATATTGTATCATAGTTGTCAACAACTGGTAAGAGATAAAGAAAATTTATTTAAGAAATAAAATTCGCATAAATTAAAACTATTCAAAAAGTTTGTATTTTAGCTAAAATATGTTATAAATACTGAAAAGGACTTGGAATAAATTATGCATATTAAATTTAAAAATAAGGTTATTATTTTAATATTGTTACTTTCTGCATCTATATTATCGCAATATAAATCTCTATCACCTCTAGAACTGTTAGCTTATCAGGGTAAATCCCTACGTAGAGTAAAGGCTGCATCCAGCAATTTCTACCCAGAGCTGTCTATACCTATAATTGAAACCGACAATGACGGGAGAATAGAAAAAGCAAATGAATCAGCTATATCAATCTTCGGAGATATCAAAGGTCAAAATATTACAACTGTATTTAGCCTAGCAAGTACTCCTATGTCCGATTTTGTATGTGAAATAGATACTCAGGTATTCAAACTGATATCCAACATGAGCCCTGATGGAACAATATGGACTGGATTTAATATGACAGAAGACTACTATGATAGGTTAACTAAAGTAGCTTACAGAAAAGACTACTATCCAGTTAGACTAAAAGAAGCTATATCTTTTTCTATGCATGATGGTCCACTCTCTGTCATTATAATAGATGGCGATTATATAAAGGCTATCAATGACAATTTTGGTCACCTTGAAGGCGATAACGCAATAGTATTTATGGCAGAAACGATAAAAAAATCACTAAGAGAGAGTGATCTCTTGTTCCATTTTGGAGGCGATGAGTTCTCTATTATCCTCCCCGACACCTCAGAAGATGAAGCTCAGATTGTAGCAAATAGAATAAACCAGGCTTTTAGAGATACTGCTATAGTAATGGCCGGGGAAGAATACATTATTACAATAAGCTTAGGATTTACCACTTTTAGGCCTAATGAAGATATAATTGCAGCGATAAAATCTGGATTAGCAGATCATATAAGTGAGCATATAACTGATACTGCAGATAAAGCAGCCTATGATGCAAAAGAAAACGGTAGAAATGGCAACAGTTATCTAGAATTAGACCTAAAAGATTTACCCTAATAAGCCCTGCTATTATCTCTGTTCTTCCAAATACTAAATAACCTTAGATTGTCATCTTTTAAACATCCCGATACAATCTCGATCTTGCTTTTACCTATATATTTCATCTCTCTGTTTGAGATAATAAGCTCAGCAAACCCGAAACTTTTTGCATCCTCTATTGAGGCACCATAGATAATCTTATCTATCTTAGCCCAATGAATAGCAGTAAAGCACATCGGGCAAGGCTCCGTTGTCGAATAGATCACACAACCAGATAGATCAATGCTGTCTAAGTTTTCACAAGCCTCTCTTATCGCTACTATCTCAGCATGGGCTGTTATATCAGTTGATGCCCAGACTCTGTTGTGACAACAGGATATAACTTTATCATTCTTTACAATGCAGGCTCCAAATGGTGTCTGACCGCTCTCTACTCCCTTAGTTGCTGCAGCAAGAGCCAGATTCATAAATTCAATATCTTTATTCTTAGCCATTCTCTCTCCTGTTTAAACGTTATCTTCAGTTATTATACCATCTATAATAACTGATTTGACTCCTAATGTAATAACAGATAAAATAGACTTAATGAGCTTTAAGAAAATATTTATAGTCCTTGCAATACTAACAACAGTTACGTTAACCGCTACGGTATTTGCCTTAGATATTCCAAAGCTATTTAACTTTAAAAACAAAGGTTCTCTGGATAGCTGGCAAGAGAAAATATTCAAAGACCAGGTTCTTTATACAGTTGAGGCTGATCACCACGAAGGGTATCTCTCTGCTAAGAGCGATCAATCCTGCTCAGGACTCTTCTATAAAATAAAATTCAATCCTAGGGAGTTTCCCATGATAAGCTGGAAGTGGAAAGTGTTAGAATTTCCTGATAAATCGAAAACAGCAACAGCTTCGGATGGCTGGATAGAGAAAGATGATTATCCAGCAAGAGTATATGTAATATTTCCAAGCATGTTATTTACCAATACAAAATCGATAGAGTATGTCTGGGATGAAACAACAGAAGAAGGGACATATATGAGCAGCCCTTACTTTAAGAATATCAAAATAATAGTTATTGAATCAGGAAAAGATAATTTAAATAAATGGGTCTATGAAGAGCGCAACATAAATGATGACTACATGCAGCTCTTTGGCAAAAAGCC
>Ga0075120_10000548_pt1 | contig 30950 bp, 24 predicted proteins | sample AntAceMetag02UKL_FD_69792 | JGI IMG/M metagenome (GOLD analysis project Ga0075120, IMG submission 69792) | Saline lake microbial communities from Ace Lake, Antarctica - Antarctic Ace Lake Metagenome 02UKL | ecosystem: Environmental > Aquatic > Non-marine Saline and Alkaline > Saline | place...
AGATCAAGATCGAAACATTGTGACGTTTGTGAATGATATCGCTCATACAAGGGTAGCAAATGAAGCCTGTCGAAGCAAGCTTCTGGGTATTAACCGCAACGAGTATAACCTGTCAGTCTATCGACTGATCAAGGACTAAGGCGAAAAATAAACAACATGAAAACCGTCGAGGCCGTAATGGGTATCTGGATCGCTCCCGAGACGATTGGCGGAACGACAGTACCACGAACCATTGCCCCAGGAGCCGCCACGCAACACACGAGACGTCGTTTTTGGTGATGTCCACGCACTACCGTCATCCGGAGCATCATTATAGTTATCATGATAGCAGTCTTCGCACCATTCCCAGACATTGCCATGCATATCATAAAGTCCCCAGGCATTGCAATCCTTCTGACCAACCGTGTGCGTTTTTTCCTTGCTATTGCCCGTGAACCAGCCAACTTTGTCGAGATCAGATTCTTTGTCGCCGTTGTGATACTTTGTTTCAGACCCGGCACGGCATGCATACTCCCATTGAGCTTCGCTGGGAAGAGTGAATTTACGCCCTGTTTTTTCAGATATTTTTTCGCAGAACTCTTTTGCATCATTCCAGGAAACGGAATCAACCGGATTATCCGGACCTTTAAATTGAGAAGGATTCTCACCCATTACTGTCTGGTATTGTGCCTGTGTGATCGGGTAAATAGACATCCTGAAAGCATCAAGTGTAACTTTATGAACCGGTTGTTCGGAATCATGTTCCTCGCTACCCATCCTGAAAGAACCTGCCGGGATTGCAGCCATTCTGAGATTCAATTTATTTAAAAACTCACTGCCCCCCAGTTTTTCTTCCTGCCTGGTTTCTGATTTACTCTCTCCCAATGTGCGGCTTGTTTCCTCCACCATCATATCACGGTAGTCTTTATTCTTCAACCACTCCTGTCCTGACTTCAGCTTAAACAGCATACATAAATGTTTATATTTATCAAGCGTTTCAATCGCCTTGTCAAGCGATGGTGATTCAAACTCTTTTGAGCTGTTTTTCAGCTTTTCGATACATTCAGAATCTTCACTATCATAATCTATTAATTTCTCAGCAAGATAAATCCCAACTTTCTTGTTTTTTGCTTTAGCTATTTCAACATTTAAGGCGGACGTTAGATCTTTATACCTCTCTTCATCTAAGGCTATTGAAATAAGAAGGGCTATAGGATCGAAATCTTTACCCTCCAGGTTGCTTATCCTGGATGAGACGATTAAACGGTTTATCAGCCTGACAATTGAGCGGGGATTTTGCTCGCGAGCTTCTGCAATAAGCGGGATAATTATCTTTTTTGTATCTTCATCAAAGATTTCCACATCTTCTAACAAATCTGTAATATAATCCTTCATTTCATCTGATTTTCGTTTCGGAACGGGAACTTTTACCTGTACGATTTTATCCAGGTAATCCTCAAAAAGACTCCCGCTGATACCATAATCCTTTTGATATTTTGTCCTGATAAAAGCCTGGATAATCGCATCGTTTACGCCGAGTACGAATGCAAAACCGGGTTGGTTCAGGACGAGCTTTATTCCCTCCAACAGCTCGACCGCTTTTTCAGGGAAGCAACGATCCAGATCATCGACAAAAACAACGATGCGGGGAACACCCTCACTCCCTGAATATTTTTTTAATTCCTCAAAAGCATCGAAATACAGGCTTTGCCCGATAACCGAATCCTTGCTCAAATCCTGGTAACGTTCGATCATATCTTTCGGGGAGAGATTCACCTCAGCTTCCGAGACCAGTGGGATACCTACTTTACCTTTTACAGAAAAACCATAGGCGATAGAGCGGAGAGCATTCTTCAGAGATTTTGAAGCTTCATTAGTAAACTTGTTAAAACTTTTACTTGTACTTATGGTAGAAACTAATGGAACAATCAGGTGTTTCTCTTTTTCGTATTGCCAGGCATTGAACCAGACTGCTATCGCTTTATCTTTGTCTATTTTTTCTTTGATCAACCTCATCAGGCTGGTTTTGCCGGTGCCCCATTCGCCAAAAATACCTATAGTTAATGGATTACTGGTTTCAACAGCACCTCTTGCTAAAACTGTCGCTGTGGGTTCAAACTGCAGGTGGTCTTTTCTTCCGGCTTCGCCGACGGGAGTATCGCTTAGGAGAGCCCAGTTCTTTTGAGTATCGTCCGACATAATAATTCCTCACAATCATGTTCAGAATATTTCAAATACTATATTGACGGGGAAAAGGACCCGCCTACTTCTCATAATACTAATATTTAATGTTTGAACTAATTTTCTAAAACGTTTCGTTCTATCTATATATTTTATTTGTTTACTTTATACTTTGTAACGTTACGAACAGCTTCTTATCGTCCTCGACTCACTTTCGGCGAAAGTGAGCTACTCCTGCTTTTCTACTACCGGTTTTTCCTTTTTCTCCGGTTTCGGTGGTTTGGGTGGCTCCGGGCGGTTTAATTTATCGATTATTGATCTTGGCGGGCATTTAAAAACCGACAGAACAGAATCATCCTCTATTGAATAATGAAAGATTGGCAGGTTGGTTTCTTTATTCATCGTGATCATACCGGATGGTGTAGTTTTGGGATTAGCGCAAAGGGTGCAGCCGGTGCAGCCGATATCACAAACGTTTTTAACCGTCTTACCTCTATCCTGGTTCACACAGGCGTTATAGATATAAGCGTTTTTAGGTATCATTGCCATTATACCACGAGGACATGCTTCAACACATTTTCCGCATCCGGTACAATTGGCTTCGATCACCTTGGGTAGTTTGTCTTCACCCATGAGCATAGCGTCAAACTGGCAGGCATCAACACATTCGCCTAATCCCAGGCAGCCATAAGTGCAAGCTTTGAATCCGCCACCGACAAGCTCAGCGGCAGTGCAGCTTTTAACTCCCTGGTAATCAAATCTTTCAACGCAATGGTCAGGCGATCCCTGGCAATATACCACCGCTACCATTTCTTCAGCAGTCACCGCATCAGTACCCATAATCGCAGCAACTTTGGCTCGAGCTTCATCATTCGCTACAGGACATTCAGCAGCAGTCAGCTTTCCCTCAACAACAGCAAGCGCCATCTGGCGACATCCAGCCAGACCGCATGCTCCGCAATTTGCTCCGGGCAATTCCTCATCGACTTCCTCAACACGGGGATCGACATATACATAAAAAAGTTTTGAGGCGTATGCGAGTCCACCACCGAATATAAGCCCAAGTCCACCAACTGATACAATTGCCCCAAGTATTCCGAAATCCACTTTATATCTCCATCAACTCTTTTAACTGTATGGACGAAACAAAATTCCTAATTCCTAATTCATAATTTCTAATTAACCAACACTCAACCCACTGAAACCGAGGAATGCTATTGCCATTAACCCAGCCATGATGAATGCTATGGGGATTCCCTGCAACGGTTTTGGTATATTGGCAAGTTCCAATCTTTCCCGGATTCCTGCCATCAGGATTAAAGCGATTGTAAAACCTATCCCTGCCGCAATTCCATTTACTATTGATTCTACGAGATTTAAATTATCATCAATATTCAGTACTGCAACGCCAAGAACTGCACAATTCGTCGTTATTAAAGGAAGAAAGATTCCCAGGGCGCTATAGAGGGCAGGCGCTAATTTCTGAATCATCATCTCGACGAACTGGACCAGGCTGGCGATAACCAGAATGAATGCAATTGTTCTCAAAAATGTCAGATCAACTCCCCATATACCTGTCACGGGATGAAGCAAGTAGCGGTAGATGATCCATGTCGCAAAACTTGCAAGAGTCATTACAAAAATAACCGCCATCCCCATCCCGACGGCACTGTCCAGTTTTTTTGAAACGCCAATATACGGGCAAATCCCTAAGAAACGCATCAACACGAAGTTATTTATCAGGATCGATCCGACCGCTATGACGAAGAGGTTTCCAAAGTCCATTTTATTTTTCCCCTCCGAATTCAGTCATATAAGCTTTTGTCTTTTCTTTTTCAGCATTACGCTCATCAATCCAGTTGAATAATCCTAACCAGGCTCCCATTGTGATAAATGCACCCGGTGCCAGCATAAAGAGCAAAACAGGTTCAAATCCTGTTGGCGTTACCTGCAGATTAAACCAGGTTCCATTCCCCAGGATTTCACGCACTGTCGCAATAGCACATAAAGCAAGTGTGAACCCGATTCCCATTCCAAGACCGTCAATTATCGATGGAATAAAAGCTCTCTTACCGGCGAATGCCTCCGCCCTTCCAAGGATGATGCAGTTGACAACTATCAATGGTACAAAAATACCAAGGCTCTCGAAGAGTGGAGGGAAATACGCTGCTAATACCATCTCAACGACAGTTACAAAGGTGGCGATTACAACGATATATATTGGTATCCTGATTTTAGCCGGAACACCTTTACGCATCAGGCTAACCAGCATGTTACTCATCAAGAGTACAAAGATCGTTGATGCTCCCATTCCGACGGCGTTTGTCATCGAGGAGCTGACCGCCAATGCAGGACAAAGCCCTAATGCCAGCCTTAGTACCGGGTTTTCTGCATAAATCCCTTTTGTGAATTCATTTCCGAGGCTCATTCAGCAATCTCCTTGAATTCTTTTTTCATGTAAGGGTTATCAGGTTCAGGTTCGTGTGTTATTGATTCATTCTTTTTAACAGCAACTTCATCAATCACTTTAACTTTATCCTTTATTCTCAATCCCACCCCTTTTATAGATTTGGTAATCGCTCGTGAAGTGATGGTGGCTCCGGTTATAGAATCAATTTCACCGCGATCTTTAGTTACAGCGAGATTTGCTGCCAATTTTTTCATAAATTGTTTCAGGAACCACGGTTTAGTTTCACCTTTTTTAACTTCAACCGCTTTTGTTCCCAAACCGGGAGTTTCCTGCTGATAAATGATTTTCAAACCTGTTATCCTGAACTCAGTGTCAAATCCACATACGGTTTCAATTGTGCTCGAATAACCTTTTCCGTAAGCCATACCGACATATCCGACAAGGTTGGAGTCTGAATCAAATGCTTCCCAAAATAGTTCTCCATCCTCGAGGGATTTTTCCCTGAATTCCACTCCACCAACCGGTTCCGCAACCTCAAGCCTTGCTTTAGCTTGTTGCTCAGCTTTGTAAGCGGCAATAACCGGGGCAGTTTTTTTGTTCAGAAGCGCCAGACCGCCTGAAGCAATCGAGGCGATAACCATTAATATGACACTGAGTCGAACAATGAGCATGTTAAGACCCTATCTTTTTAAAAATTCCAATGTTTCTGATGCCTTGTATTAGCGCAATCAATATTCTTTCAATGTATTATGCTTAATTCTGAGCTTTAATTGTCTTATGTCCAAACCGCTTTGGTACGAACCAGCGATCAATCAGCGGCACGGTTAAATTCATCAGGAGAATAGCATAACTTACGCCTTCCGGATAACCGCCGATCATTCTTATCATCAGGGTTATCAGACCACAGCCTGCACCGAAAATGAGTCGTCCCTTTGGAGTAATCGGGCTTGTTACCATGTCCGTAGCCATGTAGAATGCGCCCAGGATCAAGCCCCCGGCAAATATATGAAACATCATATCGCCGGTGAAGAATGAGGTTCCGCCAAAAATCCAGCCACCTATCGCAACTACACCAATGAAACTGAAAGGTGTCCGCCAGTCTATGTAATTCTTATATAATAAATACGCCGCACCGATTAAGATCAATAACGCAGAGGTTTCCCCTATACATCCGCCAACGTTTCCCTTGATCAGATCGAACAAAAGATCACCTACTGTTGAGAGTGTTTGATGAGCAGCAGCTACTAATTCAGGCACGTTTTCACTCTTGATTGTCGTCAATGCGCTCTTACTTACTTCTAATGGTGTAGCATAGGATTGTCCATCTACCAGGAATTTTGAAGCTTCGACTTTCCAGGCGAAATAACCGTAACCACTCCCTTTCCACCAGAAAGCGGGCAACCAGTCTTTTGTCATATGCAGGGGCCAGCTTGCAAGAAGAAACGCACGACCTGCAAGCGCTGGATTAAGAGGATTATAACCAAGACCTCCAAATGGAAGCTTTGCTATAGATATTGCAAAAACACTACCCACCACTGGAATCCACCAGGGAACCCCGGCAGGAAGGTTAAAACTCAAAAGTAATCCTGTCAGCATTGCGCTGCCATCAGCGACAGTGGTTTTGGCGCCGAATAATTTCTGCAATACCCATTCAGTAATAATTGCCCCAGCCATCCCCAGGAAGATAAGCATCAGCGCCCGGAAACCAAAAATCCACGCGGCACCAAGAATAGCCGGTAACAAGGTGATAGTGACCGTGGACATGATTTTCTGTACAGAATCAGTGTCTCGAATATGCGGAGATGATGAGAGAGTAAAACGTCTGACAGGTATTTCCGGTTTCTTCTCTTTAACAGGTTTTTCTTTTGACGGTTTTGCTTTCACTTCCGTTTTTTCCTGATCGGCAACCTTTTTCTTTTCTGTTGCTTCAGGAGTTGCAGAGTTTGCGGATTTTTCTTGATTATCATTCATCCCTGATTGATTATTGTCGGATTTACCCTGCTCTGAGCTTTGATTCATTTCGACTTTTTCATCTGCCATTTCAAGCTCCCTTGCTCTTCGTCTGCTGCGCTTCTTTCTTTTTCAGCGCCATTATCGATGTCTTTCCGAAGCGGATATGGTGAACAAGATTTCGCTTGGAAGGGCAGACATAAGTACATGATCCGCATTCCATACACTCTAAAGCGCCAAGATTTTCAGCATCCTCAAATCGTTCAAATTCTGCCAAACGTGCTATATTCGTCGGCAGGAGGAATACCGGGCAGACAGAAATGCATCGTCCACAACAGATACATGGCTGTTCATCAGAAATGTATGCTTCTTCTTTATTGAGTACTACGATACCGCTTGTACCCTTGATAACCGGCACCATGTCAGTCCATTGAGCTGAACCCATCATCGGACCGCCATTAAGCAACTTGGCAGCATCTTTTGTATATCCACCCGCCGCTTCCACGAGTTCAGAAAACGGTGTTCCGATGCGAGCGATCAGATTTACGGGATTATTTACTGCGTGACCTGATACAGTCACATAACGTTCTATCAAAGGTTTATTAAATCGCACAGCGTTATAAATAGCTACACAAGAACCAACATTTTGCACCAGGCATCCGACATCCATAGGTAATCCAGGGGGCGGAGGAACTTCACGACCTGTGATAGCATTAATTAACTGTTTTTCAGCGCCTTGTGGGTATTTTACCGGTAGGCTTACAACCTTTATGTCAAATTTTCCATCTTTTACAGCTTTTTTCAGGACGCTGACCGCATCCGGTTTGTTATCTTCAATACCGACAAAAGTGCGTTTCGCTCCCACCGCCTTGCTCACAATCTGTGCACCTGCAAGGATTTCAGCCGGTTTTTCAAGCATCAGGCGATGATCACTGGTAAGATATGGCTCGCATTCTGCACCATTAATAATAACGGTATTAATAGGCTTCTCTTCGGGCGGGCTGAGTTTAACATGAGTCGGAAAAGCAGCGCCTCCCATTCCGGCTAAACCTGCATTCCTGACACGTTCACGTATAGTCTTTGCGTCAACGGATTCCCAATCTGCATCTTCTTTGATGTTTTCATGCCATTCATCAGCGCCATCGGATTCAATGGTAATAGTTTCTACATCCCGACCGAACGCATGAGGATATGTTCCGATTGAAACGACTTTGCCGCTGACAGGTGAATGAACCGGCACTGAAACAAATCCGCCCGGATCAGCGATTGGTTGACCTTTTTTTACCTCATCGCCCTTTTTTACCAACGGTATTGCAGGCGCTCCGATGTGCTGCAATATTGGCACATATACTTTTTCAGGGAGTTTCAGCTTTTCCCCAGGCTGTTCGGCTGTCAGTTTCCACTCTGGTGGATGGGTTCCACCTCGAAAGGTTTTTTTCATTTGAGCTTTCTGACCTCCTCTGTAAATTCTCCGGCATCCTCAAACCTGCGGTACACCGAAGCAAAACGGATGTATGCCACTGTATCGATTTTCCTAAGCTTTTTCATCACCAGATCACCAATAACTTTGGTCTTTATCTCTTTTGAAGCTTTTGAATAAAGTTTCTCTTCTATATCAGATATGAGATTATCAATTATCTCTGTGGAAACAGGTCGTTTCGTCGTCGCAGCTCGAATTCCGGCTATCAGTTTATTGCGATCATAAGGCTCTACACTGCCATCATATTTTACGACTTGCAACGAAATTTCTTCCACATATTCATAAGTCGTATAACGTTTCCCGCAAGCTAAACACTCACGACGGCGGCGTACTTCGCTACCAGCACGTGAGGGACGGCTGTCAATAACTTTATCTTCCTGTTCACCGCAAAAAGGACAGCGCAAACTGTTATTACCTTATTTGTTTAACCTGTTTACTAACCAATAATCTAACTTCATGACCGATATTAACACTTTTTCAGATTGTGTCTTTGAGTAGAACGCTGTTCTTTTTAAATTCTTTTATATGTTTTAATTCTTCATTCTTAATTCATAATTCTTAATTGTTTTCATCAGCTCCATGCGAAATGCGGAAACGAAGATGCCATTTCTTTTACTTCAGTACGGATAGAACGCCTGAATTCTTTATTCTCAGGATCTTTGATAACTGCATCGATCCAGGCGGCTATTCTTTTCATCTCATCTACTCCCATTCCCCGAGTAGTAAGTGCAGGAGTCCCGATACGTATTCCTGAAGTCACAAAAGGAGACTGTTTATCACCAGGAACCATATTTTTATTAGTAGTTATCCCACTCCATTCCAGAGCTTTCTCCGCAAGTTTACCGGTTACACCTTTGTTACTTAAATCAAGTAACATTAAATGATTATCTGTACCATCCGAAACCAGCTTAAAATCGTATTTCATCAATTCTTCAGCTAAAACTTTTGCGTTTTCGAGAACTTTTTCCATGTAAGTTTTATATGATGGTTGCAACGCCTCTTTAAATGCCACGGCTTTTGCAGCGATTACATGCATTAATGGACCACCCTGCACTCCCGGAAATACCATACTGTCAACCGCTTCTGTAACAGTCTTTGGCGTAGGTATCCCGGCAAGCAAGATTTCACCGCCTTCAAAATTCGACATAATCATGCCACCACGAGGACCTCTCAAGGTTTTGTGAGTCGTGGTGGTCACTATATGACTATAGGGTAAAGGATCAGGATGTAATCCTACCGCCACCATTCCGGCAAAGTGAGCAATATCAGAAACCAGGAATGCTCCTGCTTCATCGGCAATCTCCCTGAATCTTTCAAAATCCCAAAACCTCGGATAAGCTGAAGCGCCGGCAATAATCATCCTTGGCTTGACCTCACGTGCCAGAGCAGCAACCTGGTCCATGTCAATCCTGCCGGTTTTTGAATCGAGTGTATAGGCATGAATATCATACATTCTGCCGGAAAGATTAACCGGGCTACCGTGTGTCAAATGTCCGCCATGATTCAGATGAAGCCCCATAACAGGAATCTTCTTACCTTTTCCGGATAACGGATCTATCAGCGAAAAGTATGCGCTCTGATTTGCCTGACTGCCTGAATGAGGTTGTACGTTCGCCCATTTTGCGCTAAAAAGTTCCTTGGCGCGTTCGATAGCGAGGTTCTCAGCTATATCAACAAAATTACAGCCGCCATAATACCGCCGTTTCGGATAACCCTCAGCATACTTATTAGTCATTACCGATCCGACAACTTCCATAACCGCCGGACTGACAATATTCTCCGATGCGATCATCTCAAGTTTGTCGGTCTGACGGATATATTCTTTATCAACCGCGTCTGCAATCTCAGGGTCACTTATCTTTAACGCTTCGGATGTCATCACGAACGCTCCTAAATTTGTGAACAATTCTACAATGTCAGATAGAAATTGTTAGGTTCTCTTAATTAAATTATCTCTTTACAATATTCTACAAGTTGGAAAAGATGGGAAGAAATATACAAAATCGAAATGGTATTGGGGAGCCCTTGGAGCACAGTGGATACTCTGAAAGTCTTGTGTCACATCTATTGATAGAACCTGGATTCAGAAGGATGAATAGATCTAACTCGCTATCTCAGTAATAGCTTCAATTGTCTGATCTTACGTTTACTTTGAAGACAACTTGGAGAGGTAAATACTAATAAGATTACAGGATGCAAAGACATTAAGGATACACAGGATTCTTGCTATACGAATTTCCGTCTTTGCGCGACATAAGCTGCAAAGCGTATGGATGTCAATAATCGAATTTAGTCGAAGATCATTGTTGTCTGTAAGAAATGAAATATTTTAGAATTTACGCGCTGCTCTTCATGCATCAAATGTTTTCGTGATTTCTCTTTTCAATAGCGGCAATCTTTCCAACTCGACGTTGATGGCGCTCACCACCGTGGGGTGTTTCAAGCCAAGCTTTAACAGCACTCCAGGCAGTTTCGGGATCAATCATTCTACAGCCCAAAGCAAGCATGTTAGCAAGATTATGTTCCGCTGCCAGCTTTCCCTCTTCTTCGCTGTTGACTTTAGCGCAATAGATTCCTGCTATCTTATTGGCTGCAATTGACATCCCAATTCCTGTGCCGCAAAACAAAATTCCGCACTCCATCTCACCACTCGCGACCTTGATTGATGCTTCGAGTGCATAATCAGGATAGTCCACACTTTCGCTGGAATAGGTTCCAAGGTCGGTGACTTCGTGACCGGCTTTTTGCAAGTGAATTAGAATTTGATCTTTTAGGTCCACCCCGCCGTGATCAGCTGCAACGACAATTTTCATGCCAATACCTATACATTGATTACCAAAAAATAAAAAAACCAGGTTGAAAGATTTAAACTCTTTTAACCTGGCTATTTGAACAAAATAATACCATTAACTTTTACTTTTTGAAAGTTTCAGCAAGTAGTTATCGATCTGCTTGACCTCTTGCCAACTGCTGTTAACCCAGCCATAACAGGAGTTCTTCGGTCTCTTTTTTGTCTGATTCATAAACCAGTCCGAATAGACCGGAAGGTATTGTTTCAGATTGTTGTATTTGCTGGAAGCCCGGTCTTTGATATTATAATCATCTCCATTTGTCGCTTTACCGTATAATTCGCGGGCAATAATAAATATCAATTTGTCATCAAATTCCAGTCCTCTTCCCTGCGAGCATGCATCACCTGCTGACTCATACACTTGAGCCAGTATAAAATCAGCTTCAGGAGGATTATCTCCAGCGTTTCGTGCTTTAATGACCCATGTCCGTGCGGTGGAATATTTGTTTAATAACCGGTAATTATCTGCAATGCGTAACATTGCCCTGAAATTTTCCGGTTCTACAGCCAAAACTGCTTCATGTGCACTAATTGCTTCCGACAGTTTATTAAGGTTTTCAAGCGCCAGCGCTTTCTGGTTTATTGCATCTATTTTCCCAGGGTGGATAGTAAGAAGCATATCAACATGCATGATGATATTTTCGTTATAACCCTGGTCTGCATAAGCGAAAACCAACTCCATCTGTTTGTTCTCGTCTTGAGGATTTGCGGCGACGTCGGCTTCAAGGCTTGCAAGGTATTCATCAGGATCACGATATTCGCGAAGTAAGCTGGTATAACGATCTTTTATTTCCTGATTATCAGGAGTAATTTTCAGTACTATTTCATAAACCTCGATTGCTTCTTCACCTCTTCCAAGCAATTCAAGCAATTCACCTTCTTTTATCAGGTAATCTACATTTTCGCTCTCGGTTTTCAACGCAGCCCGGTAATGCTCGAGGGCTGCATCATATTCACTTAATGTCTTAAGGTAAAATCCAAGAGTTGAATTTAGAAAAGCATCATCCGGATGATGTTCCAGTCCTAATCGCAATACTATCCGGGCGCTATCAACATCGCTCATCTCTGTATATGTCTGATAAATTCTCGACCAATCGTTATATTGATGTTTAACATCTAATTTGACAACTTTCCAGAAATATTCACGTGCTTTTTCCCAGTTTTTCTCTTTAACTTTGTCATATGCAAACATTCGCCATTTTCTAAGTTCTTTTTCATTTGCTTTAGCTATGGAATCCTGTTGCGCTTGTATCTGCTCGGCTGTTAAACCTGTTGCAACTTGTTGAGGGGCTGCACAGCCATAAATCATAATAAAACCAAACGAAACTATGATAATAAATACCCAGATACGATTAACCATTACTTTCTCCAATTTGCCACTCCAAGCTGTAAAATCTTACGGATTATAACCTACAAAATAAAAAATCTATACGAGTCTCGCACAAGCTATCTTTGTTTTCTTTCGAACCACTTCTCCATCGAACTCCATCCAACGTTGATGCCCACAACTGTTTCTTTCGCTCCAATTGTGGATTCATCTCCGCGAAAATCCAATGTAAAAGCAAACTCAAGTATTCCAACTCCACTTTTGACTGGAATACCCGCCCCTGCTGCAACTCTGAAAATAGTTAATTTATTGTCGTTCAGTTCGATATAATGTTCATCATAGCTTACCCCTGCACGATACAACCATTTTTCATACCACGGATCGAGAGCACCTCTAAGTGGCAGGCGTTCAACACCAATGCTTAACCTTGAGGTATTAATATAGTCTGAATAAGAATCCCAGCTATCTGCAGTTTCTTCCCAAAATGAGTAACCGGCATCCACTACACCACGTAAACGATTCCCGGTTTTTGAAAAACCAATACCAAATTCAAGAGGTAATTCGTAATCCAGGTCATCAAACTTCAGTGAATCACCTGCCTCATATTGGATCACAGTCGAGACGTTCAGCTTTGCCGGAAGAGAAACTGTTGCAGCAATGGAAGTATTCCCCGGAAGATCAGACAAGAGACCCAATCTTATTCCAAACCCTGACAATTCTCGTCTTTCGGATCTACCGGACAAGGAAAACAAATCATCATCAAAATCAATAATTCTAAGATTATCAAGTTTACCCAGGTAAAAATCACTTGCAATACCGAACGAAGTAGAACCAAATTTTGTCGCCAGGTTCACTCCCATCTTTGATAATCCACCTTCTCCCTGTAAACGATCCTTATAGCTCAGGGTATCAGAATCATCAATTGGGTATTTGGGACTCCACTCTGATTGTCCTATTAATAAATAGTTATAATCACTAACAGGTTTATAATACAAACCTAATGCATAATTATGATATATAGGGACGGATAGCGCCATCCCCGGAAAAAGGAACTCATCCAAATCGTCAGTTCCAGTTTCATCGCTGGCGTAACTCCTGACCAGGGTAGTACTTATGGTATAGCGTGTTTTCCCCACATTGTACCAACCCGCCGGATTTGCGAAATGGAAATAGGCAGAGTCGGTCAGGCTTAAGCCTGCTCCGGCCATACCGACTGAACGAATCCCTTCATTTCTATCCAGAAATCCAATTCCATTACTCCCGAAAATCGTCTCCGCAAAGGAAAAGGATGTGGAAATCATGAAAGCAAATAATATTATCAAATGTTTATGAATCATGGTATGTCGAACTCAGTATAAACAACACGAAATACAGGTCTTAATAAAGAATCAGCGCTATTATCATAGAACGCTCTTCTTCCGATTGTGGTAAATTCGTTGAATGATCTGACCGCAACTCCATAATTCGAATCGGGTTCTGCTACCCACAATCTTGCTAAAGGAGTTATATCCAAACGTACAAGAGAGGTATCTTCAGAAACATTAAATAAGCGACTTGAAGAGCTTCCAATCGTTGTAGTATCGGGATCTGAATTACTCCAGCCATAACGAATTTGAGCGACAGTAAAAATGTTCGTTTCACCAAGCATGCCGACAGCAGTAGAATCAGTATGAACGAATACCTCTACTTTATTCAGACTGACAGTATTTGAGAGTAAAGTTGAAAAATCTGTATGGAACAACATCAAACGTGAGTAGCCTGCGCCAACATATAACCTGTCGCCGGCAACTTGAAAACTATCTGAGGTTAAGAAAGAACTCACATCCGAGTAGATCGTCACTACTGAATCAGTATAAGTCTCTTCACCTTTTCTAAAAGTAGCGTCAATCTTCAATACTGGCAGTTTTTCAGCATTACTGGCCAACCGGGAGGCAAAATTCTTTAAGAATCCGGCACCAGGCAGAGGACTGATTCTAATTCCATAAGCCAGCGTATCCTCAACCCAGCTCTTCAATGTCAAGGTATCAATTGAAACCTCCACTGAATCAAAAGGATCGCTTGTTATGAATTCGATTGTGTCCAGTGGGGTCATCATCAAGGTATCTTCGTTGGTCAGCTCAATGGGATCCCAGCTCTCATCAATTCGATATACAACAGCACTCCAACTTGCAGGATCAAAGGTTTCAGAAGAATCTACAAACCCATTTCCAAATAATTTCAGAGTTCCGGAACGCCATTCGAGTATTGTATCACCCAGGGCATTAAATTCAGTAAATCTAAGGACAATATCTGAGGTAAGTTCTTCCTGAATTCCAAGTGGAATGTTGGCAGCGTTCAATTTGACCAGATCTCCCCTGGTCATCATCGCTACTCTATCTACCTGGAACAGCGTGTCTTTCAGTTCTCCTGTTACCTCATTATCTACGAGAGAGCCTCCGACCTCATTATCATATTGAGCGCATCCGGAGAGAATCATCAGGATTGACAAAGGCAAAATCAAAAGAAATGGATTAAAACTTGCGGGAGTTCCCGCTCTTTTATAAAAAGACATCCTGTTGGATCCTGGTCAGAATATACTATTGTTTTGTTGAACTATTAAAAATTAATATTCTATAGAAAGCAATTGCGAAATTTATACTATGTCCCTGCGACAATCAAGTTTTACATTGACCTTACACTCTCAGTGTACGTAAAATTTTTACATCATTTATCCACAATGAAAATATTGATAATTTGTCTATTATTGTTTGTTTTTATTTTATTGAATCTTTGGATATTTGGATGTATAAGACAATCTCATTATAGACAAAAAAACATATTGCGCAAATTCATCATATCGTAAAGCAAAAATGTACAATAAATTGCCATCCAAAGCAGATGAATTAATTATTCTCCAATAAATTCAAATCTCTTCCGCAATTCGAGCATTTTCCATCTTGGAATGAATTCAGTTTAACACTCCCCCACTTTCTCTCGAGAACGAGTTTACCACAATCGGGGCAGAAAGTATGCTGACCTTCCTCTGAAATAATATTCCCCAGATATACAAATGATAAAGATTTTTTTGCTGCCCGATAAGCTTCGAAAAGAAAATTTATTGATGTAGCTTCTTTATCCCATCTATGTCGTGGTGAATAACGCGAAAGATGCAAAGGAATATCTATGTCAACACCTGCTATCCAGTCAACGAGTTCTTTAATATGATCAAGATTATCAGATAAACCAGTCACAATCAGATGCGTCAACTCGACATGAACACCTTCTGAATGCATTATACGAATTGTTCTCTGGATAGTTTCAAGATTGCCTCCGGCGTATTTACGGTACAATTCAGGATCGATAAATTTTAGATCGACATTTGCCGCGTCCATCGAAGGTATAAGGTTGCGTAATGGCGCTTCTTCTACGTAACCATTTGTTACCAGTACGTTCAAGCCGCCCAAATGTTTAACCTCTGGCATAATATCCAACAGATATTCATACCATATCAGTGGTTCGGTATAAGTGTAAGCCAGTCCGACTGATCCATTAGTCATTGCATGTTGAGCAAGGATTTGAGGTGAATAGTATTGAGTAGGAGCATCAAACTGAGATATTTCACAATTCTGACACCACTTGCATTGCAGATTACAGCCATTGGGTCCAACAGACCATATAGGCTTTCCAGGAGTGACATGGTATAATGGTTTCTTTTCGATCGGGTCCAGATGTAATGCTACTGTTTCACCATAGTTTGTGGCGATCATCTTACCATCAATGACTTTTCGGCCACGGCATAAGCCAACCTGTCCCTCTCCCAGCTTGCAGAGCACAGGACATATTTCACATATCAGACGACTCTTATGTTCGCGCACAAATGGGACTTCAATAAGTGGTGTGTTAGTCATGGTGATACCAATATATAAATCATATATGTCAAAGCAAAACTGCTTGTCAAAATATAGTTGTTTTAACAGGAGAATTTCCCGCTATTGATCAATTATTTCGAAAAAATAGACTCAATGCACAGACCATGCGATGATCTATAGTCTAAAAGTCAGCTCCGGTTGATTCGCGATATTTCATATAGACAAGCACTATAGTCTTGATAATATATCATTTAAATCTGTCAAATCAAATTACGATACTAAAAATGAAGAATCCTACTGATGTTTACCTTTGCACTAAAATGAAATTATATTTCAAGTTTGTTTCAGAATTTGATTTAATCGAGTCAGGTTAGATTTCAAATATCTTGATTTTAATTATTTCCGGAGGTATTCGATGGAAGGCGCAAAGACTGCACTTTACGAAAAACACATTGCTTCAGGAGCGAAAATGGCTCCTTTTGCCGGGTATATCATGCCTATTCAATATCACAGTATAAATGCCGAACACTTGAGAGTACGTGAATCCGCCGGAATTTTCGATGTTTCCCATATGGGTGAATTCATGGTTTCAGGAGAAGGAGCACTTGATTTCATAAATAAAATGACAGTCAATAATACAAAAAAACTCAGCATCGGTCAGGCGCAATACTCAGCGATGTTGAATGATAACGGTGGTATAATCGACGACCTGCTTGTATATCGTTTCTCTGATCATTTTATGATTGTAGCTAATGCAGCTAATAAAGCTAAAGATTTCACCTGGCTGGCGGACCATGCTGATAGCAGCATTAAACTTGCTGATGAATCAGATAATATTACCTTGCTCGCTATACAGGGACGTAATGCTCCTGCTATTGTGCAGGATTTAACCGAAACGAACATTGATGAGATCAAATATTACTGGTTCGCGGAAGGAGAAGTCGCCGGTTCCCCGTCCATAATCAGCCGAACCGGTTATACCGGTGAAGATGGAGTTGAGCTGTATTTTGACAACAAATACGCAGAAAATATTTGGGATGCAGTTCTTGAAGCCGGTAAAAAGTATAACATCGAACCTATTGGACTTGGTGCCAGGGATACACTTCGTTTGGAAATGAAGTTCGCTCTTTATGGTAACGATATCGATGATACCACCAATACCATCGAAGCAGGGCTTGGTTGGATAACAAAATCTGCTAAAGGACCTTTTACCGGTCGGGAACAGGTATTAAAAATTAAAGAACAGGGGATAACGCGGAAACTTATTGGATTTGAAATTGAAGGCAAAGCGATTCCTCGTCGTGGTTACAAATGCATTCAGGGTAATGAAAAAATTGGGGATGTCACAAGCGGATGCTGGTCTCCAAGCCTGAACAAGGGGATTGGTATGGCATACCTGGAAAAAGAGTTCACTCCAGTCGGGACACGCTTTGAGATAGAAATCAGGAATAAACATATACCAGCGGTAGTAGCCGATACCCCGTTTTATAAGAGACCATATTAATATAATCATATATTAATAAAAGCGCATTTATATTAGCGCGTATTTTTATGAAAACGCATTTTTAGTGAATGACACCACAGCAAGCCAAGTGGCATCAAAGAATGATATCACCTATGAATTTATTTAAGTGGATGTATCGATCCATTATGAACATAAAGCAAAGAGATTTGGCAATATTCTCTTATCAATATAGTGTTTGCTTTCGCCCCTGCGGGGCTTAGCGACGACAGTTTTCACAACCTGGGGCTTACGCCCCACGCTACATGATTTCGCTCCGCTGGAGCTTATTAAAGCAAAATATTGTGACAGCACAGATTTACGAAAGCACAATCTTATGAATTTCATTTTATAAAAGCACTGTTCTATCGAAGCACAATCTATGAAAGCACAGCTTATTGAAGTGCCGTTTTATTAAAAATAATAGACCCGAAGGGTCGGAAGCATGTAGCCCTCGGCGTAAGCCGGGGGAATAGAATGATCGCCCAATTACCAAGCCCTGCAAGGGCGAAAGAGATTCACAATGGCTGACACATTCACAAATCTGATATATCATGTCGTTTTCAGCACAAAAAATCGCGCAGACCTGATCAAAAAGGAATTACAATCCGATATTTCTTCCTATATTGGGGGAATATTGCGGGAAATAAATGGAGTTCTTCTTGAAACCGGTGTGATGCCCGATCACATTCATATTTTGATGAAACTCAATGCGACAAAACCTATTTCTGATGCTATGCGACTTATTAAAGCTAATTCATCCAAATGGATAAATGAAAAAAGGATGACAAATACAACGTTTCAATGGCAAAGTGGATACAGCGCATTTACGGTTAGTGAATCACAAATTCCAACAGTACGCAATTATTTAAAACGGCAAAAGGAACATCATCGAAAATTTTCGTTCAAAGAAGAATATCTAAAATTATTAAAGAAACATAATATTACGTTTGATGAACGATATATTTATGATTGAATGTTGTTTGCTTTCGCTCCTGCGGGGCTGAAGTGTAGTAGTTCGCCAACCCGGCGCTTACGCACCGGGCTACACGATTTCGCTCCCCTGGAGCTTTTTTGAACACATTTTATAAAAGCACATTTGAGGAGTAGGAGAATCGGCAACCAGGCGCTTATTAACCGGAATACCCGACTTCACTCCCCTGAAGCTTTTTAGGACACATTTCATAAAAGCACATTTGAGGAGTAGGAGAATCGGCAACCAGGCGCTTATTAACCGGGATACACGACTTCACTCCCCTTAAGCTTTTTAGAACACTTTCTTATTCGTTCAATTACAACTGGTTAAAGTGCGTTCACTCGTTAGAGTGCGTTCAAAAGAGAAAGACCCGAAGGGTCGGAAGCATGTAGCCCTCGGCGTAAGCCGGGGGAGTAGAATAATCACACAATTATCAAGCCCTGCAAGGGCGAAAGAGATTAACAAGGCTGACACATTCACAATTTTCATAAAGCGAAGATAATATCCCCGATAATTCAAAGAGGTTTTGATGATTGATAAAGTTAAAGAATTATGGCCTGAGCTTGATTGGATCAAGGATGATAACCTGCGCGATGCGACTGCTGAAACTTGGAAACTCGCATTATCGTTGAGTAAACTTGAAGCAGATGATCTTAATGAAATTCCTTTCACCCTTTTAGTGAAGGATTGTCCAGTAACATTCATGGAGCACAAACGAGCTGTGGTGCATATATCTCTTGACGCTGCGAAGAAAATGCAGGAATTCTTCGGTGACAACCTTCCACTCGATCTTGATATTGTAGTGTCCGGGGCGATTCTTGCCGATGTTGGTAAACTGCTCGAATATGACAAGGTCGATGGAAAAGCTACCGTCAGTGATTTTGGGCGGTACGTGCGTCATCCATTTTCGGGAGTTGGTTTGGCAATGCAATGCAATGTACCGGATAGTGTCTGCCATATTATCGCTGCGCATGCCGGTGAGGGCGATATGGTAAAACGCAGTACAGAAGCCTATATTGTTCATCATGCAGATTTTATGACGTTTCTTCCATTCAAGAACCTTTGATTTATTGATATAAGATAGGATGATAAATGATTTGAAGTATTGATTATTAGACACTTTATCCTTACATATTGGTAAGAAAAAGATTTGTTTACTCTGTTTTCGGATGAAAAACATCATCATTAGGTTAATCACAAAAGTTTAAAAGAATACAAATATGCATTTACCCTTATTGTACATTTCCGACAGACTGCCTAAATCCGAGAATAATAAACGCTTTAAAAAGAAAGATTTCACTCCCGATATAATCCCCTGGCTTGCAGATCCGGAAATTGCGATAGCGAACGCAAGATATCGAAATCCAATGTTGAATTTTGTTGCTTTGTCGGGAGCGGCGCTTGGAAGTGAGTTAACGTATTTCTCGTTGGTTAGTCTGCTATACAGCTCTTTTAGCAGAAAGACCGCCCTGTCACTTTTGTCAATGATGATGCCATCAGTTATCGTCAATCAAATTTTTAAAAGAAGTTTCAAATTTTCCCGCCCGCCTGAGAAAGCAATTCATCGGTTGGCATATATTGCGCGTGACGACCCTACATTCCCGTCGGGGCATGCTCAAAATGCAGTCGTTTTAGGAATATTTGCCGCAAGACAGATGAAAACTCCAGCTACCAAGTTAGGCAGTATCTTATTAGCAGTTATTATTCCCTGGTCACGTGTATATCTTGGTACTCATTATCCACGAGATGCTGTAGCCGGGGCATTGCTGGGTACCGGAGTAGCCTTTGCAGTATCTTCCTCAGAAAAACCATTTAAAAAATGGTGGAATTCCAAACCTCGCGGACTACGAAGTCTTTCATTTGCTCTGACATGTTTAATAGCAGGTTTTTTGACGAGAACCCCGATTGCAGCATACAGTTGCGCCATTGGAGGCGGATTGGCAGTAGGATATGATCTTTCAAAACCTTTACTTGATTCTAATCCGTTACCAACAAAACGATCAAGGATTTTAAATGGAATAACCGGTTTGGTAATGTTCATTGGAACTGCGGCGATCACAAGACCCCTTCTCCATAGAAAATCGACACGGGCAGCCAGCCTGGCAGGTGTGATTGTTGGTTTGATGTTAACCCTGGGTATTCCGGCTGCAAATAAGTTTATTTTAAAATGGAGCGATTTATTGGGATTGGATGAAGATGAGAAAAAACAATATGAGGGAAGCAAATAAGCTGAACATGCTATAATTTGAGCGCAGCAGCTTTCCCCGCCAATCGTCCCGCCCTAGCCGCAGATTCGAGTGTTGGCGGTAATCCCGTATCAGACCAATCCCCAGCGTAATACAGATTATCAGATTGTTTCAATTTAGGTCGCTTTGTACCAGGTTTTATTGAGGGTGTAGCGTTCATATAAGGACGCACCTGGATTTCAGATATCACTTCTGTTGCGTTAAAGTAATCTTTTGCTCTCGATACAAATTCCTCTTTTAATAAATTTATATCCGGCTTATACGATCCCAACATCCCGGACAAAACTCGCTCCAACAGAACTCCACCCCTGGGGGATGGTTCAGCAAACCAGACCGGATAAGGATTGCTCCCCTCTGCTATCGGCCCAGGCAAGGCTTCTATTCCATCAAAACTGGCTCTGATGGTAATTATCCTACAGCCTGAAATTTCCTTTGCAGCGTTAACAAGCTCCTCAGCTTGTTCACAATTATCTAAAAAATCCAGTCGAGATGGAGGAACTGTGATGATTACTGCATCAAAATCTTCCCACTCCCCGCTGAATTTTACTTTCCAGCCTAAGTTTCCAAGACGAACTTCGTCAACTTTGGTTTTTAACCTGACAGTGATCCCGTTCTCAGCTAAAATATCAGGTGCTGGATTTGTTATAAGCCTGCCGGCATCACCATGTACCCAACCAGCACGTTTGTCTGGTTCATGAAATATTCTTTTCATGGCTAATATAAATGGCTCCACTGCTGCTTCTACCGGCGAGAGGTTACACATCCCAATTGCTGATGGATTACCAAATCTTTTCTGCAACAGTTCTGACCATCGAGAGTTATCCATATACTGCGAAATTGTCAATCCATCAGCAGCGCTAATCGCTGAATTTCCTGTTCCGATCAATTCCTTATCTGATGGTTCAGTAACATATTCACCGACTATCTTCATCAATGACTTTAATGCATTAAGGCTATGCGATAATGGTATAAAACCAGATGTGATCAACCCTGCCAGAGGCGCAATATTACCCAATAATGGGATATTCATATACCAGAATGGTTTTCTTCGTCCCTCAATAATACCTAATGCCATTGGGCTTAGAGTTAAAGCAGAAGTGGTCCTAAGGTGATTAGTCAGTTGCAGGAAATCATAATAGGAAGATGATACCAAGTGTCGTCCAGTGTCCCAATTCTTGCCGGCAGCAGCACGACCTCCAAGGTGAGGCAGCGCTTCTAAAATTGTTACTTCAGCACCATGCTCAACCGCTTCAAATGTCGCGGAAAGTCCTGCAACTCCACCACCGATTATTCCAATTCTACGCAATTAATATTCCTGTAATTATATTTGCATGGGACAAATTAACAAGCTCTTATTATTATAATAACCAATCTGTAATATATCAAACTTTATATACTGATGTGCTCCTCAACTATTGCGCTTACTGTTATTTTCTTCTACTTTAGATGATTGATTACATTCCATTCATAATCCTGCAAGAAGAGGAAAATTATGTTTACACGTAAGCACACCTTTATCATTGGATTATCACTGATTTCATTGTTTCTCTTATCCGGTCAAATCTTAGCAGATATTGAATTCACCCAGCATGACATTACCACAAATTTCACAGGTGCCTCTGCATGCCAGGCATTTGATATTGATGGTGACGATGACCTCGATGTTGTAGGTGTCGCGATCGTTCTCGGTGATGTTACCTGGTGGGAGAACGACGGAGCTGGTGATTTTGAAGAACATACGATAGACGACAACTTCACTAACGGTATTTGCGTTCATGCTACCGATGTTGATATCGATGGCGACGTTGATGTCATAGCCGGAACCGGTGGTTGAGGCGCCAGTCTTCTCACGTGGTGGGAAAACGATGGTGATCAGGATTTTACACGGCATAACCTCAATACTACCAGTGGTGCAGCGGGAGTATATGCAGCAGATATAGATGACGATGGTGATATTGATATACTTGAAGCATCAACTTGTGCTAATAATTATACTTACTGGGAAAATGACGGTGATGAAGAATTCACTGAAATAATTATTGCGGCTGGCAGAGGTGCTACTTCTATTTATGCTGAAGACCTCGATGATGACGGTGATATTGACCTTATAGGTGCCGCTTATGGTGATAACAGGATAACATGGTTTGAAAATGACGGCAACGCCAATTTCACTTCACATGTAGTTCAAAACAACTTCAATTATGCCTGTTTTGTTCACGCCGAAGATATCGATGGGGATGATGATTTTGATATCCTTGGAGCCGCCAGGACATCCAGTTCACTGAGATGGTATGAAAATGACGGTGAAGGAGATTTTACGCCATATATTATTGGAAATAATTTCAGTGGCGCTGATTGCATTAATGCTGCTGATTTCGATGATGACGGAGATATGGACATCATTGGTGCTGCTACCACGGATAATGATATCGCATGGTGGGAAAATGACGGCGACCAGGATTTTACTGAGCACACGATATCCGGCAATTACAATTTCGCTACTCATGTTCATGTCGGTGACATTGATGATGATAACGATATAGATATAGTAAGCGCGGGTCAGAATGCGAACAAAATTACCTGGTGGGAGAACAGCCTCCACGGAGCGCCGAAAGATTTCTGTCTGCTCAGCCCACAAAACAATCTCTCAATTGATGAAACCAATATAACATTTTCCTGGCTTAGTGCTGAGGACGATGATCCCGATGATGTTGTGACATACGTTTATTATCTCTCAACTGATGAAGAATTTTCAGATCCTACTATCATTGAGACTGATACCGACACCTCGCTAATAATTGATGCACTCTCCGATGATACACATTACTGGTGGAAGGTTCATGCTGAAGATAATGACTCTGACGGCAAATGGTGCGAAGCTGTTTTTAACTTTGAAATCTACATCCCGGAAGCCCCTGAACCATTCGACCTGATCAGTCCTGAAAATGGTATCTCCATTCACACTCTCACCCATCTGTTCGAATGGGAAGACACGAATGATCCTGATCCGGATGACGCAGTAACATTCAGGTTATTTCTTTCTACTAATCCTGAATTTGACTACCCAAGACGCTTCTATGCCGGTTCGGAAACAAACCTTGAAGCTATTCTACTTGAAGAAGATGCTACCTACTGGTGGAAGGTTCTCGCCCAGGACATGAATACTGCAGGAACCTGGTCTTCCCAGACGAGGACACTTTCAGTAGATAGAGTGTATCCTCCTGATGATTTAGAGGCTGATCTCAACCAGTCTTCCGGAGTTGTATCATTAAGCTGGCAGGCCGGATCTGATGGTGGAGATGACCTCGACGACTTGATTGATTACAAGGTATTCCGTGATGAGTCTCTCATAGGGCGAACAGTCGATAAAAGCTATGATGATCAACTTGAACAACCCGGAAATCATGTTTACATATATCATGTAACTGCCCAGTTTAGCGATGGAGAATCGGAAGCATCAAATACTATCGAAGTTCAATGGTCTGCTGAAGGCATTCCGCAAATAACTTCCCAGCCGGTTCCGACAAAATGGTCGATTGCTTCAGCTTATCCAAATCCTTTTAATCCAACCCTGACGGTGGTTATTGGATTACCTGAACAATCTTCTCTAAAAGTAGAAGTATTAAATGTCGAGGGTCGCAGGGTAGCATTAATTGCTGATGGCACATATAGCGCCGGTTACAACAGAATGATCTTTAATGCCGACGAATTCACCTCCGGCATCTACTTTGTTCACGCAGTTGTTCCATCGCAAATGAATGAAATACAGAAGGTTTTATTAGTGAAATAAGGAAAATTTCTTTTCGCACTTAGATTGATTATTTTGATTAACATAACAAACCCGAACCAAAACCGGTTCGGGTTTGTTCACAAATACAGCGTATATTACCTGATCTATGGAGAATAAAATATGCCGGTAAAATTCAAATCATATATCTTTGACCTTGATGGAACTCTTACCGATTCGAGCTATGCATTATGGAAGGGTGTAGCATCAGCAATGTTATCCATAGGCGTTGACAATATCACACAGGATGATGTTTGTCGATGGATTGGACGACCGCTTATTGAGGTTTTCGAAGGATTTATTCGTGAACGGGGAAATGAAACCATACTTGATGATTCTATATTTTCGAAGATGGCGAAAATATTCAGGGACGAACATGACAGGAATTTTCCATCCGGAGTAGTAATTTATCCAGGTGTGGTTGATTTGTTGATAAAGCTGCGTTCGGAAAATGCAAAGATCGCAATTGCTACCAATAAATTTCAAGAACCCGCAGAATTTGTAACCAAAGGACTCGATTTATTTGACAAGGTCGATGCGGTATGCGGAGTCGAGCCCGGATTCCCGGCAAAACCTGATCCGTATGTATTCCAGGAGGCATTAAGATTACTTGACGCATCCCCTGAATCCACACTTGTTATCGGAGATACAATATCAGATATGCAGGCAGGAAAATCCGCCGGCTGTAAATGCGGTTTTGTAACCTATGGATACGGAGATTTAACAACACTTGATCCCGATCAGTACGATTTCCGCTTCGACAAAATATCCGAAGTACCGTAAGCCCAGGTCATACAAATGCTGATAAATCTCCGTAAGTCGCTAGGTCACATCTCTTGTTATTCCTACCCTACAGTTGTCCTTTATTTGATCATAACCGCTTTCTTGACTGCTGTAAATTTATCCGACTTTAATTGGACTATGTACACTCCTGACGCTACAGTGATTCCTGAGCTGTTCTTACCGTCCCATACTACTCGATGATAACCGGCTTGAATATTACGGTCTGCCAGCTCCACTACCTCCCTGCCTAAAATGTCAAAGATAACCAGACGGAGTTTCGTGTTCTCCGGCAGGGCAAATGGAACTACTACCGAAGGATTGAAGGGATTGGGATATGGCGCGGACAGCTCATACTCTGTGGGTAATAATGCCAGGGCTTCATCCGTATGTGCCTGTTTGTCCAATATCGCGAGGATCTCACGTACCCGTTTTTCGTATGTGGCGCGGCTGACAGGTTTCCAGTCCTGACTGCCGGGAACTGTGGATGTTTTGCTCAACTGGTATTCAAGTGTTTCCCATTCTGTCGGATCGAAAGACGTCTCAGGTTCGACAGGGTTGCCGGGTGCGACTTTTCTTCTACCTCCGGGACGTTCGGGGCTGTTCAACGCTCCAGCCCAATTGACGTAGATTGCCCCGATATGTATCTCAGCTAAAAGAGAATCGGTCATTTCAAGGGCGTTCTCCATCCGGTCAGTGTATATACTGATAGCGTCTTCCCATCGCCGTGCACCCACCAAACATCGGGCTGTAGCGTCACCAATTGGTTCAAACAGTTCGCTGTCCTCATCGAGATCGTCTTCTATTGCTTCGAGGGAATCAAGCCGAGCCGTCCATTCTGTTGAGTCGGCATTATCGTCATGCAGCCAGTGAAGTATCGCCGTACTGCGGTTAAAATCGGAAGAATCGTTGACCGCTATCCAGTAGAAAATACGGCTTGCATCAGACCATTCCCGCAGTGATTCATGAGCGAATGCCGCCGAAAGGGAATCGTCGTATGTAGATAATGTTCTCTTCTGCGCCGAACGTGAAAACTGTGATCCAGCAAATGGTATGTAAGTGTAAATGATAGTATCTCCCGGATCATAACTGTAAAACAGTTTATATGGATCAATTGACGCTCCTCCCCAGTAGTTATTGGTACAGGGGTAGTCCATAGGCGGCTTTGAGGCGGCGGTATAGTTGAGGATGCTGTCATTCCCGGCGCAGAAGATATTGTTCAAACCGTTATTGGTTACCGGGAAGTATTTGTAAGTAGTGGCGAACTGGTAACCGGCATTATCCTCAAGTGTGTTGCGCTGGTAAAGCGATGGCTGGGCGCTGCTGGTGCAGCTCAGACCATGAGTGCCGTTATCACTGATGATACAGCTTGAGATGGTAGGAGATGAATTGTTGCATCGAACTCCCGATTTGAGGTTATCGGTAAAGTCGCTCCAATAAACCGTTCCACCAGATTCATAGAAGTACAATCCGCTTTCATCGTTGTATGTAGATTCGGTGGAATCGATGGTGACATTGTTGGAGTACTTGATATAGATGCCATAGCTCCCGGCGCTGTCAACGGTCACATTACTGATCAACGAATTGTCACAATCATCCAGGTAGATGCCTTCATCAGTCGTATTCGAAATATCGCAATCATAGATATAGACTACTGAATTATCGCCGTGGATACCGATATCTACCTCGTCAAAGGTGTTTCCATGGTATTCACTGACAGCAGAAGCGGTCGCGACGTCATTGACATATATCCCCTTCTCACCACCAGTGAACTCGCAGGAATCAATATCCAGCTCAGTACTGTCCTGGTAAACCCCCCAATCACAATCTGTGAAAGTGACATGGGAAATCCTGTTATCGTCATTCAATGAATCAATTGCATGAATACCAACTTCAGCATCCTCGATTTCGCAGTAATTGATAGTTATTTTCCCCGGAGAAGACGCGCCATCTCCCAATCTCTGGATAATTCCACCCCAACTTGTTTCGCTGGTATCTTTAACAAGTAAGATTTCATTCCCATCTGAGCCCTCAATAATAAGTTCTCCTTCGACTATCAGATGGTTATCTTCACCTCCATCAAAAAGAACCTTTGTTCCATTGACTAATGAGAGAGAAACACCTTCTGGAATAATTAACGAATCAGGTATTCTTGCGAATATACCATCCCAAATGGTATTTTCATTCAAAATCACAAAATCAACTGGCCAATTGGAGGTTGGATCGCCAAAATGTTTCGTCCTTCCGGGTGATCTTAAACCAGAATAATCAACAGTTGAAAACCTGTATACAACAAACTCCCCCACAACATATCCCGTCTCTGGCAAAGTAAAAGAACTATCAATGAAGACAGTAGCATCAACATCAGGATAATAATACGTCCTATGATCGAATCCGGGACCATAAAAGTACTCTGCTTTAATACGATAATTAACTACATCTGGCGAAGTAGATAATACCCATGTTAGTTTAGGGTAAATGCTGTCATTTGGAGCATCCTCATGCGAGCGATAAATTTCTGTTGCATTATATGGTGGAGCTACCGCGTGATAAGCGTTAACCATTCCAGCACCGTATGATGTATCAGCAACATCCGGGTCTCCCCAATAGTCAAACCATGTTGCAGACCGTATTAATATCTCTTTTATACTATCAGGTTCATCAACTAAATTTGGAAAGCGTGACATAATAAGTGCGGCTACTCCAGAAACAATTGGTGCTGAAGCCGATGTTCCTCTGAAATATCTATAATTGCTTGTGTCAGCATAATCTGTTGTCCAAATAGTATCACCAGGCGCAGTTAGATCCATATATCTTGCAGTTCTTGAAGTATCTTCTGAACCCCAATTTTGATCAATGCAATAAAACAGTGAATCGCGATCAGCAGTAGGAGTAAGTGCGCCAACAGATATTACTTCATCGAGTTGAGCAGGCCAACATTTAAATGGTGGCTCAGGATTATTATTTCCATATGAACAAACTATAGTACAATTCTTTTCTAAATATGCAAATTCAACAGGTACTCGAATGAAATCTGGACATCTGAAACTTCCATGCCCATGGCTAACATTAATAACGTGAGCGCCTGTACGCGCTGCATGCGAAATACCTGAAGCTGCATCACTTAAATGACGACCGAATCCTTTACACTGAATTTTTGCACCCCAAGCCACTCCAGATATTCCTAAATTATTATTTGTCTCAGCGGCTATTATTCCAGTTACACATACTTCATGCTCTCCTTCAGCCTGAAACCCTGGCCAAGGCTCAAACTGGGAATTATGCGTCCAAACTGTATCTCCATCACGATCAAGATAATAAGTTGAATCCAAATCCCAAATATTTCTCAAATCCTGATGATCTTGGAGTGCTCCATCACCTATTACTGCGATCTTGAGTGTGTCAGGGCAACGAATAATATCCCAGGCAGACGACATATCGATATCACAATCATTATTATAATAATTATGTAAGTACCATTGTGTTGAATCAAGCAATTTTGTATCATTGGGAATGATCATAAGCAATCATTACATAGTCTTTTTCTACAGTAACGGTTTCATCCAGAGGATCTAAAGATGAAATTGCATCGTCCAAATCCATCTCTTCTTTAAAGTAAACGATAAAATATTGCGAAAGCTCAGGTACTGGAGGTGATGCTTCACCAAGGAATGCTAATTTGAAAAGCTTTTCTAATGAATCTGCTCCTATTGAGATTAACGAATCCAGCGTCTCTTGATCCTGAACTGAATTACTATCAACAGAAACAGTTGTTTCTCCAACTGGTAAATCAATAACTCCTGAATCGAAATTGACAACTAATCTACCCGGTACTTCGTCTCCAGGATCAAGAGCATATAACCCGAAAGATAAGAATGATAAGTAGCAAAATAACACAACAATCAGCTTAATTTTGTTCGTCACAGTAATCTCCCTTCAATTTAATGTAAATGCGTAAACTTGTAACTTAATAATCTATCTAAGTAAGAGTACTTTCCTTATCTCTTTTGCAATGTTATTGTTGAATTGTATAAAATAAGTTCCGCTTGGTACAATATTACCATTTGAATCCAATCCCTCCCAGGAAAAAACATACTTCCCTGCAGGGCTGAAACCACTATAAACAACAAGAATATTTTGACCAAGAATGTTATAAATGGAAAGAGTGTAGAAGCAATCCTTGCCGATGTTTAACACTATATTTGTATTGTTGTTAAATGGATTGGGATAGCAGTTTAGTAAATAATAAGATGTCGGATTTTTGATAGATAATGTAGGGAGAGAGCTGATTCCCCCAATGTCTGTTCTTAGTATTGTTCCTTCTGATCCAATCAACCAGCCAGTTTGAGAATTGATAAAATCAATATTAATTAAATGTCTCGTTGTGTTAATATTAAAGCAATTCCAAGTATCTCCTCCATCATTTGTACTATAAACAGTTCCTGAATATCCAGCTGCGAAACCATTTAAAGAGTCTGAGAAAGAAACTGATCGATACATATGCGTAGCGCTTGAATCCAGTATTGTCCATGTTTCACCACCGTCATCCGTATGCCAGATGAATCCTGTTCCCTCTGAATAATTACCTTGAAACGTTTCATCACCACCGACAGCCCATCCCTCGTTTTCATTCTTGAAATAAAGTTGTTCGAATTCTCTGTAACCATCAATATTATCAAGATTCTGCCATGTTCTTCCCCCGTCATTAGTCCTTAGTACACCACTTGGTTTTGATATCCAGCCAGTTGAATCATCAATGAAAAAAATTGATCGTAGAGATGAATTACTATTCGTTTCGAGAAGAGACCAATTCTCGCCCCCATCATTCGTAAACAACAATTGAGAGCTACTTAAAACAAAACCAATATTTGAATTGATAAAATAAATATCAGAAATGTGATTTACAATATTTTGATTGATTTCCACACGTTCCCATGTTTCACCGCCATCCGATGTTTCTATGAAAACACCGCTTGCACCTCCAGCCCAACCATTTAAATCATCGACAAAACAAACGGCATATAGATGTGGCAGTCTCTCGAATGGTGTATCCTGAGAAGCCCATGTTGTTCCACCGTCATCAGTCACATATATAGAGTGTGAAGAAGGCGAATTAACAACATAACCAACAACCCAACCGTTCATACTATCGACGAAGCACGCATCAATTAGATTTGTACTGAATCCTCTCGACTGTTCCTCCCAATTCAATCCGCCATCTACTGTATGAAATATTTTCCCATGCAATCCAATGGTCCAACCGTTTGAAGTATTGTCCAGATGAATTCCTCTCAATTCACTTTCACTGATTCTTCCTTCCAAAGGCTCCCAGTTTTCTCCTCCATTAGATGTGCGATAAACTCTTCCATTCATACTCACAACACAACAAATATTTTGATTTACAAAACTTATATCATAAAAAACATTCGCTGACAGAGTAATAAATTGTACTGTCCAGGAGTCTCCACCATCTTCTGTATTTAAAATTATTCCACTACCATTATTTGCAACTCCAACAGCCCATCCAATATCTGAATTAAAAAACTTAATTGAATAAATCGCCAGGTAATTCAATCCGTCTATTGCAACTCTATCCCAGTTCTCTCCATCGTTTGTCTTGAAGATAGCAGTGCC